>Ga0070741_10015074_pt1 | contig 13202 bp, 13 predicted proteins | sample Coa_R1_4_FD_66440 | JGI IMG/M metagenome (GOLD analysis project Ga0070741, IMG submission 66440) | Surface soil microbial communities from Centralia Pennsylvania, which are recovering from an underground coalmine fire - Coalmine... | ecosystem: Environmental > Terrestrial > Soil > Unclassified ... | reverse complement strand
ATCGAGTAGCCGACGCCGCGCTTGCCGAACTTGCCGAAGTTCGAGAGGTCGCGGCGGATCTGCGTCGCGTTGATGTTCGTGTAGTCGGCGATCTCCTGCGAGGAGATGCGCTCCTTGCCCATCTTCTTCGCCTGCGTCAGCACCTGCAGGTAGCGCGAGAGGCGCCCGGCGACGCCGACGGTGAGGCGGTCGGCGCCGCCTCCGGGAACGGGAGCTTGCAACATCACGAAGCCATTGTGCCCGAGGCTCAGGGACGAGCGTTCGGTTGTCACAAACCCCTATCTTTGTGACAGCTTTCGACGGAATGCAGGCTCGTCCAGCCAGTAGACGAAGGCCCGCTCGCCGTCGATCTCCACCACCGGCAGCCACTCGCGGTACCGCGCCTCGAGCTCCGGGTCGCCGGTGATGTCGACCTGCCGAAGCTCGAAGCCGATCTCGCCCCGGAGGCGCGCGAGCTGCCCCTGCGCCCGTTCGCACAGGTGGCAGCCCGCTGCGTGGTAGAGGGTGACGCGGGCTACGGGTAGATCCCGCGCGTGATCGTCGCCTCGGCGACCCGCTGCACGGCGAGGCCGTACGCGGCGAGCCGCATCGAGATCGACCGCTCGTTGTGCGTCTCCCAGGTCTCGTCGAACGCGCGCGTCACGATCTCGTTCAGGCGCGCGTTCACCTCGTCCTCCTTCCAGAAGTACTCCTGGAGGCCCTGCACCCACTCGAAGTAGGAGACGACGACGCCGCCCGCGTTCGCAAGCACGTCGGGCAGGACGAGGATGCCGTTCGACTCGAGCACCAGGTCGCCGGCCGGGGTGACCGGGCCGTTCGCACCTTCGACAACGATCCGCGCCTTCACGCGGTCGGCGTTCGTCTCGGTGATCACCTGCTCGAGCGCGCACGGCGCGAGCACGTCGGCGTCGAGCAGGAGCAGCTCGTCGTTGGAGATCCGCTCTCCGCCCTTCAGCTCGGACAGCGACCCGCCGCGCCGCTTGTGCGCGAAGGCGGCCGCCACGTCGACGCCGTTCTCGTTGTAGAGCCCGCCGGTGGAGTCGGAGATCGCGATCACCGTCGCGCCCTGCTCGGCGGTCAGCTTGGCGAAGAACGAGCCGACGTTGCCGAAGCCCTGCACGGCGATGCGCAGCCCCTCCAGCGAGCGGTTCTGCTTCTTCAGAGCCGCCTGCAGGCAGAAGACGCCGCCGCGGGCGGTCGCCTCCTCGCGCCCCAGGGAGCCGCCGATCGTGAGCGGCTTGCCCGTCACGACGCCGAGCACCGAGTGGCCCTTGTTCATCGAGTACGTGTCGAAGATCCACGCCATCGTCGATCCGTCGGTGCCGACGTCCGGCGCGGGAATGTCCTTCTCCGGCCCGATCTCGTTGATGATCTCCGACGTGTAGCGGCGGGTCATGCGTTCGAGCTCCGCGCGCGACATCGTCTTCGGGTCGCAGATGACGCCGCCCTTCGCGCCGCCGAAGGGGAGCCCCATCAGCGAGCACTTCCAGGTCATCCACATCGAGAGCGCCTTCACCTCGTCGAGCGTGACGTCCGGGTGGTACCGGATGCCGCCCTTCGAGGGGCCTCTCGACACGTTGTGCGTCACGCGGTAGCCCGTGAACGCCTGGACGCTGCCGTCATCCATCGTGGTCGGGATGGAGACCTCGACGGCCTTCTTGCACTCTTGCAGGACGTTGACGAGACGGTCGTCGATCTCGAACACGTCCGCGACGTTGCGCAGCTGCTGCCGCGCTATGTGAAACGGGTTCTCACGAAGGTGAGACACCCTCTCGAGTGTGGCCATGGAGCGGAGGCTACTCCTCCGTCAGAGCAGCTTGAACCGGACCTTGTAGCGACTCGGTTGCGCTGTTTTCGGGAGGGCCGGCCAGGCGTTCAGGCGGAGCTCGTACGAGCCGGGCGGGAGCCTCGTGCTCGCCGGGCCGCGGCCCGTGATGCCGAAGCTGTACGAGCCGGGCAGGAGGTCGCGGAGCCGCGCCATCACCCCGAGGTAGCGTCCGGCGGCGTCGTAGAGCAGCACGTCGAGCCGCGAGACCGGCTGCACCTGGATCCCCCCGTCGGTCGTGATCGCCCCCGCCTGGACGCTGAGGATCGCGGGCGCCGTGTCGGACGGCGCGAACTCAGAGCTCGAGATCGAGACGCGCGGGAGCAGCGAGCCGTGCGGCAGCTGGAAGAGGAGCGCGAACGGGATGCGAAGCGTCTGCGAGCCCGCCGCCGCCGCGAGGATGTCGCCCGTCACCGCCCGGTCGGGCGGCGCGACCGGGACGCGCACGGTCACCCGCACCCTGCGTGCGGCGCCCTCCGGCAGCACGAGCGTGTCCGGCGAGACGGTGAAGTGGAGCGACTCCGAGGCCTGCCCCGGCGCGGCGCTGATCGTCAGGTGCAGCCGCCGGGTCGAGACGTTTCGCAGGACGATCGTGCGTGTCGCGTGCCAGCGCGAGCCGCCCCAGACGCCGAAGCCGAGCGTCGCCGGCGCGGCGGCGACCTCCCCGACGGCGGAGGCGCCGAGGCGAAGGGCTCCGGCGCCGGCGGCGAGCGCCCCCGCGCCGCCCGCCTGCGCGTAGCCGACGAGCAGGCTGCGCAGCGACTGGCCGTCGAGGCCCGGCCGCTCCTGGACGAGCAGCGCGGCCGCTCCCGCGACCTGCGCGGCGGCGGCGCTCGTCCCGGTGATCGTCCCGTACAGCGCCGAGCCGTCGCTCGCCACCCCCGGCTCGGCGGTGGCGATCGCGACTCCCGGCGCCGCGACGTCCGGCTTCACGGAGCTGTCGAAGGCGAGGCCCTCGGACGAGAAGCCGGCGATCCTGCCGCGGGCGGCGTTCGGCCCCTCGGCCGCGGTGCCGACGGCGACGCCGACGTCGAGGCCGGCTCGCAGCGACGCGAGCAGCTCGGCGGCGGCGGCCTGCGGGACCTGCACGACGGGCGCCTGCTCGGCCTCGGCGACCGGGAGGGCTCCCGGCGGCAGGCCGGGCCCGTAGAGGAGGACGGCCGCGGCGCCGGCCCGCGCCGCCGCGACGACGGTGCTCGCAGCGTTGCCGCCGGCCGGCGCGAGCACCGCGCGCCCCGCCACGCGGCTGAGGCCGTTCGCGTCGAAGAACGCGGCCGCGCCTCCGCCCGCGCGCGGCGTGGCGACGGCGAGCGACAGTCGGTGGGCCGGAAGCGCCGGCCCGAGCAGCGGCAGCTCGCTGTCGAGGATCACCTGCAGGCCGCGCCGGAGCACGACCCGCACCCGCGGCAGGTCGGCCCGCGAGTCGGAGGCGGCGACGGCGATCGCGCCGCCGGAGGCGGCCGGCCCGCCGACCGACCCGAACCCGGGTCCGGCAGCTCCGTCGTTGCCGGCCGGCGCGACGACCACCGTGTTCAGGTCGAGCGCCCCCTGCACGGCCCGCGCCTCGGGATCGTCGGTGAACGCCCCGTAGGGCTCGCTGACGCCGACGAGCGCGACCCGCACCGCGTCGTGCGCGTCACCGTCCCCGTTCGGGTCGACGGCCCGGTCGAGGCCGGCGATCAGCTGGTCGCTCCGCGCGTAGATCAGGTCGCGGCCGTCCGTCGCGGGCTGCCAGCCCGCGACGCGGATCGGCAGCACGGTCGCGCCGGGCGCGACGCCGTGCAGCCCAGCGGGGCCGCCGGCGCCGGCCAGGATGCCGGCGAGCTCCGTCCCGTGCCGCTCGACCTGGGAGGGATCCTGCGGGTCGGCGCGCGGAGCCGCAGGCTGGCCGGGCTGCAGCTCGTCGTAGCCGGGCAGGACGCGGCCGCGCAGGTAGGGGTGGACGCGGTCGACCCCGGTGTCGAGCAGGGCGACGGTGACGCCGCGCCCGGTCGAGCCCGGCAGGTTGGAGAGCGGGCGGTGGCCGCTCGCGTCGTCCCACGCGCGGCCCTCGAGCGTGCGTTCGGAGATGGACGCGGGATAGGCGGCGCGCACCGGGTAGACGCCGCTCACCTCGGGCATCTGCTGGAGGAGGGAGACCGCGCGCGGGTCGAGGACGGCCGAGAACCCGTCGAGCACGAGGTGGAAGCTCTCGTCGGGCTGGACCGCGACGCCGATCGCGGCGAGCTTCAGCAGCACCTGCTTCTGCGCGGCGTCCGCCTCGGCCCACCACCCCCGCTCCTGCGACTCGGTGGCGAAGCGCGCCCGGGCGAGCCGCTGCGCCACGGACGGCGTGTCGAGCACCACGATCATCCGCTCGCCGAGCGAGACCGGGCTGCGCGGGCCGCCGACGAAGCCCAGCCAGTCTCCGGCGACGGACGACGAGGACCCGGTTGCTCCGCCGCCCGCCGAGACGACCGAGAGCAGCGCCGCCGCCGCGGCGGCGATCGAGAGCAGGCCGACCGCGGCCCGGCTAAGCGGCCGTCGCTCGCGCATCGAGCGAAAGGTACTGCGGGTAGGGGACGGCCTCGACGTAGCGGGCGGCCGACGCGACCATCGCAGCGTTGTCGGTGCACAGAGCAAGCGGCGCGAACACGGCGCCCGGCAGGGACGCGCGGAGCTCGGAGTTCGCGGCGACGCCGCCCACGACCGCGACCGTCCCGGCGCCGGCCGCCTCGACGCGCTCGACGAGCGCGCGGACGATCGCCCGCTGGTAGGAGGCGGCGAGGTCGGCGCGCCGCGCCGCGAGCTCGGCGGGCGGGAGGTCGCGGACGCGGTAGAGGAGCGCCGTCTTCAGCCCGGAGAAGGAGAAGTCGAGGCCGGGCACGCGCGCGACCGGGAACGCGTAGGCGCGGGGATCTCCCCGGTGGGCGAGCAGGTCGAGCTCGCGGCCGCCCGGGTAGCCGAGCCCGAGCAGGCGCGCCCCCTTGTCGAACGCCTCTCCGGCGGCGTCGTCGAGCGTCGTCCCGAGCACCCGGTAGCCGCCGCGCTCGCGGACGTCGAGCAGCATCGTGTGGCCGCCGCTCGCGAGCAGGCAGGTGAACGGCGGCTGCAGGTCGAGCGGCCGGAGGTACAGCGACGCGACGTGCCCGTGCAGGTGGTCGACGGCGTGGAGCGGGAGCCGGCGCGCCCACGCGAGCGCCTTCGCCGCCGACACGCCGACGAGCAGCGCGCCGATCAGGCCCGGTCTCGTCGTCACCGCGACCGCGTCGACGTCGCGCCCGTCGAGCGCCTCCTCGAGCACCGGCGCGATCAGCTCGAGGTGCCGGCGGCTGGCGATCTCCGGCACGACGCCGCCGAAGCGCGCGTGCAGGTCGGCCTGGCTCGCGACGACATTCGAGAGGATCTCGCCGTCGTCGGCGACGACCGCCGCGGCCGTCTCGTCGCAGCTCGTCTCGATCCCGAGGATCACCCGGGCTGCTCGGCGTCGCGCCACATGATCAGCGCGTCTTCCCGGTTGTCCGTGTAGTACCCGCGTCGAATGCCGCGCGCCTCGAAGCCGAGGCGTTCGTACAGCTTGATCGCGCCGTCATTCGACACGCGCACCTCGAGCGTGTAGCCGCGGCGCTCGTCGCCGCGGGTCAGCTCGAACAGCCGCTCGAGCAGCGCCGTGGCGACGCCGCGCCGCCGCAGGTCGGGGTTCACGGCGACGTTCATCACGTGCCACGCGTCGACGTAGCGCGCGTTGATGACGTATCCGACGAGCTCGTCGCCCTCGAATGCGCCGAGGCAGATCGACGTCGGCTTGGCGAGCTCGGATGCGAACATCGAGCGCGACCAAGGCGTCGGATAGGCGCGCTGCTCGAGCCGCTCGATCGCGTTCAGGTCGGCGAGCCCGAGGTGCCGGATGTGGAGCGCGACCGCGGTCATGCGGCGGGCTTCGCGTCGGGCTCGCGGACGTAGAGCGGCTCGACGAGCGCCGCCGCGCCGAAGGGGCCGGCGCGCTCGAGGAGCAGCAGCGGGTCGGGGATGTGGCGGGGGTCGTCGTCCGGCGGGACGGTCGCGCCGGCGGCCTCGAACGCCTCCCGGTAGCGGACGGCGCCGTCGCCGACGAGGAGCAGCCCGTCGACGTCGAGCTCGTGCGGCTTGCAGGCGCGTGGGCCGGGCGCGAAGACCTCGCCGCGGCGGGCGTCGAGCACCGGCGTCCCGCCGGCGAACGCGTCGAGCGTCGACGCGCCGGCGACGGGGAGGCCGAGGGCGAGCGACAGCGTGCGCGCGACGGCGAGGCCGATGCGGATGCTCGTGAAGCTGCCGGGCCCGCGGCCGACGACGATCCCGTCGAGGTCGCGGCTCGCGCCGACGAGCTCGTCGACGGCGGCGAGCACGTCGCCGGCGCGTGCCGTCCGCGCCCGCTCGCCCGTGCTCAGGCCGCAGACCGCGCCGTAGGTCGTCGCCGTGTCGAAGACGAGCACCGTCATCCGTCGATCCTCACCGTGCGGTGGGTCTCGTCCACGTGCCCGAGCGTAACGACGATCCGCGGCGCCGGGAGCCACTCGCCGGCGTGCTCGGGCCATTCGACGAACGCGACGGTGCCGTCGAAGTACGGCTCGAGGTCGCCCCACTCCTCGGGGTCGAGCCCCGCAACGCGGTAGAGGTCGAGGTGCGCGACCGGGATCGGGGCCTCGTAGCGGTGGCCGATCGTGAACGTCGGGCTGGCGACGGGCCCGGCGACCCCGAGCGCCCGGGCGGCGCCGCGGACGAACGTCGTCTTGCCGGCGCCGAGCTCGCCCGACACCGCGACGACGTCCCCGCGCTCGAGCCGTGCCGCGAGCCCGGCCGCGAGCGCCTCGGTCTCCTCCGGCGAGGAGGTGACGGTCTCCACCACGCGCACATGGTGTCGAACGCCGCGGTCCCTGTGGATCGTTTGTCTCACCTCGGACACGCTGGTCTGACCAGGGGACACCGCTAGCCAGGCCCGGTCTAAAGGGCCGAGAACCCGGGCGTCAACGGGCCTTCCAGATCCTGTGGACGGTTTGTTGCAGTTCGGACACCCTGGTCTGACCAGGGGACACGGCTCGCCAGGCCCCGTCCGAAGGGCCTCGCCGGCCTAGAAGAGGCCGAGCTGGACCGGCTGCTCGAGGGGCGTTCGCGACGGCGTCGGGGCCGCGGCCGGATTCGGGGCCACGGCCGGATTCGGGGCCACGGCCGGATTCGGGGCCACGGCCGGATTGGGGGCCGCGGCCGGATTGGGGGCCGCGGCCGGATTGGGGGCCGCGGCCGGATTCGCGGCCACGGCCGGATCCAGGGCCGCCGCCGGCGCCGGCGTGGGCGCGGGTGCGCCGAGGAGCTGCGGGATGCGGGCGAAGTCCTGCTCCAGCACGGTCAGCATCCGCGGCGTGTACAGCGCGGCCGCCGGGTGGAAGATCGGATAGAGCGTGACCGCGTTCCCGCCGAGCACGACCTCCTGCGGTCGGCCGTGCACCTGCGTGATCCCGTTCGGCCGGCCGGAGAGGAGCTTCGTCGCGAAGTTGCCGAGCGTGCAGATCAGCTTCGGCCGGATCAGCTCGATCTGCCGCCACAGATGCGGCTCGCACGCCTCGATCTCCTCCGGCAGCGGGTCGCGGTTGCCCGGGGGACGACAGTTGTGAACGACGCCGCCGGCCGTCACGAAGTTGTGGTTGTCCTCGACGTCGAGGCAGAAAAACGTCGTGTCGGAGCGAGCGCGATCGGTGACGTCCGCGACGACGACGTCGTCGAACATCACCCGGCGGGAGCGCGGAGCGAAGCGACCGGAATCGAACGGAATCCGCCGCGCGACGTCCGCGTCGAGCTTGGAGCGCATCGAGCGCGGAACGAACGGCGCGATCTTCTCGGAGAGCGCACGCGTCGTCTCCACGTCGAAGAAGAGGCGTCCGCGCAGCGCCTTGGCGGGAAGCCCGAGCCTCGCGAGAGCCTTGATCAGGACTTGCAGGTCGGCCTCGTCGAACCCGTCCGCCGCCAGCTCGGCGCGCGGCCGTCGGTTCGCCCGCAGGCGCAGAGAGCCGACGTCCATGAACCACACCGCGAGCATTCGCTCGGTGAGGCCCCGTTCGAGCCAGGCGGGAACCCGCTTGCGCGAGGCGTAGAACTCCCGCCGGAGCGTCCGGAGCGACCGGTGCGCGCGTGTCCGAAGCTGGACGGCCGTGTAGACGTCATTGCCTCCGGCGACGGCAGCGACGTCCAGCTCGGTCACGACCGGCGCGAGCTCGGCAAGCAGACCGGCCTTCCACGACACGTACTCGGCCTCGCGGCCGGAGTGCGTCAGACGGAGATGCGCGGACGCGACGCCGATCGACCCGTCCCCGAGGAGCGTCCCGCACACGACATCCCACGCCACGTCGCTGAGCCCCTGGCCCGTGGCCACGCGGTCTCCGGCGCGAAGCTCCTCGACGGCGACGTAACCGCGCTCGGTCAGCACGGGGTGATCGCCGGTGAGCTCCACGCTCGCGCCGCCCCGGCCGTTCGGCTTGGCGGACGCGAAGCTCAGCCGGAAGACCCGCCTACCGCCGAGCGGCGTCGCGTGCCACCCCGTGACGCGCTTCGGGACAAGCTCGCCCTCGGGCGAGACGGACATCACGGTGTCCGCGTAGCGCTCGCGCACCAGCCGGCCGATCCGCCGCCACGACCCGTCTCCGAGCTGGACCAGCGCGTCGTCCCTCAGGCACTTGAGCACGTTCGCGATGTAGACGTCCTCGCGCGCGACCCCGATGCCGGCGAGCAGCTTCGTCAGCAGCTGGCCGGCGGCGCCGACGAACGGGATGCCCTGCTTGTCCTCGTGGAACCCCGGCGCCTCGCCGACGAACATCAGCTCGGCGCGCGGCGAGCCGGCACCGAAGACGACCTGGGTGCGCGACTGCGCGAGGGCGCACCTCGTGCACCCCGCCGCGACGTCCGCGTACGCGATCAGGGAGAGGTCAGTGCCCGCAGCTTCCACATGCGCCTCCGCAGCAGCCGCCACCACCGAACGAGGGCTGCGCGGAGGTGCCGTGCGCTGCGAAGGAGCTCGAGAACTGCTTGGCCACCTTCAGGTTGCCGCAGTCCGGGCAGCACGGATCGGGATCCGACATGCCCACGAGCTCCTCGAAGTGGGACTCGCAGCTCATGCAGACGTATTCGTAGATCGGCACTCGCTCAACCCTAGCAAGGCGCCATCTTCGCGCCTCGCCCGGACGGACGCGATCGAGTACGCTGGTCGTGCCCGGCATCCCGAAGCGGAGCTGGAGCGCCAAACAGATGTTCGAGAGCGTCAGCGTGATCGGCGCGGGCCGCGCCGGCTCGACGATCGCCGCGCGGCTGCGCGAGCGGGGCGTCGCGCTGCGCGAGGACGGCGAGCTCCGCCTCCTCTGCGTGCCCGACCGCGCCATCGCGGCGGCGGCCGGAGCGATCGAGCCGGGGCCGTGGGTGGCCCACGTCTCGGGTGGGACGCCGCTCGCGGCGCTCGCCCCCCACGAGCGGCGGTTCTCCGTCCACCCGCTGCAGACGCTCGTCGCCCGGCGCGGGCCGGAGCAGCTCGACGGCGCCTACGCGGCCGTCACCGCCGAGACGCCCGACGCAGCCGACCGCGCCCTCTGGCTCGCGCACACGCTCGGCCTCCAGCCGTTCACGCTCGCCGACGACCGCCGCGCCGTCTACCACGCCGCCGCCTCGATCGCGTCGAACTTCCTGGTCACGCTCCACCGTGCCGCGTCCGCGCTGATGGAGGACGCCGGCGCCCCGCCCGAGGCGCTCGTGCCGCTGATGCGCCGCACGATCGAGAACGGGTTCGAGTTGACAGGCCCGATCGCCCGCGGCGACTGGGAGACGGTCGCGCGCCACCGGGAGGCGCTCCGCGGCGGCGAGTTCGAGCGGCTGTACGACGCGCTCGCGGAGGCGACCCGGCCGTGATCGTCGCGCGGACGATCGGCGAGCTCGACCTGCCGCGCCACGGCGTCGTCGGCCTCGTCCCGACGATGGGCGCGCTGCACGAGGGCCACCACGCGCTGTTCGCCGCCGGCCGCGCGGCGTCGGACGTGCTGGTCGCGAGCCTGTTCGTGAACCCCGCGCAGTTCGGCGAGCCGGGCGACCTCGACGCGTACCCGCGCGACCTCGCCCGCGACGCCGCGATCGCGGAGGAGCACGGGGTCGACGTGCTCTTCGCGCCGGGCGCCGACGAGATCTACCCGCCCGGGTTCGCAACCTGGGTCGTCCCCGAGGGCGCCGCCGTCGGGCTCGAGGGCGACGCGCGGCCGGGCCACTTCCGCGGCGTCGCCACGGTGTGCCTGAAGCTGTTCAACATCGTCCGCCCGCAGCTTGCGTGGTTCGGGCGCAAGGACGCGCAGCAGGTCGCGGTCCTGAAGCAGCTCGTGCGCGACCTGAACGTGCCGGTCGAGATCCGCGTCGTCCCGACGGTGCGCGACGCGGACGGGCTCGCCTTCTCGTCCCGCAACGCCCGGCTCTCGCGCGACGAGCGCCGGCGCGCACGCGCGATCCCGCGCGCGCTCGCCACCCGCGACGCCGACGCCGCGCGTGCGGTCCTGGCCGCGGCCGGCGTCGAGCCCGACTACGTCGCCGTCGCCGACCTCGACGGCCCCACCCTCGCCGTGGCCGCCCGCATCGGCGCCACCCGCCTGATCGACAACGTCCCGCTCGACGAAGGAGAACCCGCATGACCACGCGCCCGCGCCAGCCCGCCCCCGGCACCCCCGCCCCCGGAAAGCTCCCGCTGCCCGAGCTCGCGGAGCTGAAGCGCCGCGGCGACCGGATCGTGATGATCACCGCCTACGACGCCCCGTCGGCGCGGATCGCCGATCGGGCGGGGGTCGACCTGATCCTCGTCGGCGACACGGCGGCGATGGTCGTGCTCGGGCACGACTCGACCGTCCCGGCGACGGTCGACGAGATGATCATCCTCACCCGCGCCGCGAACCGGGGCGCCCGGCGGCCGCTCGTGATCGCCGACCTGCCGTTCGGCTCCTACCAGGTGTCCGACGAGCAGGCGCTCGAGACCGCGATCAGGTTCATCAAGGAGGCCGCGGCCGACGCGGTGAAGCTGGAGGGCGCCGGGATGATGCTCTCGCGGGTCCGCGCCCTCGTGTCGGCCGGCATCCCGGTGATGGGGCACCTCGGGCTGACGCCGCAGACGGCGACGATGCTCGGCGGCTTCAAGGCGCAGGGCCGCAGCGCGGCGAAGGCCGTGCAGCTGTACGAGGACGCGCTCGCGCTGCAGGCGGCGGGCTGCTTCGCGCTCGTGCTCGAGGCCGTGCCCGCGCCGGTCGCCGCACGGATCACCGAAGCGCTCGACATCCCGACGATCGGGATCGGCGCAGGCGCCGGCTGCGACGGGCAGGTGCTCGTGTGGCACGACCTGCTCGGCCTCTACGACGGCCACGCGCCGCGCTTCGTGAAGCAGTACGCCGAGCTCGCGCCGACGATCGAGGAGGCGGTGGCGCGCTACGCCGCCGAGGTCCGCGACGGGACGTTCCCGGAGGAGCGGCACAGTTACGCGATCGCCGACGACGAGCTCGCCCTCTTCGAGGAGCGGCTCGCCGCGATCCGCGTCTAGTGCAGGAGACCGTTGTCGAGCGCCCAGCGGACGATGTCCGCCCGGTTGTCGGCGCCCAGCTTGCGCATCGCGTTCGCGCGATGCATCTCGGCCGTGCGAATCGAGATCTGCAGGCGCTCTGCGATCTCGGCGTTCGTGAGGCCGTAGGCAAGCAGAGTTGCGACCTGTTGCTCGCGTGGGGTCAGCTTGGTGAAGGTCACCGTCATGACGGGAGACTGATCGCGAGGCGGCGGCCCGGCATCGGCGGAGCCGCTGACCGGAACCCGTAGGAAGTACCGGTTACAGGCTTCTACCGGGCTGCAAGGGCGACGGCGATCGCGGCCGGCGGCGCCAGCGCAAGCCCGCACGCGGCGAGCGAGCGCGCCCACGTCCAGCCGTGCACGGCCCGCACGCCGGTCACGAGCAGCGCCGCCGACCAGGCGACGAAGACGAGGCCCGCGGCCGCGAACGCCTTGCCGCCCGAATGGGCGTCGCCCCCGCCGGCCCGGAAGAGCGCGTCGCCGTAGAGCGCGAGCTTCACCGGCCACAGGACGAGCGAGAGCGCGACGGGCACCGACGCGAACGCGAGCACGTGACGGGTGCGCAGGTAGGTGCCCTGCGAGCCGAGTGCCTTCACGCCGCCGTGGAGAAGCGCCCCGAAGGCGTAGTAGGCGACGAGGCCGTAGAGGCCGCCGGCGAGGAACGCCCAGATCGCGACGAGGACGTTGTCGAAGTCGCTCGAGTCCATCAGATGGGCGGCCGTGTGCGTCGAGAGCACGGAGGCGATGCCGGCGAGCAGCACGATCAGGAGCACCTGCTCCGACCGGTCGGAGCGGCTCTCCTTGCTGTCGTCGCGCAGCGCGACGAAGACCGCACGGGGCCGCTGCAGCACGAGCAGCGTGCGCAACCACCAGTCGCGCATCAGCTCGTCGTGACGGTCCGGCCGTCGTGGCAGCGGTAGACCGTCTGGCCGAGCAGGCCGCCCCGCTGGGCGACGGGCGGCTTGCGGTCGGGGCAGAGCGTGTGGTGGCGGTTGTGCCAGGCGGCGGCCATGCCGACGGCGAAGACGACGAGGCACACCGCGCCGATCGCGAGCAGCACCTGGCGCTTCGAGCGAACGTTCAACTCAGGCGGCGACGGCGGTGCGCGCGAGCAGCGGCCGGAGGAACTGCCCGGTGTACGACTCCTCGACGCGGGCGACGTCCTCCGGGGTGCCCGCGGCGACGATCTCGCCGCCGGCCTCGCCGCCCTCGGGGCCGAGGTCGACGAGCCAGTCGGCCTGCTTGATCACGTCGAGGTTGTGCTCGATCACGAGCACCGTGTTGCCGCCGTCGACGAGGCGCTGGAGCACCTCGAGCAGCTTCTCGATGTCGGCGAAGTGGAGCCCGGTCGTCGGCTCGTCGAGGATGTAGAGCGTGCGCCCGGTCGCGACCTTGCTGAGCTCGGCGGCCAGCTTCACCCGCTGCGCCTCGCCGCCCGACAGGGTCGTCGCGGGCTGGCCGAGCGTCATGTAGTCGAGCCCGACGTCGTGCAGCGTCTGCAGGCGCCGGCGGATCTTCGGGATCTTGGCGAAGAAGCGGAGCGCCTCCTCGACCGACATCTCGAGCACGTCGGCGATCGTCTTGCCCTTGAAGCGCACCTCGAGCGTCTCGCGGTTGTAGCGGCGGCCCTTGCACGTCTCGCACGGCACGTACACGTCGGGCAGGAAGTGCATCTCGATCTTGATCTGCCCGTCGCCCTTGCACGTCTCGCAGCGGCCGCCCTTGACGTTGAACGAGAAGCGGCCGGGCTTGTAGCCGCGCACCTTCGCGTCCGGGGTGAGCGAGTAGATCTCGCGGA
>Ga0070741_10015072_pt1 | contig 13205 bp, 12 predicted proteins | sample Coa_R1_4_FD_66440 | JGI IMG/M metagenome (GOLD analysis project Ga0070741, IMG submission 66440) | Surface soil microbial communities from Centralia Pennsylvania, which are recovering from an underground coalmine fire - Coalmine... | ecosystem: Environmental > Terrestrial > Soil > Unclassified ... | reverse complement strand
GCGCTTGCCCTGCTGCCGGGGTTGTACGTACAGACACATCATTGACACCCCGTTCCTTCACCTTTTAGAATAAGGGCAGTTTTTATGTACTTTATGTAAAGGCAGAATCATATGCAAAGTCAAAATAATGACACAACCTCACTGAGCCTCTTGAACATTCTGGACTCGCCCGAGAGTATCGCCAATCCCTACCCGATCTACCACCAGTTGCGCGCTGTCGATCCCATATTGTGGGATGAGCGGGGGAGCTGCTGGGTGGTGACGCGGCACGCTGACGTGATTGCGGGATTGCGCGATCCGCGCTTCTCCACCGCCAGCTTTATGATGGACGAGTCGATGTTTCCCGAAGAGCTGCGACCCACGCTTGGGCAGGCTGCCCGCGCCCTGACGCACCAGATGCTCTTTCTCGATCCGCCCGATCATACACGCCTGCGCAGTCTGGCCGCGAAAGCGTTCACTCCTCGCGTGGTCGAAGCTATGCGCAGTCGCATTGAACATATTGTGAATGAACTGCTCAATGCGGCCCTGGCAAAGGGGGGGATGGACGTTATTGCCGAATTCGCCTATCCGCTGCCCGCCATCGTGATTGCGGAGATACTGGGCGTGCCTCCCGAGGACCGTGATAAGTTCACCGAGTGGACCGGCAGCTTCGGCACTCTGCTCGGCGCGACTGAGCTAACGCCGGAGATACTTTTTCAGTCCTTGCAGGGCGTCTCCGCATTTATCGAGTACTTCCGCCAGATTATTCAGCAGCACCGCGCTCACCCCAAAGACGATTTGATGCAGGCGATGATCGCCGCCGAAGAGCAGGGCGACCGGCTGACGGAAGAAGAGCTGCTGGCAAACTGCGTTCTGCTGCTCGCCGCCGGACACGGCACAACAACGCACCTGCTCGGTAACGGTCTGCTAGCCCTGATACGCAACCCGGACCAGCTTCAGATCTTGCAGCGCGATCCTTCAATCATGCAAACTGCGGTCAATGAGCTGCTGCGCTATGATAGTCCGGTCCAGCTTACATCGCGCCGCGCCAGCGCGGATTTAGAGCTTGGGGGCAAACTAGTCAGCGCAGGCCAGGAGGTCTTTTTCAGCCTGGGAGCGGCAAATCACGATCCTGAACAATTCACTAATCCAGATCAACTCGACCTGCGCCGTCAGAAGAATCCGCTGCTCTCGTTCGGTCACGGCATCCATTTCTGCCTGGGCGCGCCACTCGCACGACTCGAATGCGAGATTGCTTTCAGCACCTTCATTCAGCGCATCCCCTCATTCCATCTGGACGAACCCGTGACATTACAATGGTCGCAAAGTCTGGTCTTCAGAGGATTAGGATCGCTGCCGATAGTGTTTAAGTGATAGGAGTGTCCATCAATCATCGCCCATGACCGCAGCTCGGGAACCTCTCACCCCCTGAGCTGCGGTTGCTTCATTGCCGGGTAACCCAGGGCTTCTCAAACGTGGTTGCACGCTCTGACTGCTCGCGCCGAAGGCACTCACAGGGAGAGGAAGGAGCTGGCGGTGGGCTGCGCCCACCGCCAGCTCCTTCCTCTCCCCATCAGCGAGCGAGCCGTTCTGTCTGAAAAGACGACTTTGGAGAAGCCCTGCCAGGTAAACAGGGCTTCTCCAAAGTCGGGAATAACGTCTGCCAAGCGGGGGTCAAGGGGGCGGCAGCCTCCTTGCGGGGAGTAGGGTACGTCGCGATCTCGCGAATTGTCCCCACTTGTTCCTCTTCTCCCCGCCGCCTTCGGCGGCAAAAAAGACGTTGCAACAGCCCTGGTCAGATAAACAAAAAGGCTTGATTTTTGCGAAAAAATCGTGTATAATTAATTATATAAATTATCCTCACAGGAGATACAGCGCGTGATAATCTTCATCTAAAATGTACCAGCTTCATAGCACACTGCCGTCTTCAAAGCGGTCAATTTTCATGATGCTCCGCATCGTGGAGATATACTAAGGTACATGGTGGAGAAGGTTGTATTACTCTCTAGCAGCGCGCATCCAGTCCAATCACACATCTCACGGCTTAAAGCTGCTTTACGCCTTTCCCACCAATCCAAATGCTGCGATATTCCTGGCATATTTCGCGTAGTGTGCCTTCTATGGGCAGGGGCAAGCCCTGCCCCTACAAAAGCCCGATCAGTCAGAAACGACAGAAATTATATCAACTTCAAGAAGGAGCCAGGTTTGCAAGAAAATTATTCTCCTGGTAAAGATACCAATCAAGATAAGCCTATGCAAGGATTGTTAGCTGAGGCCCCACTGCGCGCTATTCTGGTCGGCGTGGAGATGCCCACCACCGATTGGCCCGTAGAGGAATCGCTGGACGAACTGGCACAACTGGCCTCAACCGCAGGCGTGATGTGCGTTGACCGCGTCATTCAGCGCCTCGCTCAGCCGCATCCCGCCACCCTTCTAGGCTCGGGCAAGGTGCAGGAACTCGCGGACCTTGTGCGCTTCCACGATTGCGATGCCGTCATTTTCGATCTGGAGCTAAAGCCCGGCCAACATCGCAATCTGGAGAAAGAGCTGGAGGTGCAGGTGCTTGATCGTACCGCGCTGATCCTGATCATCTTCGGTCAGCGCGCCCGCACCCGTGAGGGCCGCTTGCAGGTTGAGCTGGCTCAGGTCGAGTATGATCTGCCGCGCCTGACCCGTCAGTGGTCGCACCTTTCACGCCAGCGCGGCAGCGTACAGCAGCGTGGCGAAGGTGAGAAACAGATCGAGGTTGACCGCCGCCTGCTTCGTCGCCAGAAAGATCAATTGTTGGAAGATTTAGAGCTGGTGCGCGCGCAACGGCAGCTCCATCGCGACCGGCGCAAATATGCGGGCGCGCCAGTCGTTGCCCTGGTCGGCTATACCAACGCGGGCAAGTCCACCCTGCTCAATCAACTGGCAGGCACGCACAACCTGGCTGAGGACAAGCTCTTCGCCACACTCGATCCGACAACGCGCCGCGTGAGGTTGGGGGGCGGACAGGAGATTCTCCTGACCGACACTGTCGGCTTCGTACAGCGCCTCCCGACCACGCTGGTCGCGGCCTTCCGTGCTACGCTGGAAGAAGTCGCGGAGGCCGATCTACTGCTGCACGTCGTCGATGCCTCGCATCCTCATGTACATCGGCAGATTGAAGCCGTCGAGCAGGTGCTGGAAGAGATTGGCGCGGGCGGCCTCCCTACAGTGGTTGCGCTGAACAAAATCGACCTATTGCCCAGCGATCTCCCGCTTCAGCTCAACGGTCTGGCAGCCAATTTTCCCGCGGTAAAAGTTTCTGCCGCTCAGGGAACAAACATCGACGCCTTGCTGCGCTGCATCAGTGAAACGCTGATACAACAATTTGTGGCGCTCGACGTGCTTATCCCGTATGATCGCGGCGACCTGGTCGCGCAATTCCACCAGTTCGGCACCATCGAAGCTGAGGAATACGAAGAGGCGGGCACGCACCTGCGCGGTCACATGCCAAGCAATCATAGCGGCCCATTTATCGCGTTCCAGCTTACATCTGAGAAGAGGACGCGAGCATAATTTAGCCAGTTACGCTCGCTTGATGGCAAACAAGAGAGCAGATCAATATCTGCCCTCTTGTTTGCTCACCGATACAGTGCTCATCTAGCCATCGAGCGTGCTGATATCGCCGATTGGTTCGCCAAGTTCTTTGGCGCGGATGACGCGGCGCATAATTTTGCCGGAGCGCGTCTTGGGCAGGCTGGGAGCGAACTCGAGTTCATCCGGCACCGCCAGCGCGCCGACGGTCGTGCGAACATGCAGTTTCAGCTCTTTCTCCAGCTCTTCGGAGGGCTCAAAGCCATTCTTGAGAATGACGAATACCTTCACATGCTCGCCCTTCACCGGGTCTGGCTTGCCGATGGCTGCCGCTTCGGCGATAGCAGGATGACTTACCAGGCTCGACTCGATCTCCATTGAGCCGAGGCGATGACCGCTCACTTTAATCACGTCGTCAACGCGTCCCTGCACGCGGTAGTAGCCCTGCGCGTCGATTGTGGCAGCGTCACCCGCGAAGTAGACGTTGGGGATGGTGTCCCAGTAGGTAATGTAGCGGGCCGGATCGCCGTAAATCGTGCGCATCTGGCTGGGCCACGGATGGCGCACAATCAGGAAGCCACCTTTTTCAGAGCCGACCGACTTCCCATCTCTGTCAACCACATCGGCCTCGATAGTTGGCAATGGCTGGGTCGCGCTGCCAGGCTTCAAGGGCGTAATCACGGTTGGGCTGATCAGGATCATGCCCGTCTCGGTCTGCCACCAGGTATCCATGATTGGCAGCTCATTGCGTCCGATGTTCTTGCGATACCACATCCAGGCTTCGGGGTTGATCGGCTCGCCCACCGTGCCGAGCAGGCGCAGGCTGGAGAGGTCATGCTTGGCAGGCCACTCCTCGCCGAAACGCATCAAACCACGAATAGCGGTTGGCGAGGTGTAGATGATCGAGACTTTGAACCTCTCAACGATGCTCCAGAAGCGGTCCGGCGCGGGATAGGTTGGCGTGCCTTCAAACATCACGTTGGTTGTCCCGTTCATCAAAGGACCATAGATGATATAGCTGTGCCCCGTTACCCAACCAACATCGGCGGTACACCAGAAGACATCGTCATCTTTGATGTCAAAGACAAATTTGGTCGTGGTATAGACGCCCACACCATAGCCACCGTGAACGTGGACAACGCCCTTCGGCTTGCCGGTGCTACCGCTGGTATAGAGAATGTAGAGCAGGTCTTCGCTATCCATTGGTTCGCAGGGAACAACGGTATTTTCAGGGATATCGGCCAGCAGATCGTCCAGGTAGATATCGCGGCCCGCCTTCATCGCGACATCGTTGCCCAGGCGACGCACCACCACCACCTTCTCGATAGTAGGCGTCTCCGCGACAGCTTCGTCAGTGATCTTTTTCAGCTCGATCAGCTTGCCGCCGCGATAGTTGCCGTCAGCCGTGATGACCGCTTTGGCCTCTGCATCAATAATACGGTCGCGCAGGGCACTGGCGGCAAAGCCACCGAAGACAACAGTGTGAATCGCGCCCAGCCTGGCAACGGCCAGCACCGCCGCGATCTGTTCAGGGATTGCAGGCATATAGATGGCAACGCGGTCGCCCTTCTTCACGCCGAGATTTTGCAGGCCCTTTGCCACGCGGTTGGTGAGCACAAATAACTGCTCATAGGTGAGGGTGCGCGTGGAACCGTCATCGCCCTCCCAGTAGAAAGCCACTTTGGAACGGGTCGGGGTATTCATGTGACGATCAAGGCAGTTGTAGACGATATTGAACTTGCCGTCCGTGAACCACTTGAAGAAAGGCTTATCCGTCCACTCAAACGTCTTTTTCCAGGGCTCAAACCAGTGAAGCTGCTTCGCCATATCATCCCAGAACTCAAAGCGGTTCTCCAGCGACCACTTGTGAAATGCCTTGTAGTCGTCAAAGCCCTTAGATTTCATGTAAGCAGTGATATTAGCATTTTGCACCAGGTCACTGGGAGGGGGAAAAATACGCTCTTCATTAAGAATAGTGTCGGTGTTCTCAAAGAGGTTACTCATTAAAAAATCCTCCTGATCTGATAACACACCATCAAAGCGTGCGCGATCTGCGAAATACCGAACAGTGTTAGTAAGCAGACCTTCAGGTATCAGGAATATGCAGGCTGATACCTGAAGGCCATGGCGCTAAAACAAGACCTTTGGTAGAACTAACGATTAGCCACGCGGCCAGACAGGCAAGGTAAACACGCTCTTGGCGCTACTCAAAATGCCCGCCAGAGCAGTATACCAGGCGATCAGGGCTGTGACGATGCCAAGCCAGCCGCCGATGATTTGAAAATTCACTCCTCCCCCCAGTTCTCCGATAGCGAGCGCGAGGAAGGTTAGGGTAAGGAAAAGGAAAAGGGCGATGAGAGCCAGATTAATCCTCAGCGAGCCGAGGAGCATGAGGAACGTGAAGATTGCCCATGCCAGAAGGAAGATTCCTGCGGCGGGATGGAAAACGTTAGCTTTGGTTAATGCATCGAGCACCCCGGTCCCGGGAAGCAGAATGGTCCCGTAGGCCAACCAGAAAGCGCCAAAAGAGGAGAACGCGGTAGCACCAAAGGTATTGCCTGAGCGGAACTCCCACATCCCGGCCAGCAATTGTGCAAGACCGCCATAGAAGAGCGCCAGCCCGACAACGATATTTCCCCCAGTCCCCTGAGGGATCAGAAAACCAGCGTTGACGCAACTGAGAACGAAAGTAGTGAGCGCGAAGGCGCTTAGCCCGAGAGGAGCTGGATTTGCGCCGGACGATGCCGCCGCTTCGGCGCGTGCGTTTTCTGCCGCGATTTGAGCCATTGAAATTTCCCACCTTTCCTTAAAAGGTCAGCAATACGCGTACTTCCTTGAATCGTGTACATGGCAACCACGATGTTTGCCTGTATGCTCTGCCTGTGGCAGGCTTCGCTTCCTGCCAGGTAGGATAGGTTTTCGACTATTTGTTGATAGCCGACAACTTCGCTCTGTGAGACATTTGAAAGGAACATTACTAGTGAAGGAAACACACTACGAAAGAACGCCTTGACATTCCACCAGCCAACGCCGCTACCGCGTCTGGCTTCGCTCAGGCTGGCAGCAAAGAATTATCTACCTGAAAAGTGCCTCGCTCTACCTCCTTTCTCTCTATAGTCGTCCCGGGGATACTCCAACTTGCGTTTTAAAGAGTACACAGAAATGGAAGCGAACATACTAACGAAATATACCACGTAAGGGAAGGCAGTATATATATTATTGATGCCTGTAGTATGCCTCCCATCTTCTTGTAGTGCTTTGATAAAACTCCCAAATTACTGATATTTGGGTACTCTACGCTGGAGTTATACATAGTATAACATAAATTTTTTTTAAATGACTGGTCTATGGATGCAAGGATCAGGGCTTCTCAAACATTGTCTTTTCAGACAGAACGGCCCGCATCTCTCCAAGTGAGCGCCGAAGGGGCGCGCTCTGACTGCTCGCCCCAATGTTTGAGAAGCCCTGGGGCAAGGATTACAGGAGGAGACTATTTTTCCGTATACTTCCTGGCTCAATAAAGAAGTCCCGACACACAAACTGTATCGGGACTTGTTTTATGCATAATCTCAAACTGGCCGGCCTACGGGATGATATGGATCATTATCGATCCCCCAGCTCATAATACGAGTAGGAAATACGCGAATAAATTCCTGGTCAATGCCCGGCTTCAAGCGCTCTCCCCCCGTGGAGAGTGCCTCGGCCCGCCCGCGTATCTCGATACCTCGCGGCTTTCCATCTGGAGTCGCATCATCCACGACGAAAGCGACAAGTTTTTGCTGCCCCGCGTCTCGAAACTTTTTGCTTTTCCCCATGCCAAATCCGCCGATATCAATCGCATCCAGCTCGGTATTGTACCAGAAACCCACCGGCACGACATGAGGTTCCCCCTTGGCATTAACCGTCGCCAGCCGTCCCAGTCGCTGGCTCTTGAGATACGCTATCTCCTCTGCGGTGAACTTACTCATACGTGTATCCCCTCGTTTAAAGTTAAATAGTCTTGTAGAGGGAGAACTGAAGTTGCAGTTCTCCCTCTACCTCGTTTCGGCGTGCTGAAACAGGCTTTATCTGCTAGCAGTTGCATCTCCAGGTCCAACGACTGCATTGGCGATCCGCCCGACGCGCTCGATTTCGATCTCTACCAGATCGCCTTCGTGCATAAATATGGGGGGATGCTGGATAAAACCTACGCCAGAAGGCGTACCCGTGGCAATAATGTCGCCCGGCACCAGGGTCATGATCGAACTGATAAATTCGATAGCCTTTGCCACGGAAAAGATCATCTTCGCGGTATTGCTATGCTGCCGCTCCTGACCATTCAGGCGGGTTATTACTTCCAGGGTTTGCGGATCGGGAATCTCTGCCGCGGGTACGATGCCCGGCCCCATCGGCGCAAACGTGTCCAACGCCTTGCCAGCAGTCCATTGCGGGGTGCGCATCTGTAAATCCCTGGCGGTCACGTCGTTCATGATCGTGTAGCCCGCGACATAGCTGAGGGCATCCTTCTCCGCAACGTCCTTACAGGTTCTACCGATTACTACCGCAAGTTCGGCCTCATAGTCAATAGCAGTACTATTACGAGGTAAAACGATTGAACTGTATGGGCCGGTTAAAGAGTTGCGAAATTTAGCAAAAAGTACTGGAACTTCGGGGATAGCCATGTTTGCCTCGGCGGCATGATCGGCATAGTTGAGCCCCAGGCAGACAATTTTATCGGGATCGGGTACCGGCGGCCCCAGCTCAATCGAGTCCAGCGGCACTAGTTCCTGCTTGCCCGCGTTAAATATCTGTCTGGCATTAGCAAATACGGTTTCCAGGGCTGCCGGACCCGCCTCAAGCAGTTCGCGGACCGTCGGCAGCTTTTCGCTGTGCCGTCCTGCACTGGCATACACGGCGCTTCCGGCAATGATGAGTCCTTTTTCTTCAATACCTGCTCTCCACGCCTCCCCAGGCTGTGGACGGTAACTTACTAAGCGCATAGGCGCTCCTCCTCTCAGTTTTGCGGTCTCCGCTGTTCTTACGTCAATTCAAGAATGGCTACTACCTGCGGCAAAGCAACTCTGGCGCGCTCGTCCAACTCCTGCTCGGTAACGCGCCCAATGGGATGCAGGATTTGCGCAAATGGATAGCCAGCCATGCCAAAGGTCTGCGCCGTCATACGAGCCGAACTGGCAAATTGCTCGGTGCAGATCACTGCCGCCGCTTTGCCACGCCGCTCGATCATTAATCCATCGTGTACACTACACGAGCTGCACGACCCTCAATCACCAATACCAACCAGCGCGGCATCGCACTCGGCTGCCATCTGATCAAGCAGAGCCGCAGGGGCGGGCCGGTATGCCCCGGACTTGCGATAGTACCTGACCTGGACCTCGGGATACTGCTCTGCCACTAATGCCGCCACTTTTTTGAGCAATTCGCCAGAATTGGGCTTGCTGTTATCCAACAACCCCAGCGTATGAATCTGCTCCGGGCGAGCAGCCTGCTTCGTTTGTGGAGCCTCAACTTCTAATGTCGGGTCCAGAACGATGAGTTTTTCTGACATCTCGTTCGCTCCTTTTGCGTTTATGCCTGAGCCTTATTCTGCTTCCGCCACTAATCGCAATCAATACAGACGCCAATAGCGCGCGTGACTGGATGAGAGTCACCCGCTGCCCAGGGTGCGATGATGGCGGAGAAGCCGCCCGCTTTGCCGCCGGCGGTGACAATAAGCAGTTCCTCGGGCGTATAGAGATAACGATAGACCGCAGTGGCGTCTTCAGCGGAGATTGCGCTATCAGGCAGGCCATTGAGGCGCTTGAATTCGGCGAGCGAACGCGTGGCGCGCTCGTAAATAGCCTGGCGAATCTGCCCCTTTGTCCAACCCTCCTTCTTGAAGATCGTCACATGTTCGGGGCCGAGCACCAGTACCCAGCCACCGCCGCGATAGAGCGTGCTCATCATGGTGTTGACAATCGAGCCAACGATGCGCTCGCCCGTGCCGCCTATCTGGCAATTGACATAATGCGGAGCCTCGCCGGCAAAAACGGTGACGGAGCTGACGCCCTCCGGCATGCCGCGCTCGGCGCCAAGCGATTCCCAGGGGTTGCCCTCTTCGTCCTCCGCGATACAATAGCTATACTTGCCAGGATGCCCCAGGCAGGCTTTGTCGAGCACGTCGGGGACAGCGCCGCCAACATTGATTAACGTCAGGCGAATGGCGCGTCCAATCGTGGCGTTCGCCCGCACGCCTGGACCGAAGCAATTGACACCGCTATTAATGTTGAGCTGCTGGGCAACGGGTCCGCTGACGATCAGCAGGGGAGCAGTGCCGCCGGTGGTAGCCGTAATGCCATGCAGGTTAAACTGATCCTGGCACATGGCTTCAATGGTGGCGGTAATCACCGGCATATAGTTCGGCAGGCAGCCAGCCATCACGGCATTGATGGCAACCTTCTCAGCCGTGATGATCCGGTTGCGCGGCGGGATCGTGCCCAGGATGTCGGCGGGAAAGTGGCCGGAATACTCTAAAAATTCGTTGACACGTTCAGGCGTGGGCGGTATGACGGGCAGCCCATCGGTCCAGCCCTGACGATAGAAAAACTCTACCGCATCGGCAGGGTCAAGTTCAAAGCGCCGCGAGGTCAAGACCCGCTCAGCTTCGCCCTGCTCCTGAGTAGAGGCTCGCATAGTATCCATCAGATACTCCTTAATCTCTGTCTACGACAGCATGACAGCCGGGTCCCCTTATCATAATACATTTTTACCACATATTGCACCCCGGGTAGAGGTTTTCCATCTTTCAGCATCCATCAGACCAATACATGACCTGTCACATTTAATCAACTTCTATCGTGCCGTGATAGGACAACTTCATAGATGATTGATAGTTACTTTTACGGGATAGAAGGGGATAAAAATATGGCAGCGACACAGGTGGCAACACGAGCGTAACAGGAAATTGCCTATATTCAAGACGATCCACGCAAACCGGGCTATATCAATATCGGGCAGGTCGAACGCTGGCTTTCAACCATAGGAGGAGGGGCGCTGCTCGTTTATGGCCTGAGGCGACTGGACTTGAAAGGCTTGCTCCTGGGCCTGGCCGGAGGAGGATTGCTCTGGCGTGGCATTACAGGCCGCAGTTACCTCTATAAGGCTCTGGATATTAGCACCGTTGAAAAAAGTCCCAGCACCCGCAAGAGCCTGCCAGGAAAGGGCGTCCGGGTATGCAAATCCATGACCATCGAACGACCGACGCAGGAACTCTATCGCTTCTGGCGCGATGTGGAAAAAGCCCCGCTTTACATACTGAACCTGGAATCCGTCACGGCGACCGACAATACACACTCCCACTGGGTAGCACGCATGCCCGGAGGCAAAACCATCGCATGGGACGCCGAGATCACACAGGAGCAACCAGACAGCCTGATCGCCTGGCGCATCAAGGGGAAATCACCACTCGGCAACCAGGGCCGGGTTCGCTTCGAACCTGCCGGCAATCAACGCGGGACGGTGGTCACCCTTCGTTGCTCGGCTAGCGATTGGATACGGATCGCAGGAGGGCGCTTGCCATTACCCCGGGCATTATTCACGCGACGATTATGCATCTCAGGCAACTGGCTCATTGCCGCACAACTCCCTAAGATCTTTCCGTCATGAAAATTCAAAATTTACACACCCTCAGCCAGAAACGCCAACACAGCTTGATTGAACTCGCGGTATTGATCGTACATACCAATATGTCCGGCTCTGGCAAGCATGAGCAGGCGAGCGTTGGGGAGTTCCTGGCGTATGATGTGTCCGAATTTGGGGGGAACCAGGAAATCTTTGTCGCCCCAGACGATCAGCGTACGCACTGCAATCTTGCTCATAATCTCGTGCGCCTGTGCCATTATAATATCCTGAAGGGCTTGCAGGAGCGTGAAGGGGCCTGCGCGTAGGGCATCGCGCAGGAGAATGGGGAGAAAGCTGGGTTTGAGATAAATGAAGGAGTTGACGAGAGGAATGAAATAGCCGTAGACGCTGTGAGCGCGGGGAATGGCGGCGGGCGAGACCAGCACCATGCTCTCCACCAGTTCGGGACGACGAGCGGCGAGCAGCATACAGATATAGCCGCCCATCGAGTGACCGATGAAATGAGCACGTTGCAAACCGACCGCCTCCATCCAATCAATCAGCCAGGTTAACGCCTTTTCAATGGTAAAGCGCCCACGCATGCGACGCATCAGCCCGAATCCCGGCAGATCAAGCATGTAGACCCGATAATGCCGAGACAACGCCGGCACATTGCGCACCCACCAGCGCATCGAGCCGGACAGCCCATGCACCAGCACAACCGGCTCCCCCTCACCCACAACCTGGTAATAGGCTGGCACATCATCGACCAGCGCATAATGAGTGGATAATTTGCGCATCCTTGCCTCTCATTCCCCTATAAAAGCATCATGCAGGGAATGATCATAGAGAATATCCTTATAAAAGCGTCATGCTTTAGTTTTTACATGGGGAGACATCTTCAGAATCGATCTCCTCACAATCGGGCGGAACAAGGGCAGGATCTGCCGCACAGGAGGAGGCAGAGCAGTCGCCTTGATCACATCTTTAATAATATCATCAAATGAGTGGCGTTGATAATTGAGTAGGACCTGGCTCTCGGTCGTGTCAAGCCAGTCGGTGCAGTACTGCTCATGGCTAAAGGCGTCTTCGGGCAGCATGCCAATCCCCATAGCCTCAAGCATGCGACCGAGATAATCCCGATAGCGAACCTGGCAGCGAGGACCACCACCGATCAGCCAGATTTGCCCCCAGATGGGGCTACGCATCCCGTTGGCAACGGCCAATCCGGCATCGTACGTATGCAGCATTTCCAGGCGCGTATTCAAGGGGATACGAAACATAATGGGATGAGGATTGCGCGCGGCAAGTGGGGGAACATCGGCAAAGCGGTAAATGGCCCATTCCAAGCCCGAGTTCCTGACCATCTCCTCACATGCAATTTTGTGCCTGGTGTAGTCATCCGTCGCGTATATCGGCTCTGAGACTTTGCGTGGCGGCGGTTGATCCTGCGTATGGCCGAAGACATCCAGGGTTGAAGCAAACAGGATTTTGGGAGGCGTTGCCTGTCGTTGCGCGGCCTCCAGCAGGTGGCGCGTGCCGACCACATTGACCTCGTAAGCCCCTTCAGGATCGTCATCAAGATCGGGCGGGATCACAAACGCCAGGTGAATTATCACCTCCTGCCCCTCGACAGCCGCTGCAACATCTTGCGCCTGTCGGATATCGCCCCAGTGTAATTCCACCTTCCCCGCCACCTGCCGCGCCTTCCTCTCATTCGCCTTCGTTCGCCGATCAAAGCCGCGCACCGTATGGCCTTGACGCAGCAATTCTTCAAGCGTACTAAAACCAATGTTGCCTAAAGCGCCGGTAAGGAGAATTTTCATGCGATGGTTCCCGTTCCTTGTTTTTGCTTGAGATAACGCTAGCGGTCCAGAGACCGGTCGAACGTCGAGACCATCCTGGCGAATGACTGCGTGCCAACAATTTTATTAATCTCGACCAGCACGGGATCGAGCGGCGTACCGGTCGGTTGCAAGAGCATAGGCCGCCCGGAAGCGATGGCATAGCGCAAGCTCTCGGCAACCTGACGAGCAGCATTGCGCGTATAGACAAGCGTATCCACATCA
>Ga0070741_10015071_pt1 | contig 13205 bp, 9 predicted proteins | sample Coa_R1_4_FD_66440 | JGI IMG/M metagenome (GOLD analysis project Ga0070741, IMG submission 66440) | Surface soil microbial communities from Centralia Pennsylvania, which are recovering from an underground coalmine fire - Coalmine... | ecosystem: Environmental > Terrestrial > Soil > Unclassified ... | reverse complement strand
CGTTGCGGGTAGATGAAAAGTGCCGGTAAGGATCAGCGGCCGGCTTCGGCCTTCTGCGCGCCTTCAAGGGCGGCATAGATTTCAGGCGCGGTGCAGACTTCGTAGTAGGTGCGGTCGCTCCAATTGACCAGAGAAAAAGCCTTGGGATCGATCTGCGCGACCTTGCTTTCGCGCACCACAATCTTACGAAAAATATCGTTGCCGATCGGCACCAGTCCGCTGTAGAGGCGGAAAGGTTCGCTGTCCCACAGGGCCGGAGCTTTCAAGGGCTGAGGCTTCAGGGAGATTTCCTGCTGAAGTTTCTGGAAAGCGGCCTGGCTCAGGCGAACTCCACCCAGGTTGTAGCTCATGGTGAAATCTTCGGCGCTTCCGCCGGTATCTGAGTCGCTGACAGTTTGAAACGAGTAAACGCGGAAAAGGCGGCGCAAGGGCTCCATGGCCTGGCGAGCGCGCTTGTTGCAGGAGGAGAGACGGTCGCTCTCGTTCAAGGCGTCGGAGATCATGACGCGCTGTTCGCCATCCATGAGGTAAAGCGGCGCGGACTGCTGATAGGAGATGCCTACACCCAGTTCAAGGCCGGGCAGGCCGGAACGAGCCAGCAGAGTGTTGTACCCGTGCACGATTTCGACCATCTCGCGGGCCAGCACACAGGCACGGCTCACGGCGAGGCCGGACTCATTCTCACGGCCCAGAATCGCCAGGATGATGGCGTCCCCCTCGAGAAAGACCTTGGTGGCCCCGTACTTGGGCAAGAGCTTGTTCACCGGGTCATAGAAATTCAAGCTGAAGTAGGACGCCGGATTCAGATCGCGCTCGATGAGTGAACGAGTCAATCGGGTGGAGTCGCGAACGTCGGCCTTCAGGATCACGTGATCGGTGATTTTTTCTTCACTGGGTTTCTGTTCCTGGGGAAGAAGAAATTCGTACAAAGTTGCATTCATCGCCGACAGTTCACGCAGCTTCTCGTTGGAGAGCAGGTTCACACTGTCGAGACCTGAGTTCAGCACTTCAAGGCAGCGCAGATCGCGGTGATAGCGGAACAAGTCATGCAGGAAGCGGCCGGCAATCTTGGCGCGCTCCGCCCCGCGGCAGGAAGCGACCCGGGCCCGCGCGGCGTAAAGGCTGTTGGTGGAAAGCTTTCCGTGCTGCTGAATCAGGGTTTCGACGCGATCACACTCGGCTCGGGAAATCAGCGCATTCTTGAGTTGTTGGGCATTAATCCGCGGAGCATATTCGGACAACAGCGGCACAGCTTCGTAGGACGCGATGATGGACTCCATGACATTTTCGTCAGAGAGAAGCGCAAGCCAGGCTGTGAGCCGGGCTTTCTGGGCCTGGCCCTGCAAAGTGGAATCGTCCGGTGCACCGGAGGCGACCAGTTCCTGAGCGTTTTCCGGGACGTTGAACCAGGAACCGAACACCGCTTCATCGTCGCTGTCCTCGCCAAAGCCAAGAGAGCGCAAGAACTGGCAGGCAATGCGGCGCATGTTGGTGAAACGGTCGGAATCCTTGTCGAAGTTGCCGAACATGAAGTAGTGTTCGGCGCAGAGATGGTCATCGCGGCCGTCCTCGGTGAAGACAAGGCGGTTCAGGAACAGGCGGTAAAGATCGTTGGCGGTGTCGCCGAAGTAGGAACGGCGCATGCGAACCAGGGTTTCTTTTTCCACCTCGCGCAGGGTGAGGAACAAGTCCTGGCCGACTCGTCGGAGAATGACTTTCTTGCGCACCTGAAAGCTCGCCACTTCTTCGCGGTATTCCAGAGCGCGATGCTGGCGAACTCCTTCGAATCCCTTGAGGGCAGTACGGCAACGCTCCAGCACCTGGGCGAATTGCGCGTTCAATTCCGCGCGCAGGAACTTGATGATGGCGAGCCGCGCTAATAGATCGACCGCGGGATTTCCGGCGGCCTTGGCGCGATTCAAGGCGGCGACGTGCAACTGCACCAGTATCGGCTTCAGATCCGCGACTTCTTCTTTCACGACCCGCTTGAGCGCGCCCGGGAGGAGAATCCCCGCAAGGTTCTTACGCTGGGGAGCGGCCGCGACGTCCATGGAGAGCAGGTGCTGAATTTCGCTGTACTGGGCGATGAGACGGGCAATGTGGGCCCGCGCCGTCTCGACAAATTTGGGGCTGAGATAGACATCGTGGCGAAGGTTATCGACCCCGACTTGCAAGCCGTCGAGCGAGAGCGAAGGGGTGTAGCTCGCTAGTTGCGGGGGCGGCAAGTCCTCCGAGGATTGTCCAAGCCGGAAGATAGGGATGCGCGGCATGCTGGTTGGCGCTGTCGAGTTATCTATCGGCAAACGGCGCTGTTCCATGCGCCGATATAGCTCATAGACTTCGACGGAAGCCGCTGATTTCAGGGCTCTTTGAGGAGCGTAGCATGCGCCAAAGAGGCGAAAAAGTTACCCAAGTTACCCGGCCCACGAGGCATTCCAGACCAAGTTGCGCGCTTCGCCGAAGCCAATAGGCGGAACGCTGTCTAGCGCAGATCCATGGGGCCCAGACCATAGTCCTAGGGGACGAGCACGACACTGATGCCCGGATAAATGCCGCCGAGAGGCAAGAACGGTGAAGCTGGATTCAGCGCCGTCTCGCCGGTGGTGGTATTCACGGCAAGCGAGTACCCGTTTGAGGTGACCATGCAATCGGGATGCGGGAAATCGGAAACCGTGCGCATCTGGTCACCTACGCTTGTCAGTAATTTGCCTTGCTGCTCCTCCCGCAAGTAGGTAAGAGCTCCATTGCTTGTATCAAGCTGCCAGACGGAGACATCGTCGCTGCCGGCGTTCATTCCATAAAGAAAATTGGATGACAAGGGGCTCGCCGTGACCGACGCCGGATTTCCCGGCTTGCTGCGGTCAGGACTGGGATAAGGGGATTCGGAGAGGGGAAATAATTCGCCATTTTTTTCGACCTGAAAGTCGGAGATGCTGTCCTCTGCATTGGCGGTAAAGAGATAACCGTAGCCAAGTCGCACTACCGTCATGTCCAGAATTCCGGCTGAGGGCCCGAAACGTCCCGGCGCCGGAAAGGGTGAGCCACTGACTTCGGTCAGCTCCCCCGTGGCCTGGTTCATGCTGAACGCGCTGATACTCGATCCATTTCCTGTGTACACCCACGTCAGGCTTCCCAAAGGGCCATTCACCGCCATAGTCGTGGGCTGGCTGTTCCCTGTCAGGTAAAACGGCGAGCCTTCAATGGTGCTCACCTCGCCCGTATAGTTGTTGACCTGGTAGCCGGTGATAAAGCCATTCTCCTGGTGATTCGTGCTGCCGTTGGAAACATAAACGAAGACATACAGGCCCGCGTTGTAGGCGACGACTCCGGTGGGCAAGTAGCCCGGCGGCTCCGAAATCGGGAGCGGAGAGGCAGGCACTTGGGTCAGCCCTCCGGTTAACTGCCGGGCGAGCGAGTAGACGCTGAGGCTAGGCGGGCTCTGGTTGATGGCAAAGGCGAAGGCGCCATTAGGATCAAGCGCAGTCTGGTAGGTCTTCGCAGAAGCGGGAAACGGACTCCCCACAATCGGATTCCAGGTACAAGTGTTGTGGGAAAGCCAAAATCCAGGCAGAGTGCCCGAGTTATAGTTCGCGACATACGCGTACTCGATGTCTCCAGGCATGCCCTTGGGGTTCACGACCAGAGTCACCGGGGTCGTCGCCGCTCCCCCACACTTGTCCCATTCCTCCACCACCGCATCGTAAGTTCCCGGCGGAAGAGTGAGGAAGGTGTTCATGCTGTTTCCCTTGACGGTATAGACGCGATGGAAAGGAGAGGTGTAAATGCCCATCGCGTCCACGCCCTCCGGGCACGTGCTGGTCGCGCTAGCGACAAAAAATACGCCGCTCGGATTGTAGGGCACATTGGAGATGGGAGAGGCCACCGCGACCGTGCCCGACCCGGCCTCAACGAAATCGTCTACCGCGTCCTGATTCACCCCTCCGCAGTTGTCCCAGGCCTTGATCACGGTGTGATAATTCGCGGGATCGAGCGCAAGTTGGACATCGAGATAACTGGAATAGGTCTGGTACGCGAGCACGCCGTCAGCGGTGTAGATCTGCATGGACGAAATGCCCTTCGCGCAACCTGGACTCGAAGCGTAGGCCACGTAGTGAATGGGCGATCCGCCGGAGAACGTCCCGGTATTTCCCGAAGTGACGTAGACAGGAGATAAGACCGTCACTGCCGGAGAACTGGCGGCAACGGCACGATCATTAAAAAGTGTTGAGACAGCACACACCAGCGCTATACACCAGAACAATCGCGCGATCGGATTCATGGAACACCGCGGACAAGCAATTTACGTGCGCGTTTAGGATGGGTGCCAGTCCCGGATGGTTGCTGAGGAAAGAACCTGCCACTGTGACGCTGATCACGACGTCATCGCCACTGTCGCCCATTCGACAATCAGCGGATACAGGCCGAGCAAGAGTGCCTTCTGGCGGACTGCCCCTCGCCTGCTACTGCAGGCTTTTTTCGCGGGCGGGAGCGAACTCATCGCCTTTTTGCCACCCGAGAAGATGCGGCAGACTGGTGGCTTCCCATCCCAGGGCAAAGCCGAAGCGGGCCATGGCGGCGTCGCCGGTGAAGTCCATATCTGAGTGATATTCATCGCTCGGCTGATGGTAGTGCTTGGCGGTGAATTCCTGGTCTTGCTGCAAGCCCCAGGCCTCGGAATGCCCTTTGAATTTCATTCCTTCGTTGATGGAAAAAGCTGGGATACCTACGCGGGCGAGACTGAAGTGATCGGAGCGATAGTAGTGTCCGGCTTCGGGTCGCGCGTCGGGACGAATGGCAAGCCGGAAGTCTTTTGCGGTTGCCTCCACGACGGGATAGAAGGTAGTGCGCTCCGCGCCGGCGACTTCAACTTCTTCGGGCGCACCCAGGGGTTTCACGTCGTCATAATTCAAGTCGAGGGTGATCTTGCCGGCGGGAATGGGCGGATGCTTGCCAAGATATTCCGAACCGAGAAGCCCCTGCTCCTCGGCGGTGACCGAGGCAAACATTACGGAACGACGGGGCCTCTGGGAGGTAGTACCGTAAGCGCGCGCGAGCTCGAGCAATATTGCGCAGCCGGTTGCATTGTCCTGTGCGCCGTTGTAGATGTTGTCACCGGGCATGTCGGGGCGAATGCCAAGGTGATCGTAGTGCGCGGTGTACATGACAGCCTCGCTGCTGAGCCTGGGATCAGAGCCACGCAGCATGCCGATGACGTTATTCCCTTCAAATGGTCGAACCTTGCTGACCATGTGTGCGCGCAGCTTGACGGGCAGGTTCACGGGCTTGAAGTCACGAGAGCGGGCATCGGCCATCATCTTGTCGAGATCCATGTTCGACATATGGGCGAGTTTCTGAGCTACGCCTAACTGAATCCACGAGGCGACTTTCAGCTTGGGCTGTCCTTCGAGCTTGAGGTAAGACTTCTCGCCGGAATTGGAGTTACGGACGACCTCCCAGCCGTAGCTCGCCATATCAGTCTTATGAATGAGCATGGCTCCAACCGCACCTTTGCGAGCTGCTTCCTCGTACTTGTAAGTCCAGCGGCCGTAGTAAGTGAGAGCCTTTCCTTTAAAAAAATTGGGATCATCGGAAGGCGGCTCGTTTACCAGCATGAGCAGCACCTTGCCGCGGACGTCGACCCCCTTGTAGTCGTCCCAGTTGTACTCAGGAGCTTCAATACCGTAGCCGACGAAGAGTACGTCCGCATCGACATCGGAATCAGGCTGCTGCGTCTCGTTGTAGCCGACGTAATCCTCCAGCGGCTTGAGGGAGAGAGCACTGCCCTGGGGAGGCACGAGTGAAAACTGAGTCTCGGGCAAGGTGGTGACGCCCACAAACGGAACCTTCTGCATGTAGGTGCCGTGATCACCGGCGGGTTGCAGGCCGTAGAGAGCAAATTGAGTGGCGATGTATTCGGCGGCGATATCTCCGCCACGCTGACCGGTGCCGCGGCCTTCGAGCAAATCGCTCGCCAGAAACTTGACGTGTTGCCGAATGTGTTCGGGGTTGATGGTCTCCATGGCAGCAAAGGCGGCCGGAGGCAAACGCGGAGCGGCTATGGAGGAGACCCCTTTCGCATGAGACGATTGCGCCCTCGCCGAGGGGAAGCTGAACAAGAATGAAAGGAATAACGAGAACAGGACGAAGAGACGCCGCATCATCCACCAAGCTCCTGAAAAGAGGTTGACCGGAAGTGCTTATTCTACGGGAATGTTGCAGAGCGCGGAGTACATGGCAGGGTTACGGAAGGACGATCAATCCCCTGCCCTGGACTGTGCCTGTTTGGAAGCCACGTAGGGGCGAACAATGGCGCGGAACTCGTCGTCGGTTAGCAATCCGCGCTTGGCAATGGCTTGCTTTTTGACTTCGGCCAGGATCTTGCCGCGATCGTCCGGCAGGATTGAGAGTCCAAGTTGCTTGCATTTCCAATCGATGCTGTCGAGGCCGCTTTTCTTCCCGAGCACGATCTTGCGATCGGCATTCACCAGGTCGGAGGAATAAGGCTCAATTGCTTCAGGGACATGGAACTGGCTGGCGACGGCGCCGCTCTCGCGCATGAAGAGGTTGTCGCCAACGAGGGGCTTCCAGGCTTCGAGCGTGTAGCCCGCCGCTTTTTGAACAAGCGTCGAGACCGCGCGCACTTTTGTGAGGTCCATGGCGATGGGCACGTCGTACAAGCAGCGCAGAGCCAGGGCAATCTCAGCAATGTCAGCGTTGCCGGCGCGCTCTCCCATGCCGTTGATCGTTCCCTGGACCCAGGTAGCGCCGCCACGGACAGCCGCAATGGCGCAGGCGGTTGCCATGCCGAAGTCGTTGTGACCATGCCAGTGAACGGGCGTGCTCTTGCCGACCCAGCCGGCAACCTGCGCGGTAAGGAATTCAGCGGCTTCGGGGCTGCAAGCGCCGATGGTATCGACCACCACGACTTCCTTCGCGCCCGCTTCCATGGCCGCCAGGTAAGCCGATTTCAGGAACTCGAGTTGGGTGCGGGTGCCATCGACCGCGAAGAATGCAACGGTAATGCCGTTGTCTGTCGCGAAAGAAACCGCGTCTTTAATGCGACGGAGAACCTCGTCCGCAGAGATTCCGTACGCCTTCAGTTTTATCTCGCTCGTGGGAGCCTCGATAATCGAGGCGCGCAGACCGAGGCGGACCAGTTCCTCTGCGTCGGCGCGCACGGCACGGGAAAATCCCCATAGCTCGGCCTTCAAGCGAGCGGAAGTCATGAGCTGGATGGCTTCCGCATCGTCGGCGGAGACGCGGGGGAAGCCGGCTTCAATGCGGCTTACGCCGAGCTGGTCGAGCTCGCGGGCGATTTCGAGCTTCTGCTGAGGCGACAGCACCACGCCAACGGTCTGCTCGCCGTCGCGGAGGGTCGTGTCATAGAAACGAACCGTGGCTCGCGGGAAGCCGCGCCGAACCTCGGGCCGGGCGTTAAGCTCACTGACCCAAATTTTGCCGTTGTTGGCCATACTTGTTTTTGAATCGGGTTGTCGTTTCCTACGACTGTGAATAGAGCTATTTCAACACCTCTTGTGTAGCCAGGGCCTCGGGCTTGCGGCCGTAGGCTTGTTCCCAGGAGATGACGCAATTGCGCAGAATGCCAATGCGTTCAATTTCGCATTCCATGACGTCGCCGGCCTTCAGGTACCAGGCTTTCGGATCGCCGGAAAACGCGGCCACTCCAGAGACGGTGCCGGTGGAGACCACATCGCCAGCACTGTATCCCATGGGCGAGTAGTGAGAAAGAATTTCTGGAATCTTGACCGACATCTTGCTGGTGTGCGAAGTCTGTCGGCGCTCGCCATTCACGCGCAGTTCCATGGCGAGATTATGCGGGTCAGGAACTTCATCGGCAGTCACGATCCAAGGTCCTAACGGGCAGAAGGTGTCGATGGCTTTGCAGAAGCTGAAGACACCCGATTTCATTTCGCGGCGCTGAATGTCGCGGGCGGTGACGTCGTTGAAAATTACGTATCCACCGATGTGGGCGCCGGCTTCCTGAGGCGTGAAATGCTTGCCGCCCTGTTTCAGAACCACCGCGAGCTCAAGTTCGTAATCGAGTTCCTGGGTGAGGTGCTCGGGATAAATAACGGGTTCTTCGTGGCCAATGATGGCGTCCACATTCTGGAAGAAGACGATCCAGGGGAGCACTGGGTGGGAAAAGCCGGCTTTGGATGCCTCTTCGTGGTGCTCGCGAAAGTTCCCCGCGGTGTGAAAGAACTTCTTCGGAATGATGGGCGGCTTGAGGGTGATCTCGTCGTGGTCATAGAAGAGTCGCTCTCCCCGAGTGCCGAGCGCGCCGTTGTCCAGCTGGAGGGCGTGGTCATGGGCCTTTTGCGCCGCTTCCAGGCTGGTGTCGCCGCCTTCAAAAAGGACGCGCATGTTGGCGGGCACAAGTGCGTCGGCAAGCCTCGAAGAGGCGGCCTCGTGCTCCACGTCCCGCAGGTAGAGCGCACAGGCGGAATTCAGGTCGAGGACACGGTTATCGCGAGTGAAGACGCCGGTGCGGGACTGACGGAGCGGATTCTCGAATGTCACCAGTCGCATAAAGGCTGCCCGCGGCCGGGCGGGCTACAGCAAAGTGTAGTTAGAGCGCGGACGCTTGTCCATGCGGGCGACGCGAACGCAAAACCTTTCCTGGGACGGTTGCGGCTGAGCTAAGATGTCCTGCCTTCATGATCAGGCCAGCGATCGGGGGACGCGATTTTCAATCGAGGAGATTGCATGAGCGCAAACCGGCGGGAATTTCTGCGCGGAATAGCGGGCGCAGCCACACTGACGTTAACGAGCCATGCGAGCAGCCTGGGGTACGTGCGGAGGCTGCGTTTAAATGCCGCAATGACGAATGGATCCGCACACGACCGGCTGCAGCCCGAGTGGTACCGTCGAAAAATCCAGCAAGTCCAGCAGGAGATGCAGAAACGCAAGCTGGATGCGATGGTGCTGCTGAGCGCGACCGACGTGATCTACACGACCGGCTACTTTCATCTTTCGACGGAAAGGCCTTTGGCCGCTCTGATTCCAAAGTCGGGCGAGCCCGCGCTCTTCGTGCCAGCCCTGGAGTCGGACCAGGTGAAACTGTGGTGGGTGAAAGATTATGAGTCATACTTCGATTTTCCCGGGCCGATCAATCGCGTGCGCTGGATTTTCGAGCGGGTAGCGAAGCGGGGATTGGATCGCGGGCGCATTGGCATTGTCGAGACCACCGAAAGCAAGCTGAAGCAGATGAAGCTGGGGGCGCCGAACGCGACGATCGTCAATGCGGGAGATGTGATCGAACACTTGCGCTGGGTCAAAGATGAAGACGAGTTGCAAATCATGCGCCGCGCAATGTACTTCGCCGATTACTCGGTGCAAGCGGGACGCGAGTTCGTGCAACGGAATGGCAGCGTCATGGAAGACCAGATCCTCAAAGCCACGGCAGACGCACTGGCGGAAAAGATGTCCGCCGAGTTGAACGACGTAGTGGGGATCGGCATTGACGCGCCGTTCGGCGGGCTGGTTCCCTTCGGCAAGCGCTCGGCATTTCCGCACGCGGTGGCCAGCCGGGAGCGGCTGAAGTCCGGAGATGCGCTCATCTTGAGCCTGGGAGCGAAGGTCGGCGGATACAACGTGGAGTGCGAGCGGGCGTTCTCCGTGGGCAAACCGACCGATTATGCCAAGCGCCTCTACGATGCGATGCTGGCGGCCCACGACACCGCGGTGGAGAACTTAAAAGAGGGAGCGGTCGCCGAGGAAGTCGACAAAAAGAGCCTTGATCAGATTCGCAAAGCCGGGTTGGAGAAATTCCTGAGACACCGCACCGGACATGGCATTGGCCTGGAGGGACACGAGTCGCCGTGGATTGCCGAAGGGGACAAGACGGTTTTGAAAGAAGGCATGACGTTCAGCTGCGAGCCGGGCGTTTACGATCCTGACTGGGGCGGTTTTAGGCACTCGGATACGGTGATCGTGCGCAAGGAAAAGGCAGAGATCATGAACACTTATCCGACGCGGCTCGCCGACATGATCATTGAAATTTGAGGGGACAGCGAAGGCGCTGTCACTTTCGACACATACATTCATCTAATGCATTGAGGAATTTAAATGACGGAACAGACTTCAGAGAAGGCGAAGAAGGTAGTCAAGAGCGATGAACAGTGGCGCAAGGACTTAAGCCCCGAGCAGTATCACGTAACCCGGGAAGCGGGCACGGAACGGGCCTTCACCGGCGAGTACTGGAACACAAAGGATTCCGGCACTTATCTATGCCGATGCTGCGGCGAGCCGCTTTTCAGTTCGGAAACGAAATTCGATTCCGGCACGGGATGGCCGAGTTTCTATGAGCCGGTCCGGCGGGAGAACGTTGAGGAGCACACCGACCGTTCCTACGGCATGACTCGCGTGGAAGCGCGGTGCGCACGCTGCGGGGCGCACCTGGGACATGTATTCGAAGACGGCCCGAAGCCGACGGGACTGCGCTACTGCATGAACTCGGCTTCACTCAAATTGCAGAAGGAAAACAAGGCGAACCACTAGACCTGCCGAGCAACGGTACGGGGGCGAAGCGGGAACCCGTTCCGCTCCGTCCGGTTGAGGTCGCTGAAAGCCGAGACGGCGCGCGGCCTGGATGCAGATCAACAAGGCACGTGCACGCGGTGTCACACGCGGCTGTGCGCGTTGCACTTGCCGGGCTGCGCCGCTGGCCGACAATTAAACTGGAAAGGTGTTTACCGCAACAGAGGAGGTGTAGTATGCGCACCTCGATCTTCCTGGTTGCATTGTGCGCCGTGATTGTTGCGGCACTGGCAGGAGCGGCGTCCGTATCGCAAACCTCGACCCACCCTGAATATTTCAATCAACTCAGCGAGCACGCAGGGCTTCCACGGATGGGCACGGATGGCGTCATGATGTGGCGCCGCGCCGAGATCCGCGTATTGCCGATGGAGGTCGCCGTTGCGAACCGGGCTGAACTCAAATCGCTGGAAGAGCGGGTCAAAGAAGCGGGGATCGATAGCGCTCGCATCGATCTTTCCGACCCGGGCGTTCGACAACAGGTATCACGACAATTGCGACTTCTCGAAGACTTACTGAGCTATGCCGAAAGACAGAACTCGGATGAAGGCAAGAGCCGCGCGGCCATGGATGTGCAACAACATCTCAACCAGATCGAAGGGCAAATGATGTGCGAGGCCTGCCACAGCAAGAACGTGGCGCAACTCATTCCAACGAGGGAATAGCTAATCAACGCCGAACTGACGCGGGCTGATTTCAGGAAACGACGAAGCCGCGCTACATAGGATTCGCCACAGGCACACGAGGCTGGCTCCCTGGGAGAAGTATCCCGGCATTCGAGGGATTTCCGCGGGACAAGGGTGGTCGAATACGCTTTCGAGTCCTAAGGGACGGTTCAGCAGAAACGAGGTAAAGTTCATGTCACTCAGCAGGATTAAAGACTTCCTGGATACCTATCACACCAAGTACATCGTAATTACACATTCACTGGCCTACACCGCCCAGGGTATTGCCGCGCTCGCGCATATCCCCGGGCAGGAACTGGCGAAAACGGTCATATTGAAAGTTGACAACGCATTGGCCATGGCGGTGGTTCCGGCGTCGTGCCAGGTAGATCTTTTGCAATTAAAAAGAGCAGCGGAAGCCAAGAGCGTGGAGTTGGCAAGCGAGCAGGAATTCCGTGACCGCTTCCCGGACTGCGAGACAGGAGCGATGCCGCCATTCGGCAATTTGTACGGTATGACGGTGTATGCGGACGAGACGCTCACGCGTGATGAGGAAGTGGCGTTCAATGCAGGCACGCATCGCGAACTGATCCGCATGCGCTGGGCAGACTTGCAGAGGCTGGTGCATCCGGTCGTGCTGAAACTGGCAATACGGGCGACCGCGCAGGTTGCATAACCGGCAAGCTGGAAGCCGTGACCACCGGAGTCCGTGCCCGCGGACTGGCGCGTCGCCCGCTCCGGCTGCCAACGGCGCATATCGCACCAGGCACTTCTACGGGTCACCTGACCGGGTGACCCGGCTCACATACAGCCCGGTTAGTCCCGCCAACAATGAAATTGCGGGTCTGGGATACCCGTGTGCCCTCGCCGGTTCCGCTTGAAACGGCGATTGCCGCGCCGCGAGACGCACGGAGGAAAGAAGGAGCCATGATCATCTCCAAGCAAGCCGCCCTGGAGTACCACTTGGGAACCAAGCCGGGCAAAATTGAAGTCACGCCAACCAAGCCGTGCCGGACACAGAGGGATTTGAGTTTGGCCTACACTCCCGGCGTTGCCGAGCCCTGCCTGGAGATCCAGAAAAACCCGCACGATGCCTTCAAATACACGGCGCGCGGAAACCTGGTGGCGGTGATCAGCAACGGGACTGCCGTGCTTGGACTGGGAGATATAGGCGCACTGGCAGGCAAGCCAGTGATGGAAGGCAAGGGAGTCCTGTTCAAGAGGTTCGCCGATGTGGATGTTTTTGACATTGAACTCGACACCCACGATCCGGACGAGATCATTAAAGTGTGCCAACTGCTGGAACCCACATTTGGCGGCATTAATCTTGAGGACATCAAGGCACCCGAATGCTTTTACATCGAGGAGACCCTCAAGCGGACGATGAAAATCCCGGTTTTCCATGACGACCAGCATGGAACAGCGATCATCTCCGGAGCGGCACTGCTGAACGCCCTGGAAGTAGTGGGCAAGGATATTTCGAAGATCAAAGTTGTTTTCAACGGAGCGGGCGCATCGGGCATTGCCTGCGCTGAGCACTACGTGCGCCTGGGCGTGAAGCGGGAAAACATATTTCTGTGCGACACGAAGGGCGTGATCTACAAGGGTCGTACGCAGGGGATGAATCCGTATAAGGACCGCTTCGCCCAGCCAACGTCGCTGCGCACGCTAGCCGAGGTGGTGGAAGGCGCGGATGTATTGGCGGGACTCTCCGGCAAAGGAGCTTTCACGGCGGCGATGTTGAAGTCGATGGGCGCGCGCCCCATCCTGTTTGCCATGGCGAACCCGGATCCCGAGATCAGTTACGAAGAAGCCAAAGCGGCGCGCAACGACATCATCGTGGCGACCGGGCGTTCCGATTATCCCAACCAGGTGAACAACGTTTTGGGTTTTCCTTTCATTTTCCGGGGCGCGCTAGATGTGCATGCAACCGCGATCAACGAAGACATGAAACTGGCAGCCACGAAAGCATTGGCGCAATTG
>Ga0070741_10015070_pt1 | contig 13205 bp, 13 predicted proteins | sample Coa_R1_4_FD_66440 | JGI IMG/M metagenome (GOLD analysis project Ga0070741, IMG submission 66440) | Surface soil microbial communities from Centralia Pennsylvania, which are recovering from an underground coalmine fire - Coalmine... | ecosystem: Environmental > Terrestrial > Soil > Unclassified ... | reverse complement strand
CGCCCGAGGACGTGGTGCGCGACCAAGCGGTGATCGAAGCGTATCTCGGCCGCGGCACGAGGCGGCAGCGTGAATGAAAAATGAATTGCGCAATCCGCTCGTCCCCGCGAACGCGGGGGCCCAGTTGCTGGATTCCCGCTTTCGCGGGAATGAGCGGTGACAGAGACTAGCCGAATGCCCGAGCTGAAAGTCGAGCATCTGGAAGTGCGTTACGGCGACCTGATCGGCGTCGCCGATATCTCGCTGCAGGTCGAGGCCGGCCAGGTGGTGGCGCTGCTCGGCTCCAACGGCGCCGGCAAGACGACGACGCTGTCGGCGATCGCCGGGCTGATCGCGCCGAGCCGCGGCCGCGTCGAATGGCGCGGCGAAACGATTTCGGGCGAGCCAGCCTATGCGATTGTCAGCAAGGGCTTGGCGCTGTCGCCGGAAGGCTGGCGGCTGTTCGTCGGCCAGACCGTGGAGCAGAACCTGCGGCTCGGCGCCACGGCGCTTGCCGACCGCTCGCGCCTGCCTGCGCTGTTCGAGCGCGTCTACGCGCTGTTCCCGCGGCTCGCCGAGCGCCGCCGCCAGCCGGCCGGCACGCTGTCGGGAGGCGAGCGGCAGATGCTGGCGCTCGGCCGTGCGCTGATGAGCGAGCCGCACCTGCTCATGCTCGACGAGCCGAGCCTCGGCCTGGCGCCCGCATTGGTCGAGGCGCTGTACGACACGCTCGCCGAACTGCATCGCGGCGGCCTGACGCTGCTGTTGGCCGAGCAATCGATTCCGCTGGCGCTGGCGATCGCCGATTACGCCTACGTGCTGCAAACCGGCCGCATCGCGCTGGAAGGGCCGGCCGCCGAATTGGAGCGCAACGAGCAGGTGCGGGAGATTTATTTGGGGGTGCGGACGCAGGCGGCGACGTAGCCCTCCAAATAAAATCAGCGCCGGTCGTAGTTCGACGGCTTTCTCTGATCAACAAGAAAACAAACTGATCTGAAAATGATCTGAGTCAAATTGGATTATCTTCTGCCGCTGGCGACAATTTGCGATCGCTACCCCGCCTCCTCCCACAGCGCTTCGAGCCGGTGGCGAAATGCCTTCGGCCGCTCGGCGAACAGCCGGCGCGCGATGCGCTCGGCGCGCTGTGACAGCGCGGCGCGCTGCTCGGTGCAGGCCGGCAGAAGCCGCGAGCGCCAATGCGCCAGCGGCTGACGCGGCCCGGTGAGCCGTTCCAGCACCGCCAGATCCTGGTATTTGCCGAGACGGTCGCGCAGCCGCTCGGCCTCGCCGGTCCACATCCGGCCGAAGCGCGGCCACAATGGCTCGATCAGCTCCATCTGATAGCGATGGTTGACCACGCGCTGGCGCAGCTCGTGTAAATCTTCCGGGGCCGCCAACGTCCAGTCGGTGGGCATGCGCCGCCGCGCGCTGCGATAGCCGGCGGCCAGTTGCGCCGCGACGGCGGTGAAGTCGACGGCGTCGAGCGGCCACGCCTCGGCCGCCGCAGCGGTGGCATCGAGCCAGGCCGCGATGGCGTCGCGCAGCTCCTCGGTCAGCACCGCGCGCTCCTCGCTGCCGCGCAACGCTTCGAGGCGCTCGCGCACCGAGGCGGTCGAGCGCGCCGTCAGCGCCACGCCTTTTTTGCCGAGGTGATCCAGCGCGTTGAGCGCGGCCTGGCCGTCGCGCGCCGAGGCGAGCGAGCGGGCGTGGTCGCGGGCCTCGATGCGCAGCCGCTCGGCGTCGGCGACGAACGGCGTCAACAGCCGCATCAGCGCCCGCCACTGCTTCATGGCGCGCCGGAACTCGTGCACCGCATCCTGCGTCGAATGCTGCGGGTCGCCCATCGCCGCCCGCGCCCGCGCCAGGATATCGCCGGCCACGGCGCGCAGCGCCGGTCCGATCGCCGTCTTGGGTTTCAGGGCTGGTTTAACGGCCATGTGACACTAAGAAGCCGCGTATGGCCGGCGGCTGGCAAGCATGAGCGGCGTCGGAAAAATCCGTGACAGTATGGCGAATTATCGGGCCGGCCGCACTTCCCTTATGGGGGGCGGCTTGCTACATCAAGCCCCGGCCAGCCGGCCTTTGGCGCGGGGTGGAGCAGCCCGGTAGCTCGTCAGGCTCATAACCTGAAGGTCGTAGGTTCAAATCCTACCCCCGCAACCAATCAAAAAGCCCGAAGCATCAGCACTTTAGCGCGCTGTTTCTTCGCCCGTAATGCCGATTTCTCGTTCGCCGAGCACAGTTTGCGAAATGCCATAGAAATCAATCGGTTCTCGGCCTGTATCATCTGGTGCTGGCGCGCCCATGTCACATTGATGGCACATGGAAGGACGTCATTTGTTCGCGTTATGATGCTGGTTATTGGGCCCGGTCCGACCGTAATAGGACAACCCTGAAACCCGCGGCTCGACCCCTCGGGGGATCAATGAGGCCTCTGCCGATGACGATGGGCACGCGACAACGTATGGGCCGCGGATTATCGGGACCACCATCACTTAGAGCGAAGAAGCGACGCCGCTCGCCGGCGCCGTGAAGACCGGTGTCACTCACGACTTTCGGACATGCCGTTTGCTTGCGCGAGCGCGTAGCAAGGTTCGTGAAGAGGAAGATCGTACCGAGGCTTGTGAAGAGGAAGATCAAGTGCTTCGAACAAAGGAGAAGCGGGAATGGCACGTTGGTTGGTTCGCGACGCGCGTCTCCTCCTCCGCTAAAACCAGGTCGTAATAGTTAATTCCTTTTCGAAGCCGCAATCGAGTGCGAGGCCTTGGGGGTGGACCTTGCAAAGGCTTATATAATGGTGCTTTGTCATTAACCGACTTGGAACATACTCCCCGGCGGCCCCAATGGCAGCGTACTCTTCAGTGCTTCCGCCAAACTCGCTGAGTGATGCCCTCCAGCCCATCGGAGAAATGTCGAGCGCGCAGTTTAAGGATTTGCTGGCTGCGGTGTCTGGGCCAAGATCGTTTTCGCTGTCCAAAGACGAGCTAGCAGTCCTGCGGAGTAAAATTTCTCCGTACGGCGCGAACGCGACTTTCTTAATTGCAGCCCTTTCCTTTTTGTCCAACCATATCTCGCGCCTTCTTGAGGCTGGAATGCCTTACGCAAATATAATTGACGAAACGGTCGAAGAACTCGATAGACAGGCTAAGTGGAAGGAAAAGAAGGACGAAGTTAAAGACCGATTTGCGCAATTGTTCGATCCTCAAATTCACCAGGTGGCGAGAAAACTTCAGAGGTTGCAGGCTGGTTTCGTTCCAAGCGCCATCGGGTTTTCCACCTTTGTTGATCTGCGGCCTGTCTTTGACGATGGACCAGAGTTAGACATCGGCGGTTATCTACCAATCATCCAATTTCGTATCACAACCGACTCCAACATCCCTAGTGAGAAGCAGCTTGTATTCCAACTGAGCGAGAGTGCTTTGGTTGAATTCAGAAAAGCTCTGGATAGAATGGACGAGAAGCTGGCGTTGCTTAAGGCGCAGCCCACAATAACCTCCCTGATCAAGAAGGTCTGACATGAACTTCCTGCCACAGTTATCTGAAATTCTTGACCCAAAGAGCCGGGAAGAGTTCGATGTCAGTCCCGCGGACATAATACGGAGTTATTTTGAGAAACTGACCCCGCTCGATAGAAGCGTTCGAGGCATATCTGATGAATGGCAGCGTTTGATTAGGAAAAGCTCAGCGGACGAGACGGGGTTCACAGACACAGGTGGCCCGCAAACGTCCATAGAGCATGAACAGACTGGGCTCGATCTCCAACAATTATACGCTTGGTGGGACTGGGACCAGACCGCTCAGACTTTGTATCATTTAATGGGTGTTGGCTACACTGGAACGGTGATTGGTCTCGAAGATGAAACCAGTCAAAGCGTCAATGAGCCTTCCTTGCCGTTGGATGGATCATTTTCACCCAGCAAAAAGTTGGCTCAAATGTGGATCGACAACATTAAAATGCTTGCCAACGACGCTGGCATTCCATCCACTCAAATAGCGCTTCCATCCAATATGGTCGAAGCTCAACAAGAGTTCGCGAAATCCTTAATTTCGTTCTTTGGAATGATCGGACAGAAGCTGCGATATAGTGGAAGAACAGATAGAACCGTTACAAGGGAAGGGCGTTTCACGTCAAGCTACGAAATCCAGCTTTGTGATCGGTTTTTTATTCTTCCATCCGCCTCCGCTGATTTTTTGAGCCAATTGCGAAGTGAGCTAACATCCGCCCTTGCAAGCGGGACGGTTATCCGGGGCGCATGGGGGCAACTTAAGTTAGATCGACAGAGCGAGGTTTACTTCGTCTTGACGCCGCCAAGGATTTTGGCTGATCCAAGTTTCGTTCAGTCGGAGGAGATCGAGTAGCTTGCCGCGGTTTAGCTACATTCATTTATCCGACACGCATTTTTGTATTGAGCCGGTGAGACGCAATGCATTAGGCCTCATGAGGCGCCTGCCGCGAAATAGGATCGACACTTATTGGCGACAGATGAGAACGATTGGATATCTGTCGCTTGCGAAGCCAGCCAGCTACATTCCAGAGATTTTAATTGGTGCAGCGCAGTTTTGCTTGGAGCGACCCAGCGTGGATGGCGTGATATTCACAGGAGATTTGGCGACGACAGGGATGATGACTGATCTACTGGTTGCACGATCATTTGTTTCGGAACCTGCGGCTGATGGCTTCGTCACTGAGAACGGCTCGCCGACGCTTAATGTTGGGTCACGAAATATCTACGTTTTGCCTGGCAATCATGACAAATACATAAACCCAGCCGGCGCACCCAACTGCATTCATTTTGCAATGCAGTTTGGTAGTCTAATGAGAAATTACAGGGACGGTGTAGGTCATTGGGTTCGTCGGAAAGGCAATGCGCACGTTGGTTTTATTTATGCTGACTTTACGCTCCAAACACGTATGGACGCTAGCGATAAATTTTTTGCAGTGTACGGACAGGGTCGTGTAAAGGAAGAAGTCTTAAGAGAATTAAAGGATCGCTCTTTCGATCTTAGACGCAGATTTGAGAAAATTACGTTAGTGTGGGTGCTTCATTTTGCGCCGTTTGACTGTGGTTACTCGCTTCGACTTCATGACTATGGCGACTTCATTGATGCCGCAATTAGCCTTCGGGTGGCGGCAACTATCTGCGGCCACACGCATCGCGCGTCAAAAACCAGTGTTGATGGACACACGATCCTATGCGCCGGATCAACTGGCTGCGTTGATGCCGAGGAGGACAGCCGCATTCAGGTGCTCCACTTTGACGTCGGAAAAGAAATACACATACAGCGTGAAAATTACATTTGGAGCAGTAACGAGCAAGAATTTGTATTTTTGTCGCGCGACTAGCGGAAAGATAGTAAGGGGACCAAGGCAAGTGTCTGGGCTTTGGCCCGGCCCCTTGCCTTGCTGCCGCAACTCTCGGGAGTGGGGAGCGGCGCTCCTTTCTTGAAGTAGCGCGGTTGGCTCTTTCTAGCGAAATCCGTTAGGCGCTAGCCTCGAAATAGTTGAATGAGAGACGTTGTAGGAGCGCGCGATCTCTACCAAGGGCTCTCCGGCCTCGCGCCGCGCAAGCGCCTCTCGCGCTTGATGCGGGGTCAGCTTGGGCTTGCGGCCGAACCGGACACCACGGGACATAGCCCGCTTGCGACCGTCGTCTGTACGGGCTCGGATCAGTTCACGTTCGAACTCCGCCAAGCCACCCAATACGGTCACCATAAGCCGGCCGTGTGCCGTGGTCGTGTCCGCCCAGGCATCGGCAAGGGAGCGAAAGCCGGCGCGCTTGTCCGATATGGTGGCAAGCACGTTGAGCAAGTCCCGTGTGCTCCGCGCCAGCCTGTCCAGCCGCGTCACGAGCAGCACGTCCCCGGGCTCAAGCGCTTCCATCGCCCGCTGTAGCTGCCGCCTGTGGGGCTTGGCACCCGAGACCTTCTCCGCATAAACCTTGTCCACGCCGGCTGCTTTGAGCGACGCGTGCTGAGCATCCAGCGTCTGGCCATCAGTGCTCACTCTGGCATAGCCGATCAGGGCCACAACGTGCCTCCATTTCGTTCATGACATCTGCACAGCGGAAGCCTCGAAAATACGGGTGGTCCTGGCTTGCGCATCACTTGTAAGATTTGCACAGCGACCAAAGCCGCATCCGTCAGGACGATTAGCAACTGCGGTCACCCAGGAGGGCGGCAGCACGCGGTGGATCACCGCCGGCTCGCACCGCAGCGGTGTGCCGGTTACAGGCATCGCGATCGAACAATTCATCGGTTTCCAGACAGCGCACTTGGCAAATCTCAGGAACGGGAATGGCGCGATCATACTCAGCGAAACCCGCCCGCCGCTGGACGCCCTTGCGCGAGCGATACATGACGATTGCTACCCGCAACGCGCGGCCAACGTTCAGCGGCTTGCCCGGAACGGATGGCACGTGCGTGAAAACTGCCTCGCCGTCCATGAAGCGCACCGCGATGCGGGGCGAGCGGCATAGCAGCTTAACCCGATCTACATTGTAGTCCGGAAGGCTGGCCTCGGGGTTGGCTTTGGTCCGGGCACGTCGTTTCGGTTGCTCCCCCTTCAGTGCGGCGCGGAACAACTCTGTGACGGCTCGCCAGCCCGGAGACGGGCTATTGAGTGCTGCCTCATAGGCCGCCTGCGCCTGCATACATAAGGTCTGATTGAACATGGCGCCGCACTCCTAAGCTGCGACTTCGGCGGGCACGGCAGTGCCAATCGACGGAGATAATCCGCGGCAGCTTGGGCCTTGCTACACGCGGTGAAAAACGCCCGCTTGTCAGCCTTCAACAGGTCCAGCCAAGTGGCGATGTAGCCTGCATTGCGCACGTCGCCGTCGAACCCAAATTCGGCAGATAGGAATGCCGCCCCTAATTCAGCGACCAGTTCTTCGGCCGCTCGGTCGTGTGACCCGAACCGTTTCTTTAGGTCGCGATCAAGACGCGATGCGTGTCCGGTCCAGTGCGTCAATTCGTGAAAGGCTACGTTGTAGAAGTGATCCGCCCCCTTGAACGCCTCGAATGTCGGCATCGAAATGTAGTCTTTGCTCGGCACGTAGAACGCCTCGCCGTGACCCTCTCGAATGTCCGCGCCGGTTGACCGCAGGAACTCGTCCGCAAGCGCATCGCGCGTGTCCGGGTTGCGAACCCGCATGGGCTTTCCGGCCACGACGCTCGCCGGCAAGTTCTCGCACTGGGCCACGTTGAACACTGTGTACTCGCGCAGCATCGGCACAATGCGCGGGTCCGCTTCATCATCGTCTTTCACTTGTAGCTGCTTGACGAAGTAGACCTTGGTGCCATGCTCGCCGCGCCGCACGTTGCCGCCGGCTTCGATTGTTTGCTTGAATGTCAAGAACCGCGGTGTTGCCCAGTCGCGATCACGCGCAAGCCACAGCAGCACGACGTTGCATCCTGAGTAGGGCCGGTTGGTCACCGCATTGCATGGGGTATTCGCGCCGGCTGTTGCTGCCCACGGTTTGACCCAAGGCACCGCGCCTCGCTCCAACTCCGCAACGATCCGCTCCGAAACTGCGGAATAAAGATCGTGTTTCATTAGCCGCCTCACTGATTAGCGTGCGGCTTGGTCGCCGCACATTATCGCGGCGTTGGGCGGCGCCTTCGTTTGATGGCAGACTTGGAGGGCTCGACCTACCCCCATGCTGGACAGGCCGGGTGGTCGCGCGCGAAACAAACGAGTGCTGAAAATATGGGTCCGCAATTTTCGGTCGTTAAGCTTCCAATAGGCCTTTCGCAGCCGTCTGTTAACCGGTTGGTCGCTGGTTCGAATCCGGCCCGGGGAGCCAAACAAATCAAACACTTAGTCCTTTAGATACCAACGCAAACAGGGTCAAAAAAGCGTCGTTGGCAACGCCATTGGCAACGGATCGCGAATTTCGCATAAAGGCGGCGGCCCGACATGGGAAGGGCCGGCCGCGGCTTCCTAACCCGACGCCAGGGAGTGCGGAAAGTGTTGGAACTCGTGCGCCTGTATCCTGATGGCGCCTGTACCATGATGGCGCGCCTGCGGGACTGTGTGTGTAGTTAGCAACCCAGTCCGTCGAAATTTCATCCTGGGCGGTCTTTAGAGAGATGTGACCGCTGCAGACGTTCTGCGTGATAGAAGTTTTCGAGCCGGTCAAATGGAATTTGCGCCGATATTCGGACGAGGTGTTCGCCTGGCGCGCAAGCTTCATCACGCGTGCGGGATCGAGCGCATCATCGCTTGTCATAGGTCTTCTCCGAGCATCTCGGGATCGGGCTCGCCCGCCGAAGCCGGCGCGGCTTCGATCGGCTCGATTTCGACGATTACGGCATCGATCACTTTTGCTTTCGCGGCTCGCTGTGCCGTCTCGGCCGCTTCCAGCGCCTCGATGCGGTCCAAGCCATTTGGGTCGTACAGCCCGAGCAGCTTCTCGCGCGGCGTGCCGAGCTTGCGCAGGGCCCTCAATTCTTCGACCGCCTCCTGGTCGGGGTCGATGACGCGGTGGGTGACGTCGACCTCATGCCGGCTGACAACCGGGTCGGTTCGGTCGATGATCGCAAGCAGGGCTCGTTCATGGCCTTTTGACTCATTGGTTTGGCCGTCACGGGAGGGACTGGTGGGATTAAGCGGACATCACCACGAAGAGCCCGGCTTCGCCTAATGACCCCAAAAGAGACATGGCGCTGCGCTTACCGTTCCGACCGCTGAAGAGTCGCAATGCAGACATATGCCGCCGTTGCGACCGTTTTTGCAAAAAGCATATAATCTGCTCATCGAGTTGGAGTATTTGCCAAAAGGGTTGTGCACAATGAGCAATGGCCCCTCCGACAAACTAAGCCTCCGCCATCCTGACCCCCCGCAAGATTCTGTCGAGGTGAATGGGATTGCGAATGCGGTAGAGGTCGGTCTCGACGGGTTGCAAAAAGAGGATGAGACTTTCGAATTGCCCGCGCGGCTTTTCGAACAACTGCCTTTTGCCGTTTACGTTTGTGACCGGCATGGTCTCGTTCGTCGGTACAACCGCCGTGCTGCCGAACTGTGGGGCCGCACGCCAATGATGGGCGATCCCAACGAGCGGTTTTGCGGATCATATCGAATGTTCCGCCCCGACGGAACTTTGCTTCCGCACCACGAATGCCCGATGGCCGATGTGCTGCGGACCGGAGTACCCGTGCGGCAACAGGAAGTGCACATTGAGCGACCGGATGGCTCGCGGGGCATCGCGCTCGTTGACATTGAGGCAATCGAGGATAGCGATGGAAACATTGTCGGAGCCGTCAACTGTTTCCAGGATGTAACGGAGCGCAAACATCACGAAGCGCAGATCGTCATTCTAGCGCGCGAGGCCGAGCATCGAACAAAGAACATCCTGGCCAGCGTCCAAGCGACGGTGCATCTTTCTCATTCCGATACGGCTGATGGTCTCAAGCAAGTCATCGAGGGGCGTATTGAGGCGCTCGCAAAGGTGCATGATTTGTTCGTCCAATCGCGTTGGACGGGAGCTGAACTTCGGGCTCTGGTCACACAAGAGCTCTTACCTTTCCGAGGCGAGGCTGGGCGGCGTTTGAGCATCAGGGGCCCAGACATTATCCTAGAGCCGGGTATGGCTCAGTCGATAGCAATCTGCTTGCATGAACTTGCGACCAATGCGGCAAAATACGGATCGCTATCGACGGCGAGTGGCCACCTTGAAATCGAATGGTCTCGCGCCGCAGACGAGGGGCTTACTTTGCGCTGGACTGAAACGGGCGGGCCGGCCGTCACGCCGCCGACCCACAAGGGGTCCGGCTCGCGCATTATGGACAAAATAATTGAAGGTCAATTCGGCGGTGAAGTGCGCTTTGACTGGCGCGCCGAAGGCCTCGCGTGCGAAATTACTGTGCCGCGTGTATAGCGACGCTGATAATCCAACCACTTAGCTTCCAGCGTATGTCCGACCACCCAACACAATCGCCTCAAGGCCGAAGCCTGCCGACGCTTGGCTGATCTCACCGAGAACGCCGAAAGGGAGGCACTCTGGCTAAAGCGAGCAAATGATTGGGAACAGCTCGCAACGAAGGCTGAAAAGAGATCGCGAGCGAGAAGCGGCTTCGCGTCTCAGAGGCCGTTGCCTTGACGGCACGGGATATCGACAGCGCCAACATGGTCGTTCACGTGCGGATCGGTGGCTCAATGCGTGCACGCAGGATGTAATACTGCCTGCAAGGCTCTGGGGTAACAGCGACCAAAAGGCGGGAGCGAGCAAAATGGACTCAGCGGAAGAGCAGGAATTTCTTACGAGGCGTTTGAATCAGATAAAGGAGCAGAGGAGCAGGGCCGTCGATCTGATCCCCATAGCATCCGGCGACAACGAGCGTCTAGCACTTCACAGGCGCGTGGCGGCCTTGGAACAGGAGCAAAGAGAAGCAGAGGTGCGGCTCCAGAACTTGGTAAATGAGCAACAAAAAAGCGGCCGGCGCTTCGGTCCGGCGGGCTCTTAAAGTTTACACCTACACCCTAGTTGTCTCGGTTGGTGACCTCTTTCATGTCCGAACCTAGCAGATTTTGTTCTCTAATTCCGGGATCGGGTGTCAAGCTCTCTACGAACATCCTTGCCGGGCCCACTGTTCTCTCCGCGGTAAGGGCGAGTCCTCCGCATGATGGCGTAAGACGACGCTGGTGGATCAATGTTGCAAGCGCGGTCCCTCTGAGTTGAGAGCTCGCAAAAAATCGGACGATCTCACCACCGCCATCGTCCCGGCAGGGACGTCTTTTCCCGCGGCGTAGCGGGAACGCTGGGATCTGGTTGTGCTTGTTAGGCAGCAGCCTCGTTTTTCGACCATTTGAACTCGGTGCCGTCGATCCACATGCGGTGCAGGATGACCGCGAGCTTGCGCGCGATGGCAACCTTGGCCTTGCCCAGCCCATTGCGTTTGGTGAGCCTCATGCCCCAAGCCTTCAGCGCCGACCATTTCGACACGCGGGTCAGCAGCACGCCGGCCGCTTCGAACAGATACATGCGGAGCATGGCGTCTCCACACTTCGAGATTCGGCCGGACCAATCGATCTCTCCGGAGGCATGACGCCGGGTCGTCAATCCGATATAGGCGCCGACACTTCTCGATCGCCTAAAGCGCGTCGGATCCTCGATCGTCGCCTTGAAGCAGAGCGCGGTGATCGGACCTACACCAGGTACAGTCATGAACCTGCGGACCTGCGCATCCTGACGCGCGAGCTTTAGAACCTTACGGTCGAGTTCGTCGACCTGCTGCTCGATGGCCTTGCGTGCCGCAAGCAGCGGCCTGACCGCAGCCACCACCAGCTCGGAACGATCCGCAATCAATTCCTCGGCTCGCGCGGTGAAGACATTGAACTTGGCACGGCCGATGACATGACCAAGGTTCTTCAGCAGACCACGCACCTGGTTCTCCAGATCGCGCTTGATCTTGACCAACAGCGCTCGGCTCGTCAGCAGCGCCTTGAGGGCGTGACTATCAAGGTCCTTGACGCGTACTTCCTTGAACCAGCCGGTTTGCATGATGCGAGCGATGCCGGCCGCATCGTTGCGGTCACTCTTGTTGATCTGCATCTTGAGCACCGCCTTGGCATGGCGCGCGTCGATGCAGATTACTGGCAGGCCAAGTCGCTTGAGTTCGGTCCACGGCCACGTAGACGTCGGTCCGGTCTCAAGGCCGATCCGTACCACGTCCTGCGCTTTTGACCTCACGAATGCGGCAATTGTCTCAGGGTCGGAACCAACCACACCCTCTCGCACGACCGATCCCGTCTCACTTACCACACAGATCGATGTCTGCTTCAACGATACGTCCAGTCCGACATAGTGCACCATCGCCGCTCTCCATCATTGCGAGGCCACATGGGCATGGCCACCTGCCTTCGTCAGGCTCGATCCCGGAATTACCCCATGTTGCAAAAGTTGGCGTACTTCGCGGTGAGTGATTCTGTGACCCTGATGCGATTCGCTATGGAGGCGGTCGATGATGGGGCGGCTCAATCACGATCAGGGGCAGTTTTTCTATTCATTCCGCCTTGGTGAGGCTGTTCCGGACGATCACCCGGTCCGCGATATTGCTAGGGTTCTTGACCTGTCATGGGTGCATGCAGAACTAGCGCCCTTTTACCCCGAGGGTGGCAGACCTTCGATTGATCCGGAGCTCATGCTCCGGATGCTGATCGTCGGCTACGCGTTTGCGATCCGCTCGGAGCGAGCGTTGTGCCGGGAGGTGCAGGTAAACCTGGCCTATCGCTGGTTCTGCGGGCTCTCGATTGAAGACAAGGTCCCGGACCATTCGGCGTTCTCGCGCGCTCGTCATGAGCGGTTCCGCGCGAGCGACATGTTCCGCCAGGTGTTCGAGCGCGTTGTCGAAGCCTGCATTGCGGCCGGGCTGGTCGGGGGCGAGGGGTTTGCAGTGGATGCGAGCCTGATCGCGGCCGACGCCAACAAGCAGCGATCCATTCCCGGCACTGAATGGAGGAAGACGTGTGCCGGCGAGACTACCACCCGTCCGATAAGGGAGTATCTGGCGAGCCTCGACGATGCTGCCTTTGGAGCGGCAAGTGAGGTAACGCCGAAGTTCGTCTCGCCATCCGATCCGGCAGCGCAATGGACCGGCGCCATGCGAGGGCCGGCTTTCTTCGCCTACGCCGACAATTATCTCATTGACGTCAAGTTCGGCATCATCGTCGACGTCAAAGCCTCGCGTGCAATCCGCCAAGCGGAGGTCGGCGCCGCGAAGACCATGATCGAGCGAACGCAGGAGCGTTTCGACCTCAAGCCCGCATATCTAGCCGCCGATACGGCCTACGGGTCGGCGGAGACGCTCAATTGGCTCGTCAACGACAAAAAGATTGAACCGCACATCCCGGTGATCGACAAATCAAGGCGCGACGACGGAACTTTCTCACGTGCCGACTTCCTCTTCGACGAGGAACGCAACGTTTATGTCTGCCCGAACAAAAAGCTACTGCGCACGACCGGAACCGTGCACGACGGCTATGCCATTCGCTATCGCGCCGCCAAGTCTGACTGCGACGTGTGTGCGTTCAAGATGCGGTGTTGTCCCAGCACGCCGATGCGATATGTACCTCGCGATCTGCATGAGGGCGCCCGAGATGTCGCTCGTGCACTAGGGTCCGGACTCAATTGAGCCACCAGATTACGATTGCGGCGATGAGCACGCCAGCGAGGAAGTTTCTTGCGAGCTTGTCATAGCGAGTGGCCACGCGACGGAAGTCCTTGAGC
>Ga0070741_10015069_pt1 | contig 13205 bp, 11 predicted proteins | sample Coa_R1_4_FD_66440 | JGI IMG/M metagenome (GOLD analysis project Ga0070741, IMG submission 66440) | Surface soil microbial communities from Centralia Pennsylvania, which are recovering from an underground coalmine fire - Coalmine... | ecosystem: Environmental > Terrestrial > Soil > Unclassified ... | reverse complement strand
GACGGCGGCGCTGCGGGCGCGGGAACTTGGGGCGCGGGTGGCGCTGGTGGAACGTGGGGAGATGGGGGGCATTTGTACGAATGATGGGTGCGCGCCGACGCGGGTGCTGGCGAAAACGGCGCGGCTGCTGCGAGATACGGCGAAATTTGCAGAGTACGGTTTGGAAGGGGAACGTCCGACGTTGAATTGGGAACGGTTGCTCGCGCGGACGCAGTATGTGGTGAATGCGCTGCATGAAAAGAAGCAGCTGATCGGACATTTGCAAGCGTCGGGTGTGGAGACGTTTATTGGTGTGGACGACGCGCATTTTGTGGACGCGCACACCATAAACCTCTCCCCATTGCTGCGAGGGGACGACGCTTTGACGAACGTCAGCCGCGTCCCCTCGCAGCACCCCTCTCCGACAAGGCGAGGGGAGACATTGAATGCGGAAAAATTTATTATTGCGGCGGGAGGACATGCGCGGCGGTTGAATATTCCGGGCGGGGAATTGGCGTTGACGCATAGTGATGTGTGGACGCTGAAGGAATTGCCAAAGCGGGTGGTGATTGTCGGGGGCGCGGCAACGGGCTGTCAATTAGCGTCAGTACTGGAGCAATTTGGCGCGGAGGTGACGCTGCTGGATATTGCGTCGCGCATCTTGCCCACCGAAGATGAGCTGACTTCGGAAACGATGCGCGCGGAATTTGAAGCGCGTGGGATGAAGGTGATGACAGGCATTGCGGGGATTACGCGGATTGAACAAGAACGCGGGGGGCTGCGGCTCGTTTATCAGTGCGAGGGGAATGAGATTGGGTTGGAGACAGATGCGGTGATTATTGCGGTCGGTTGGGTGGGGAACTTGGAGAGGTTGAATTTGGATGCGGTGGGCGTGGCGACGCAGCGCGGCTATATTGTGGTGAATGATACGCTGCAAACGACGGCACCGAATATTTTTGCGGCGGGTGATATTACGGGGCGGATGATGTTGGTGCAAAGCGCGACGTACGAGGGATTGATTGCGGCGGAGAATGCGGTGCTGGGCGCGCGGCAAACGTTTGTACACAAAATTGTTCCGCACGGCGGCTTTACGGACCCAGAATATGGCAGCGTGGGGTTGACGGAAGCGCAGGCGAAGGTACAAGGAAATTGTGTTGCGGCGAGGGTGATGTATGCGGAGATTGACCGCGCGGTGATTGACGATGCGACGAGTGGTTTTTGTAAATTGATCGTGGCGCGCGATTCGCAAGAGGTATTGGGCGCGCATGTGGTGGGCGAGCAGGCGCTGGAAGTGACGCAGATGGTCGCGGCGGCGATGGCGGCCGGGGCGCAGATAGGGGATTTGGCGCGGTTGGAGATTGCGTATCCGACGTATGCGGCGATTGTGGGATTGGCGGCGCGGCGGATTGTGCGGGAGTTGGATGCGAACGGAACGCCGACGGGCTGGCATGAGTTGGGACAGGTGGAGTGGGAACGGCGCGAGGAGTGACTCGATGACAGGGTGAGGGAGAGATGAGAGATGAATAGGCAATACGCAGTAGCAGGGACATTGGGGTATTAGGGCAGTGGGGCATTGCGCGATGAGGGAGGAGGGAGGATGAGGAAAGCGGCTTGGGTGGCGTGGGGTGTGTGCGCGGTTGTGATTGTGATGATCTCGGTGGGGATTGTCCGCAATGTGCTTGATGGCAAGGCGCAGCGCGATCTGCTGGGGTTTGTTCAGGATACGCTGTTTAATCTGTTCGCGGTCGTATTTGCGGTGGTGGGCGCGCTGATTTTGTCGCGGCAGCCGCGCAACTGGATTGGCTGGTTGATGATTGGTCCGACCATCGCGTTCGCGCTGCAACCGTTAATTGACGTGGAAATTGCCAATGCAACGCCGCCGCCGGCGTCGCCTTCGGTGTTCCTCCTGATCGCCGTGATTTTGTCGAATTCGAGTTGGGTGTTTCTGATCTTTCCTCTATTTCTTATCATTTTGCTTTTTCCGACGGGCGCGCCGCCTACGCCGCGCTGGCGCTGGGTCACGTGGTATGCCGGCGGTATTGTGGTGTTTTTTGTGGTGGTCGCGTCATTGGCGAAGAACATTGGTCCTGATCCTTCGACGTATGGTACAGATTGGAAGGTCGTGAACCCGATTGGCTTTTTGCCGCAAGACATACTGGACGCAATTTTTGGGGTGGGATGGAGCGCGGCCTTGGCGTTGTTGACTCTGTTGTGTGTGGCATCGTTGGTGGTGCGGTATCGGCGGGCAGGGACGGCGGAGCTTACGCAAATCAAGTGGGTGCTGTATGCATGCGCGGTGTTTGGAATTGTCTATGCGTTGGGAGTTTTTTGGCAAGGGCAAGAACAAGGATTGCTTGGCGAGATCTGGAGTATGTTGTTCATCGTTTCGATTTTTGGTATTCCCGTTGCGATTGGCATTGCGATTCTGCGGTATGGGTTGTGGGATATTGATGTCATCATTCGACGTACGTTTACGTATGCTATCGTCGCGGCGTTGTTGGCGGTGGTGTATTTTGGGAGTGTGATTGTGTTGCAACAGATTTTTGCGACGATTAGCGGGCAGCGGTCGGAAGTGATTACCGTGCTTTCGACGCTGGCGATTGCCGCCCTTTTTATTCCGTTACGGAATCGTGTGCAGAATGGAATTGATAAGCGGTTTAATCGGAAACGGTATGACGCGCAAAAGGTGTTGCGTCAATTTAGTACGACGGTGCGCGATGAGACGGATTTGGAGAAATTGTCGGGGAGCTTGGTCGAGGTGGTGAATGAGACGATGCAGCCGAAGAGTGTGAGTGTGTGGCTGAAAAAAGCGGCTGACAAGGTGACGCCGCTACGCTAATCGGTGAAGGGTGAGGAGCGAAGTGATGAGTAGCAGAGAGCGAGCACTGACGATTTTTTTTGCTGCGTTGTTTTTTGTGAACGCGGGCTATTTGGTGCTGGGTTTTGCGAGTGTGCCGCTGTACTATGAACGCGTGACGACGTTGACAGTTGAGCCATATCAAGTTGGCGACCAAGCGTTGATTAGCAATGAATTGGCGCAGAGCGAGGCGGACAAACGGGGTTTGAGTCTGGCGCAGTACGCGATTGAGCAAATTTTTTTTGGCAGCGCGATTGTTTTGTTGTCGGTGGTCGTGGCGGGTTTGATTGTATATCGGGCGCGGTGGAATTGGTTTGCGTGGTACAGCGCGTTCTTTATGGTGTTTATTTCAGAATATGCGTTGTCGAATCCGATATTTGTGGCGCGTCTCGTGCCGCCGTGGTTGGTGGAGGTGAGCTCGTTGGCGTGGCCTTTGGTACTGCTGTATTTCTTTTTGTTTCCGAATGGCAAGCCCGTGCCGCGCCGCGTGCTATGGTTGCTTGTACCATTCGTCGTGCTGCATTTTTTCCTCCAAGCCATCGGATTGTTTCTTGCCATTGCGCCAACGTCTGAACTGGCTCCGTTCTTTGATCAAGCGGGAGCGTTGTTTGAACTGGTGATTCCCGTCGAGATTATCTTGGTGTTTATTTGTCAGGGATACCGCTATTGGCGGGTTTCGTCGGCGCAGGAGAGGCAGCAGACGAAATGGTTTTTGTTTGGGTTGGGCGTGTTTGTGGCGACGCTGCCGCTGGACAGTTTGATTGCGAGTAGTCCGTATGCAGATGAAATTAACGTGCTGTTTTTTGCGTTTGTGCCATTGACCGTCGGGATTGCGATTTTACGCTATCGGTTGTGGGATATTGATGTCCTTATTCGGCGCACGTTGACCTACGCCCTCGTCGCCGCACTCTTGGCGATTGTTTATTTTGGGAGTGTGATTGTGTTGCAGCAAGTGTTCGCGGCGGTTTCCGGACAGCGGTCGGAAGTGATTACGGTGCTTTCGACATTAACAATTGCAGCGCTGTTCGTGCCGTTGCGGAATCGGATTCAAAATTTGATTGACCAACGGTTTAATCGGAAAAAGTATGATGCCCAGCAAGTGCTGACGGATTTTGCGAGAACGGTGCGGGATGAAACGGACTTGGACCAATTGACGCGAAGTTTGATTGACGTGGTGAATGAGACGATGCAGCCGAGGAGTGTGTCGTTATGGCTAAAAGCGACGGACGATGGACGACGGATGACGCTGTCAGCGGATAGGAGCGGATAAGCGGATGACAGGGTGACGAGGTGAAGAGGTGACGAGGTGATTAGGGTAGTCGGGAATTCGAGGAATCGGGCAGGACGATGAGTAGGCGGATTGCGATTGGATTGGCGTGGGTGATGCTGGTGATGGGGTTGGGCTTTTTGATGCTGACCCGCCTAGTCACGTCGCTGCCGCATCCGCAGCCACTCGATATTGAGACGAGCGGCAATAGTCCGCTGTTGGTCGTGGCGGTGCTGGGGTTTTCGCTGGTGGGCGCGCTGATTGTGACATTTCATCCGCATCACCGCATCGGCTGGTTGTACTGCATTACGGGGTGGCTGGTGGGGCTGTGTGCATTTACAACGGCATACGCGCAATACGCGATTGCCGTACCGGGGAGTTTGCCCGCGCCGCTGGTGATGGATGTGATTTCCGGTTTTTCGTTTTATTTGGGTTTTGGGTTGCCGTTGACGTTTGGCTTGCTGCTGTTCCCGGATGGTCACCTTCCTTCGCGGCCCTGGCAGCCGCTGGTGTGGATTATTGTTGGTGGATTGTCGTTGCTGTTTTTTGGTGAGCTGTTGGGTGAGTTTGCGGAAACGCGGGGGCTGGAGGATATTTTTTCATCCGTTGGTGCCGCGCTTGGGCTGGTTGGGATATTGGGGTCGGTAGCTTCTACCGTTTTGCGGTGGCGTCATGCTCGCGCAGAGGAACAAGAGCAACTCAAGTGGGTTGGGTTTGCGGCGCTGCTGATTGCAATTGTTTTCGTGATTGGGGAGGTTCTACCGGCTTTGAATTGGTTTCCTGCCGATTCACCGTTGCCGTTCATTCTTTTTACGTTTGGTTTTTTGCTGTTACCCATCGCGGCGGCGATTGCGATTTTGAAATATCATTTGTACGACATTGACATTATCATCCGCCGCACGGTGACGTATGCCATAGTTGTCGCCATTCTGGCGACAGTTTATTTCGGATGTGTGATTGTGTTGCAGCAAGTGTTCGCGGCGGTTTCCGGACAGCGGTCGGAAGTGATTACGGTGCTTTCGACGCTGGCGATTGCGGCGCTGTTCGTGCCGTTGCGGAATCAAATTCAAAACGCGATTGATCGGCGGTTCAACCGGAATCGCTATGACGCGCAGCAGGTGCTCACGACGTTCGCGGCGACGGTGCGGGATGAGACGGATTTGGAGAAATTGTCGAGCAGTTTGGTGAACGTGGTGAATGAGACGATGCAGCCCAAGAGTGTGAGCTTGTGGCTAAAGAGAATGGATGACAAGGTGACAAGGCGAATGGGTGACATGGTGAGATGAACATGATGCAAGCTTCAACCACGCAAGGTTTTCAAGTCATCCCTATTCAATTGAGTTGGGTGACGTTGCTGCGCGTGGCGGTGTATTGTGAATTGGCGCTGCTGATTGCGACAATGATTGCGCTGCATGATGTATTGGCGGCGGGGTTGACGTTGATTTTGCTGGCGGGGTTGGGGTTGTGGGTGTTTAGTTGGAGCGGTTCGGGGTCGGTGTTGAGTTTCGGGGTGTGGGGCGCGGTGCAGGTGCTGCTTTGGCGCATACGCGGCGAGACGTTGGGACTGATTGTGCTGGTGTTCTTGTTCGCTGATATGGGGTTTTATACGGTTACGGGTGCGGCGACGAATCTGGTGAGCGGCGCGGATTGGGTCGCGTTGGCGCTGCCTGCGCTGCTGGCGACGTTTGCGGTAACGGGATTCGTGTCTGCGCTGGTGATTCTTTTGGAGCGAGGCAAAGGGTACAGAGCAAGCCGCGCCGCGCATGATTTCGCCATTGCAATAGTGTTCGTTTTGATTATTGTTCTAGCAGTAGGCATGTTTACGAGTCGGCGCGCGCAGGCAGCGCCGCGCGCGACGGCGTTAAAGTTGGCAACGGAGAATCTGGCGTACACGACGACAAGGCTGGTTTCGCCGAGCAATCTGGTTTCTTTGAGTTTGGAGAATCGGGACTTGTTCTGGCATACATTTACGATTGATGCGTTGAATGTGGATTTAAAGGTTCCGATGCGCGCGACGGGACAAATTCAGTTTGATGCGCCGTCGGGAACGTATACGTTTCACTGCACGATACCGGGGCATGAGCTTTTGGGAATGCAGGGTACGCTGATGGTGAAATAGCCGCCCCCGTTTTTCTATCGAATCGTAATTCTTCGTGCTATGCATAACGAACACAGTTCGCGGGCTAAACAAGGCGTGAAAAAACAAAGCAATTGTGCCGGATAGGTACTTGACGAAATTATCTTTTCGTAACGATTTTCGTAACGCTGGCGAGATGTTCGTTTGGTAGAGTGGAGGCGAAATGGAAATAACCCATAAACCTAGCTTTTGGCAGCGACTGTTGGGGCGGCGGGAACAGCCTGCGCCTGCCGCAGCAATGCCGCCTGCGCCGGTGCCTCTGCCCAGTACGATTCGGGTGCTCGATTATGCGCCGAATGACCCGCTGGTTGCCTATTTTCGGAGCAATCCCGGTGTGGTGGAGCTGGAACGGCTGAATCTCGATTCGCCGGCGCTGCGCGAACTGCGGAAGGCGGATGTGAAATTGGTGATTCCGCTTTTGTCGCAGGGGGAACTGCTTGGCGTAGTCAATTTGGGTCCGCGTTTGTCAGACCAGGATTATTCGAGCGATGACCGCGCGCTGTTGAACAATCTGGCGACTTCGGCGGGGCCGGCGGTGCGGGTGGCGCAGTTGGTGCGGCAGCAGCAGCAAGAGGCGCTGGCACGTGAACGGTTGGAGCAGGAGCTGCGGATTGCGCGGTTGGTGCAGCAGACGCTTTTGCCGCAAGAGCTGCCCGCGTACGAAGGCTGGCATATTGCGGCGCATTATCGCCCGGCGCGTTCGGTCGGCGGCGACTTTTATGATTTTGTTCAATACAATGATGGGCGGCTAGGTATTGTCATCGGCGATGTGACGGATAAAGGCGTACCGGCGGCACTGGTGATGGCTTCGACGCGCGCGATTTTGCGCGGGGTCGCGTTCGATTATTCGACACCGAATGGTCAAGGCGCGATGCCGGTTGAGGTGACGACGCCGGGCGAGGTGTTGGCGCGGGCGAATGACCTGATTGTGCCGGACATTCCGCCAAAAATGTTTATTACGTGTTTTTACGCGATTTTGAATCCGAAAACGGGCGAATTGCAATATGCGAATGCGGGGCATGATGTGCCGTATGTGCGGCGCGGGGATAGGACGATTGAACTGCGGGCACGCGGGATGCCGCTCGGTCTTTTGCCGGAGATGGAGTATGAAGTGAAATCGCTGCAATTGGAACCGGGCGATAGTATCCTGTTGTACTCCGATGGCTTGGTAGAAGCGCATAACCCGCAGCGCGAGATGTTTGGCTTTCCGCGTTTGAACGAATATGTGAGCAAGCACGAAGGCGGCGCAGCGTTGATTCAATCCATTCTGGAAGATTTGGAAATTTTTACGGGCCCGGGGTGGGAACAGGAAGATGATGTGACGTTGGTGACGGTGCAGAGGACCTCTTCCCCCAGCCCCCTCTCCGGCACGGAGAGGGAGAGTGAGGACGCGGAGAGGGAGGAGAAGGAGGCGGCGAGCGGGAATGAGAAAGTCGGTGGATGGAGGACGCTGGCGGCGTTCGAGGTGCCGAGTGAGGAAGGGAATGAACGGGAAGTGATGCGGCGGGTGGCGGAGGCGGCGCGAACGTTGAATCTGGATTCGGCGCGGATTGAGAAATTAAAGACTGCGGTGGCGGAAGCGACGATGAACGCGATTGAACATGGTAATAAGAATAATCCGGAGCTACCGGTGAAGGTGCGAGTGAAAGCGTCGCCCACACTATTGTCGGTGCATATTACAGATGAAGGTGGGAGTGTACCAATTCCTGAAAGCGAAGCGCCTGACCTCGACGCGAAACTGGCGGGGATGCAGTCGCCGCGCGGGTGGGGTTTGTTTTTGATCAAGCAGTTTGTGGATGAGATGAATGTGATTACGGATGAAAAACATCACACCGTCGAATTGATTATGCATTTGGAAGGAACTGACCATGACAACGAATCTTGAAGCGCAGGTGCGCCCTCAATCGAACGCGGCGGTGATTGACCTGAAGGGGGATATTGACGGTGGGAGCGAAGACGCGCTGCAAAAGGCGTACGCGGAGGCGCTGCAAAATAAACCGAGCGCGGTGCTGCTGAATTTCCGCGATGTGGGGTATATCAACAGCAAGGGCATTGCGTTGATTGTGATGCTGCTGGCGCAGGCGCGCAAGAGCGGGACGCGTTTGTTGACGACAGGACTTTCGCCGCATTATGTGGAAATTTTTAATATCACGCGGCTTTCGGACTTTATGAAGATTTATCCGGACGAGCAAACCGCATTAGCACAGGTATCTTGAATGTGGCTTTGTCATTGCGAGCCGTTGTTGCGGCGATGCAATACATCGCATCGCATGGCGCGAACTACGCGCCCACGCTCCCTCGCAATGACAGTTTAAGGCGATGTGTCCAGTGTCACTACATTCGTGACATTGGATATGATTCTAACAATGGCAACTCCAAAAGTGAATTTCAACGTTCGCACACCCTCTACGCAAGTCGCCGTGATTGATATTTCCGGCGAAGTCACGGGCGCGGCGGAGACGCCGTTAATGGATGCGTATGACCACGCGAGTAAGAACGGCGTTCGCACGGTCATTTTGAATTTTAGTGATTTGGAATATATGAATAGTTCCGGTATCGGGCTGCTGGTCACACTGTTGATTCGGGTGAATCGCCAAAAGCAGCGGATGTTTAGCTATGGTTTGAGCGACCATTATCAGCAAATTTTTCAACTGACGCGCTTGAATGAAGCGATTGGGATTTATCCCGACGAATCGAGCGCGCTGGCGGCAAGCTAGTCGGTAGACGTTAGTCATTAGACGTTAGTCATTAGTCATTAGACGTTAGTCATTAGTCATTAGACGTTAGTCATTAGTCATTAGACGTTAGTCATTAGTCATTAGACCTTAGACGTTAGTGTTGGACGTGAGCTATTGACGGATGGCTAATAACCAATGACTAACAACGAATGACTAACAACTAACAACTCTACTATGTCTAGTCAAATTCCTTCGGAAAAGCAGAAATCGTCGGAAGACGCGTGGGCGAAACCGACCGAACGGCTTCAAGTGACGCACGAGATGCCGCGTGGGGCAATCAATCTGAATGTGCAGGGTCGCCAGCTGACGAATCCGTTGCAAGGGTTCGGGCAGATGTGGCAAAAGACGTATCGGATGAAATTGATTGCGCCGCGCGTACCGGCAACGGGCAAAGCCGCCGAGCCGCGCGATATTATTGCGGGCTGGAAAGCGAACTTTGCCAAGTTCTGGCCGCGCGGGAATAATTTTTACGCGCCGCTGACGGAAATCGAGCCGGGCGAGGTCGCGGTGTTGAATTTGAAAGGTCCCGGCGGAATGTCGCTCTCTACGGGCATCCGCGTCATCTACGCCGACGACGAACAGTTTTCGTTTATGACGCCGGAAGGGCATATGTTCGCGGGGATGAATACGTTTTCGTCGTACGAAGAAGATGGCGATGTGTACGCGCAGATTCAGGCATTAATTCGCGCGAGCGACCCGGCGTGGGAATTCTTTTTCAAATTGGGGATTGTCGGCAAGATGGAGGACCGATTCTGGTCGGCGACGCTGGAAAACCTCGCGGCGTATTTTGGTTCGACGGGCAAAGTGGAATTGAAAGCGGTGTTGGTGGACCCACGCTGGAATTGGTCGTCGGCAAAGAATATCTGGCACAATGCGGCGATGTGGAGCGGGATTTATACAATGACGGCACCGTTCCGTTGGGTTGGCGAACAAGTTCGCCCGCGCAAGGTGAGTGGGAAGAAATAAGAGAAACGCCGCGCTATTTCGAGCGCGGCGTTGCGCGTATGGCGTAAAGGGGAGCCAGTGAAATTTGTAAAGGCGCTGTGGGTACTGGCGCTGGGCGCGTCGCTTGTTATACTGGTTGGTTCGCTGCCTGCCTATTGGGCGCTGGCGAATGGACGCCCTAACCCGGTTCCGTTCAATCCCGAGCCGCAAAGCACGGCGTGGCTAAATGCGCTCGTGTCGGTGAGCTGCGCGGCGCTCTGCGTCGCGTTGGCGGTTTTGCTCTTTGTCAAGAAATCGAACGACCGCATGGCTCTGTTTCTTTCGTTTTATCTCATGCTGTATGGAATTATTTTGGCAGGACCGTTGGAGACCTTTTTGCCATTTTGGTTCCCGGCGTCTGGGGCGTTGGCGTTGCAAGTGCAAGGCGCGTTAGTTTTGATGGCGTTGCCGCTGACGCTTGTTTTCCCGAATGGCTGCTTTATGCCGCGCTGGACGCGGTGGTTGGTTGTGATTGGGATTCTCGAAATTCCGATTGCTTTGCTGACGATTGGGAATTTGGATGAATTGTACCGCGTGAATTCGCTGACCGCGCAAGCGCTTTATATAGTGCTTGGAGTGTTGCTGGTGCTCGCGCTTGGGGTGCAGGTGTATCGCTACCGCAGAGTCTATACGCCGTTAGAACGGCAGCAAACGAAATGGGTGTTGTATGGGTTTTTGATGTCGTATGTCGTGTTGGCGCTGGTGAGCATCCCATATATGTATATGACGAGCTTGCCGCCGAACGCGCCTGTGCCGGGATGGGTCGGGTTGACCAGTGTGGGATGGTCGGTTGCGCTGACGATCCAGCCCATCGCAATTACGATTGCGATTTTGCGGGCGCGATTGTGGGATATTGACGTTATTATTCGGCGCACCGTCTCTTATGGAATTTTGGTCGCCGTTCTGGTGGTGGTGTATTTTGGCAGTGTAATTGTGCTGCAACAGCTCTTTGCGACGATTTCGGGGCAGCGCTCGGAAGTGATTACGGTGCTTTCGACGCTCGCCATCGCCGCGCTGTTTGTGCCATTACGCAATCGGATTCAAAACATCATTGACAAACGGTTCTATCGGAAAAAGTATGATTCGCAGAAGGTATTGAACCGATTTAGTGTGACGGTGCGGGATGAAACGGACTTGGAGAAATTAACGGGCAGCTTGGTCGAGGTGGTAAATGAGACGATGCAGCCAAAGAGCGTGAGTGTGTGGTTGAAGCAGGCAGATGAGAGAGCGACAAGGTGAACATACGGATTCAAGTGTGGATCGCCCAATCAGTTGGATATTTTCTCTCTAAGCCAGACCTTGATCAGAGACTGATAGGGAATATCACGCTTGTTCGCCTCAATTTTGATTTGTTCTAACAACGGTGTAGGCAGCCGTAAAGAAATTGTCTGTGTGGTCGGCTTTAAGTTTGGCAGACGTACTCTTCCTGCTTGGGACCAATCCACGAACTCGGTCGAGTCATGGCTTTCCCAGAATTTGCGCTCTTGCGCTTCGTTCTTGAACTTGGGCAGCTTTTTAAGTGGCTTGGGCATAAATCCCTCTTTCCTTTCGGCTCATCGGGCGCGCGGAGATAACTCGAATGCGAGTCTCGCTCAAACGCAGTGTAAAGGTAATATGCAACAACCGTCCCGTATCGGTTTTGCCGAGAGCATGATAGCGTGGTTCGGCTTGACTGTGAGCAAAGTCTTGCACTACAAGCAAGGGCTGATTGAAAAAGACCTGTTCTGCCTCCGGCTGGCTGACACTGTGCTTGTCGGTGCTTTTGCGCACGTTGCCTTCATCCCAGTCAAAGCCCTCGATTTGCTCCCACTCGATCATGGCTGTTGTATATGATGATTATATACACGATATTTGAGGTCGTCAATCGTTCATGTCCAATTATGATGGAGTAATCGTCGGTTCGGGTCCGAATGGGCTGGCGGCGGCGATTCGTTTGGCGCAGGCAGGCAAGCGGGTCGTGGTATATGAAGCGAACAGCACGATTGGCGGGGGTAGTCGTTCCGCCGAATTGACGCTGCCGGGATTTATTCACGATACTTGCTCCTCAATTCATCCGCTTGGCATCGGCTCACCGTTTTTCAAGACGCTGCCCCTGAATCAGTACGGATTGGAGTGGATTCAGCCGTCCGCGCCGCTGGCGCACGTGTGGGAAGATGGGACGGCGGTGATGTTGGAGGATACGGTGGATGCGACCGCGCGCGGGTTGGGGCGCGATGGAGCGCGCTGGGCGCAGGTGTTTGGGCCGCTGGCCGCGCGTTGGAATTCGCTTGCGCCGATGATTTTGGGGCCGCTGGTGCGCTTTCCGCGCAATCCATTCTTGCTGGGTTATTTTGGCGCGTGGGGGGTGTGGTCGGCGAAATTTTTTGCGCGGCGGCTGTTTCGGGAAGAAAAAACGCGCGGGCTGTTCGGCGGCCTTGCGGCACATGCGATTTTGGAGCTCGAAACACCGCTCACCGCTTCGTTCGGAATGGTGTTGGGGTTGACGGCGCAGACGGTGGGGTGGCCGTTGCCGCGTGGAGGTTCGCAAAAGATCGCGGACGCGCTGGCGTGTTATTTGAAATCGCTGGGTGGGGAGATTGTCACGAATACGCGCGTAGAAAATGTGAATGCCTTGCCGAAGGCGAATGCGTTTTTGTTCGATGTGACGCCGCGCCAATTGCTGGATATTGCGAGCGATCATTTTACGGCGCGGTATCGCAGGCAGCTACAAGATTTTCGATATGGTCCCGGTGTGTTCAAACTGGATTATGCGCTGGATGGGCCGATTCCGTGGAAGGCAAAGGAGGCGCTGCGCGCGGGGACGGTGCATATTGGCGGGATGCTGGAGGAAATTTCGGCGTCGGAACGCGCGGTGTGGCGCGGCGAACCGTCGGAGCATCCGTACGTGTTGGTTGTTCAGACTTCGTTGTTCGACAATACGCGTGCGCCAGAGGGCAAGCATACGCTTTGGGCGTACTGTCATGTGCCGAATGGGTCGAGCGTGGATATGACGGAGCGGATTGAGAATCAAATCGAACGATTCGCGCCCGGATTCAAAAATCGCATTCTCGCGCGCAGTACCATGAGTCCGGCGCAGATCGAGGCGCGCAACGCGAATTATATTGGCGGGGATATTAACGGCGGGGTGCAAGATTTTTTTCAACTGTTTGGGCGGCCGGTGTGGCGCGCGAATCCCTATACGACTTCGGATAAATCCATTTATATCTGTTCGTCCTCGACTCCGCCGGGCGGCGGGGTGCATGG
>Ga0070741_10015068_pt1 | contig 13207 bp, 11 predicted proteins | sample Coa_R1_4_FD_66440 | JGI IMG/M metagenome (GOLD analysis project Ga0070741, IMG submission 66440) | Surface soil microbial communities from Centralia Pennsylvania, which are recovering from an underground coalmine fire - Coalmine... | ecosystem: Environmental > Terrestrial > Soil > Unclassified ... | reverse complement strand
TGCGCTCACGGCCGCCTGGTCGGGCCGGTGGGTCCTCCTGGGCGAGCAGGTGCTGCGTGCCGATGCCTGCCTCTACGCCTGCTACTACGGACGCGATCCGGAGTCCGGCGCGCTGCTGGTGTCGAGCAGCCCGGCGCTCCTCCAGCAGGAGCTCGGCGTCGAGAGCGCGGCGCCGCCGCTGGCGTGGCGGGTCGGCATGGAGTGGTACCCGCCTCCGGCCTCCCGCGTCAAGGAGATCCGCCGGCTCCTGCCCAGCCAGGTGCTGCGCTACGCGGGCGACGAGCCGGCGGTCCTCCCGCGCCGCCTCGTGCGCCGGCCGTTCTCGGGAACGTACGACGAGACGCTCGCATTCGTCGAGACCTCCCTGCGAACGGTGCTCCGCCGCCTCACCGAGGTTCGCGGCCGGGTCGTCCTCGCGGTCACGGGCGGGTACGACTCGCGGCTCCTGCTGGCGGCGGCGAGCCGCGAGGGCCTCGAGCTTCCGACGTTCACCTGGGAGATCCCCGGCCAGTCCGACGCGGATCGGCTGCTCCCGCCGGTGCTGGCGCGCGACGCCGGCCTGCCGCACCGGACGCTCCGGAGGCGAACCTTCAACGAGGACCACCTGCGTCTCCTCGAGGCCCACACCGCGCTGCACAACGCCGACCTCGACCGCGAGCTCGTGCCCTGGGGCCAGTACGACGAGCTCGGGCACGGAGCGACGATCGTCCTCGGCAACCTCTTCGTCGTCGGCGCGGAGTACTTCCACGGCAAGCTCGACCCTCGTCTCGACCGGGCGGTCGAGTCGATCGAGGACGCCTACCACTTCGCCGCGCACCATCCCGGGTCGACGCCCCACAACGAGGGCATCCGCGAGTGGGTCGACTGGATCACGGCCCATCCCGAGCCGGGAATGGACTGGCGCGACCGGTTCCTCTGGGAGCAATGGATGGGCGGCTGGTGTGCGGCCGCCGAGCAGGGCACCGAGGTCGTCGAGGTCGAGTGCATCAGCCCCGTGAACTGCGAGGCGATCCTCGGCGCGATCCTCAACGTCGAGCCGGCGAAGCGCCCCAACAAGCGCTGGCAGGTCGAGCTCACCTACCGGATGGCGCCGGCGCTCGCCGACCACCCGTACCAGCTCGGCGGCGGCGTCGTCGACCGGCTGCGCCGGGAGGTCGCCGCCGGGCGGAGCCACCCCAGCAAGCGGCGGTTCGTCGCCGGCCGGGCGAGATCGCTCCGGGAGCGCTCGCGGTCAGCCGGCGCGGGCTCTGAGGCCGCGGCGTTCTCGAATCCGTCGAAGCTGTAGCCGGGCGCCCTCGAGCGCGTCCCGGGCCCGGACCTCGCGCCGCATCCGCGCGATCGCCGGCCCGTGGTACGCCCGGAACGCCGGGCTTGCCAGCTTCGGCAGGTTCCGGCCGACGGCGGCCGCGTACCGCGCCAGGTACACGGCGAGGATGCGCCGGTACTCCTCGGGCTCGAGGTAGACGGGGCCGTACCGGATGATCAGGTTCAGGTGCTCGGGGACGCTCGCGCGGAGGCGCGCGAACTTCGAGAACGGCGAGTCGTCGTTCCGGCGCGTGAACGTCAGGACCTGGTGGACGAAACCGAAGTCGCACTCGCGCATGAGCTCGATGCACGCGGCCAGGTCCTCGGTGAACGGGTACTCCTCGCCCACGTCGAACTCGACCTCGTAGAACGGGTCCCGGGCGCGGACGAGATCGCTCCGGATCAGCAGCGACGAAGGTGAGCCGAAGAGCTGCGGGTACGGCCCCCCGAGCAGCACCGAGCGGGCCATGTCCCGGCCGGGGATCACGGAGATCGAGTGGGGGAGCCCGGTCAGCGTCACCCGCGTCTCCTCGAGCCGGTAGGCGCTCACAACCCCGACCGTGGGGTGCTCCTCGCACATCCCCACCATCCGCTCGAGGCACTCCGGGAACAGCCAGTCGTCGGCGTGGACGACCTTCGTGTACCGACTGTCGTGCGAGATCTCGCGCAGGCTGCGGTTGCCGCTCTCGACGACGCCGACGAACTCGTCGGGCGTCACCAGCCGGATGCGCTCGTCGCGCTCCGCATACCTCGCGGCGATGTCCCGGGTGCCGTCCGTGCTGCAGTTGTCGACGATCACGTGCTCCCAGCGGTCGTAGGTCTGGGCGAGCACGCTCTCGAGGCAGTCCTCGATCAGGTCGGCGCCGTTGTAGACGGGCGTGACGACGCTGACCAGCGGGCGCTCGTTCCGGGGTCCGGTCACGTCCCGACCTCCCGGAGGAGCTCTGCCTCTCTCAGGGCGTCGGCAGCCTCGAGGATCGTCCGGTAGGAGATGCCGGAGCGGTCGGAGATGTCGAGCAGCGTGTGGTCCCCGTCCGAGAAGTTGAGCACCCAGAGGAGCGCCTCCTCGGTCGACGTGCCTCCCGCGATGCTCCGGTACAACCCGCGCTTGCCGAGCTGGGGCTCGCCCTTCGGGTTGAGGTTCAGGTACCGGCCGTTCGTCTCGAGCACGTGGACGATCTCGAGACAGCGCAGCAGCGAGTCGGCGAGGTACTCGGGCCGGACGAGGTCGAGGTTGTCAGCCGAGCTGTGGTATCCGACGAACTCGCTGTGCAGGCTGCGGGTGAGGACGCCGATCGGCAGGTCGAATCCCGGCGAGCAGAACTGGCGCTCGTTCCCGCCCCACGGGTCGAACGGGATCACCCGCCCCTCGGCGGACCGCATCACGTTGGCGGCCGCGCGGTCGACCTCTGCGTCGCCGCGGCGGCTCTGCTTGTAGGTCGGCGGGCCCGCATCGCCCGCGCAGGAGATCGTCAGGCCCCCGGCGATCCGGTCGAGCGAGTCCTCGTTCTTCCACAGCCAGCACAGCGGGCCGATCGTCGAGGGCGCGAGCAGGAAGCGGTACCCGTAGCGGAGGTCCATCCGGCCCAGGTACTTCGCCAGGGCGTGCGTGAGGACGACGCCGGACAGGTTGTCGTTGCAGAGCGACGGGTGGCAGACGTACGCCGAGAAGAAGATCTCCTGCGGCGTCTTCCCCGCGAACGAGGCCTCGGCGTACGTCAACGACCCGTCGGCGAGCGTCGAGTCCACGACCGCCTCGTACGTTCCGTCCGGCAGCGCGTCGAGCTGCCGGCCGGCCAGGCAGAAGCCCCACGTCTCGTTGTAGTACGAGGTCCGGAACGGGATCCAGTCGGGGTTGTCCGGGTGGGTGAACAGGTGCTCGCGGAGCTCCTCGAGCGAGAGGCGCTCACGGACGGGGACGCTGTAGCCGAGGACGTGCAGGTTCGAGTCCTTGAAGTCGACGACGCGTTCCCCGTCGGGGCCGGCGATCCACGCGTCCCGGATGTTCCACTCGCGCGGCACCGTCCAGTCGTAGACGCTCGTCCCGCTCGGGATCTCGACCGTCTCGTACGGCACCTCGCGCTGCAGGATCCCGATGGTCTCGCGGACGCCGTCGCCGGTCAGGCTGCGGCAGATCGGGTACAGCTCCGCCATCAACGCGTGCAGCTCGTCCCCGAGCGCGTCGGCGCCGGGGAGTGCCTCCCAGTCGACTCCGTCCACGATCAACCGATCACGGCCGGCTCTGGGATGGGGACGACGAAGCGGCAGCCGAAGTCCTTGACGAAGCTCATCTGCTCCATGATCTCGCGTGCGAGGTTCCAGGCGAGCAGGAGCAGGTAGTCCGGCCGCGTCCGGCCGACCTCCTCGGGACCGCGAATCGGGACGTGCGTGCCGGGGATGTACCGGCCCTGCTTGTGCGGGCTCCGATCGACGACGTAGTCGACGAAGTCGCGCCGGATCCCGCAGTAGTTGAGCAGGGTGGTCGCCTTCGCCGCTGCGCCGTAGGCGGCGATCGACCTGCCCTCGCGCTTGGCTCCGACCAGGAACTCCAGCAGGTCGAGCTTCGAGCGCCGCACGCGCTCCTCGAACGACGTGTACGTCTCGATGCGATCGAGCCCGGCCGCCAGCTCGCGGCTGCGCCAGGCGGCCACGCTCGCGTCCGGCTGCCTGTCCTCGTCGTCGCGAGACGCGTGGACGCGCAGCGACCCGCCGTGCGTCTCGACCTCCTCCACGTCCACCACCTGCAGCCCGGCCCGCCGGAACACCTGCTCCACGGACAGGAGCGAGAAGTAGAAGAGGTGCTCGTGGTAGATCATGTCGAAGGCGGTCAGCTCCATCAGCCGGAGCAGGTGCGGGAACTCGACGGTGACGAACGCTCCCGGCGCGAGGAGGAGCCGCATCCCCTCGACGAAGCCGTTCAGATCGGGCACGTGGGCGAGGACGTTGTTGGCGATCACGAGGCTCGCCGCCTCTCCCTCGCCCAGCAGCGTCTCGGCGAGATCTCGGGTGAAGAACTCGATCCGGGTGGCGACGCCGGCCTCCTCCGCGGCGGCGGCCACGTTGCCGGCGGGCTCGATCCCCAGCACCGGAACCCCGCGCTCCACGAAGTGCCGCAACAGGTACCCGTCGTTGCTCGCGATCTCGACGACCCTGCTGGAGGAGTCCAGCCCCAGCCGCTCGGTCATCTGCTCCGCGTAGTCCCTGGCATGGGCGACGAAGCTGTCGGAGAACGACGAGAAGTACGCGTAGTCGCTGAAGATCTCGGCCGGCGAGACGACGGGAGGAAGCTGGACCAGAAGGCACGACCCGCAGACGAGCACCCGCAGCGGATAGAAGGGCTCGCCGAGCCCGAGCTGCTCCTCGGTCAGGAAGCCGTTGGCGAGCGGCGACGTCCCGAGGTCGGCGAACGTCTCGGTCAGCGTGGCGCCGCAGGATCGGCATCGGGGGGCGCCCACATCCCTGGTCCCGCTCACGCCCTCGGTCGCCTGCGTCCCCGCCGTCACCAGACCTTCCAGCGCGGGTTGCCGGACGCCCACTCGCTCTCCAGCAGCATCTTGTCCCGCAGGGTCTCCATGCTCTGCCAGTAGCCGCGGTGCTTGTAGGCGGCGAGCGCCCCTTCGCCCGCGAGCCGCTCGAGCGGCTCGATCTCCCACACGGTCGAGTCGTCCTGGATGTAGTCGATCGCCGCCGGCTCCAGCACGAAGAAGCCGCCGTTGATCCACCCGCCGTCTCCCTGGGGCTTCTCGTGGAAGGTGGTGATCTTCGTGTCCTCCGCCCCCAGCACGACCGCGCCGAAGCGCCCGGGGGGCTGGATCGCCGTCAGCGTCGCGAGCCCGCCTTCGCGGCGGTGGAACTCGATCAGGCCGGTGACGTCGACGTCGGCGACGCAGTCGCCGTACGTGCAGCAGAACGTCTCGTCACCCACGTACTCGGCGACGCGCTTGATCCGGCCTCCGGTCATCGTCGCCTCGCCGGTGTCGATCAGGCTGACGGTCCAGGGCTCGATCTCGTTGTCCTGGAGCGTCGTGACCTCGTTCGTCCTGAGATCGAAGCGGACGTCCGCGCGGTGGAGGGCGTACGTCCGGAAGAACTCCTTGATCACGTCGCCCTTGTAGCCGCAGCAGATGATGAAGTCGTTGATCCCGTGGTGCGAGTAGATCTTCATGATGTGCCAGAGGAGCGGCCTGCCGCCGATCTCGACCATGGGCTTCGGCCGGACGCCGCTCTCCTCCGAGATCCTGGTTCCGTACCCGCCTGCCAGGATGACCGCTTTCATTCGCCCTCCCTCCCCCGTTGCGCTCCGCAGCGAGCCGATCAGCGCGGCTCGATTGTAGCCCTGCTCACGTCACCCGCCCGGGCCGGTCCCCGCCCGACCCCGCGGTACACGCCGTCGAACGACGAGGGCTCGAGAAAGCGCCGGGCGTCGAAGACGACGTAGCCGGGCTCGGCGTGGGCCCGCACCCCCTGCGCGACGGCGTCGAACTCGGGCGCATTCGTCGTGACCACACAGGCGCTCGAGCGCCCGAGCGCGTCCTCCAGCGTCGGCGACACGCGGGCGCCCCGGTCGACCCACGCGGCGAGGGACGAGGCGCCGACCAGCGGATCGAAGACGACGGGCTCCGCCCCCCGGTCGAGCAGGACGTCGAGGATGCGGAGTCCGGGCGCCTCCCGCATGTCGTCGGTACCGCCTTTGAAGGCAACGCCGAGCACCGCCACAGAAAGGCCCTGTACCCCGCCGACCTCCTGCTCGAACAGGTCGACGACGTGCTCGGCCTGCGATGCGTTCACGGTCATGACCGCCTCGAGCAATGGATGCGACATCCCGCGCCGTCGCTGCTCGGACAGGAGGGCGGCGAGGTCCTTGGGCAGGCAGCTGCCGCCGAACCCGCATCCCGCCTTGAGGAACGCGAGGATCCCCGGAGCGACGAGTCGGCCGTCGATCCGCGGAGTCAGCCGTCGATCGCGGCGGACGACCTCGAGAACGTTCTCGACGTCCACCCCGGGCAGCGTCTCCGCGATCCTCGCGATCTCGTTCGAGTACGAAATCAGGGTCGCGAGCAGGGCGTTCGAGGCGTACTTGCCGAGCTCGGCGGTCGTTGGCGACGTCCGTAGCAGCGGTGCTCCGAGCGGCTCGTACAGCGTGCGTAGCGCCTCCCAGGCGTCGTCGTCGTCCGTGCCCACGACGACGCGGTCGGGCGAGAGGAAGTCCTCGAGGGCCGTCCCCTCCCGGAGGAACTCGGGGTTGGACGCGATCGCGGCCCGATCGCCGACGATGGGCCGGACGACCTGCTCCGACGTCCCCGGGACGACGGTGCTGCGCACCGCCAGCACCCGCCGCCGGGACGAGGAGTGGGGTGCGCCCGCCACCTCGCGGACAGCGTCCTCGAGGAACCGCAGGTCGATCGAGCCGTCCTCGCGCGGTGGGGTCTGGACGGCGATCAGGACGACGTCGGCGCCCTCGACGGGCCCGGCGTCGCCCGCCACGGTGAACCGGCCGGCCGTGTGCTGCGTGCGCAGCGCGTCCGCGAGCCCCGGTTCGTGGAACGGCAGCCGTCCGTCGGCGATCGCCTGCTGCCGCTCGGGATCTCGCTCGATTCCGACGACGTCGTGGCCCACCGAGGCCAGTCCGACCCCGGTGACGAGCCCGACGTAGCCACAGCCGACGACGGCGACCTTCACCGCAGCTGGTCCCGGCCGCGGGTCACGTCCTCCCCGACACCGCTCCGGACGTGCCGCTCGAATGAGACATGGGCGCGACTGGCACCCTACACACGGCGCGGATCTGCAAGGGTACGGGTACCAGCCGCAGGGGGGCCCTCGGCGGGGAGGTGGTACCGTCACGTACCACGCTGCGGCGACGAGCGAGCGGACCGAATCCGATTTGACCAACAGTCAGGAACCGCGGACATTTCGCGAATACCTCCGGGTCGCTCGGCGCCAGGCCTGGATCATCGCCGCGGTCGCCCTGATCGGCGTCGCCGCCGCGGCCTTCTTCTCGGCCCGGCAGCAGAAGCTGTACTCGTCGTCCGCGACGGTGGTCGTCTCCGGATTCGACCCGTCCCAGCCGCCCGAGATGTTCCTGCAGACGCAGGCGGACATCGCCAGCACCTCGCCCGAGCTCGCGGAGCGGGTCCGGAAGGCCCTTCATCTCCGCAACCGCCCGGGGATCGACGTCACCCCGAAGACCAACTCCGCCCTTCTGACCTTCTCGAGCACCACGTCGATACCGGAGCTGTCTGCGCGGATCGCGACCGAGTACGCGGTCCAGTTCAAGCGGTTCCAGCAGCGGCTCGCCTCCGCGGACGTGAGGACCGCGAGGGCGTTCCTCGTGCGACCGGCGACGACCGGCAGCAAGGTCCAGCCGAAGAGCTCGCGCAACATCGTCCTGGGCTTCCTCTTCGGGCTGATACTCGGCTGCGGCCTCGCATTCCTGCGTGACGCTCTCGACACGCGGGTGCGCTCGACGGAGGAGATCTCCGAGTCGCTCGGCCTGCCGCTGCTCGCGAGACTTCCCAAACCGGCGGCGGAGCTGCGCCGATCCGATCGGCTCGTGACCGTCAGCGAGCCGGACGGCCTCGGAGCAGAGGGCTTCAAGATCATGCGGGCCAACGTCGACTTCGCGCGGATGGAGGCCGAGGCGAAGACCCTCCTGGTCACCAGCGCGCACGAGGGCGACGGCAAGACGACGACGATCGCGAACCTGGCCGTGCTGCTGGCGCGGGCGGGGCAGCACGTGGTCCTCGTCGACCTGGACCTGCGGCGGCCGTCCATCCACCAGTTCTTCGATCTCGACGGACCCGGCGTCGCGCAGGTCGCAACCGGCGCCGTGGCGCTCGACGACGCACTGGCGCCGATTCCGATCGTCTGGCCCGGAGGGACGAGCTGGTACGGCGAGTCGCTCGACCGGCTCCAGGCGTCGGGAGGGATGCTCGAGGTGCTCCCGGCGGGCCCGATGCCCGCGCGTCTGGACGACGTCCTCGCGAGCAACATCGTCGCCGGGATGCTCGACGCCCTCCGCCGCCGCGCGGACGTCGTGCTCATCGACTCGACGCCGCTCCTGGCCGGGGACGCGATGGCGACCTCCGCCGCGGTGGACGCACTCGTGATCGTCGTGAACATCGACGTCATCCGCCGGCCGGTGCTGCGCGAGATGCGGCGCGTTCTCGATTCGATCCCGACGCGCAAGATCGGATTCGCGGTGACCGGCGTCGACCTCGGAGCGACGTACTCCGAGAACATCATCAACTACCGTCGGCCGACCCGGAAGCCCGAGCGCGTCGCCTGAGGCTGCGGCCGGCGTCTTGCCTCCGGCGGGCGCGCAGGCTACCGTGAGACGACTGTCGCGACGTCGAAGGGGGCAAAAACGAGCCTTTCGCCTGAAGAGATCCGGCATCTCTCCTTCGCGCGTCGCGCGCGAGGGTACGCGCCCGACGAGGTGGATCGGGTGCTGGCCGAGATCGCAGCCTCCTTCGAGGAGGTCTGGCATCAGCGGACGCGCCTCTTCGAGGAGGTGCAGCGCCTGCGTGAGCAGGTGGAGCACCGCGAGGAGCTGATCGCCCGCCTCCAGACCGAGGTCGCCGGCCTTTCCGGTGCGTCCGAGGACACGGCCGGGCTCGACGGCGAGCCGCTCGAGCCCGGTGCAGCGCCGCCCGCGGCCGCCGAAGCGGACGCGGCACCGACGGCGGACACCTCCGTCGTCGAGCACATGGCAGCGGAGCTGCGCGAGCAGAGCGACCACCTGCTCGGCGAGATCCACAACGGCGGCGTGTCGAGCGCGGACGAGCGCAAGAAGCTCCTCGAGTTCCTCCTCGACGCTCTGCGGCGGGTCGACGAGGTCTCGACGAACGGTGGATCGCCCGGGAGCGCCGACCGCGACGGGACCGAGCAGCCCGCGGACACGCTCGCCGGCGTCGAGCCGCGCCCGTCGAGCGGCGTTCTCGAGTAGTTCGACGGCAGCTCGCGCCATGATTCCGTACGCCGCGGTGCGTTGCCCCTTCGTGCCCATTGCGTCGATCGCGAGACCGGCCTAGGATCAGTCGTGGGTATGTCAGGGGATCCGGAAATGCCGTCCGGGGAGATGTCGGACGGGCGCATGACGCTCGGCGTCGACCTCCCTCGCCGCGTGCGGGGCTACGACGTGGAGGCCACCGACGCGCTCGTCGCCGAGCTCGTGACGAGAACCACCGAGCTCGAGCACGAATGTGCAGCGCTCCACGATCGCACCGCCCGTCTGGAAGCGGACATCCGCCGCTACCGGGAGCGCGAGGCATCGGTGAGCGAGGCGCTGGTGGCGGCAAAGGCGCACGCCGAGGCGATCGTCGCGGATGCGGAGCGCAACGCCGTGGCGATCGTCGATGGGGCGCGGGCGGAGACCGAGCAGCTGCTCGAGGAGCGCGAGCGCTCGGAGCGCGAGCGTGACGAGGTCGGGCGCGAGATCCGGCGGCTCCGTCAGATCCAGCACGAGGTGAAGAGCGGGCTCTCCGCCTTCCTGAGCCAGGCGGTCGAGCAGCTGCAGGCCGGCGAGCCACTCGAGGGCCTGTCGCTCGACTTCCCGGGCGAGGCCGTCTTCGAGCGGGACGGCGACCTCCTCGAGGGCCTCGAGCCCGGCCCCGTCCACTAAATCCGGCCGGACCCTTGCAACTGCCGGCGCCGCTCGATAAGAATCGACTTGTGGACCCCGGGGCGGCGAGCAGCGCGAGCGAACTCACCAGACTGCTGAAGGACCGGTCGCTGCCCGAGGCCAAGCGCGGGTACGACAAGGCTGCGACCGACGAGCTGCTCGGCCGGCTCGAGCAGGGCATCGAGGCGACGCTCAGGGATCACGCCGCCGCGCTCGAACGCGTCGGCGCGCTCGAGCGCCGGATCGCCGAAGGGCAGGAGCGCGAGGAGGCCGTCACCGAGGCGCTGGTCGTCGCGACCCAGATCAAGGCCGACAGCGAACGTGAGGCCGAGGAGGTCAAGGCGAAGCGTCTGCGCGACGCCGAGGAGGAGGCTGCGCAGGTCCACCAGCGCGCCGCCGAGACGTTGAAGGAGGCCGAGGCGCAGGCCGAGTCGATCCTCGACGACGCCCGCCTCAAGGTCCGCGGATTCCAGCAGGAGATCCGCGACACCGAGCAGCTGGCGATCGACGCACGGAACCGCCTCAGAGCGTTCCTCGAGTCGCTTCTCGCCGAGCTCGACCCCCGCGGTGCCGAGCTCGAATCGGCAGTGGACGACCTCCTCGCCCGCGCGGGTCAGGTCAAGCCCGACCTCGACGGCGCCGACGCCTCCTAGCCGCCGGCGCGCGACCGGGCGCCCGCGTGAACCGCACCCGGCTCGCGCCGGATGCCACTTGCAAATCGCCTCTTCCCAAATTGCGAAGGGCGTACTAATGTCCCCGCGGCATACAGGTGGGGCCGGGGTGCCCGTACGGACTCCGGCCTTTTTTGCGTCCAGGTTGGTCAACCGACAACCGCCTCCAGCGCGAGAAAGCCGAGGTTCAGTGCTCACCGTCGACATCGCTCTCCCCGAGGTCGAGGAACTCCAGAAGCTCGTCCAGACCGGCGTCGAGCGGGGCTTCCTCACCTACGACGAGATCGTCAACGGGCTCGAGGACGTCGAGCTCACGAAGGAGCAGGTCGAAGACTTCTACACGTACCTGATCGACCACGGCGTCGAGCTGATGGAGGGCGAGCAGCACAAGCACCCGCCCCACGAGGAGCCCGCGCTCGCCGAGGAGGAGAAGGGCCCGAAGCTCGACCTCACCGTCGAGCCGTCGCTCGACTCCCTGCGGCTCTACCTCCGCGAGATCGGCAAGGTGCCGCTCCTGACCGCGGATCAGGAGGTCTACCTGGCCAAGCGGATCGAGCGCGGGGACTTCATGGCGAAGACCCAGATGATCGAGGCGAACCTCCGCCTCGTCGTCTCGATCGCGAAGAGCTACCTGGGGCGCGGCCTGTCGTTCCTCGACCTGATCCAGGAGGGCTCGCTCGGACTGATCCGCGCGGTCGAGAAGTTCGACTACCGCAAGGGCTACAAGTTCTCCACCTACGCGACCTGGTGGATCCGGCAGGCGGTCACCCGGGCGATCGCCGACAAGGCGCGGACGATCCGCATCCCCGTGCACATGGTCGAGAAGCTGAACAAGGTCGTCCACATCGAGCGGCAGCTCGTCCAGCGGCTCGGGCGCGAGCCCCGGCCGGACGAGATCGCCGAGGAGCTCGAGATGACCACCGACGAGGTGCGCGAGATCCTGCGCATGGCCCAGCATCCGGTCTCGCTCGAGAAGCCGATCGGCGAGGAGGAGGAGTCGGAGCTCGGCGACTTCGTCCAGGACGACGCGGCCGAGTCGCCGGACGAGCAGGCCTCGCTGTCGCTGCGCCGGGAGGACATCGATCGCGCGCTCGACTCGCTCCCGGAGCGCGAGCGGAAGGTGATCGAGCTCCGGTTCGGGCTCAAGGGCGAGCAGCCGTGCACGCTCGAGGAGGTGGGCCGCGCGTTCGGCGTCACCCGCGAGCGCATCCGCCAGATCGAGAACAACACGCTGAAGAAGCTCGAGTCCCTGCCGGAGGCGCAGGGCCTGAAGGACTGCGTCTAACAACCGCACGAAGTCCGACTCCGGCTCTGCCGGAGCCATGACGACTTCGTGCGGGATCCGGCGGTCGCGAGCCGCGCCCGCACGGGTCGGGCGCGGCGGCGGCCTCGAACGAGGACTTCGGGGCCCCGGCTCGAAGGTTCAGGGCCCGGGGCGGGTCGTCGACGCCGTCATGGACGGGCCGCCTCGGGGTCTCGAACTAGACTCGCCGGGGATGCTGACCGAGATCGGGCTCTACAAGCTGCTCGGCGAGAGCCCGGAGCGGACCTGGCCCGTCGCCCGGCGGATCGCGACCCCGATCACCAACCTGATCGTGCCGAGCTGGGGCTACGGGCACGAGCTGATGCCCGTCGAGGGCGCCGCGGTTGCCGCCTGCAACCACTTCTCCGAGGTCGATCCCGCCGTGCTCGGCCTGCACAGCACGCGGACGCTCTACTACATGGCGAAGATCGAGCTCCTGTCGGTCCCGATCGTCGGGGAGATCCTCCGCTGGACCGGGGCCTTCGCCGTCCGCCGCGGCGAGGGCGACCGCGACTCCCTCCGCGTCGCGCGCTGGGCGATCCAGCACGGCCACGTGGCCGGCATCTTCGCCGAGGGTACGCGGCAGCACTTCGGCTACCCGGGTCCGATGCACCCCGGTGCCGCGATGCTCGCGATCCAGGAGGGGGTCCCGGTCGTGCCGGCCGCGATCGACAGCTTCGGCTGGAACCTGAAGAACCGGCGCAGGTGCTGCGTGGTCTGGGGCGAGCCGTTCGAGCTCGACCTTCCGCGGACGGGCAAGGGCTACAAGGAGGGCACCGCGGTCGTCGAGCAGGAGATCACGCGGCTGTGGCGCGTGGCCGCGCAGGCGGTCGCCGACGGGTTCCCGGAGGTGCTGGCGAACGGCCTCAGGCGGCGCGCGACCCTGCCGGTGTCGGACACCTACGTGTACCCGGAGCTCGAGACGTGGCCCGACGAGGAGTGGGCCGTCGGCCCGCTCGGGCCCGTCTACCGCGCGCGGCGCTGACCATACACGGGCCTGACGTCGACTTTACGTCGACATTGCACACGGCTCACAGACTCCCCCGAGGAAGCAGTCGACAAAGGGGATTCGATGAGACGGAAGGGCGTCGTACTGATCAGCTCGCTCGTGGGGGTCGCCGCGATCGCCGCGGCGGGTGCGGCCTCTGCGGGGTTCGGATCGCAGAGCAGCGTGCGCTCGTTCGCACACCTGGCCAAGCCGATGGGCCCGAGCACGTCCGGGAAGACGGCACGCGGGCTCAGGCAGCTGCGCCGCGTCAACTTCGTCAGCGGCTGCGGCTTCAGCCACCGGAACACCGACGACCCGAT
>Ga0070741_10015067_pt1 | contig 13208 bp, 11 predicted proteins | sample Coa_R1_4_FD_66440 | JGI IMG/M metagenome (GOLD analysis project Ga0070741, IMG submission 66440) | Surface soil microbial communities from Centralia Pennsylvania, which are recovering from an underground coalmine fire - Coalmine... | ecosystem: Environmental > Terrestrial > Soil > Unclassified ... | reverse complement strand
GTCACCGGATGCTCCACCTGCAGGCGGGTATTGACCTCCATGAAGTAGTACTGCCCGCTCCGGTCGACCAGGAACTCCCACGTGCCGGCGTTCAGGTACCGCACGGCGTGGGCGCCGCGCACCGCGGCTGCGCGGATCTCCTCGTTCAGGTGCGGCGGTAGCGCCGTCGCTGGCGCCTCCTCCACCACCTTCTGCGCCCGCCGCTGCAGGGAGCAGTCCCGGTCGCCGATGTGCACCACGTTCCCGTAGCCATCGGCAATGATCTGCACCTCGACGTGTCGCGCCTCCTCGATGCACTTTTCCAGGTAGACGCCGGCATTGCCAAACGATGCCTCCGCCTCCGCCTGCGCCACGGCATAGGCTCCTACCAGGTCCTGGTCGCTACGCAGCAGCCGGATTCCCCGACCGCCGCCGCCGGCCACTGCCTTGAGCATCACCGGGTAGCCGAGCGACTGCGCCAGGTCACGCGCCTCGTCGAGGTTGCGCACCGGCTCGCGCGAGCCCGGCATCACCGGCAGCCCTGCCTGAGCCATCGTCTGGCGCGCACGGGTTTTATCGCCCAGCAGCTCGATCTGCTCCGCCGTGGGGCCAATGAACGTGAGCTGGTAGCCGGCGCAGATCTCGGCGAAGTAATGGTTCTCCGAGAGGAACCCCCACCCGGGGTGCACCGCCTCGGCGCCGGTGATGAGCGCTGCACTCACCACGTTCGGAATATTCAGATAGGAACGCGCCGCCGGCGCCGGCCCGACACAGACCGATTCGTCGGCCAGCCGGACATGCAGCGAGCTACGGTCGACCTCGGAATGGATGGCCACCGTGCGGATTCCCAGCTCACGGCAGGCGCGAATAACGCGCACCGCCACCTCGCCACGATTGGCAATCAGCACCTTCGAGAACATGCTTCCACTTGCCGGCTGCCGGTATACCTGAGCGGCGCCGTCAGGCCATCAGCAAGCCCCCATCGACCAGCAGCACCTGCCCCGTAATGTAGCTGGCGCCGTCACTGCACAGAAACGCCGCCGCCTCCGCCACCTCCTCGGCCGTCCCCAGCCGGCCCATGGGGATCAAGGCCACGGCTCGCTGGCGCAGCTCTTCCGGCAGCGCGGCGGCCATGCCCGCGTCGATGTACCCCGGCGCCAGCGCATTCACCGTAATGCCCCGCGGTGCAACCTCGCGCGCCGTGCTGCGGGTGAGTCCGATGAGCCCCGCCTTCGCCGCCGCGTAGTTGGCCTGGCCAACGTTCCCCGCCAGGCCCACGACCGACGAGACGTTCAGAATGCGTCCGGAGCGCTGCTTGAGCATCGGCCGTAGCACGGCGCGGGTGCAGAGATAGGCCGATTTGAGGTTCGTCGTGATCACCGCATCCCAATCGTCCTCGCTCATGCGCAGCAGGAGCGTATCGCGCGTGATGCCGGCGCAGTTGATCAGCATATCGACGCGCCCCCAGGCGCCCAGGGTACGCTGGATCAGCGCTTCGACCTCCCCGGCCCGAGAGACATCGGCCTGATGGACCAGCGCCTGGCCTCCGGCCTCGCGGACCGCCTGCGCCGCGGCTTCGGCGCGCGCCTCGCCGCGGTGGTAGTGACAGAGGACGCTGGCTCCTGCCCTCCCGAGGCGCCGCGCGATCGCGCCACCGAGAGCGCCAGAGGCGCCGGTGACGATCGCGACCTTGGCCGTGAAGTCGTAGCCCTGCGCCGCGCCATGAGCTGCCTGCACCGCTTGTGCCACCTTGACCTCTTTCCCTCGCTCACCCGCTCATCTGCACTGCCGGCATGGCCGGATCGGTCGCACCTCGCCCCTGCAGCCCGTCCAGGGCACGAACCGCAGTCCCCAGGTCCCCACCGGCTACGCTCAGTGTTCCACGCCGGCCATTCAGGTGGCGAAGAGCGCGGCGGCGTGTGCCGCGCTGGGCACATCGCCGACCGCCAGCGCCCGCAGCTCGCCGTCCGGCGCCGGCAGGCGCTGCACCATACTGGTCAGCACCTGCCCGGCGCCGAACTCGATGAACGTACGCACCCCCTGGTCGAGCAGGAACTGCAGGCTATCGGCCCACCGGACCGGCCGTGCCACCTGCTGGGCGAGCTCCTCGCGCAGCGCGGCCGCCCGCTGGATGGGGCGCGCCGAGACGTTGGCGACCAAGGGCACGCGCGCGTCGCCAATCGTCGCGGCCGCCAGCACGGCCGCCAGTGGCGCGACCACCGGCTCCATGGCCGCTGAATGAAACGCGGCACTCACCGCCAGCGGCACGCACCGCCTTGCCCCCGCCTCCTGGCACAGCTTGCTCGCCAGCGCCAGTCCTTCCGGATCACCAGCGATGGCCACCTGCGCGGGCAGATTGTGATTGGCCACCCAGACGTAGCTCGATGGAATCTGTGCCCGCGCCCGGCGGCAGGCCTCCTCCACCGCGGCCAGCTCGAGCCCCAGGATCGCCATCATGCTGCCGGGGCGAGCCTGGCCCGCCTGGTGCATCAGCCGGGCGCGCTCTCGGACGAGCCGCAAGCCGGTCGCCTCATCGGCCGCGCCGGCCGCCACCAGCGCCGCGTATTCGCCCACGCTGTGCCCGGCAACGAAGTCTGGCCACAGCGCGCGGTCCGGGGCCGGCCCGCACGCCTCGCGATACGCGGCCAGCGCCGCCAGGCTCACTGCCACGATCGCCGGCTGGGCATTGATGGTCAGCTGCAGCGTGGCTGCCGGACCCTCGAAGAGCAGCTGCGTGAGCGCAACGCCCAGCGTCTGATCGGCAAGGTCGAGCACCCGCCGCGCTGCCGGCGATGCCTCGTAGAGATCGCGGCCCATGCCGACGACCTGCGACCCCTGGCCGGGAAAGAGCCATGCCACACCCATGACCACGCTTCGCGCTTAGAGTGAACTCTTCGGCCTGCTACCGGCGGCCATGCCGCTGCGCCACGCTCAGCCGCCGGCCGCGGCCCGCTGGCGCATGCGCAGCACCTGGCGGCCGCGATACTGCCCGCAGTGCGGGCAGGCTTGATACTGCGGGATGAGCGCCCGGCAGCTTGGGCACGGACTGAGCTGCGGCGGCACCAATTTCATATGCCGGCGGCGATTGTCGCGCCGCCGGCGCGATACCTTCTTCTTTGGTAGGGCACCCACGTCAAGATCCTCCAGCTGGCAGCCTTGTAAGGATACCAGCCGTGTCGGAGCGTTACTACCGGCCGGGCTTAGAGCAGCAGGCGACGCTTGGGTAGCTCCGGCAGCTTCGGCAGGTCGGCTGCCTCGGGGGGCTGCCGGCGCTCATGCAGCCAGCGCGCGCGCGCCGCGGCGGCGTGCTCGAAGAGATCGGCCGGCTCGTGCCCTTCGCGCAGCGCCTCGCGCAGCGCCCCCAGGCGCTCGATCAGCGCCTCGAGCCAGCGGCCCATGTGCTCGCGGCCGGCGGCGAGCAGCGCCTGCTGGCGCGCCGGCTCGGTCTCCACCAGGGCCGTGCCCTCGCGAAACACCGCGCCGGCCAGCCGGGCCATCTCGCGCCAGCTCGGCTGCGCCGTGAGCAGCTCCAGGAGCACCGCCGCCAGCAAGCCGGGGAGCTGTCCCACCGCGCCGAAGAGGGCATCGTGCTCGCGTGGATCGAGAAAGAGAGTCTCCATTCCCAGCTCCGCCGCCACGCCGGTGAGATACCCAATCGCGTCGGGATGAGCGCTCGGCGCCGGTGAGAGACAGAAGGTGGCGCCGCGAAAGAGCGCTGCGCCGGCCGCCGGCGCCTCCTCCAGCGCCTGCCAGACGACCGGGTGTCCGCAGGCAAAGCTGGTGGTGGGCGGCAGCAGCTCTGCTGCCAGGCGCATCGCCTCCTCATGCGACTGCGCCACCGCGCAGACCACCGCGCCGGGCTGCACCGCGCTTCCCGCGGCGGCGAGTGTGTCGCGCAGCTGGTCCGGGCGCACGGCCACGAACAGCGCCGCTGCCTGCGCGGCGGCGTCGGCCACCCGGTGGACGTAACGGTCGGCCACCGCGTGCTTCTGCGCCTCGCGCGCGATGTCTGCATCCGGATCCCAGGCGGTGACGCTGCCGTAGCGGCCACTCTGCCGCAGGGCGGCGGCCAGCGCCGCCCCCAGCGGGCCGAGCCCCAGCACCGCCACCGTCGCTCGCTCACGCGCCGCCATGCTTCAGGCTCCTCTACTCTTGGCCCCGTGCTCCGGTGTCCCCGGCTGTTCCGCGCTCCGCGCCGTGCTCACGCGCCGTCATGCCTCGAGCTCCGGCATCGCGCGGTCGAACACGAGGTGCGCCAGCGTGGTGTACCGGCTGCCGCCGGGGACAAGCTGGCTGCGCACCACGGCGATCCCGCCGGCCTGCCATCGCCCTAGGTCGCGGCCGCGTGCGGCTGCCCGCTGCTGCAGGGCGGCTACCGCCTCGGCCGCGAGCGGCCCGGCCACGCGCCCGAGGGTGATGTGCGGGTGAAAACGCTGCTCCTCATAGGAGGTCTCGAGCGGCCGAATGCGGGCCACGATCTCCTGCTGGAGCGCCGCGAGCGAGCCGAGATCGCCCGCCAGGCCGGCAAAGACGACGCGCGGCCGCGCCAGGCTGGGGAAGGCGCCAAGGCCGCGCACCGAAAGGCGCGGCGCCCGACGCCCGACGATCGCCTCGCCGATCGCCCGCTCGAGCTGCGGCACGACACTGGCCGGTGTGGCTCCCAGAAAGGCCAGCGTCAGGTGCATTGCCTCTGGCTTCACCCAGCGCACGCCTGGTAGCAAGAGTCGTAGCTCATCCTGCAGTACCGCCAGCTGTGCGCGCACCTCATCGGGCACAGGCAGCGCGATGAAGAGGCGCAGCCGCTCCCCCCGCGGCGTGCCCGGTATGCTTTCTGCCGGCAACGCCGTGTCCTCGCGTCCGGCCTCCAGCCGGCGCGGGGATCTCATCGAGCGTTCACCGCCACGCATTGCACTCATCGAGTCGAGAATGGTGCTGTACGCTAGCTCGGAGTCGAGAATGGTGCCGTACGCTAGCTCGGCGCAGACGACATCGAGCGTTCATCGCCGCGCGTTGAGCTTATCGACCGAGTGTATACTGCCGCGTCTGGTAGCCGCCGGCTACCGGCCGCCGCGCGGCGATGGCCTGACCTGTATCCAGCCTGTAGCCAAAGAGGAGATCCCGCTTGATGGTACGCATCGGCCAGGATGGTGAGCTGGGGCTGAGCCCCGCAGCGACGACCGGCACGCCCCGCCGGCCGGCGGGCACAGTACGCGTTGCCGTCTTTCCAGCCGCCGGGCTCGGCACGCGCATGCTCCCGGCCACGAAGGCGCAGCCGAAGGAGATGCTCAACGTCGTCGACAAGCCCCTCATCCAGTATGGCATCGAGGAAGCTGTTGCCTCGGGCCTCGATCACATCGTGCTGGTTACTGCCGCCGGCAAGACCGCGATCGAAGATCACTTCGACCTCTCGGCCGATCTCGAGCGGCTCCTGGAGCGCAAGGGTGACACCAAGATGCTGGCCGAGGTGCGGCGCATTGCCAACCTGGCGCAGATTGCCGCTGTGCGCCAGAAGCAGGCGCTTGGCCTCGGCCATGCGGTGCTGGTCGCGCGCCCGTTCGTCGGCCAGCAGCCGTTTGCCGTCTTTCTTCCCGATGACATCATCTACCACCCGCCGGATCCGTGCATGGCGCAGCTGCTGCGCGTCTTCGATGAACGGCGCTGCTCCGTCATCGCTGTCGAGCGCGTGCCCTATCAGGAGATTTCCAAATACGGCATCGTGGCGGTGCGCGCCGCCGGCCCGCGCCTGCATCAGGTAGTGGATATGGTGGAGAAACCCCCGGCCGATCAGGCACCATCAGACTTAGCCATCATGGGCCGTTACGTGCTCACCCCGGAGGTGTTCGACATGCTGGAGCAGACGCCGCCGGGCGCCGGTGGGGAGATCCAGCTCACCGATGCCATCCGCCGGCTGCTGGAGCACCAGCCGGTCTACTGCTACGAGTACGTGGGACGGCGCTACGACTGCGGCAGCAAGCTGGGCTATCTCCGCGCCACGCTCGAGCTGGCGCTGGCCCGCGACGATCTCGGCGCCGATGTACGCCGGCTGCTCCAGGATCTGGCGGCTTCCGGCTTCTCCGCGGCGGATATGCCGGCAAGGACCACTGGCTCGCATGGCACTGCCTCGTGACGCCGGCGGCGACCCTACCGGCTGGGCCGCCCTATTGAACGAGGCGCGCGAGCGGCTGCTCCCGCCACTGGAGGAGGCGCTGCGGGCCGTGCTCGAGCGCCGCCTGCAGCCCAGCAGCGGCCGGCCGCCGAACCGGCGCGAGCACCTGGAGCCAGCAGATCTGCCCCCAAACGCGCCCGGCCACTACGGCATGATGCGCTACCACCTTGGCTGGCTCGACGAGCGCCTCGAGCCGGCCGCGGCGCCGACGGGCAAGCGCCTGCGCCCCCTCATCTGCCTGCTCGCCGCTGAGGCGTGCGGCGCGCCGGCGGGGCGTGCCTTGCCGGCCGCCGTCGCGCTGGAGCTGCTCCATAACTTCACGCTGATCCACGACGACATCGAGGATCGCGACGAGGTCCGCCACCACCGCCCGACCGTCTGGAAGCTCTGGGGAGAGGCGCAGGCGATCAACGCCGGCGACGGCATGCACGTGCTCGCCCACCTCACCCTCCTCGACCTGGAGGCACAGGGTGTTTCGCCGGAGACGATCGTGCGCCTGGCGCGGCGCTTCGCCGAAACCAGCCTGATCATCACCGAGGGCCAGCACCTCGATCTGGCCTTCGAGCGGCGCGACGACGTTACCCCGGCGGAGTACCTGGATATGATTGCGCGCAAGTCGGCCGCGCTCCTCGGCTGCGCCGCGGCCACCGGCGCGGAGATTGCCGGGGCTGCTCCCGAGTACGTGGATGCCCTGGCAGCGTACGGCATGCAGCTTGGGCTGGCCTTCCAGATCCGTGACGACGTGCTCGGCATCTGGGGTAAGGAGGAGACGACCGGCAAGCCGGCCGCCGATCTGCGTAAGCGCAAGAAGACGCTGCCTGCGCTCTATGCGCTCACCCGTGCCGATGATCCCGACCGCGAGGCGATCCGCCACCTTTTCAGCACGCCCGCACCCGGCGAGGACGATGTCGCCAGGGTTCTGGAGGCCCTCGACCGCACGAGCGCCCGCCGGCACTGCGAGCACATGGTGGCCCACTACTCGGCCGCGGCGCGTGAGCGGCTGGCCTTGCTTCCCGATTCGGCCGCCCGGCAGGTGCTGGAAGCGCTCATCGTGCAGCTCGAGACGCGCGAGTTCTGATCATCCGGCATCCGGCCGGAGACCAGCGAGGGGCTAGAGGGGCTAGAGGGGCTAGAGGGGCTAGAGGGGCTAGAGGGGCTAGAGGGGCTAGAGGGGCTACAGGAAGCGCGCGCCGACCTCGTTCGAGACCAGCAGGCCGGCGTCGGTGAGCACGGCGCGCTCGGTGTCCACCTCCAGCAGGCCGAGCCCAGCCAGCTCGGCGAGCTCGCCGGCCCACCGCTCGCGCGGATCGATGCCGAAGCGGGCGCGGAAGCGCGCAAAGTCGATCCCCTCCTGCCGCAGCCGCAGCGCCAGGATCGCCGTCTCGCCGAGCTGCGCCTCGGCCGGCAGCTGCTCGCCGCCTGCCTCCACCGGCCGGCCGCCGGAGATGCGCTCGATATAGTCCTCGATGCGCCGCACATTCCAGCAGCGGCGCCCGCCAGAGTACGAGTGCGCTCCAGCCCCCGCGCCGAGGTACGCCTCGTTGCGCCAGTAGACCAGATTGTGGCGCGACTGGTGGCCCGGGCGCGCCCAGTTCGAGACCTCGTAGTGCACCAGCCCGGCTTCTTCGAGGATGGGGAGCGCCGCCTCGTACAGGTCGGCTACGGCATCGTCATCGGGCACCTGCCACCGCCCGCGCGCCACGAGCGTCGCCAGCGGCGTGCCTTCCTCGACCATCAGCGCGTAGAGGCTCACGTGATCCGGCTCGGTCTCGAGCGCGCGGCGCAGGTGATCCTGCCACATCGCGCGCGTCTGCCAGGGCAGGCCATAGATGAGGTCGACGTTGATCGACTCGATGCCTGCCTCGCGCGCCAGCCGCACCGCGCGCAGCGCCGTCGCGGCGTCGTGTGTGCGCGCCAATCGGCGCAGCGTCTCATCGTCCAGGCTCTGCACCCCGATGCTCAGCCGGTTCACGCCCGCATCACGTAGCGCTTCAAGATAGCGGGGGCCGAAGGTGCCGGGGTTGGCCTCCAGGCTGATCTCTGCATCCGGCGCGATGCCGCCGCTGGTGCAGCGCGCCGCGCCGATGAGGCGGTGCACCTGCGCCGGCGAGAGCAGCGAAGGGGTGCCGCCGCCAAAATACACGCTGCGCAGCGGCCACCCTCCCGTCTCGGCGGCCCGCTGCTCGATCTCCTTCGCCAGCGCCGCGACGTACGATCCCATGAGCCGCTCCTTGCCGGCATAGGTATTGAAGTCGCAATAGAGGCACTTAGTGCGGCAGAACGGCACATGGAGGTACGCTGCCCGCGGGACGATCCACGGCGCCGGCTCGGCGGCGGCGCTGGCAGCGGGAGCGAGAGGAAGGGCAGCAGTAGCCACTCCTCAAGTGTAGACCGGGGCGCGTGTGGCGACGAGCGCCTCCTGAATGAAGAGGAAGACGCCCGCAGCGACCAGCACATCGCCCGCGCTGACCATCCGGCCGGCACCGAAGAATGGCACATGGATCACGTCGGCCAGCAAGGCCAGGCGCGTGTGCTCGTCGAGCGCGCGCGACTTCTGAAAGTAGCCTTCCGTCTCCAGCTGCGCTGCTACCTCGGGGAGCCCGATGCGCGCCACGTCGGCCGCGCGCACCGGCATGTAGCCGCCGTTAGCCGCCACCACCACGAGATTGAGCGCTACTCCCAGTCCCACAAGCAGCAGGCTGCGGTAGTGCCGGTTGGCGGCGACGAAGGCGAGCAGCAGCCCCAAGCTGGCCAGCTGGACCGGCAGCGCGTACCAGGCGCTACCGGCCGGCGGCGATCCCCCACGCGAGGCGAAGACGACGAAGCCCAGCCATTGGAGCCCGAGGGCCACCAGCGGCAGCACCGGCCGGCGTAGCCGGATCCCCCCGAGCGCCAGTGGCGATGTGCCGCGCAGCCAGGCGACCACCAGCGAAAGCAAGGCACTGAACAGGATGGGCATCTTATCGCTGCTCGCCTTTCCCCCGCCGCACGGCGGCCCGCTGAGCCGGCTCAGCTCTGGCCCTCCATCGCCAGCCTCGCGGCCGCCGCGGCACCAGTGGGCCGAACGGACGCCGCCTGGTCGAGTTGCAGCACCTCGATGAAGGCCTGCACGACACGCGGGCAGAACTGCGTGCCGGCGCCTGCGCGCAGGCGCTGCACCGCTTCCTCCACCGGCATGGCGCGCCGGTAGGGGCGGTCCGAGGTCATGGCGTCAAAGGCATCGGCCACGGCCAGGATGCGCGCGCCCAGCGGCACCGCGTCACCCGAAAGGCGGTGCGGATAGCCGCGGCCATCCAGCCGCTCGTGGTGCAGCTCGACCAGTCGCGCTCCCTGCCGGTACATGGGCAGCCTCTCCAGAATGGCGGCGCCGGTCGAGGGATGCAGGCACATGATGCGCCATTCGCGATCATCGAGCGCGGCCGCCTTGCGCAGGACCGTGTCGGGCGTGGAGATCTTGCCCAGGTCGTGTACGCGTGCCGCCGAGATGAGCACGTCGCGCTCAGCGATGGAAAGGCCCAGCACCGCCGCGATGCGGTCGGCATAATACGCCACTCGGCGCGAATGCTCGGCCGTGTAGTGGTCGCGCTGGTCGATGGCATCGGCCAGCGCCTCGAGCGTCGCCCGGGTGTACCCGCGGAGCTGCTGCGAGCGGTTCAGCGCGCTGTAGACAGCCAACGTTGGCACCACCAGCAGCGGCAGGCCGAGCACCCCGCCAAAGTGGAAGTAGGTGACGGCCATCAGAATGCCCAGCGGGTACATAGCCACGATCGGCACGAACAGGCCGCGGTAGTTCGCAGCCGCCACCTCCCACGGTCGAGTACCGGTGGCAAGGGCAATCACCAGGCTGACCAGGCTATGGTTGACGAGCAGATGCGCCCCGGCGTAGGCCGCCAGCGCTGGCAGGTCGTCCGGCGTAATGCTCCCCCGCGGCGAGCGGCGCGTTGCTTCAAAGAGCGCTCCGCCAGCGGCGGTGGAGATGGCCACGGCGGCCGCGTTGAAGGCCACCTTGAGCGGGGGCTTCCGGCGCCACGCATCGCCGATCACCGAGGCCACCGCGCCCGTCCACACCGCCACCGGCGGCCCGAAGATAATCACCGCGGCAAAGTTGATCGCCGTTGCCGCGGAGTAGGCGGCATCGAAGCTGAGCGTCAGCTCCTTGATGTCGGCCAGTGCGGAGAGTGCAATGAAGCCGACTGCCGGCAGCGGCGGCCAGCCTCCGGCCGAAGACGCCAGCGCCTGCGCCAGCACCACCACACCGGCGGCCAGGACAGCGCCAATGAACCAGCGGCAACGGCGAGGAAGGTCGTACATCGTGCCGGCAGCCACGCTCACATGTCGACGTGCGTACCCGCGCGCTGAGCGTCAGCCCTCAGCGGCCGCCCGTCGCGACGTCGACCATATGATTACGTGTGCCGGCGCTGGCTGGCAAAAGACCCCCCACCTAGTCTCAGGTGGGGGGCACGCGCAGCCGGTGAGCGGGCGGTGAGGCTTACGCCCATCTCGTATCGGCAATCGCCGAAAGGACCATCGCCCCGACGGTGGCAGCGATGATGAGCGCGCGTACGAGCCTGCTATTCCACTTCATCTTCGTCACCCTCCATTGCTCAAAAGCGTCATCGCGCGGGGAAGCGCCGGCAGCGAGCACGTGAGCCTGCGCTGCCGCCACCAGCATTTTCGTCGCACGCGAGCGGAGCATACAAGAGCACCAGTGGCGCGCCACGGTGCGTCTTTCGGCGTTGATAGGAATGACGCGCTACTCCCTGGCATTCCCTGGCAGGCGTGCCAGAATCCAGGTGACGCAGCACGCCTCGTATCCGCTATCGTTCCCGGCGCGGCACCGCAGCGGTGCCGTTGAGACCAAGAGCATGGCCGACGTTCTCGTTGCCGACGATGACCCGGCGAACCGGGCCTTGATGCACTTCGTGCTCGAATCGATTGGTGGCCATCACGTGCGCGCCACCGATACGGTGGCCGGCGTGCTCGAGCTGCTCCGGGAGCGCGAGCCAGACGTCCTGGTGCTCGACGTGGTGCTGCCCGGCGTGACCGGGCTCGACCTCTGCCGGCGGCTGCGCCGCGGTGGAGCGCTGCCCATATTGCTTGTCTCGGCCCGCTCCGACCCGGCCGACCGCGTCACGGGGCTCCGCTCAGGCGCGGACGACTACCTCGCCAAGCCCTTCGATCCAGTGGAGCTCGTGGAGCGGGTCAACGCGCTGCTGCGCCGCGCGCGCCGCGCGCGCGCTGATCCGTCTGGTGCCACTCTCCGCGCCGGCGACTTCCGCCTGCACCTGATCGATCGCCGCGTGTGGGTGGCGGGGCGCGGGCCGATTGAGCTCACGCCAAACGAGTGCCGCCTGCTCTATATCATGCTTAGCCGGCCCGATACCGTCTGGCCACGCGACGTCCTGCTGCAGCGGCTCTGGGATCTCGACCTGCCAGGCGCCGTGCCAGCGACGGCGATCGAGACGTGCATCGCGCGCCTGCGACGCAAGATCGAGCGCTCGCCACGCCGCCCGGTCTACCTGCAGACGGTGCGTGGCCTGGGCTATCGCCTGCGCAGCTGCACCGAGGAGTGACCGTGCCGCGGCGCTCTGCCTTGACCACTGCTGGCCCACCAGACGGCCGCCCGGCCCCGGCGAACGATACGCCGTCCGAGGAGACGCTGCTGCCGGCCTTGCTGGCGGCCCTGCCGGACGTGGTGGTGCTGTGCGATCGCTGGCTGCGGCCGGTGCGCGCCGGGGCGGCGGCCCAGTGGCTGATCGGCGCCGGCGGCGCGTGGGCTCGCTCATCGGAGACCGCCAGCGCCAGCGCGAGCCTGCGCGCGGTCGCCGCCGCGGCGCTCGATGCCAACGGCACCGCCACGCTCGACTTCGAAGCGGCCGGGACACGCTGGACGGCCCGAGCCGCGCCGGTCCACCATCCGGCAGCCGCCGTGGTCATCGTGGCGCGCCCGACGCCGGACGAAAGCTCCAGCGAGGCCGTGGTGCACGCGGCGCATGACCTGAAGGGGCCGTTGCACGCTATCGGCGGCTTTACCCGCCTGCTGCTCCGCGAGACGGCCGGCCCGCTCACGGCGGACCAGCGTCGCTTCCTCGAGACGATCGATTCCGAGGCCGGGCGCCTGCGCCGGCAGCTGGAGCGCCTGCTGGAGGTGGCGCGCTTCGGCGTGGCGCCGGCCGACACGGGTGTGGCGCCGCCAGCGCCACGCACCGCACTGGCGGCCGTGCTCGAGGAGACGGTGGCGCGGCTGGCCGGCGCCGCCGCCCTCAAGCACGTTCACCTGGCGCTGGACCTCACCACGGACACGCCGGGGCCGCCGGCCGGCCCTTACGTCGCCCTGCCCGAGCCGGAGCTACACACGCTCTTCGAGAACCTGCTCACCAATGCCCTCGCCGCCACGCCACCGGGCGGCACGATCGAGGTCGCGCTCGCGTCGGCCCCGTCCGGCAGCGTGCGCTGCACCATTGCCGACACCGGCCCCGGGATCCCGGCCGGTGCGCTCGAGCGGATCTTCGAGCCCTACGCGCGCCTCCCCGATCGTGGCGCGCCGGGCGGAACTGGGCTGGGGCTGGCCATCTGCCGCGCGCTGGTCGAGGCGCGCGGCGGACGCCTGACGGCGGCCAATCGGCCGGCCGGTGGCGCCATCTTTACCGTCGACCTCCCGGCGGCGGCCGAGCGCGCCTCCGGTCACCGCCCGGTGCTGCGCCTGGCGCCGGTGCCGACCCACGCCGCCCTCGCCGCCGCGGCCGACGCGCTCGACCGCGAGCTTGCCGGCCGGTGGCAGCCGCACCACTGGCTGGGCGGTGTGCTCGACGTCACCATCGCGGCCGGCGCACCGGAGCTCGAGCGCGTGGCCGCGCAGCTCTCGCGTGCCACGGGCTTTGCCTGCTGGGTAGCCTGGACCTCGATGGGCGAGGCCGAGCCGTCGCGCCAAGGCTTCCCCAAATGATCGTCGACGCGCACACTCGCGGCCTGTCTGGGTCGGAAGGCCGGGTGCACACTCGCGGCCTGTCTGGGTCGGAAGGCCGGGTGCACACTCGCGGCCTGTCTGGGTCGGAAGGCCGGG
>Ga0070741_10015066_pt1 | contig 13208 bp, 16 predicted proteins | sample Coa_R1_4_FD_66440 | JGI IMG/M metagenome (GOLD analysis project Ga0070741, IMG submission 66440) | Surface soil microbial communities from Centralia Pennsylvania, which are recovering from an underground coalmine fire - Coalmine... | ecosystem: Environmental > Terrestrial > Soil > Unclassified ... | reverse complement strand
CGCGGCGGCGCGGGCAGCCGCCGCATAGCCGTCCGGGGGCGGCTCGAGGAACTCGCTGAGGATCGGCAGTGGCGACTCCTCCCCGCCCTCGTAGGCGCGGCCCCTGTTGGCCACCGCCCAGGCGGAACCGAGCTGGCCTCGGCCGAGCGCCCCGATCAGGGCCTCGAGGCCGGGCCGGTAGGCGCCGAAGCCGACGACGAGCAGCCGGGCGCCCGGGTGGCGTGCGTGGACCAGAGGCCAGGCGGCCGCCAGCAGATCGACTCCCTTGTTGACCAGGAGCTTGCCGACGAAGAGGACCCGTGGGTCCCCGGCGGCCCAGCCTCGCAGGGCCGCCGCGATCTGCGGGCCGTCACGCTCGAATGAGTCCTCGGCGGGGCCGGCGGCCGGCCGCTCGGCGTCGAGGTTCCCGGCCAGCTGCTCGAGCCGGTCGAGCGCCTCGCCGGCCGGACGCGGCCGGAAGCGGTGGACGTCGACCCCGGGTGGACCGACCCGGGTGCGATCCGGAAGCCCCGGGTCCGGAACGGTGTCGAAGAGGATTCGGGCGCTGTGGGAGGAGCCCGCGAGAATCCCCTGGGCCGCGTCCAGCCCCTCGCGCGCGTACGGCACGAAGCGCTCGGGATGCGGCCGCACCGTGTAGGTCAAATCCGAGCCGTGCACCTTGATCGCGAAGCGGAGCCCGGCGCGGGCCAGGATCACGGGGGCCATGATCAGGTGGTTGGCGAGGGCCGCGTCCGGCTCCCCGGCGGCCGCCACCACGTCCTTGACGGCCGCAACGTTCGCGTCGAGGTAGCCGTCGAGCTCCCCGTCGGTCAGGTCGGGGAAGGTCTTGACGTCGAAGCCCTCGTAGCGGTCGAGCACGTAGACCGGCAGCAGCCCGCCGATCTCGGGGCGGTAGACCGTGACGCTGCCGCTGTGCTCGGCGTCTCGGACCGGGCGGATGCTCAGCTCGCCCGAGTCCCAATCCGCCACGGCATCGACCCAGTCGAGCTCCGCAGCCTCGCGGTCCTGACAGAGCAGGTGGACCTCGTGTCCCTGCTCCGCCAGCGTCGGGGCGAGGCTGGCGTTGTAGACGTTGCTGCCGGTGCCGCGGAGCGGATAGCCGTGGAAGATCAGGACGCGCACGCAGGGGACGGTATTGTGCGGCCGCGATGCAGAACCCCGAGCAGACCTATCGGCTCCGCGCCCCCGCCTCGGGGCGGGAGGCACTCGCGAAGGTGCGGGAGGACGGCGTTTACGTCGACCGCGAGACCGGCGAGGAGATGACCGTCGTCACCGCGGCGCTGCCGCTGGCGCCCTCGGAGTCGGCGCTGGTCCGCGCCCCGGAGAACCTGCGGACCTGCCGCCGCTGCGACCAGCTGATCGGCCTCGACGTCAGCGACTGCCCCTACTGCGGGCTGCGTCAGCCCGCTCTCGACGGCGGGTCGTGAGGCGGGCTCGACTGGCTGCACCCGCCATGGCGGCCGCCCTGGCGCTGGCTGCCGCGGGCTGCGGCAGCGACAGCTCGGGCGAGGCGAGCGCGCCGACGGTCTCGATCCCGATCGTGACCTCGCCCGTCACCACGGTGCCCTCCACACAGCAGACGACGACCGCGCCCGGAACCACGACCGCGAAGGGCGGCAAGACCTACAACCCGACGCTCCCGGACTCGGCCACCAACGACGTCCCGCCGCCGCAGGGCAGCCCGCAGGCGCAGTTCGAGCAGCAGTGCCGGAAGCATCCGGCCGCCTGCGGCTGAATCACTTCTTCCTGGGCGGGGCCTGGTTCGGGTCGGCGACGACGGTCGCCGAGTAGAGCAGGCGAGCGGTGGTGTAGGTGCAGCCGTAGGCGCGCTGGGTGCCGACGGCATCGTGGGGGGTGCCGGCCAGGATGTCGCTGGTGTTGTTGCACTTCCCCTTCTGCCTGCTGGCCTGCCAGCGCGTGTTGGCGCTCTGGCCGATCGCGAACGCCGGCGCCCAGGTGGGAACGGTGAGAGCGACGACGTTGTTCGGCTTGACACGTAGAGGCGTGTCGAGCGTGAACGTCGTCGTCTGGCCGAGGTATTGGCTCAGGTCCTCCACCGGCGACTGCGACTTCAGCTTGTAGATGGGCTTCCCGGCCTTGATCGACTTCATGATCGGCTTCAGCACTGCGATCCGGGCCCTCGGCGGGCCGCCGAAGGTCTTGGTGAAGAAGTCCATGTCCGACTGGTTGTTGTTGTTCGGGTTGGGCCTTGTGCTCGGGGCGCCGGTCTTGATCGACCAGGCCACGATGCGCCCGCGGAAGGGGACGACGAAGGGGTTCCGCCGCCCGGTGATCGCGGTCTGGAAGCCGGTCGTCTTGCCCACGGCCTGACAGCTGGTGGGACACGAGGGCGTGGCCGGGGCCGCGGCGCCGAGCACGACCACGCGCGGCGCGGCGCCGGCGCGGCCGGTGCCGATCGCGATCGCGAGCACGGCCGCGAAGACCGCCAGGGCGGCCACGATGCCGATCTTGTGCAGGCGTGCGAAAGCGTGAGCGTGCTGGCCCATGGACTTCATTGAACACCCCTTTTCGCGGCAGGTTGCGGGGTTCCCTTGCAGTCGTCCCGCTAGGGTTCGCGACCCATGGAGGCCGGATCCGCCTTCCAGCGCTACCTCGACGGCGCCCTCGAAACCCTCGGGATCGAAGCGGATGAGACCGAGCGGATGGTGATGGCCGGCGTCTGGGAGCTCTACCGGCCCGGGCTCGAGGCGCTCCGGGACGCCGACCTCGACGAGGTGGAGCCCGAGCTCCACGCGAACCTCTCCCAGGCGCCGCCGCGATGAGCGCACTGGACCTGCCACTTCGCGAGCAGGCGGCCCAGATCGACACGGGGGAGCTCGACCCCGGCGAGCTGCTCGACTCCTGCCTCGCGCGGATCGAGGAGCGGAACCCCGATCTGAACGCGGTGGTCGCGACCTTCCCTGACGAGTCGAGGCGGATGCTCGCCGAGGCCCCGAAGGGGCCCCTTTACGGAGTGCCCGTCCTGATCAAGGACGAGTGGCCGCTGCCATGGCGGGCGGAGACGGTCGGGGCCGCCAGCGTCCCCGGCGTCCACCTCGAGCCCGGCGAGTCCGGCCCGTATCGGACCCTGCGCGACGCCGGCGCCGTGATCGCGGGCGTAGCGAACATGCACGAGCTCGGCTCGAGCAGCACCGGCAACGCCTCGGTCTACGGGCCGACCCACAATCCCTGGAACCTGGAGCGCTGCCCGGGCGGCTCCTCGAGCGGCCCGGCGGCGGCCGTCGCCGGGGGTCTCGTCGCGGGCGCGGTGGGAGCCGACGGTCTCGGCTCGATCCGCTACCCCGCCGCCTACTGCGGCCTGACCGGGATCAAGCCGACCTTCGGCCGCTCCGCGATGGAGGGTCACCACATCCCGAACACGGTGACCATCGTCTCGGGGCCCCTCTGCCGCGACGCCGCCGACTGCCGCCTGCTCGCCTCGGTCCTCTTCGGCGAGGAGCTGCGGTCGGGCGAGGCGGGCGCGCTGCGGATCGGAGTCGTCCGCGACCCCTACTGGGTGGACTGCACCGAGCCAGTCCGCGAGGCCTGCGAGACGGCGCTCGAGGCCCTGCGCGGCGCTGTCGGCGGCGAGGTGATCGAGGTCGAGCTGCCAGACCAGGAGCTGATCGTGCCCGCGGCCGTCCTGATCGCGCAGTCGGAGGAGGCCGGGCGGCTGACGCCGGCCAACCTCAACGCGCTCAGCCCCGAGCTCGGCGTGATCAATCGCGGGGTGCTCAAGCTCCGCGGCATCGTCCCGGGCACGCTGACCGCGCGCGCCTTCGCGGCGCGGACCCGGATCCGGCGAGGCCTCGCCGAGCTCTTCGACCAGGTCGACACGCTCGCCTGGCCGACGATCCCGGGCGTCGCCCCGCCGCTGTTGGAGCCGAACATGGAGCTGCCTTCCGGTACCACCTCCTCCGACGCCGCCTGCGCACGGCAGGGGGTGCTCGCGAACCTGACAGGGATCCCGGGCATCAGCGTTCCCGTCGGTCTCGACGACGGACTGCCGATCGGGCTCCAGCTCCTTGGCCCGTGGGGGTCGGACGCACGCCTCCTCGATGCCGCCGAAGCGCTCGAGCGGGCCACGGACCGCGAGTTCGTGGAGCTACGCCCGGCCGCGCTCGCCTGAGCTCTGGAGCGCTTTGCCCCCTGCAGGACCGCTGCCTTGCAGCGGGCGAGGCCCGGCAACGCTCCGAAACACGGGCGTGTGATGTTCCTCTCCGGTGAGGCGAGGCCGGTGGCTATCTTGCGGAGACCGTGGCCGCGATCGAGACGCACGAGCTGGCGCGCGAGTTCGAGGGGGGCATCAAGGCCGTCGACGGAGTCGACCTCGAGGTCGCCGAGGGCGAGATCTACGGCTTCCTCGGCCCGAACGGGGCTGGCAAGACGACCACGGTCCGAATGCTCACGACCCTCCTGCAGCCCACCGGCGGGCGCGCGACGGTCGCCGGCCACGACGTCGAGCACGAGCCGGGCGAAGTGAGACGCCGGATCGGCGTTGCGCTCCAGGAGGCCGCCCTCGACCCGCTGATGACCGGCCGCGAGCTGCTCGAGCTGCAGGCGACCCTCCATGGGATCTCGCGGCGGGAGGGCCGCGAGAAGGGCCAGTCGCTGCTCGACCGGGTCGGCCTGACGCTCGCCGCGGATCGCCGGGTGGGGACCTACTCGGGCGGGATGCGCAGACGGCTCGACCTCGCCTCGGCGCTGATCCACGCGCCCGAGGTGCTCTTTCTCGACGAGCCGACCACCGGGCTCGACCCGGTGAGCCGCAAGGCGATCTGGGAGGAGGTCCGCAAGCTCAATGACGAGGGCACGACGGTCTTCCTGACTACCCAGTACCTCGAGGAGGCCGACCAGCTGGCGGACCGCGTCGGGATCATCTCCGGCGGGCGGCTCGTAGCCGAGGGTACGCCGGGCGCGCTCAAGGCCGACGTGGGCCGGCCGCACCTGGAGCTGAGCCTCGTGGAGGGCGCAGGCAAGGAGAAGCGGGCCGAGCAGGTCCTCGCCCGCTTCGGCCGGCCGCTGCCGGCGCGCGACGGCACCCTGATGGTCGAGCTCGAGCGCGGCAGCGCCGAGATCGGACCGATCGTCGTCGCCCTCGACCAGGAGGGGTTCGCGGTCGAGTCGCTCGACCTCGTCCAGCCGACGCTGGATGACGTCTTCGTCCACAAGACCGGTCAGCACCTCGAGGGCGCCGAGCGAGCCGGGGACGCGGAACCCCCGGTCGAGGAGCTGCCCGGCGAATGATCGAGACGCTGGCGGCAAACGCAAGGGTCGTCGCGGCCCTCGGCCGACGTTCCGTGATGCAGACCCTCCGGCGCCCGCAGCTCGCGGCGCCGCTGATCATCTTCCCCACCGCCCTGCTGGCGATCCAGACCGCGGGCGCCGGGCGGGCGGTCAGCCTGCCGGGCTTTCCCCCGGTCGCCAACTTCCTTTCCTTCATGCTCGCCGGGGCCATGGTCCAGTCCCTGCTCATGACCGGCAACTCCGGGGCGATCGCGTTCGCCATCGACATGGAGATGGGCTTCACGGACCGCCTCTACGCCACCCCGATCTCCCGCGCCTCGGTGGTGCTGGGACGGCTTGCCGCCACCGCCATGCTCGGGGCGATGATCGCCGTCTACTTCATCTCCCTCGGGCTGATTTTCGGAGCGAAGATCCACGAGGGGGTCCCCGCGGTCCTGTGGATCATCTTCCTCACCTCCGCCTCCGCGCTCGCCTTCGGCTCCATAGTCGCCGCGCTCGCCCTGCGAACGAACAGCGCCAGCGTGGTCCAGGGGATCTTCCCCCTGATCTTCGTGGTCCTCTTCGTCTCGGACGCGTTCTTCCCCGCCAACCTGATGCTCGAGCCGGCGTCGTGGGTCGCTCACTACAACCCGCTGAGCTTCATCGTCAACGGGATCCGGCAGCCGATCATCGATGGCTGGTCGCTGGAGACCCAGCTGAAGGCGCTAGCAGCGATCCTCGGCTTCGGAATCCTCGGGTTCACGCTTTGCGCGGCGGCGATGCGGGGCCGGGTTCGGAGGGGCTTGTGAGCTGGCAATCGTCGGTGGCGACGATCCGGGTCCTCGTTCGGCGGGCGCTCAACGAGATCACGCGGGTGCCGGGGGCCGCGATCCCCGGCGTCCTCGCGCCGGCGATCTTCTTCCTCGGCCTGACGAGCGTCTTCGGCAGCCTCACCCTCCTCCCGGGATTCACCACGCACAGCTACCAGAGCTTCCTGATCCCGGTCAGCCTCCTGCAGGGCGCCGCGTTCACAGGCGCCGCCACCGGCGTCAACCTCGCGCGCGACATCGAGCAGGGCTGGTTCGACCGGCTGCTCGCATCGCCGGCTTCTCGCCCGGTGCTCCTCGCCGGCCTCGTCCTCTCGGCCAGCCTCCGCTCGCTGCTGCCCGCCACGTTCCTGCTGATCGTCGGGCTCGCCGTGGGGGTCCACTGGCCCGGTCTCGGCGGGCTGCTGATCGCGCTCTTCCTGGTCATGGGGATGGCCGTGGTCGCCGCCACCTGGGGGACCTCCCTCGCCTTCCGCTTCAAGACGCAGTCGGCGGCGCCCCTGATGCAGGTCGGGATGTTCCTCGCCGTCCTGCTGACCACCGCGTACGCTCCGCTCCACCTGCTCACCGGCTGGCTTCAGACGGTGGCGCGGATCAACCCGGTGACCCAGGTCGTGGAGGCCGCACGGCAGGGCTTCGTCGGCTCGGTGACCTGGGGCGACACCTGGCCGGGACTGCTCGCGCTCTTCGGGCTCGCAGCCCTGTTCACGATGCTCGCGCTCCGCGGCATGCGCCGGATGACGCTGTGAGCGTGCGACAAGCCCTCGCTCCCGAGACTCGGGAGCGGGTGCTCGGGCTCGCGCAGCAGACGCTGCTCGAGAACTGGATCGAGGGCGAGCGGCGCGGCGTCCACTACGGCTACTCGCGGCCCAGCCCCGGCCATTACCCGTGGCAGTGGTACTGGGACTCGTGCTTCCACGCGATCGTCTGGCGGCGTTTCGACCGCCGGCGCGCCGAGAGCGAGCTGCGCAGCCTGCTGGCCGGAGGGAGGGAAGACGGCTTCATCGGGCACACGATCTTTTGGCACAGCCATGTCGATTGGCAGCGGCGCTGGACCTACAACGTCGACTCTCGCGACGCCCCGAGCACCTCGACGATCCAGCCCCCGCTGCTCGCCTGGGCCTGGCGGATCGCCGTCGGCGATCCCAGCGAGGAGCCGCGGATCGCCGCCCATCACGACTGGCTGAGCTCTCACCGCGACCTCGACGGCGACGGCCTGCTCTGGATCTGCCAGCCCGACGAGTCGGGACTGGACTCGTCGCCCAAGTTCGACTCGATCTGGGGCCATCATGCACATGGCCGGCCGCTCTTCCCGCTCCTGATCGCGCGCAACCGCCGCCTGGGATGGGACGCGAGGCGGGTGCTCGACGCCGGCGGGCCGGTGGTCTGCGAGGTGATCGTGAACGTGCTCTGGTGCCTGGCCCGGCTTGCCCTGGGACAGCGCTCGATCACGCCGGCGCTCGTCGAGCGGCATTGGGACGAGCGCCGCGGCCTCTTCCTCGATGTCGCCCGGGGAAAGGTCGCGCGCCCGGGCGACACCGACCCCTCGGGCGGCGACAGGCGGATCCGCACCTCCACCTGGTCGGCACTTGCGCCGCTCGCCCTTCCAGACCTCCCCGAGGAGATCGGCCGCCGGCTGATCGAGGAGCACCTGCTCGATCCCGGCCGCTACTGGCTGCCCTTCCCCCCCACCTCGGTCTCGGCGCAGGAGCCGAGCTTCGACCCGAGGCGCTGGAGGGGGTTCCTGCGGCGGCTCTACTGGCGCGGCCCGACCTGGATCAACGCCGCCTGGCTGCTCTGGGTGGGCCTCCAGCGCCTCGGGCGCACCGCCGAGGCCGCGCAGATGGCCGACCGGCTCTGCGAGGCCGTCGCCATAGAGCGGCTGCGCGAGTTCTACGAGCCGAATTCCGGCAAGGGCCTCGGCGCCAGGGAGTTCGGATGGTCTTCCCTGATCGCCGAGCTCGCTGACCCGGATGTGTCAGCGGCCGCCTCGTATTCGCTTCAGACCTGAGTCGGCTGGGTCGAGAGCACGATCGCGCAGAACAGCAGGATCAGCGCAACCGCGAGCACGACCAGAAACGCCATGACCCGGTTCGTACCCCTAAGTCCCATCACGGGACTCATCGTAATTAAGTAGTCGGACCTTTAGCGCCGCACGGACGAAAGTAGGTACGAAGTCCGCGGTCTATGCGGAAATCGCCACCGAGGGCGACACACCCGCCTTGCAGACGAACTTGCCGGCCGCCCGCTTGTTCGCCTTGACCCGGACCGAGTTGGTGCCGGCAGGCAGGTTGTTCGGCAGGTGCCCGGCCAGCTTCCAGTTGCCGCTGGAGTCCGTGGTCGAGCCGTCCAGCGTCGCGATCACGACGCCGCCGGAGTCCAGCACCTGGAGCTTCACCGAGCGCGACGGCTTGCAGGCGCTCACCGTGTTGAGCGTTCCCTTCGCGGTCACCTGGCCGCCCTTGTTGAACTTCGGACTGCCGGTGAAGAAGACGACCGCGGTCTTCTTCTTCTTCGCCGCCATTGCCGTGGCGCCGAACGTGCCCAGGCATAGAACCGCTGCGCCGATCAGCACCAGCGCGAGCTTTGCTCTCCTCGTCATCTCTCCATCCCCTCGCCGTTTGATGGGACAGGGGATCTCTACCCGCCCCGGCTCACTTGTAACGGTATGTGATCCGGCCGCGATCGAGGTCGTAGGGCGAGAGCTCGATCTTGACGCGGTCGCCGGGAAGGATGCGGATGTAGTGCCGGCGCATCTTGCCCGAGATGTGGCCGAGGACCTCGTGCCCGTTGTCCAGCTTCACACGGAACATCGTGTTCGGCAGGGCCTCGGTGATCTCGCCCTCCATCTCGATCTTCTCTTCCTTCGCCATCGGCGCGGGCAGAGTAGCGGGTAGGGCCGACCGAGCCTCCGGCTCAGCGGCCCTGGAAGGTGGCCTTGCCGGGCCCCTCCCTGAGGAAGGTGTCCACCGCGTTCTGGAGGTCCTCGGAGTCGAACAGCTCCGCGAAGACGCTCGGCGTGACCTCGTCGGCGCGATCGACGCCACCCGCGCGGTAGGCGCGGATGATCCGCTTGGTGGCGCCGTGCGCGATCGTCGGGCCGTTGGCGAGCCGGTGGGCGAACTTCATCCCCTTCTCGAGCAGCTGGTCGTCCGGGAGCACCCGGTTCACGACGTTCCAGCGCTCGAGCGTTGCCGCCTCGTAGAGACCTCCTGACATGACGAACTCGGCGGCCCGCGCGGAACCGGCGCGCTCCGCCATGCGCTGGGTGCCCCCGGCCCCCGGGGTCAAGCCCACGACCGCCTCGACCAGCCCGAACTTCGCCGACTCGGCCGCCCAGATCATGTCGCAGCCCAGCGAGATCTCGAGCCCGGCCGTCAGGCACAGCCCATGCACCAGGGCGAGCGTCGGGATCGTAAGCTCCTCGAGGCGGCGGACGACGGGAATCAGCGAGCCGAACGCATCCGACGCGGCGCCCTCCTCGACCACGCGCTTGAACGAGTTGACGTCGACTCCGCCGGTGAAGATGTCGCCCTCGGCGCGCCAGACGAGCGCCCTCGCGTCGGAGCCCTCCACCTCCTCGATGCAGGAGACGAGCGCGCCCCAGGCGTCGTCGCCGAACAGGTTCAGAGGCGGGTTCGAGAGGACCATCACGGCGACGTTCCCGTCGCGCTCGAGCCGGATCGGTGGACCCTTCGTCATCAGACGGGTTGCTCCTCGGCTCCGCCTACGGAGCACCCTCGCGCAGTCTGGCGGCGACCTTCGCGATCTCGTCGGGGTCGCCCTCCTTCGGAACCCAGGGAAGCTCGAGCGGATCGTCCTCGTAGCGCGGCACCACGTGGATGTGGAAGTGGAGGACCGTCTGCCAGGCCGCGGCGCCGCAGGCGTTGATCAGGTTGACCCCGTCCGCCTCGAGCGCCTCCTTCATCCGGCGTGCCAGCCGCTGCGCGGCGAGGACGCTCGCGCCCAGGTCCTCGGGCTCGATCTCGAGCAGGTCGGCCGAGTGCCGCCGCGGCACCACCAGGGCGTGCCCCGGCGTAGCCGGGGAGATGTCCATGAACGCGACCGTGCGGTCGTCGGAGCCAATCGTCTGGCTCGGGATCGTGCCCTCGACGATCCCGCAGAACAGGCAGTCGTCCGCCATCCCGGCGCAGGCTATCTCCAAACACGAACGGCCCGCCGGATGACGGGCCGTTCGACGCATCTGGATCCCCGCTACGGGATCAGGGTGATCGGCGGGCTGTCAGCGGTCAGAGCAAGGCAGTCGAAGCGACGACCCCGCTTCGTCTTCTTCCCCTTCTTCTTGCTGCCGACCTTCCTGGTCACCTGATCGACGTTCACCCGAAGGACGTTCGTGTTCGTCGTCGGGGCCCGGTCGGTGGGACGCGGCACCGTCGCCGCGTAATCGCCATTCGAGCGCGTCGTCGTGGTGGCGACCTCGGGCCCCTGCACACCGTTGGTCACCCAGTAGAAGTGCAGCGTCCGGTCCTTCCGGCAGCTGCTGTTGCTGGCCACGTTGCCGTTGGCGGTGACCGTCGTGGTCGCGTTCGGCAACGGGTTCGGCGCGACCGCGATGCTCACGGTCCCCCCGACCTGCTTCGGGCTCTTCACCGCAAGCGCGCCTGGCACGGCAACGAGCCCGACCGCGACCGCACAGACTGCCGTCGCGCTGATCAACTTCCTCATTGCGATTCCTCTCCTAGCTTTCAACGTCGCTCTGCTCCAGAAGCGCCGTTCGCCCTCCTCGGGATACGGGCTCCGCCTGACGCCCTTGAAACAGCTCGGCCGGGCTAAAGGAGCTGTCTCGCGCGCTCGAGCGCCTCGTCCTTGCCGGAGATCTCCCCGGCGAACGCCTCGGCGCGGAGCTCCTCGAGCAGCCTGCCGAGCTCGGGGCCGGGCGCCAGCCCGAGCTCGCGCGCCAGGTCGTCGCCGCTCAGCGGCGGCGCCGGCGGGCCGTCGCGGTGCCAGGCGAGGGCGTCGCGGAGCATCTCGCGGGCGAGGTCGAGATGGGCCTCGACCATCTCCCGGCTCGCCAGCGGGCCTTCCCCGCGTGCGGCGAGCCGATCGGCGACGCTCAGCAGCGTGACGTCCGCCGACACCGGCTCGGTCGCGGCCAGGTAGTCGTAGACGGCGCGCCGCGAGAGGGGCCGCTGATGGATCAGGAAGCCGAGGCGAAGGTGGTGCAGGGCCAGTCCCTGCAGGTGGGTGCTCAGGCGCCGGCTCGTCCGCAGCCTGCCGCAGACCGAGGCGATGATCCGCGCGCCGACCTCGTCGTGCCCGATGAAGGTGACGTATCCGGACCCCTCCGAGCGAGTCTCGGGCTTGCCGAGGTCGTGGAAGAGCGCGCCGAAGCGCAGGGCCGCAGCCCGGGTCAGCTCGTCCGCGAGCGGCTCGGCCAGGAACGCATCGAGCTCGGCGGCGAGCTCGCCCGCGAAGCCCGGCAGCTCGCGCTCGATGCCGAGCCACTCCTCGAGCACCGCAAGCGTGTGCCCGAGCACGTCGAGGTGGTGGTTCGGATTCTGGACGACGCCGCGGAGCCCGTCGAGCTCGGGCAGGACCACCTGCGTCAGCTCGAGCTCGTCCATCAACTTCATTCCGCGGAGCGGATCGGGCCCGCCGACCAGCCCGCGGAGCTCGGCGAACTGCCTCTCCCCGGCGGGGTCCGCGGCACGCCGAGCCCCCGCGCGGGCCAGCGCGACCGTCCCGGCATCGATCGTCAGGCCGAGGGTCGAGGCGAGCCGCGGTGCGCGCAGCAGCCGCAGCGGATCGTCCGCGAAGGCCGAGTCGGATGCCGCTCGCAGCAGGCGGCCGTCGGCATCGCCGATCCCCCCGGTCGGGTCGATCGGCTGACCGCCGGCGAGCGGCACGGCGATCGCGTTGACCGTGAAGTCCCGCGACCTGAGGTCGGACTCGATTCCGTCGGCGCGCAGGGCCGCGATGTCCACGTGCCAACCCCCCGTCGACGAGACGGCCCGCCAGGTCGCGTGCTCCTCGGAGAGCTGGAACGCCGAGCCGCCGGCCACCCTTGCGATCGCGCGCGCGGCGCGCTCCTCGCGGCCGGGCTCGAGGGCCAGATCCGCGTCGGAGACCGGTGAGCCGAGCAGCGCGTCGCGGATCGCGCCCCCCACGATCCAGACGTCGCCTGCGTCGTCCTCGAGCGCGGTGCGGGCGGCCGCGATCGCGGGGGCGGCGTCGAGCGCTTCGGCCAGGCTCGTCACTCGGTCACCTCCCGAGGGACCCGCTGAGAGATCCCGCAGGTCACCTCGTAGTTGATCGTCCCGAGGCGTGCCGCCACGTCCTCGGCGAGGATCCGCTCTGACCCCTGCTTTCCGATCAGGACCGCGGGCGCGCCCGCCTCGACGTCGGTCTCGGGCCCCAGGTCGATGGTGACGTTGTCCATCGAGACGGTCCCAACCAGCGGATAGCGGCGGCCGGCGACCAGCACCTCGGCATTGTTCGACAGCCCACGGCGGACCCCGTCGCCGTAGCCGATCGGAAGCACGCCCACCCAGGTGTCCTCCGCTGCGCGCCAGGTCCTGCCGTAGCCGGCGCTCGCGCCCCGCTCGAAGCGCTTGACGTCGGCGACGTAGGAATGGAGCTCGAGCGCCGGCTCGAGGCCGTGCTCGTCGGGGTCGCGGTGGAAGGGGTCGAGCCCGTAGATCGCGATCCCGCAGCGAACCATGTCGAAGTGGGTGGCGGGATCGCGCAGGGTGGCGGCGCTGTTGGCGGCGTGCACGACGCATTCCGGCGCGAGCTCCCTGACAGCCTCCGCGACCGGCCCGAACGCCCCGAGCTGCTGATCGAGGAAGTCGTCGTCACGCTCGTCCGCGGTGGCGAAGTGCGTCCAGACGCCCGCCAGCTCGAGGCGCTCGTCCCCGGCGGTGGCGCGGGCGAGCGCGATCAGGGCGGAGGGGTCCCGCTCCCCCAGGCGCCCCATGCCGCTGTCGAGCTTCAGGTGGACGCCGGCGCGACGGCCCAGCTCTCCCGCGACGCGGGAGCAGAGATCTCGGAAGTCCTCACGCCAGACGGCGACGTCCGCGCCGGAGGCGAGCGCCTGTCGGAGCTCGGCCTCGGTGAGCGCGCCCATCACCAGGAGGGGAGCGTCCGCGAAGTGCAGCCTGAGCGCCTCGGCCTCGGCCGAGGCTGCCACGGCGA
>Ga0070741_10015065_pt1 | contig 13208 bp, 11 predicted proteins | sample Coa_R1_4_FD_66440 | JGI IMG/M metagenome (GOLD analysis project Ga0070741, IMG submission 66440) | Surface soil microbial communities from Centralia Pennsylvania, which are recovering from an underground coalmine fire - Coalmine... | ecosystem: Environmental > Terrestrial > Soil > Unclassified ... | reverse complement strand
CATCGGCCGGAATGCGATAACCCAGTGCACCCCCCAGCATGAAAACGAAATAAACGGCCGCCAGTGTCAGGAAGGTTTCCCACACGCCCACCGAGGTCGGTGTGGCGTAGTACTTCATCAGCCGGTCCGCCAGGGGCGCGCCGATCATGGCGCCGCCGCCGAAGCCCATGATGGCCATGCCGGTGGCCATGCCACGCCGGTCAGGAAACCACTTGATGAGGGTAGAGACCGGGGAGATATAACCCAATCCCAGTCCGATGCCCCCGATGACGCCCGATCCGAGCCACAACAGCCAGAGCTGGTGGATGCTGATGGCAAAGGCCGAGAGGGCCAGCCCGCCGCACCAGCAAAGGGCGGCCGCCACGCCGGCCTTACGGGGGCCCGCGCGCTCGAGCCAGCCGCCAAAGGCGAACGCCGCTGAGCCCAGGAATACGAAGAACAGCACGAAAGTCGGCTGCAGGTCGGAAACCTTCCAGTCACAGGTGGTGCTGATGGCGCGTGCCCACCAGCCCATGTCGGCGGCGCATTGGATCGAGGTGGTGATGCCGAGCGCCTTGGACAACGGCAGCCAGAACACTGAGAAGCCGTAGGCCATTCCGATGCACAGGTGAATGGCGAGGGCGGAAGGTGGAATCAACCACCGGCTGTAGCCAGGTCCTGCGATAGTCCGTTCGCGGGCCAGAAATCCCGGCGCTGTCAACACTCCTGCGGTCATGGTTGTTATCCCCGATTAAAAAACGGCCGAAAAAACGGCGCTCAGTCTACGAGAGGCAACGCAACACGGCCAGTGCGGGGAACCGCCAACGGGTTCAGAGTGAACGGGTTGCGCCGCGGGAGTAACACTTTGTTAAGTCAGGTGAGTTGTACGAGCCTTGTCTATCGCAAGGACCCCGCCCGGTCAAGCCGGTGGCCACCGGCCCGGGGGTTTCTTTTGGGCCAGAGCGTGAGCAGGCAAACGCCTGCCCACGAGTCGTGAATCGGGCGTGAGCGAGTAACCCAGGCACAGGTATGTGCCCCGCCGCCGCAGGTGGCGCAGGCTGGGGGCTAGGCGCCCCCGACAAAAACCACGCTTTTTGCCCCTAGCCACGCTGGGCCGGGCATGGGTGCGACGCATGCGTCGCGCGGGTTGACCCGCGAGGGTCAACCCCCGGGGTTGTGAGCGGGCGATTGCCCGCGCATCGCCCGGATCCAGCGTCATAAACAAGGTTTGTTGTGATCCGGCCGGTTGCCCTTGGCCTTAGCTTCCGCCTCGGTCATGTACTGACCCTTCTTGGTCTTGCCGTACCAGGGATCGGACGGGCAGTGGTAGACCTTGGAGGGCGTGTTCACCCACACCATTCCCGGGCCGCCGCCCGGCGCGGCGGGCTGGCTCGCGGGCGGTGCTTTGGTGCTTTCTGTTGAGGCAGGTGCCGCGGAAGGCGCCGCTGCGGTGGAGGAGGCCGTGGTGGCTCCGCCAGTCGCCGCCGCTCCTCCCGTTGGCGAAGTGGCGCCCGCGCTCGGCTTCGCTGCTGCGGCAGTTGCCGCCTTGTCGATACCGCCGTGCCCGCTGCACGCGCCTCGGCCGCCCTTGGGCGAGGTGGTGCCGTCTTTGCAGGTCACCGGTGCAGTACTGGTGTCGGCCAGTGCAGGGGAGCCGGTCCAAATCAGAATGATCGCGGATGCCAGCGCACCGTAAACCCAGCGCGTCGTGTCGTTAAGGAATGTCATCGACGTACCTCCACTTGGCGATTGATGTTTGTTCTGAGCATAGCTTGCCCGTTTATAGGGCCGGGGGCCACCGGTAGATCCTCAGGCTGCACTGGGACTGATACGGGTTAATACAATTTGGTGCGAAGCAACACGCTGTCTGTGTCGTAAGCTTCGTAGCTCGAGAGCCGGGAGCCTGCAGGCTCCTGAACAAGGACCGAACATCCCCGATGTCAGGATTCGTGCAGGCACTGCGTGCTTACCGTGATGGCACGCTGTCCAAAGAAACACTTCTAACGGAAGTCGAGCGCCAGCTCGCCCTGCGCGATACGGACGCCGTCGCGTTGATGCGGCTGCTGAACGAGGAGCATGCTCGCTTGGCGCTCCCCAACGGCCTGCACGGAGTGCTGGCCACGCGCATCATGAGCTGGTGCGCGTCCCACGCGCCGGATTCGTTGGCTGATTCCGATCCAACTCAAGGCGCGAGTCTTCCGGATCGTACCGACACGGTCGTCATTGATCATGGGGCCGCTGCCGCAGCCAGCGGCTCCCTCCCAGGCCAACTCGAGAACTGCCGCGCTGCGCCGATCACCCTGGGCAGTGTGTTGCAGGATCGCTTCAAGCTGATCGAGTCGATCGGCCAGGGCGGCATGAGCACCGTCTACAAGGCCATCGACCTGCGCAAGGTGGAGGCGCGCTCGCCCCATCCCTACGTGGCGGTCAAGATTCTGACTGTCCCTTCCAGCGGCTTCGGGCAGTCCCTGGCGTTGTTGCAGAGTGAGGCACACAAGCTGCAGAGCCTGCCGCATCCTAACATCGTGCGGGTGATCGATTGCGACCGCGACGGCCGCACGGTCTTCATGACCCTGGAGTATCTCACCGGCGAGCCGTTGAAGCGAAAGCTGCTGGCGCCGGACTTCCGTGGCGTGCCCACCTCGCAAGCCGAGGCCATCGTCAAGTCCGTTGCCTCGGCCCTGGAGTTCGCTCATCGCAACGGCATCGTGCACGGCGATCTGAAGCCGGGGAACATCATCATCACCGATCGCGGCGAGGTGAAGGTCATCGACTTCGGCATTGCCCGGGTCATGACACGACAACACGGCAGCGCTTCCGATTCCGCGCCCGATGCGTCCGACTCGCCCACGGAGCGCCCTTTACTTGCCGCGCTGACCCCGCTATATGCCAGTCCTGAGATGCTGGAGCAGGGCAACCCGGATCCCCGGGACGATGTGTATGCGCTGGCCTGTATCGCCCATGAGTTGCTGACTGGATTGCACCCGTTCGAGGAGAGATCAGCTGTGGAAGCGCGGGATGCCGGGATGCGCCCGGTTCGGCACGGGGCATTCTCACGCAACCAGTACAAGGCGATCGTCCACGGACTGGAGTTCCAACGCGAGCGACGCACGCCCACGGCGTCGCAGTTTCTCGAGGAATTCCGTACGCGCTACCGGCGACCGGTTGAGCGGACCCTGTGGACCGCTGGTACCGTGGTGATCGTGTTGTGGGCCGCCTATTTCCTGATGCGCGGCCGCTTCGAACAGGCCGTGCGCGCCGTTCCGGTCGTGGCAGACTCGCTCGCCAACGGCGAGGTGTTCCGGGATTGTCCCACCTGTCCGCTGATGAAGGTGTTACCACCGGGCCGGTTCATGCAAGGCTCCGCGGCGGATGACCCGGAAGCGCAGTCGTTCGAGCAACCTCAACATCCCGTCGCTATCCGCCACGCCTTCGGCGTGGGCGTATACGAGGTCACCGTCGGAGAGTTTCGGGAGTTTGTCGAGGCGACCTCACGCAAGATCACCGGGTGCACGGTGTACGACGGGACCTGGCGCGAGCGCCACGACCTGGGCTGGAGCGATGTCGGATATCCGCAAACGGCGGCTCATCCGGTGGCCTGCGTTTCCTGGCACGATGCCCTGGACTACACGACCTGGCTGTCGCACAAGACCGGACAACACTACCGGTTGCCTAGTGCTTCCGAGTGGGAGTACGCGGCGCGGGCCGGCTCAGCGGCACCGCGGCCGTGGAGTCAGAACACCGAGTCGGCCTGCAGCAGTGCCAATGTCGCCGACAGGTCCGCCGGCCAACGCTATCCGGGATGGAAAGTGCATCCCTGTAACGATGGATATGTCTACTCAGCGCCCGTGGGCTCGTTCGCCCCGAATGCCTTCGGCCTGTACGACATGTTGGGAAACGTTTTTGAATGGGTCCAGGATTGTTGGCACGCCGACTATCGCGGCTCCCCCAGCGACGGATCCGCCTGGCAGAGCGGAAATTGCTCGGAGCGGGACCTGCGTGGCGGCTCCTGGTTCACCACGCCAGCCTATGTGAGCGTGGCGGCCCGCAATCATTTCCCGGCGGTTTACCACAGCAACAGCATCGGGTTCCGACTGGTGCGTGAGCTGGAATAAGAACAACCCACGAGCGGTAAGAATGAGACATCTCCCAACCTCTGTTGCCCTGCTGTGTGTGCTCGGCATGACCGGATGCACGAGCCGTCCGCCGACCATTGCCCATGTGCACATTGGCCACGCCATCACCGGCGTTCATGTGACTCCCAACCAGGAGGGCTACCTGGTGACCGCCGAGCGGCGCGGTCGCGAGGCCGTCGAGCTCATGAAACTCGCTGCGGCCTCAAACGACCTTGCGCAGATCAAGAAGAACGTCGCGGCCGCCGTGCATGCCTCCGATTCCGAAGAGGACTTCGGTGTGAAGCAGGCCATTGTCATGGCCGCGAACCACATCACGTTTGCGGCGACCTCCGATGACGCTACTGTGAACGTACAGCACGCGGCGCCGGTTTTTGCGTCAGACATCACGCGAGTCGTCGAGCGGTGCGAGCTCATCGTGCTTCTCGGAAAGGATGTGGCTGTCAGTACATCCGCTAAAGACGCCAGGCCATCGGTAGTCGAGATGGGAAAGCTCACCGACGCGAATATGGAGGGGGAGGATTCCAACGGCGACGGGGTTGTGGGCTCGGCGCCGTCAGAATATGGTCTGGCGCAACTGCGCAAGGAGCTGGAAGCCATGATCGCGCGTGAGAGCCCGCCGTACCAGACCGTACCGCAGTGGTACCTGTTCAACCTGGTACGCCTGCCCAACGGAAAGTGGGTCTTCGACAAGCTGGGCCGGGGCGGCAACATTGATGGTTATAAGTAGGGACGCCGCAGAATTCACGGCTACCACAGGGCTCGCGGCTGCTGTGAGATGCACTGTGGCCAGTGGATTCGTCGCCTGCGTCATTCTGGTGAGTTGGGGCACACCGGTCCGGGCCCAGGCGGGCCATGCCAGTGCCACCACCTGTCAGGCTGACTCACAGCCGCAAGCCGTCGGCGAGGCGCGCGCCGCGTTGAATGCACATCCGAACGATCTTGCTGTGCAATTGACCCTGATCGACGCTCTCATCGATCACGGTTGTTACCAGGAGGCTGTCCCAGTGTTGGAAAGCGGCCTCGCGCAACGTCCTCGCAGCGGCGAATTACAGTCCCGCATGCGGGCGGTGCGCAGCATGCTGAACGAAGAGCAGTTCTTCGCAGGCTTGAGCACCGCGCAGGAGACGGCCAAGCTGCAGCACGATCTCATGCGCTGTACGAAGTTTTTCGACGTGAACGCCTGCGACGACGCGCTTCGCTCCAAGCCCGACGATCCGCAATTGCTGGTGGCCAAGGCAGATGCGCTGTCGCACGAAGGGCGTCCCGCGGATGCCATTCTCATTTACCTGCGCGCCGGAGGTCTGCTGCCGCCTGCGGATGAGGGCATCAAGTTGAAACTCTCAGCCGCCGAGGCGCAGCGCGAAGGTCTGGCCGCGCAATGTCAGGTGAGCGCCGATGCCGCCGCTGCGGAGGCCTGCCAGGCGGCGTTGTTGCGGGGTTCCGCTGATGAGTTCACGTTGCTCCAGCGCCGTGGCATCCTCCTGCAAAGTTTCGACCAGCCGGGGCAGGCGCTGGATGCCTTCATTGCAGCCAGTGTTCTGAATCAGAATGACAGGTCCGTGGCGTTGGCGGTCGTGGCGCTCACCGACAGCACGGGACGCAAGGATGCCCTGGGCCTTGCGGCTCGGGGTAATGCGCTGCTGTTGTTGGACCGGCCTGCCGAGGCGCTTCAGGCGCTCGAGCAGGCGCAAGCGCTCGCTCCGACGCTGCCGGGAATCAAGGCACAGGTGGCCAGGGCGGAGCAGGGTGCGAAGGAGCAGGCCAGGCGCCAGGCCAGGACGGCCGGCAAACCAACGCCCGACGAGGCGCACCAACACGCCTCCAAGTCGCAACCCGCAGCTCATGTCCCGGTGACCCATGCCGTCACGTACTCCAACGACGCCAGCGCAGCCCAAACGAACTGACGGCGCTTTACTTCGCTACCGCCGGGTTCTGCGACACCGGGTGATCCTTGACCACGTCGTGTTGCATCGGGGCGAGCATGGCCACTACCTTGTTCTGTAACCGGTAGGGGACGTGGACCCGATCGAAGGCCTCGTAGAGGTCCTCGGCCAGCGCGTTGAACTCGGCGTTCGTGATATTCAACTTCGCATGCGCCGTGTACATATCGCGCCCGGTGTACGGACAGCCACCCTGGGTGAGGTTGCACAGTTGCTCATACAACAGTTGCTCGAACTTCTTCAGGTCGGTGTTGGCGAAGGTGAAATTGATACGATCGTCGGACTCCATGATCAGCACGAACTCGTGCACCGTCGCCCGTAATTTGGCCTCACCCCCGAGGCGGTCGAAAAGGGTGAGTCCTCCGGATTCCGCACGGGCGGCGTTTCCTGCAGCAATGCAGGCAGCAAGGCCCAGGCAGCCCAGCCAGAGTCTCATTGGGCTTGGCATGTGTATTCCCTCAAAAGCCGGCTTGAATCGAGAGGTAGGGACCGTCCTGGTGCCGGGTCACGCCCGTCGCAGGTCCGAGTACCCCGCCGAGGTTGAGCCAGGCGGCCACCAGGGACAGGTTCTTGGTCGGCGTCCAGCCCACAAACACATCGTAGGCCGTCGACTCATCATCCAGTGTCAGGTTACGGGGCCGGGTCCGGATCTCCGAGCCCACGGCCAGGCGGCGGGTGGGGAGCCAGGCAATCGTGCCTTCCGGCTCGTAGGAGTCGCTGCTTTTCCGGTCGCCGCCGAATCCCAGCAGTCCGAATTCATTGGCCCTGGTGGCACGGACGGCGGCATTCACGACCAGGCTTTCCGCCAGGAAAATCTTCGTCGCCGCCAGGTAGATGTCGGTGCCGTGCGCGGCGCTCGCTCCGAGTTGGGTCACACGCGTGACACCGGCGAGCCCGGCCTGGGCGGCGTGATCGATTCCATCGTTTTTGTGATACTCCGCGCCCACGCAGATCTGCGGCAGCCAGGAGTCCTGGTCATAGACGGCATCGCCCAGCAACTTGATTTTCAATCCCAGGATATCCTGGGAGACACCCAGGCCATCGAGCGGCGTTCCGGTGACGTTGAATTCGTGGCGGGTATAGGACAACTCCACCCGGTCGAGTGCTCCAACAGCCGCACCATAGGTGCGCAGCTGGAAGTCCTTCAGTTGGATACTCGTGAAGTGGGCGTTGGCGCCCCAGCTATCGCTCGAGCCATAGCCGGTGATGAAGGCCAACGGCACCAGGCCACCACCGCCTGAGCCTTCCAGATCGTTGAATCCTGCCGTCAGCAGGAATTTTCCTTCATCACTGCCAAACAAATTCTCGGCTGCTGCAGTCTGCCCGCCCAGGAGCCCGACTCCCAGGAAGCACGAGGTGACCACGACAGCCCGCAACGCGCGAAAGTATTCCATTCTTGTCAACACCGGCGTCAGGGGCGAAATTCAACACCGACATGCTAACGGATTCGCACCGGCAGTGCATGGCACTTTGCGGCCGATAGTGGAACTCACTTCAGGACTCGAGCGTTGTGCGCTGCACTAACTTTCCCACGCGGAAGCCACACAGCGAGGGGCCGCGGGGTCGGTGCTTAGCCGCGGTCCACCCGGCATTCCCTCGCCGGGCGGACCGCCTCCCAGGTATTCTTGGCCCGGCTTGCGGGCCCCTTCGGCTCACCCCCGCCTGGAGCGGTCGGAATGCAACGCCGCCAGCTGCGGGCTGTTGATTTCGTGCACGGCGCGGGCAATCGCCTGGGCGCGGCAGGTGTTGTTGTAAGCCATCTCCCGCGGTGACTTCGAGTCCTCGAACGGGCAGACCTGGCGGGCCGCCGTGGCGAGACGCCGATAGAGGGTGCGTGCGCCGGCCTCGGTGGCCAGATTCAGGTCGCCGTACTGCACGACCATCGTGGGCACGTCATCACCCGTTGTCGTGGCTTGCGCAACTCCCAGTGAGCCCGCCAACGCGCAGCCGGCCAACAGCATGGTGCGGGCGACCCGGGTCAGGTTGGGTTTGACAGTGGCGAAGTTCATGGCATCTCTCCTGGTACTGCGTGTTGTTGGTAACATTGTGTCTTGCGACGGTGTGTATGAAACACCCGCGGCCGCTGCGGGAGTAGCCATCGTTCGACGAGTTGATCCCTGATTCCAACGGATTCGTACCGAGGGGGCGCGGCACCCCGGGACAGCGCAGTGCACGCAACTTCAGACGCGACTTTGGGCTCCGCCAGCTGAGCGTCGAGGGCCGCACCAGTGGAAATCCGTGTCGAGCCACGGGCTGGTCCCCGGCCTCGACGGGTTCGTCCCTCGATGGCAGCGGGGCAGGTAATGCAAGTGCAACAGGCACGTCACATTGGCGTACGATATGCGCATAAGACTCGATTTCGGGAGATCCCCCCGTGAATGCCATGCCATCGGAGGAAATGAGGGTCGGGGAGGCCGCCATTGCCTCGCCTGCCTTCCCCAGCCAAAGGCGCCCCTGGTCCTATCTGAGGTCGGCGGTCGCCACCCCGGGCGTGCGCCAGAACCTGCTCATATTGAGCGTGTTCTGGGTGTACGTGGCCTGCTCGAACGTGCTGTATGCCAACAGCATGCAGGCGAGCATTGCGCACATCCCGGGACAGATCCACGTGTTTGCGCCGTATTGCACGCGTTTGCTCCAACATGCGCTGCTCTACCCGATGCTGTTGCTGTGTGTGTCGATCTCCTGGCGGCTCGGGTGGCAGCCGTTGTGGAAGATGTTGCCCCTGCAACTTCTGACGGCCGTGTTTTTCGCGGGCCTGGCGCAACCGGCCATGGGGGTTGCGGAATACCTCTACGGCGACATGGACCGGATGGGCCATATTCACCAGGCTTTTTTTGGATTCGACCGGGACGACCTGCCCATGTGGATGGCGGCCACCACGACGTTCCTGTTGACCTACGGTTTTGCTCTCACGCTGATCATGGGATTCGCTTTTTACCAGCGATTGCGTGATGCGCAGTTGCGCTCGGCCGCGTTGGAGCGCGCCCTGACTGCCGCGAATCTGGCCGCATTGCGTATGCAGCTGTCGCCACACACGCTCTTCAATCTCCTGCACACCATCCGCGGACATATTTCGTGGGACCCCGCGGCCGCGCAATCGATGGTCGTGCAACTGGGGGACCTGTTACGTCGGCTGTTGACGGCCGGCGAGCGTGATTTCTCGCGTTTGGATGACGAGTTGCAGTTCGTGCGGCTGTACCTGGGCTTGCAGCAGCGTCGCTTTTCCGACCGCCTGACAGTGCACGTTCCACCCCAGGACTCCACGGTGGCAGCGTGGGTGCCAAGCCTCATTCTGCAACCCCTGGTGGAGAATGCAGTCGTTCACGGGCTTGCGAACCATGAAGGTGCGGTGACAGTGCGCGTGGATGCCGTGGTCAACGACGAGATGTTGTGTCTGCGGGTGGTGAACACCATGGCTCCGGGAAAGCCCCAGGGCTGCGCCGGGATTGGTCTGCGCAATGTCCGCGAGCGCCTGGCGATTCAATTCGGCGACCGGGCCTCCTTCAGCGCCACCTCCGGGTACGATAACGTCTGGATCGCCGAGGTACGGCTGCCATTGCTGCGTGATGGGCCTGTCGCAGGAACGGGTGCAGGCACATGATGGATGTAATGATCGTCGACGATGAGCCGGGCGCTCGCCGCACTTTGCGTGAGTGTTGTGCTCGCGAGCCGGACCTGAACATTGTGGGTGAGTACGGCGATGCCCGCTCGGCGCTGGAAGCGATCCGGGCACGTCCACCGCACCTGCTGTTTCTGGACATCCAGATCGACACCCAGAATGGCGTGGCGCTGGCGCGAGCTCTGGATCCCGACACCCTGCCCATGATCGTCTTCGTAACCGCCTACCATGACTATGCGCTGGAGGCGTTCGAGGTGAGTGCGGTCGATTACCTGCTGAAACCTTTCGATGACGACCGATTCCGCAAGACACTCGCGCGGGTCCGTCGTCGCCGGCAGGCCGAAAGCAGTCTGGATCGCTCCAGCGTGCTCAGCACCGTGCTGGCGCAACTCGAGCGCGGTGCCCGCACCGGATCCGATTCGCGCCCGCGTATCCTGGCCGAGTCCGGCAGCCGCATGCACATGCTGGACGTGGCGCAGGTGGAGGTCGTGGAGGCGGATCGGAATTACGTGAAGCTCACCGTCGGGCGGGAGACATTCCACGCACGCAGTACTTTGCAGCAGGCCGAGAAGTCCTTGCAGTCGCAACCGCTGCAGCGGATCAGCCGCTCGTGCCTGGTGAACATGAATCACGTGCGGGAGATCAGTCGCACACCCCGCGGGGATTTCATCCTGGTGCTGGCCGGGGGCACCACCGTGACCAGCAGCGAAGGTTTCCGGGACAGCGTACGGCAGTACCTGGAGCGTCTGAAGCTGAGCCCGTTGGGTCGTGATTCGGGCGAGACGGTGACCGGGTAGTTGAAACGCTGGATCCGGGCTGTCCCTCGCGTGCCAACCCGTGCGTCGCGATGCGACGCACCCCTGTGCCTGGATCGGTACAATGGCCGCGCATATTGGCGGCCCGTGTAAGCCTAAGTGCAGCGACCCACATCCTCCACGCGCCCGGCGGTGCTCGCCCTGAGCGTGCTGACTTTCATCAATCTGCTGAATTACCTCGACCGTTATGTCGTCTCCGGCATCATTCCGGATCTGAAAGCTGCCCCGCTGGGGCTGTCCGATGAGCAGATCGGATTGCTGACCACGGCATTCATGGCGGTCTACATGATTGCCGCCCCGATTTTTGGCGCCCTGGGCGATCGGGGTAAGCGCACCACCCCGATCGCCGTCGGGGTATTCCTGTGGAGTATTGCCACCGTGCTGTCGGGGTTGGCGGCGAGCTACGCGCACCTGCTCGGAGCCCGGGCCATAGTGGGCATCGGCGAAGCCGCTTACGTGTCGGTGGCGCCGGCGCTGTTGTCCGACTCATTCTCGCGCGACCGGCGCGGCCGCGTGCTGTCGGTGTTCAACATGGCGATCCCCGTCGGTGCCGCCCTGGGCTACATCGTCGGTGGCCTGATGAGTCATCACTTCAGCTGGCGTGCGGCGTTCTTTGTTGCCGGCGCGCCGGGGCTCGTACTGGCGCTGTTGGTATTGCGCCTGCAGGATCCTCCGCGTGGATCGCAGGATGAGGGACAGACCGCAGTGTCGACACTCAGTCCCGTCGCGGTCTACCTGGATCTGCTGAAGCAAGCTCCTTACATGCTGGTGGTCCTGGGCTATGCCGCCTACACGTTCGCCCTGGGGGGGCTTGCGGTCTGGATGCCCAATTTCCTGGAGCGCGTCCACAACATTCCGGCCGTGAAGGCCACGACCACTTTCGGGGCTATCGTGGTGGTCACCGGTTTTCTGGGCACCTTCGCGGGGGGCTGGCTTGGCGACTACTGGCAGAAGTCCTCGCGGCAGGCCTACCTGTGGATGTCGGGTTGGATCACGTTGCTGGCCGCGCCGCTGGCGTTCATCTCCCTCACCGCGGCGTCTCCTTCGTTGTACTACCCGGCCATCATTGCCGCCGAGTTGCTGTTGTTCATGTCCACCGGCCCGATCAACTCGGCGATTGCCAACCTGGTGTCACCGGCCGAGCGTGCCTCGGCGTTTGCGCTCAGCATGTTCGTGATTCACCTGTTGGGGGATGTGCCGTCGCCCTGGCTGATCGGACGCCTGTCCGATCTCACCTCGCTGGGCCAGGCGGTGCTCATCGTGCCCGCGGCGGTGGTGATCAGCGGGGTGGTGTGGCTGATCTCGGCCAGGGTGGGCAGCGCCGGCTAGGACGGGGGCAGGACTGCCTGTAATGCGCCCGCCTGCAGCTCATCCAGGATCCACTGGCGGAACGCAATGACTTCCGGCCGGGTCGCGACCTCCGACCGGTGGACCAGGAAGTAGCTGTCCTCGGTCGTCCACTCGTGGTTCAACAATCGCGTGAGCGATTTCGAGCGGAACCGCTCGGCGCTCAATGTCGCCGGGATGAGGCCGATACCCGCGGAGCGCTCGGTGGCCCGTACCAGGGAGGACATGTTGTTGAAGGCAATGCGCTTGCGGGGGCGTGGCATCTGCAATCCCGCCGATTCGGCCCAGCGCTCCCAACCATCCTTGCGCGCTTCGAACACCAGCAGCGTCTGGCCATCCAACTGCTCGATGGCCGTGATCGGGGTACGCGCGAACAGGGCAGGCGAGCACGCGGGCACATAAGTCTGGGAGAACAGCCGGTGGGCTTGCAGGTCGTTCCAGGTGCCTGACCCCAGCACAATGGAAACATCCGCATCCGGAGGATGCACGTCCGTTCCGGTTCCGTCGGTGTCGATCTCCAGATCGATCTCGGGCTGGGCCGCGTGGAGGGCTGCCAGGCGCGGCAGCAGGAACTCGCTGGCAAAGAAGGACGCCACCCGCAGGCGCAGGGTGCTGCGGCCCGCGCGGGCGCGCAGCTCGCGGGTGGCCGTATCGAGCCGCTCGAAGAGGTATTCGATCTCCTCCAGGTAGGTCTGGCCGGCGTCCGTGAGGGTGAGGGTACGCGCTCCCCGGTGGAACAACGGCACGCCGAGCTCCTCCTCGAGTGCTCGGATCTGGTGGCTGACCGCCGAAGGGGTCAGAAAAAGCTGGCTGGCAGCGGTTTTGAAGCTGCCGGAGCGGGCCGCGAGCTGGAAGGCGCGCAGGGTCTTAGTCGAAGGCAGGCGCATAAACCAAGGAAATCATCTGTTCAGACTCTATTATTTCATGTGTGCGCGGACAGCCAGAACTTTCCATAGGCCTCAGTCGCAAGGTCTCGCCGGCTGCCCGTCCCTTCATGGGGCTGGGCAGGCCGGAAATCATCGGCCGCCTGGAACAGGCCCTGGGTGGGGGCGACGGCCTCCTGGGAGCCCATTGCATCCACGAACTATGGATGCGCGGGGAATTTCCGACGAGCATCGAAGCGGCCCTGGAGCGGCTCTGGGCCGCTGCGGCGAGTTCCATTCCCGAGTGGCTGCCCATGCGGTACGTCGACTGGTTGCCGACCGTCTACCAGGTGGCCGCGCGCTTTCAGGCCGGCCAGCCGGGACGCTCGAACATCTACCTGGTGCTCCTGGACTACGCCGACCGACGCGATGGGCCCCACGGAATTTACGTGGGGATGAGCCACTACTCACCCGCGCAGCGCTTTGATCAGCACAAGGCCGGGATTCGT
>Ga0070741_10015064_pt1 | contig 13212 bp, 13 predicted proteins | sample Coa_R1_4_FD_66440 | JGI IMG/M metagenome (GOLD analysis project Ga0070741, IMG submission 66440) | Surface soil microbial communities from Centralia Pennsylvania, which are recovering from an underground coalmine fire - Coalmine... | ecosystem: Environmental > Terrestrial > Soil > Unclassified ... | reverse complement strand
CTTCCACTCCTCCTGCCGCACCGTAGGGAATCCTAACGTGGCAAAGCGGGAGAACGCCGCGCTACGCAATTGGGAGACCCAGGATGACTCTGTCTCGGTGCCTTGCGTTTTGAACCGTTCAAAGTCTGCGAGGTATCGGTCTTGTTCTTTGGTCATGTGACTCCTTGCTGAGAAGTGTTCCTCTCGCGATCCCTATGCTAGGGGGCTTGGGCCTCTGCTTTGATCCAGTCGTACCCTCTTTCCTCGAGTTCCAAGGCCAATGCTTTGCCGCCCGACTTGACAATGCGACCATTAAAGAGCACGTGCACGTGGTCAGGAACGATGTACTTTAGTAAGCGCTGGTAGTGCGTGATGACGATCATCGCGCGGGCGGAGCTCTGCAGCGCGTTGACCCCCTTGGACACGATCTGCAGCGCGTCAATGTCTAACCCCGAGTCGGTCTCATCAAGGATAGCCAGCTTCGGGTCCAGCACCGCCATCTGCAAGACCTCGTTCCGTTTCTTCTCACCGCCGGAGAAGCCTTCGTTGAGGGGACGATTGAGCAGGTTCTGGTCCATCTCCAGCAATTTCATCTTCGCCTTGACCAGCGTGAGGAACTCCATAGCGTCGAGTTCGTCGAGGCCCCGATGTTTGCGAATGGCATTGAGTCCCGCCTTGAGGAAATAGGCAGTGCTCACGCCGGGGATTTCAATCGGGTATTGAAATGCTAAGAAGATGCCTTCGCGGGCACGTTCTTCCGGAGGCATCTGTAGTAGGTCCTTTCCTTCATAGCGCACCTCGCCGGCAGTGACCTTGTAGTCTTCCCGTCCGGCGAGAACGTGGGCCAGCGTGCTCTTTCCTGAGCCATTGGGTCCCATAATCGCGTGTACTTCACCGGCACGCACGGTGAGATTAAGCCCTCGCAGGATTTCGCGGTCGTTGACTCTCGCGTAGAGGTTCCTGATTTCCAGCATGTGTTCTCCCGTTTGCCGAACGATTGGCTTAGCCGACACTTCCTTCGAGGCTCACCCCCAGCAGTTTCTGTGCTTCCACGGCAAACTCCATGGGCAACTCCTTGAAGACCTGTTTGCAGAAACCGTTGACGATCATGGAGACGGCATCCTCAGCCGAAATTCCGCGCTGTTTGCAATAAAAAAGCTGATCTTCACCAATTTTCGCGGTCGTCGCCTCATGCTCAACCTGCGATGAGTTGTTGTTCACCTCAAGGTAGGGAAACGTATGGGCACCGCACTTATCGCCCAGCAGCAACGAGTCACACTGAGAGTAATTGCGCGCGCCGGTTGCCCCTTTCATGACCTTCACCAGCCCGCGGTAGGTATTCTGCCCGTGGCCCGCGGAGATACCCTTTGACATGATCGTGCTCGTGGTGTTTTTCCCGAGGTGGATCATCTTCGTGCCAGTATCCGCCTGTTGATAGTTGTTCGTGAGCGCCACCGAATAGAACTCGCCAATGGAGTTGTCCCCTTGCAGGATGCAGCTCGGATATTTCCAGGTGATCGCTGAGCCCGTCTCGACCTGCGTCCACGAGATCTTAGAGTTCTTGCCCAGACACTTGCCGCGCTTGGTGACAAAGTTGTAGATGCCACCTTTGCCCTCCGCGTCGCCCGGATACCAGTTTTGGACGGTCGAATACTTGATCTGGGCATTGGCCAGCGCCACGAGCTCCACGACCGCCGCATGCAGCTGATTGGTGTCCCGCATTGGTGCTGTGCAGCCTTCCAAGTAGCTGACATAGCTGCCTTCGTCGGCAATGATCAGCGTGCGCTCGAACTGGCCGGTGTCGGCGGCGTTGATGCGGAAGTAGGTGGAGAGTTCTAGCGGGCAGCGCACGCCTTTAGGGACGTAGCAAAACGAGCCGTCGGTGAACACCGCGGCATTCAACGCCGCGTAGAAGTTGTCGGTGTAGGGCACTACTGAGCCCAGATACTGCTCAACCACCGCCGGATGTTTCTGTACGGCCTCGGAGAAAGAGCAAAAGATCACCCCCAACTCCGCGAGCTTCTCTTTAAAAATGGTTGCGACGGATACGCTGTCGAAGACCGCATCCACGGCGACGCCACTAAGCCGCTGTTGTTCTGCCAGCGGGATGCCGAGCTTGTCGAATGTCTCCAACAGCTTCGGATCAACCTCATCTAGGCTCCTGGGGCCATCCTTATTTTGCTTGGGTGCCGAGTAGTAAATGATGTTCTGGTAGTTGATGGGCGGGAACTTCACGTTGGCCCACTTCGGTTCTCCCTCGGCCTTGGCCAGTTTTGCCCAATAGCGATAGGCCTTGAGCCGCCATTCCAACATGAACGACGGCTCGTTCTTCTTGGCGGAGATCAGGCAAATGAGGTCCTCATTCAGTCCCCGCGGCACGACGTCCGCTTCGATATCTGTCACAAACCCATACTTATATTCTTGCTGGGTGCGCGATTCGATTGTGTGTGTGGCAGTCGCCATACTTTCTCCTGATTACTGTTCACTACGCGGTTCCGATTGCTTCTCCTGGTCCCCGAAAATCGCAAGCTTTCGTGGGAGGGGGTGCGTCATAGCCGCAAGCGTGAGGCGCTCGAGCGCCTCGTGAACGACGCGATTGATCTGTTGCCACTGGTTCTTGACCGGGCAGAGCCGCTCGATCCCACATTGCCCACGCGGGTGCCTACTACACTCGGTCAGGGCAATTGGTCCCTCAAGGACATGGATAATCTCGGCTACTGAGATGTCCTCGGGCCGCCGAGCGAGACTAAATCCGCCCTTCGCACCACGCTGTGCGATCAGCACTCCCCTGCGTGCCAACGTCTTGAGGAGCTTGCTGACAGTGGGCAACGGCAGGTGAGATCGCGCCGCCAACTCCGGAGCGCTATAGGTCAGCAGCGCTGGGCCGCGTGCCATATACGTTAACAGCATGATTGCGTAGTCTGTGAGCTTGCTGAGCCGGAGCATACGTCAGGTCTCTCCAAGGGAAGCGTTGTTTTTTAAAGAGGACCAAATTAGTCCTCTTTAGGCAGCATAGCACCGGTCGCTCTCCTGTCAAGCGAATAAGCAGAGCATAGCTTTCTTCGGGCGGACCGCACAACCGATTACCGTGTCACTTGAATCACGCTGTTGAGCGCACTTGCCACTAGGTATACTGGCTGGACAGCCAGAGGCAGGGATGGGTGGATGGTTTAGACACCCAGCATTCCAGATTTCTGGCTGCTTTGGCTACTCATTTGGTAAAACTCGAGTGATTAGTCAATCCGAACTAAAACGTTAATTCCAGAAAGATGGGATCGTATCATGAGAAGGGTAGATAGAGTCGTAATGCCTGCAGGTGCTCTTCGTGAATCCACGTTGCCCAATTCCCCCGGTGATGTCCGGAGAAGATGTGGATTACTTGAACAGTGGTTGAACAGACGCCATGCTAAAGCTGAGCGACGTTGGGCGCAAGCTGTCGCTGCGTGCCATACTATCGACGATTTGCGAGTGGTCATGCAGCGTCGTGTGCCACCAGTAGTCGCTGATTATTTTCTCGGGGGCGCGAGCGACGAACAAACTCTGAGTGACAATGTCGAGGCCTTTAAGAGAGCACGCTTTAATCCTAGTTATGGGGTTAAACTTGGGGATGTGGATATGAGCACCACGGTGCTGGGTCATAAGATTAGCATACCTGTGCTCGCTGCCCCGGTCGGTAGTCTTAGGACACTATGGCCTCGTGGCGAAGCTGTAGCGGCTGCAGCGGCTGGGAAGGTGGGTACAATTTGTACCCTTTCCACCTTGACAGGCACTCCCCTTGAAGAAGTAAAGGCTGCAACAACAGAGCCGTGCTGGTTTCAGTTATATTTGGTGGGTGGGAAGGAGGTCGCAACAAAAGCGATCCGGAGAGCAAAAGATGCCGGCTACTCAGCTCTCGTGCTGACCATCGATACCCCGGTGGCTGGACTGCGTCTGCGCGATCTCAGGAACGGCTCCCAAGAGCTTATTGGTGGGACCCTGGCTGACAAACTGCGTCATGCCCCACGGATGTCGAGACACTTATCCTGGTTGCTAAGTTTCTACGCAGATGGAGGCTTAATGCAATTCCCTAATATTCAGCTCCCAGGGGGAAAACCAATGCCGTACGCAGATGTCGGTCAACAACTGCAACAATCTGCTGTTACCTGGGAGGATATAGGATGGATCAAAGAAGCGTGGAATGGGCCGCTCATCATTAAAGGAATACATAACGCTCAAGATGCTCAGCGCGCAGCGGAACATGGAGCCAAGGCAATAATTATATCCAATCACGGCGGACGTCAGCTCGATAGAGTGTTGCCGACCCTGACTATTCTCCAAGCCATTGTGGCTGAACTGAAAGATGCTGGTGTCGAAATATTTATGGATGGAGGCATTCGTTCAGGTGCTGATGTTGTCATAGCAGTGGCTACGGGAGCAAAGGCGGTACTCGTTGGTCGTGCGTATGCGTATGGGCTTGGAGCTGGCGGCGAAGCAGGGGTAAGCCGTGCCTTTCTGATACTAAAGAACGGCATAGAACATACGTTGCGACAACTCGGCTGCAATGCAATCACAAAATTAAATGGATCATACCTTGCTCCGTACCCCTTTAAGTAATGGAATGTTTTGCCCTCCTCCTGAAGTGCCCGATTTTAGCTCTTAATTGAAGGGCTAAGGGCTAAGAAAATATTTTATTCTTAACTCTCTGGAGCGTGTGTGGCCTCACTGTCGGTTGTGTCAGAAATTGCCCCAACAGGGAGCCGGTGCTGTAGTAACGTCACTCCGTGTTCTGGTTTATGCTGCCGCCAATGAAGTCAGGAGGACACGAGTGAGGAGAGCACTAAGGAGTCGGGGAGGTAAAAGGCAAAAGGAGTTTGCGAGGTCGTGTCGCAAGTTTTGATGGCGAATGAAGTGAGACGTCACCATTAGTTTGTCACGCCTTATGTAGTGAGGGAGTAAAATTGGCTCTGTCACATCTTTCAGCCGTAGGCGAGCAAAACTATCACTATTAGTGATCTACGCAGCCAAGGCATAAAACTGCTCTGCTGGCGTTTGGGATCCTGTGCCTGCGGTCGCCAGTTGCCCTTTGCGAATCGCATGCATCACTTCCATGCCGGCAATCGTACACCGGGCCGCCCAAAACGACTTGCAGCCGAGCATGGGATGAGTAATTCGTTTCACTGCGCGCTGGTCTTGTTCCACCATATTATTGACTCACCTTACGCGGTAGGAGCGAAAAAGGTGTAGATTCGCCAGTATGGAACACCAACAGATAGCAGACTTGTATTCCGATTACTTGCTGGCTTCGTTCGGCGCAACCACGGCCACCGGGCTGAGTCAACTGTTGGAGGGGGAAGTCAGCCACGATCAAGTGACCCGGTACTTGGCGGGCACGAAGAAAACGGCGACTGATCTGTGGCGGAGCGTCAAGCCGTTTGTCCGGGATGTACAATCCCCAGCGGGGGTGTTGATCATTGATGACTCGATTGAGGAGAAGCCGTACACCGACGAGAACGATATTGTGTGTTGGCACTACGACCACTCCAAAGATCGGGTGCTCAAAGGAATCAACTTCCTGACCGCGCTGTATAGCAGCCACGAGGTGAGTTTGCCGGTGGGCTTCCACTTGGTGGCCAAGACCGAGAAGTATGGGGCCCCCAAGACGCAGAAGGAGAAACGGCGCAGTCCGGTGTTCAAGAATGTGGTGTGTCAGGAACTGATCCCGCAAGCCGTCACCAACCTCATCCCCTTTCGCTTTGTGCTCTTCGACGTGTGGTTCGCCTCAGCCGAAACCATGGTCTTCATCAAACAGCAACAACAACGCGACTTTATCTGTCCCCTCAAGACCAATCGCAAGGTCGCCTTGAGTATGGCGGATAAACACCAGGGACGGTATCTCAGAGTAGACACGTTGGAGCTGGAAGCGCATGTCCCCCGGATCGTCTATCTCGAAGGAGTAGACTTCCCGTTACTGCTGGTCAAGCAAGTCTTCACAAACGAAGACGGCAGCGTGGGCATTCGCTATCTGGTCTCCAGCGATACTACCTTGTCGTTTGACGACCTGACCACGACCTATCACAAACGGTGGCAAGTGGAGTGTTATCACACGTCGCTCACACAGCATGTCTCGTTGGCCAAGTCGCCCACGCAAACCGTCACCACCCAAACCAATCATTTCTTTGCCGCCCTGTGCGGCTTTATCAAGTTGGAGCGGCTGAAAATGAGGACTAAGCTCAATCATTTTGCCCTGAAGTCTCAGCTCTATCTCAATGCGCTCCGCTCCTCTTTCTCCACTTTATGTACCCTCACGCCCGTACAGGGCTCCGCGTAAGGTGAGTTATTGAGATACTTCGAGTGGCGGATGACGGTCGTGGTCTGGTGCGTCTTGTTGTAGCGCGTGATCGCGGCGGTATTGCTCCCACTCTGATCAATGGTGATCTTCTCCGGAAGTCCCTAATTACGAATGGCCTTGTGTAAGAAGGGCTCTAAAGCTAAACGGAACAGTTATGGAACTTGTTCCATAAAGCAGAGAGTTTTTAGATTGGTGGGCGCGGCGTATGATCGTGCGGGTGGGTCGCGTACCGTGGGGCCGCGCCCGGTGAACTAAAAAACCGGTTGAACTAAATCGCGTACACCGTAGCCGTTATGGGGAAGGAATCACTCCCAGCACGCGACACGAGGCCGGAGGAGAGGAAAACCCGCAGTGGGGCGCTCTCTCCAACGCCATTCGGAGACAGCAGCAGGCGAGGAGAACAGTCCGTGGGTCTGCGTTTCCGGCAGACCATGGAGGTCCAAGGCAGTCCCGAGACGGACCAACGCGGTGACATCCACGAGTGTGCAGCCCGAGTCACACATTGAGATCGACAGATAGTCGGGAAGCGGAGAGAGTCTCAAGAGCTATCCCACACTGGCCCCTGGGCACGGGCGGGAAGTGCCTCCACACGCACCATTTGGCCCTGGGCACAGACGGGACACACACGGAGTGACTTCCCTGTGAGTTGCTCATACCGGTCACGGTAGTCGACGCGTGCGGGTGGGACTGCTGGACTCGGCGTCATCGCCAGCAAATCGCGACACAAAGCCAACTTGGTCTGCCGGTAGCGATTCCCGAGAAAACCAAAATGACGGATGCGTTGAAACCCACCGGGCAGGACGTGTAAGAGGAACCGGCGAATGAATTCCGTGGGCGTGAGTGTCATCAGTTTGTGTTTGTTGTGTTGGCGATAGTTCTTCCAGCGAAAGGTGATCTGCTCGTCGTCCATGCTGAGCAAGCGATTATTGGAGATCGCCACCCGATGCGTGTAGCGGCCCAAGTAGTCGAGCACGCGCTGGGCGTTACCAAAGGGCTTCTTGGCATAGACCACCCATTCACAATGTCGGAGTGGGGCCAGATAGGCGGCGAAGGCTTGTGGATCGTGGAGCGGCGCAAGAGCGGAGCAGAACTGCAACTGTCCGGTTGTATAGGCTTGTTCGATCTGCTCCAGGAACAGGCGTCGAAACAGGCGTGATACCACGCGTACGGGCAAGAAGAACCCAGGCCGACACGCGATCCAGCGCGTCCCATCAGGGGCAATCCCTCCGCCCGGGACAACACAATGAAGATGCGGGTGGTGCAGCAAGGTTTGTCCCCAGGTATGCAAGACCGCCAGAAAGCCGATCTCCGCACCGAGATGTTTAGGATCCGCGGCGATCGTGCGCAACGTCTCGGCTATTGCGCGGAACAGGAGATTATAGACGACCCGTTTGTTCTGATAGGCAATAGCGGCGAGCGCTTGGGGAACAGTGAACACAACGTGGAAGTATTGCGTCTCCAGGAGTTCCGCACGGCGTGCCTCCAGCCATCGAGCGCGTGCGAGCGACTGACATTTCGGGCAATGGCGGTTCGCGCAGGAGTTATAAGCAATGCGTTGGTGTCCGCAGGTGTCGCAGTGTTCCACATGGCCGCCGAGCGCCGAGGTCCGACAGAGTTCGATCGACCGCATCACCCGGCGTTGGGCTTGAGAGAGCACAGCGCCGGGTGTTTAGCGATACCGGGGCCCATAGCGGCGAAAGATATCCGCCACTTCCAGGGAAGGACGCATAATAATCCTCCCGTTAGAAGTACTGTGGTGGTGAGGACAGGTCCGGCCATGCAGGCGGGACTGGCAAGTATCCCGGTGTGATCTACGAAACCACAGCGATGGGGGTGGCGCAATCAAGATCCACGTGAAACGGACAGTAAAAGATCTCACTCGTGGTGTGCTAACTGATGAATTCCGTACTCGTTATCACCACTACTGCCATTCTGCCTGTGATCATACCTGGTAAGTTTTCGCTCACCTGCGGCTGATAGGCCAGAGTGCCATCAAATGCCAGTGATCTATCGACCAATGACAAGCTCCCAGGAGAAGAGAGACCGGATCGGAGAACGGAAGCGGTGCTGGAGCCTTCCCGCTACTGACTGGCATCCAGGAGTTCTGCAAAACTGATTACGTCGCCCTCCGGATCACTAATTTCGAAATATCGCTCGCCCCATGCAGCATTCTGTGGGGCGCTCGGGGTAAGGCCCTGCGCCTTGAGGTGCTGGTACAACGCATCGACGCCTGCTACCCGAAGGATCACCCGCGCCCAGCGGTTGCCCGAACCTTGCGGAGCACAGCGCAGGTTGATGACACTCCGGCCCGCGCGCATGGTCGTGAAGGCGGCATTGGGTCCGCCATACGACACATGGAGCCCCAATCGTTCATAGAACGCGACGGACTCGGCCATGTCGCGCACCGCCAGGGTGACAGCGCTAATGTGGTCTATGGACCAATCTGGCATTGCGATAACCTCATATCCACAAAAGTTCATTCACAATAAGAGGTGAACAGGGGATATTGCAACCTCCTGCAATCCTGACATCTGACGCCAACAATGCAGTAGGGTACTACGTTTACGGAAAGAAACCTGCGTCAGCATCCAGCGGTGATACAGGCCTTCATGGGTCTGCCTGCCGTGGGTATTGGATGTTGGGGAGCAAACGAACCGTTAGCGAAAGATTTCGATAACGGGTCCGTTCCTCCCGGACACCGAAAACCTACCCTTGTGAGCCTCTCTCCGCACGATTGTCGCAAGATTCCAACATTTTGCGCACGAATTTCACAGACGCTGCGGACTACCGGTGTTACCTTCTTCCCAAGTCTAAGAAGGAGAAGCTCCTATGATGCGTATAGCAACCCTGACAATCGCAATGGTGATGATCACCGGGATAACGTTTGCCGACGAGATCACTCGCACCACCGAGAAACGGTCTTCGACTGTCACCTCAGAGCCCGTACCGCCGCCCCCTGTGCAGGAGCGAAGTTCAAGCAGCTATAGGAGGGAAGAGAAGACATCGTCAACTTCCGATCCCCTGCAGCCTACGCAGCAGGAAACCACGACGGGCTCACAAATAGAGGAACGGTCTTCGACTGTCGTCTCGCCGCCATCTCCCGTGCAGCAAAAAACGACCATAGAGCAACGATCCTCAACGACAACCTCGGATCAGTAAAGTCATTCGCACCAACTCTATTGGCACCTGGAAGGGTCTCCACAGACGCTTGCGAGCCGCCGAACGACTCAAAAAATATGACGACAAGGTAAAACCCTCAATGATAAAAAAGCTGAGCCTGATAATTTTCGCGTCGACGTTGATGTTCGGCTGTTTTGTTTTCCCTTCTTCCTCTCCCCCCCGGAAGGAGACCACCACGACGACTACCACCAGCGTTACGTGCCCGACTGGGACGCGACTTCAGAGTGACGGGATGTGTCGGTGAGTAGCGGCTCAAAGCTGGTAGGAGAAGCGCTTCTTCATAATGAGACTCAATACCTCTTCTGGTTTTTCTCAAAAACGCAAAAAAGACGTTTGTATCCTCTCATTTTTGGGAAGCACTGTGTGGATAAACAATAAAATCTTCGTGTTTTTTTGCTAATTCCATTAAAGTTCATGGATGAAAAAGGAGAGACAATGAACACACAATCTCCCATAAAAATGCCTGAAACTATGCCATACGAAAGGAGAGCAGCAATGCGCAAAACAGTTGTGGCCGGACTCATGAGTGTGATGATGGCCGTCGCCGCGGGGAATGTGGCGGCCCAAGTGGCGGGCTCGACGACCTTGGGAGTGCCTGCAACGGAGATAACGACCCTCACCCATGGATGGAGCGCGAAGAAGCAGATTCTCGGCAAGCTCGTGTCCAATGAGCAGGACGAGAAGGTGGGCCAGGTGGACGACATCATTGTCGCGCCCGACAAGTCCATCTCCTACGCCATCCTCGGTGTGGGGGGGTTCCTCGGTATGGGCGAGCACTATGTTGCTATCCCCTTCAACCAGTTCAAAGCTGCCGACGGCAAGTTCGTGCTGCGGGGCGCCACCAAGGATGCGCTGAAGGCGCTACCGGCATTCGAGTACGCCAAGTAAGGCCAAGGCAGGTTCGTTAGGCTATCCCAGCCCCCGCCTCTGGAAGGGGGCCAGGAGAAAATGAGACAGAATACCCTCTTCTGTGTGTAGGGCCATGTCATGGTGCGACAGCATTTCACAGACAGTTAACCAAGGTTTTTCGCGCCCTGTATCCACGTGTGTCCGCGAATTAGAGTCGCACAGTAACAATGACCTACATTTCGGTTTCGTCGCAAAGTTTGAAGGAAGACGAGCGTAGTATTCACTTTTAGTGACTTATGCCGCCAAAGCATAGAATTGCTCCGCCGGCGTTTGAGGTGCATTCCCAGTGCGTATCAGCTGGCCTTTGCGAATTGCATGCATCACCTCTATACCGGCGATCGTACAGCGGGCCGCCCAAAAAGATTTGCAGCCGAGCCTCGGTCTTACCACACGCTTCACCGCTCTCTGGTCTTGCTCCACAAGGTTATTGAGATATTTCGAGTGGCGGATGACGATCGCGGTCTCGTGCGTCTTGTTGTAGTGCGTAATCGCCGCCGTGTTGCTGCCACTCTTATCAATAGTAATTTTTTCCGGCAGTCCCTGACTGCGAACAGCTTTGTGTAAGAAGGCCTCGGCGGCTTCCCGATCACGATTCGGCGTGAGGAGAAAATCAATCGTGTGCCCTTCTTTATCGACGGCGCGGTATAAGTAGGCCGCTTTCCCTTTGATTTTCACATACGTCTCGTCGAGCCGCCAGCTGCGGCCCACTGGGCACTGTCGACGACGGAACTGTTTCTCAACCTCTGGGGCATACTTGATGACCCACCGATTGAGAGTGGAATGATCGACTGTTACACCCCGCTCGCCCATCATTTCCTCAAGCTGCCGATACGAAATGGGATAGGCCACATACCAGCGCACGCCCCACAGAATAATTTCCCGCTCAAATTGGCTCCCCTTGAAGTTGATCACGCTACCCCTCCTCCGCCTCACGCTAAGTGAAATAGCATAGCGGAACATCCCTCAAGTGAAAACTTGCGACAGTGGCCGCCTGTGTGATCCTCACCTGCTTACGTTCGTTGCTGAAGTGGGGGGATCGTATATCCCGATGGGCACAGAGATTGCGGATTGTGAGCGTACCCTATCGCTAAACTCACTTGGGCAACTTCGCAAACTCTGCCTGGTGTACGGATTGGGTCGGCATTGCTCAGTTCCTCTCAGTTTTCCTCACACGAAATTGAGTCCTTACAAGACTTTGTTGCGTAAGTCCCCGATGCCACTCCGAGTGTGACAATAGGGTCATGCGCAAATCTCCCTTCATCTTCCGTCAAGATGTGCGGCACCCCCTACATGACAGCTAGGCCGCTGGGCAGTGAGCGACGGAGCACTGCCCGGGATGTCACTCCGTTGATGCCGGCTCGTGGGGCGTGGACAGAAGAAACGTAAAGGCAATTGCGCCCACGCTCTGGTCGTCGTTCCGTTGCTGTGAGGTGATCTGGACAGCGCCCGACCGCGGCAACGCGGCGTTGAAGAGATACACGCTCACGGTGGGGAGATGCCGGTTCTCGAAGGTGAGTTCGTGCGTGCCCGCCGTGAGCGGGCCGGCCGTCGTGGCAAATGCCAGCGCAATAATTCCCCAGCCGGTACGCAGCTCGGTGGGCGTGGGGAAGGTAGATACGGTGAGCTTCAATTCGACTTTCTGGTGGTCCAGCCGGACCACCAAGTCGCGTTTCAGCAATTGGCAGGAGGCCGCGGCTTCCTTCGTCGCGATCACACCGTCGCGATTCCGGTCAATCAGGGCAAGCACCTGGTCGGCGACCGCCATCCCAGGGGTGAGAGTGATATGCAGCCGGACCCCACGAGGTTCGATGGCCACCAGCGTCGCCTGCAGATACTCGTCCAGCCGATGAGCCAAAACTAGGGACGGCACCGCGACTAACCCGAGCAGCAGCGCTAGACACCGGAGGAGGGGGATCACGGCGTCCACCATTTCACCCCATACTCGTTCGTGGGGTCGCGGTAGATCGTGTGGATGTGCTGGGTCGGGTCGCCGCCCAGGCGTTGCGGGGCGTATTCGATGAAGACCGTCGGTCCGTGGATGCGGAAGTAGGCGGCGCTACCCTTTTCCGTTGGACCACTCCACGCGAACCACGTGTCGGTGATGTGCTGCCGCACCTCGGCCATTTTCGCGTTCGCCACGGCTTCGGGCATAATACCGATCCATTCGCTGGCGAGGCCCAGCAGCATCTCGCGTTGCTGCTCGGTCAAGGCCGAGCCTTCGATTCCCTCCGGTTGAATCATCGCCCCATCCCGGCCCGGGCCGAGCACGAGGTCACGTATCTGGAACCCCAGAATGGCCTGCTGGCGCTGCGCTGCGTCCAGCGCACTGAGGAGGGCAAATGCCTTGTCAGTCTCGCGGCCAAGGGGGCGCACCGTCTTGCCGGCGAGTTCATATCGCGCCGGCTGCGCGCCAGCATGGCTGGGTGCGAGGGTGACTCGCTCACCGACAAGCGTGAGGTTGAGCCCGAGGTGATGCCCGCCGAATTGCAGCATCCACGGCGCGGTGGCGGACGGCTGACCGAGGAACGACACATAATATTCGTCGTGCCCGAACATGGCCTCGCCGCTGGCGGTCCTCAGCACCTCGTCACCTTCCATGATCTGCCGCACTTTGTCGTACCCCTGCGGACTGAACGCCGCGGCCAGCACCGCCATCGCCGCCTCGCGCTGGGGCTGGGTGAGATCCCCTATACGCCCACTCGCATTAAGGCTAGGCGGCAAGTGCCAGTGCAGGCTCGAAAAAATCACCTTGTGTCCCCAAACTCTCGCGTAAGCATTGGGCACTGGTGCGGCGCTTCCGGACGGCCTTTCTCACA
>Ga0070741_10015063_pt1 | contig 13212 bp, 16 predicted proteins | sample Coa_R1_4_FD_66440 | JGI IMG/M metagenome (GOLD analysis project Ga0070741, IMG submission 66440) | Surface soil microbial communities from Centralia Pennsylvania, which are recovering from an underground coalmine fire - Coalmine... | ecosystem: Environmental > Terrestrial > Soil > Unclassified ... | reverse complement strand
TTTCGTCCTTGACGTCGAGGTAGAGCCACACGTGTGGGTTCAGCCATTCGACCTTCGTGATGGCCCCTTTCAGGCTCACCGGCTTGCTGGCGTCGAACTCGGCGGCAAAAGAATGGTGTGCGAATGCGGGAGCTGCCATACCCAGCAGCAATCCGGCGAAGAGCAAAGGCAATGTGGCTTTCATCGTGGCGCCTCCTACGGAGTTTTACCGAAATGATTCTGGCATACCAGAAGGTTCAACCGCAAGCGTATCATAGCCATGCCTCCGGGTTATACACTCGATAGAGCCATGCCTACTAGGAAAGGTTTCCTCCGTTGCCCGGCAATCCGATTGGCCGGGCTGCTCGCGCTCCCAGTCGCCGCAGGATGGGCGCAACCCCCGGCCCCTCCGGCTGAGGCCGCCCCGAACCTGCCGCCGGGCCTCTATGCGATCATTCATACCTCGATGGGGACGATCACCGCCGAGCTTTATGACAAAGAGACCCCGAACACGGTGCGCAATTTCATCGGGCTGGCGCGCGGCACAAGGCCCTGGCTCGACCCGCAAACCAAGAAAGCCACGAACCGTCCGCTCTACGACAACATCACCTTCCACCGGGTGATTCCCAATTTCATGATCCAGACCGGCGATCCCACCGGAACCGGCACGCACAACTGCGGCTTCGTGCTCAAGGACGAGATCGTGCGCAGTCTCAAGTTCGACCGCCCCGGGCGCCTCGCCATGGCCAATATCGGGAAGCCGGATAGCGGCGGCTGCCAGTTCTTCATTACCGAAAAACCGTTTCCCGACGGAAACGGACTGTATACGATCTTCGGGCAGGTGGTGGCCGGGATGGACCTGATCGGCCAGATCGCCCGCGTCAAGCGCGATGGCAGTGATAAGCCAAAGACGCCGGTGATGCTGACCCACATCGACATCGTGCGCATGGTCGAGAAACCCGTGCCCGGCCACTCCGACGCGGGATTTGGGATTTATGTGAATTCCAATGGCGACATCCTGACGGTCTCCCAAGCCGTGCAGGATTGCCGGGAAGTGCACATCGAGGGCGGCGCGAAAGTGGAGGTCGCGGCGACGGATCGGCAGAACGGGTTGGCCGTGCTGCACTCGGGAACCAAGGCAGAAGCGTTCGCTCTGTTTCGCTCGGGCGACGCGGTGCCCGCGCAAGATCCCGTGTGGACGTTGGCGCCGGCGCCGGCGGTGGTGAGCGCGTCGGCCGACGCTCACGGCGACAACCGCTTTCTGCAGTTGGACGGTCCAGCCGGAACTCCCGGCAGTCCGGTGCTCGACACCAGCGGCGACCTGGCAGGTCTTCTTTCCGGCGGCGGGGAAGATCCGGTTGGCAAGCTCGCCATTAAAACGTCCGTCGCGCTGGGGTTTCTGGATGCCTCCGGTATCAGCTACAAGACGCGCGCTTCCCGCAAAGAGGTCGAACGCATAGCCGCCACCGATCAGGCGCGCCGGTACACCGTCGCGATTCAGTGCTGGAAATAGCTCGATGCCGCTGCCGAATCTCTCCGGACAGGTTGCGGTCATCACGGGCGCGTCGCAAGGAATCGGGCGCGGGATTGCGCTGGCTTTGGGCAAGGCCGCCGCGACGATCTACGTGACAGGACGGAACCGGTCCGCCCTCGAAGCGGTGGCGGCCGAGGTCCGCGCGCGGGGCGGCCGCGCCATCGCTGCGGTTTGCGATCACGCGCAAGATGCCGATGTCAGCGCGCTGTTCGCGCGCATCCGGGAGGAGCAGCCCGGGCTCCACCTTTTGGTGAACAATGTCTGGGGCGGCTATGAAGGGCACCCGCAGGGCCTGGGGCCTCAGCCGTTCTGGGAAGCGAGTCTTGACGATTGGGAGGCAATGTTCGTGCGCGGGGTGCGGCCGCATTTTGCCGCGAGCCGGCTGGCGGCGCCGCTGATGATTTCCGGCAAGCGCGGCCTGATCGTCAACACCATTGCCTGGGTGCAGGGCAAATATCTGCTGCAGCTCTACTATGACGTGGCGAAGCACGCGGTGGCGCGCATGGCGTACGGAATGGCGCTCGAGCTAAAGCCGCACGGCGTAGCGGCGGTCGCGGTGGCCCCCGGTTTCGCGCGGACCGAACGGGTGATGGCCGCCCACGACGCGCATCCGTTCGACCTCAGCGGGACGGAATCGTCTGAATATATAGGTAGGGGCGTGGCGCATCTGCTGGCCGATCCCGGGTTGATGAGCCGCACCGGACAGATCTTCACCGCCGGCCAACTGGCCCGCGAGTACGGCTTCACTGACGTTGATGGACGGCAACCGGAGCCGTTTACGATGCCCGCGAACCTGGCGATGGACTGATGCGCGGTGAGGCAGGTTCTCAGGCGGGCCTGCGGATCCGTTTTCGAGCCGGTCCAGAAGGACGCGCGCTTCGGCGCGCGAGCTTCTCCTGCTACTAACGTTGTATGCCGAGACCGCGGCAGAAGGATATAGTAGGGTGTTCTACGAGAGCGCGCGGGAAGCTCAAAATTCCGAAGAGCGAATGACAGCACATGCGAGCTGAGCCAAACTTCCTCGAACTGATCGGCCGGTTCGCCGGCAAACGCATGCTGGTCATCGGCGACCTCATGCTCGACGAGTTCATCTGGGGCCGCGTCTCCCGAATTTCGCCCGAAGCGCCTGTCCCGGTTGTGAGCGTCACGGGCGAATCCGAGTACCCCGGCGGCGCTGCGAATGTCGCACGCAACCTGCGGGAGTTCACGAGTGAGACTTTTGTGATGGGCCTGGTCGGCGCCGATCCGCATGGGCAGAACTTGATCGGCTTGCTCGAGGCCGCGGGCATCGGCACGACGGGTGTGCTGCAAGACTCCAACGCGGCGACCACCGTGAAGACCCGCGTGATTGCGCGCAACCAGCAGGTGGTTCGTGTCGACCGCGAGCGCAAAACGATTCTGACCTCCGATCAACTCGGGCATGCCCGCGAATACCTGGAGCATGCGATCCCGCGGATGGACGGCGTCGTCGTAGCGGACTACGGCAAAGGTTTTTTGACGCAGCCGCTCGCCGACGAGATCTGCCGGCTCGCCCGCAGACACGCCAAGGTGCTGGCGGTGGACCCGCATCCCCACACCTCGCTCGTATGGCGCGGCGCGACCGCGATCAAGCCGAACCGCATCGAAGCCTTTACTGCCGTGGGGCTGCCGCCTGCCGATCCGGTCGAGCCTGCTTGTCGCGACGAAGCCCTCCTCGAAGCGGCCCGCCGCCTCAATCAGCTTTGGGAAACGCGCAGTCTGCTGGTCACGCTCGGTGAACAGGGCATGCTGCTCTTCGATGGCGAAGCCGAGCCGGTGCATCTGCCCGCCCGCGCGCACGAGGTCTTCGATGTCTCCGGCGCGGGCGACACCGCGATTGCCCTCTTTACTCTAGGGTTGGTGGCCGGCGCTACGCCGGCAGGCGCCGCGGAGCTCGCCAATCGTGCGAGCGGCATCGTTGTCGGCAAGATTGGAACCGCGACCGTCACTCCAGCCGAGTTGATCGCCGCCTTCGAGCCGGCATGAGCGCTCTTAGCGCGCCGCCAACGGATAGGCGACGCTTTCACGTAGCCATTCCGCGTTGTTCCGAACATCCGCCTTCAGCCGCTCGCACAGACGTTCCCGTTCGTCGAACAGCCGGTAGCCTTCGCGCGCGCGAAGATATCCCCGCGCTTTCGGCTCGCGAGCAAACAACGCGGCTTCGCCTTCCTCCTCCGCCTTCTGCTCATAACGCCGCCGGTTCTCCAGCAGCGCCTTCATCAGAAACGGCATCACCATCGAGTAATCCGCCTGCATCGATTCGGTAGTCTGCTGGTACGTATCCTTATCCACTTTGCCCCAGGTTACTGCTTCCGCCGGCGGGCACGATGACAACGACCCGTCGGTCACGGGCGCCGTCACGATCTGCACGTCGAACTGATACCCGCGCACGTCGGGCAATCCCAGCACTTGTCCCAAGGCCGGCTCTGGCTGCAGGTTGTAATTTTTCGGAACGCCTCCGCCGAGGATCACCGTGCCGATGGCGTGCGCCGGGTGCTCGAACAACCCCCACCGGTGATAGGCGCAGGCCTCGAACACCTCGCCGTGCAAATCGAGATCAAATCCATATTCGGGGATCAGTCCCGCCTCCCGCATCGCCCACAGCTTCATCGAATTCAGAAACACGCTGCCATCGCCGGGCGCGCCCACGAATATAGGAATTGCCAGCCGCTGGCAGGTCGAGAGCAGTCCGGCTTCGACGCCGTTGCGCTGCTCTTGCGCGGCGTAATATTTCCCCAGCAAATATCGCAGCTCGGTGCCCGTCATCTTCCGCTGAAACTCGGGACGCGCCAGCACTGCGCTCAGGAAACGATCCTGATCGAGCAGCACACCTTCATCGAACGCCATATCGGTAACGCGGATGGTGCCTTCGGCGCGCAGCGCGCCGTCGTCAGTGAAAATCGGAACTTCGTGAATCGGCCCAGATTTGTACGCGTCCAGGCTGCGGTGACCGTCGTGATAACAGACCGCATCGGTGGTGCTGAGATAAGCCACCCACCCGGTTTCCAACAGCGGCAACAGCCAGGTATGGTGCTGGCCCGACACCGTCACGGGTCCCGAAATCGCTAGCGTCAGCGGGCACCCGGTGCCGATTGCGCGGTCGAGGATCTGGTAAATCCGGCGCAGGTACGCTCCGCCAAACGCCGGCAGACAATGCGTAAACAATTCGTCGAGCGTGTCGCACTGGTCGACGCGCCGCACACGCACGTAGCGGCGATGATCGTGCTTGTGGCTGGAATCAGTGGGCATCTCTTCGACCATAGCAGACGAACGAACGTGTTAACTTTGAATCTCAGGGATGAATATTCTCTTCATCGGGGACATCTTCGCGTCGCCCGGACGCCGGATTGTCGCCGACCATCTGCAGGACATCGTGGAATCCAACAGCATCGAGCTGGCGATCGCGAATGCGGAAAACTCGGCTGGTGGATTCGGCATCACCCCAGCTATCGCCGAAGAGCTATTCGCCCTGGGCCTGGACGTGTTAACCTCCGGCAATCATGTCTGGGACAAGCGAGACGTGTATGATTATTTCGAGCGACAGCCGCGGCTGCTGCGTCCCGCGAATTATCCTGAGGCGCCCGGCCGGGGCGTGATCGTGGTTCGCGCACGGAATGGGGTGGATTGCGCGGTGCTGAATCTGCAGGGGCGCACCTACATGCCGGCAACGGATTGTCCCTTTCGCAAAGCCGACCAGCTTCTGAAGGATCTGGATCCGGCGGTCAAAGTCCGGTTCGTGGACTTTCATGCGGAGGTCACTAGCGAGAAAATCGCCATGGGCTGGTATCTCGACGGGCGCGTCTCCGCCATGGTCGGAACCCACACCCACGTCGCCACGGCCGATACTCGCATTCTCCCCGGCGGCACCGCGTATCAAACCGACTGCGGCATGACCGGTCCCTACCATTCGGTAATCGGCGTCGAAACCGATATTGTCCTGCAGCGCTTCCTCACCGGCTTGCCCGTCCGCATGGAAGCTGCGCGCCAATCCCCAGAGTTGCACGCGGTCATCGTGGACGTGGATGAAGCTACCGGCCGGGCCCGCGCCGTCCGCCGCCACGCCATCAACGGAGACTAGCGGATGGACCCGTCCAGCCCGATTGTCGACGTAACCGCCTTCGTCATCCAGGAAATCGGCGCGTTGCTGTTCGGGATGGTCTTCCTGTTCCTCTACCGCCAGTCTCGGGTGGTGTACTTCGGGCTGTGGTCGATCGCCTGGCTGCTCCGATTCCTCGCGGCGATCTTCGGCTTCGAGTTGCTCCGCCTCAACGATGCCCGCTGGCTGGCGCCCTACGCAATTTTTGAATTCGCCTTCGCCATCGTGCTGGTGGCCGCCGCGCGAGCCGGGTTCGGCTCCGGTCTGAAGGACTGGCGCACCGTTCTGCGCCTGATCGCGATCCTTCCGATCTTCGTCGCGCTGGTCTATGCCCTGGGGTTCTACTCGCGCCTGGAAGCCTACCACGCGTCACACGCACTGGTGCTCTGCTTCGTGTACTTCTATAACTTCATCATGCTGCGCACCAACCGTGGGTTCGGCGCGCGCGTCTTCCGCTTTTCGTTATTCCTGCTGGCGGCCGCATTTCTCGAGCACGCCATCATTCTCTTGTATCTGTACAACTCCGGCGCCGCCCCGGCCTGGGCCCGCTATCTGCACCACGAAACTTATTACGATTTCACTCTGCACTGCGTCCTTGCCTTCGCCGCTATGGCCATGTGGAGCGAAAGCCAGATCGACCGGATCCGCGATCTCTCCGGCGAACTCGACCACGTGCGCCGCGAAGCGCAGAACACGCTCGACCTCGACCGCCTCACCGGCTTGCTCAACCAGGCCGCCCTCGCCGCCCGCGTCGAAAATACAGCCCCCTTCGACGGCGTCGTCACCGTGTGCGACATGGACAATTTCAAGGACATCAACGACCGCTACGGCCACCTGGTGGGCGATGAAATTTTGCGCAACATTGGGAATCTGTTGCGCAGCTCGATCCGCCACGAGGATGAGGCGTTCCGCTGGGGCGGTGACGAGTTCGTGGTCCTGTTTCGCAACCAGCAAGCGGCGGTCGCGGCCAACCGCATGACCGAGATTGAAGCCCGTCTCCACGATTTTCGCGTCCGCGGTTTCGGTGTTCTGCCGATCTCCTTCAGTTGGGGAACCGCCGAAGCCCAGGGCCGCACCCTGCGCGAAGCGCTCGACGAAGCCGACCGTTCGATGTACACCCTCAAACGCGCCCGAGCCACCGGCGAGCGCTCCTCCGCGCGCTAGTGGGGCAGCCAATCGTGGCTGCAGCCGGGTTGTCAGTGACCCGTCCCTTGCTACACTGATGTCTTGTCCTCCTCAACCCCCGCTCGCCTGCGCGTGTGTGCCGTCAGCTTCCTGAACACCACCCCATTAGTCTGGGGCATGCTCCACGGTCCGCAAAAAAATCTGTTCGATCTGGACTTTCAAATTCCCGCCGCCTGCGCGGACCAGGTCGCCTCGGGCGCCGCGGATATCGGCATCATCCCTTCCTTTGAGCTCACTCGTCAGAATCTGGAAATCATTCCGGGCGCCGGCATCGCCTGTCACGGGCCGGTCCGTAGCATTCTGCTGATCTCGTCAAAACCCGCGGCGGACATTCGCCGCCTGGCAGTCGATTCCAGTTCACGCACGTCCGTCCAGCTTTCCCGTGTCATTCTGGAGCGCCGTTTCGGGGCGACGCCGGAATTGATCCCCCATCCTCCCGATCTCGAGGCCATGCTGCGCATCGCGGACGCCGCCCTGATCATCGGCGACCCGGCGCTCCGCATCGAACCTTCGCTCCTCCCGTATCATGTCTACGATTTGGGAAAAGAGTGGGTCGAGATGACCGGCCTGCCCTTCGTGTTCGCCGTCTGGGCCGGGCGCCACAGCGTGATCACGCCCGATGTGGTCGAGGCATTCCAGGCTTCCTGCCGGTTCGGCCGCGCCCGGATCGAAGAGATTGTGGCCGCCGAATCCGGCCGCCGTGAGATCGCGCCCGACCTCGTCCGCGAGTACCTGACGCGCCACATCGTGCACGAACTCGATGCGCGCGATTATCAAGGGATGGACCTGTTTCTCAGCTACGCCCGCCGCACGGCCCAATCGGCCTGATCCGGCGCACCCCAGAGAGCCTTTTCCCGATCCGGCGATCAGCTATACTAGAAAGACAGCGATGTATTATCTCCTGCTTTTCATTCATATCGTGGTGTGTATTTTTCTGATCATCGTGGTTTTGCTGCAGAGCGGCAAAGCGGCGGATTTGGCGGGCGCGTTCGGCGGCATGGGCTCCCAGACGGCATTTGGCCCCCGCGGTTCCGCCACGCTGCTCTCGAAAGCGACGACGATTTCGGCCGTGCTTTTTATGATCACGTCGTTGACGCTGTCGATCATGGCCACCCGGAATGCAGGTTTAGGAACGACGGTGCTGGAAGAGCGAACCACCAAGCCAGTCCCGGCGAAGACCGCTCCGACGCCGCAGCCGGCGCAGAAGCAGCCGTCCTCGGTTCCGATCACGGTGACCCCGGAAGGCGGCAAGTCCCAGACCATGCAGGTCCCGGTTCGCCCGGCGCCGACGCAGGGTCAGCAGCAGGCCCCGGCGCAACAGACGCCGCCGGCGAACAACAAGAAGTAACGCCCCAATCTTGCGGAGGTGGCGGAATTGGCAGACGCACTAGCTTGAGGTGCTAGCGGGAGCAATCTCGTGGGGGTTCAAGTCCCCCTCTCCGCACCAAATTTTAAATGGGTTAGCTGTTTTGAGCTTGACCCTATTTCCCTAGCAAGACCCGGTTTTGGACCTTATGTTTCTCGGGACCGCTTGCTCGGCAAAGCAAGCTTCCATGCAAACAAAGGACTTCGACTCGCAAGAGCCGCCCTCCGAACGCAAAAAGAGCACACAAACTAGCCTGAAAAACTAATGGGGCCAGGAGCGCGAATTTTCAAAACGTAATCCAGTACGGTCGATGATTGGCCCCCACCAACGTCCGTGCCGGGCTTGAGGCTACTCTTCTTTAAAGAGGTAGCGTATCGTCGTTATTCCGGCAAGCCTACTTTCTTGCGAAGAGCTTTCAACCGAGGATCACCGCGAACGAACGCAAACTCCGGATACGCCAGATTCCGGCCGAGCCGCACCGGGCCCAGATTCGCCATGCCTTCTAGCCGATCCACTGTTTTATCCTTGTCTCCAAGCCCTGCAAATGCCAGCGCATATTTGGAATGGACCGCGATTGTGTGGATAGAGCGCCGGCGCGTCCGCCATCAGGTTTTCGGCTTCTGCGCGCCGCCCTGCTCTTCCATAAGCATACGCCAGATATCCCCAGTTACGGGTTGCGTTTGAAAGCAGCGTGATCGCATCGCCAATTTTGCCCTCCTGTGTACGGGCCCGGCCGAGACATTCATTTTTATCCGGATGGTTCGCGGATGCCTGTTCGCATTGGCTCGCAGCGTCATTGTACCGGCCGGCCGCAAGAAGCTCATATCCGAAAAAGATATGAACTTCGGATGAAAGAGGGTCGGCTCTCTCTGCCGACCGCATCTCGCGCACCGCTTCGTCCACGCGGCCGAGCGGCAGAAGCAGACTCATGGCAAAGTCGGTATGCGTCGTCGAACTACTGGCGTCGAGTTCAATCGCACGGCGGAATCGCTCTTCCGCCTGCGTCCATTGACCAACGCGCGAGTAACTCATACCCAGGGCCGCGTGGGCTTCCGCCGACAATGGATCCAGTTCAATCGCCTTCTGGGCCGCCGCTTGCATCGCCGCCAGTTCCTCGTCGTGGGGACGGCGCGCTCCTTCGCCAGATCGCGCGACATACGCGGCGGCAAGTCCGGCATACGCGGGTGCGAATGAGATGTCCTTAGCAATCGCTTGTTGGAAGGGGCCTATGCTCGCGGCCCGGCCGTCCACTCCGCGATTCTCCAGAGCGCGTCCGCGCAGGTAGTAGTCGTAGGCCTCGACGCTGGTCTCATAGCGGCGGGGCGGTCGCGCTGAACACGATCGCGGGATATGAGTCAATGCACATGATCCGAAAAGGCCAAATCCGCTGGTTAGCGAAGGGCGATGTTATTGGGCAGGTCTGCTTCATCCACCAGGTTTACGGACTCGCTGCATGACCGCTGGCGATCGGGCTGCCCCGTTTCCTTCTACCTCGCTATTTGCAACACATCCCTCATCCGCCTGACTACGATCCGGTCATACAATGGTCTGATTTTCATCATACTTGCACTAGCCTCCGGCTAGGACATGCGAGGCGGACTTAGGGATAGATTGAGATAATAAACTGACTTAGTTCAGATTATCCGCAGAGTGGGCGGGAATGCTCAGAGAGCTAATATTTTCAGCTAACAGGCGATCTTGTCAAGCAAAACTCGGACTTCTCGACCTGTAAGGTGTGAGCAACATTGAACAGTGTTGAACGAAAACTCGGGCTATAGTCAATCAGGACATTAGGACTCGTATCGCCCAGGTGGGCTGACGTCTAGCGGGACAACTCTGCCCTGAGTCCGAGCCGGTTCGGACGGCGTATGAGCAAAAGACTATTGAAGCGAGATAAGCGCCAGGTTGCGCGGGCGACAGAGGCGGTGAAACTGTCAGAGCCCGACGTGAGAACACTGTACAACTGGCGACGGCGCGCGAAGCGAGCCGAGCTGTGACCGGCCCGAGAAATGCCGCCCGCCCCCATTACTCCACGCCCTCCGCTAATCACCCCGGCCTTGGCGCGGTTAGTGCGGACGTAGATTCATGATCCGGGCCACGGTAGCGCTCTTCTCCACACGCTGCCCGCATTGCAGATCCATCGAGTTTAGAAGCGCAGGTACTCGAAATGCAATGGAGACGGCATTCAAATGGCTCCTTCAACCCTACTGGTGTTCTCTTTGCGGTCATCACTTCTTCCTATTCCGATGGCAAGTTCCAGCTGGGCAGACGGCGTAACGCCGGCGCTTCCTTTGACTCACACGGATCGAACTGCGTGGGTCAGCGTCGGATGACATCACACCAGAGGAGGTCTCCTTAAATGCAGAGATTCATGGCCAGACTGAGCAGTCCAGTCGATAGGACCGAGTTCGAGAGATCGTGGCACAGTGATCCGACTCTTGGCGACGAGCCAAGAGTGGAATTCTTTTTCGTTGGGCAAACCGTTTCGGCCGTCGTCCATTCAGATTTTGCCGGGCAATGGTCATCGGCCAGCTTCCACGAAACCTTCCATGCGGCGATACGGCGGCTCAACCGCGCCTGCAATATTCACTGGCTTTGAGCTGTGAGAAAGCGCTTCTGCTCATTCGGGGTTTACTATCGAAAGAGGCCGCAATGCATCCGCCGCGGCTCTCCGCGGCGCCCATTTCCAGGTGCCAATCGATGGCGGCATTGCTTTTAGGTCTCTTTAGGCCCATGTCAAGTAAACTGGAACTCCGGTCTGTAAGTGTGAGCAATATTGGACAGTGTCGGACGAGATATCGGGCTATACTCAATCAGGACACTTAAGACTCGTAACCGCCCAGAACGTTGTCGCGCGATCTTGCCGGACAACTCTCCTCTGAGTCCGAGACTACGAATTTTACCTGCCGCTAGGTGAATCTCGTGACTCAGCTGTCCCAGGCGATCCTCGAAATCATCCTCGTTGTAGAAGACGATTCGCCCATTCTCAAGCTGGGGACTTCATCACGAAGCGGTTTCTCGCTTCTGCATGACCAGGAGGCTCTATGACAAAGGAAGAGTTTGTGCGCGGGCAGCGTGTGGTGTTGGCTGAAGGAACGTATCAAGGCACCTGCGGAGTATTCTTGCAGCTCAGGCCGGATGTTCACTGGGCCGATATCGAGGAGACAAACGGCGTGGTCCGACCACATCCGATCGAGTGGCTGCGACACGCAAGGGGTTCGGACCAGCCATAAACCGCCAAAATATTGAATGAAAGAGGCGCCCGATGGTCGTCCTAATGTATGGCGTAGTCCTCCTGGCCGTGTTCGTTGCGGTCGTCTCAGCCGCTACAAAGGACGCTCGCCTGGTCAAAGAATCACCCTCGGAGATCAAGCCGGCGGGTTCCCTTCCCATTTTCATCACGCCGCAAATGGTGCACCCGGATAAAGAAGGAGTGCAAAACAATGTCTAATCCGAAGACGGTTCAGACAAGCCACGAAGTCCCCGATGTACCCTGGCGGCCACTTGACGAAGTGGTGTGGCGAGGATGGCAGGCAAAGAATCGTTTCCATGACGAGCGGATTGCCACGAGACTCACAAAGGTAGTGAAATGGGCGTGCATCGCCACCCTTCTTGTTGCCGCGGCGCTTCCTTTGTACATCGCACCATATCAGAACGCCCTCAGGCTCATCGTAGTCGGGGGCGCGGCAATGATAACACTACAGGCGCTACACGCGCACCGTTATGCCGTTGCGGCGTTGTTCGCCGTGACTGTTTTGCTCTACAATCCCGTCATCCCCACGTTCAGCTTAGCGGGAAATTGGCAAGTCTTGATCATCTACGTGACTGTGGCTCTATTCGCCGTCTCCCTGACTTGGTTGAACCTGGCTGGCCCGGGGCTTGCGGGTTTTCCAAACAGAAGTGCCAGATGAAATCAGATCGGTTGGAGAATGTATGTTGAGCTTAATGAAAGCGGCCTCTCGGGCTTTCGTTGTACTCGGGATGGTAGCAGCACCTGGCCTATTGTCAGCCGAGGATCTCTCTTCGTACCGGTCGTTTCGCATCGGAACCAGTTTGGCCACCGTGGCGGCACAGGTCCATATGGATCCTACGAAGCCACAGACACTCTATGAACGGCCGGCGTTGATTCAACAATTCACGTGGTGGCCCGACACCTTTGCGGCGTCTTCGCAGACTGGAGCGGTGAAGTTCCTGGAGTTCACCTTCTATAACAGTGAACTCTGTCGAATCTTTGTCATCTACGACCGGAGCCGGACTCAAGGCTTGAGCGCGGATGACCTCATCGATTCCATTTCCACGGTGTACGGGAATCCGACGAGGCCGGCTGCAAGCATCCGAACCGGTTCATCCGTGTTGTACGGGTTTGGTGACGAAGAAAAGGTGATTGCGCGCTGGCAGGATTTGCGGCGTTCAGTCAACCTGATTCGCTCTTCCTACGACGAACTTTACGGCCTCATTGTAGTCTCGAAGCGTATGGACGGCCTTGCGCAAGAGGCGATGATCGAAGGGGCCAGACTCGATGTCGTGGAGCGTCCACAGAAGGAGATCGAGCGAAAGAAACGCGAGGCTGAAGTAGAGCGAGCGGACGCGGAGAAGGCCAGAGTCCTCAATCTGCCGGCTTTTCGGCCTTAAGCGGCATAGCCGATTGGAGCATGTTATGGACACAACGATCGCAGCCCAGGAGAACGAGGGTGGAGCGCGGCAACCGATGGAGCGCAATGTAGCGCGGACGTTTGCCGGTCACCGTACGTTGCTGATCGGCTTCCTGTATGTGATTGCGATTGTCGTGGTTCTTGCGATCGTCTCGAGGCTGTAAACAGTCTTCGGACCGAACTGGATTGTGACGCGGCCATGGAAGGGAGTTCCTTGTGATTGGCTATCAATTGACGGCGCCGCCGGCGCGAGCACGGCGCGGTCTACACACCTTTGTGGTCCTGGCAATTGTTTTTGCATTGGTCCTCTTCGCCGCCCGGACGATCGCCTCTTTTGTGATCGAGTACCGGTGGTGGCAGGAGATGAACCAGGTTCCCACCT
>Ga0070741_10015062_pt1 | contig 13213 bp, 13 predicted proteins | sample Coa_R1_4_FD_66440 | JGI IMG/M metagenome (GOLD analysis project Ga0070741, IMG submission 66440) | Surface soil microbial communities from Centralia Pennsylvania, which are recovering from an underground coalmine fire - Coalmine... | ecosystem: Environmental > Terrestrial > Soil > Unclassified ... | reverse complement strand
GGGAACAGGGTCGTGAGGTGGTAGTCGAGGTCGTCGAGGGTGGGCCACCCGAGCTCGTGCCCCCGCTCGATCCAGTCGGCGAACGACAGCCGGTCGAGGACCGGCACGTGATGCTCGGCGTCGGCTCTGACGAGCATGACCCCGGCGCCGAGCGCGTAGTCGGCCCATGCCGTCCGGCACCCGGTGGCTCCGTCGGAGCCGGCGCCGACCGGTCGGGTGCGGGACGGGTCGATGGCCCGCCAGACCGCGAGACGGGTGGAGCGGTAGCCGCTCGGCGCGCCGTGCGCGAACGGCGAGTTCGCGAAGGCCGCCGCGAGCACGGGGCCGAGATGGTGGGCGAGGCGCCACCGGCGCGGGAGGTCGCCGTCGGGCCCGAGGTCGACGTTCACCTGCACGGCGGCCGTGCTGCGCATCATCGTGCGCCCGGCCGGCCCGGCGAGGTCGAAGTACGCCTCCATCGCGTCGTAGCGCGGGCTGCGCACCTCGCGCTCGGGCTCCGGGCCGGGGTCGAGGCCGACGGCGACGAGGCCGATCCCCGCGCCCGCCAGCGCCTTCCCGAGGGCGGCGGCGTCGGTGGCGAGGGCGTCGCACGCCCGGACGCCGGGCAGGGGGCGGGTGCTGAGCTCGATCTGCCCACCGGGTTCGAACGTGACCCGGCTCCCGGCCGGCAGCGGCTGGCAGGCCGACGCCGCGTCGCGTACGGCGGCCAGCGGCGCCCGCCGGTGATCGGCGTCGAGACGGACGGTGAGCCACTCGGCCTCGATGCCGACCCGCTGGGCGAGCGGCCCGGCCGCGGCGGGCTCGAAGCCGCGCGCGGCGACGAAGCGCCGCGCGCCGTCGGTGTCGAGGACGCGCGTTCGCGCCGGCACGGGCTACCGGTGCCCGAAGTGCGCGGCCACCCAGTCGGTGTCGCGCACGGAGCCGAGTTGCAGGTGACGGGTGAGGGCGTATCGCATGGGGATTCCCCGGGGTCGGGATCCGCGCTCGCGGGTCGGTCGGGTGGGGCGGGTCGGAGAGGCCAGAGCGGCGGTGAGACGATCCGACGGTTGTTGTACGGGAGGAACCGGCGGCGGGATGGCCGCTTTTCCCGAGATCGTCGCTCCGGGGGAGTATCCGTTACAGGAGACGGCCCGGATTACCCGGTCGGCGCGGGCAAACAGAGCGGAACAATGCCGCGAAACGCTCCGGCTCGGGGTCGCGGCGGGCCGGGCGGGATCGCCGCCCGGCGGCGGTGGAGCGGCCCGCGGCCTCGACCGTCGCGACGATGGCGTCGGCCAGGGCGGCGGCGTCGGCGGGCGGCACGAGCCGGGCGCTCCCCGGGGTGGCGGCGGCGGCGATCTCACGGGGGCCGCCGGCGTCGGTCACCACGACGGGCGCCCCGCTCGCCAGCGCCTCGACCACGACCAGCCCGTAGGGCTCCGGCTCGGTCGACGGCAGGACGAACACGTCGAGGTCGGCGAGCAGGTCGGGGATGTCGGGCCGGGGGCCGAGCCAGTGCGCGCCCGGGAGCGCGGCGGCGCGGGCCCGCAGGCGTTCGAACAGGTCCTCCTTGCCGGCGACGGGCCCGCCGGCGACGACGAGCTGGAGATCGGGACGGCGGGCGACGGCGCGCTCGTGCGCGTCGAGCAGGACGTCGAACCCCTTCCAGGTGTCGATGCGGCCGGCGGCTCCGACGAGCGGCGCGTCGTCGGCGATGCCGACCGTCGCCCGGAAGCGCCCGGCCCGGCCCGGCGAGAACTCGGCCGGATCCGCGGTCTCGTGGACGACGACGATCTTCCGGGGGTCGACGTCGAGCTGGTCGGCGATCGCCTGCGACATGCAGATGACGAGGGTCGCGAAGCGCCGCGTGAGGAAGCGCTCGACGCGCAACGCCGCGTTCGACTGCACCACGATCTCGCGCCCGTGCCAGACGTGCGGGCGGCGCGTCGCGGCGGCGGCGGCCCAGCCGTACCACGAGTGCAGCGAGTTCGTGTGCACGACGTCGACGTCGAGGCGCCGCACGAGCCGCGCGATGCGCGCGACCGCCACCGGCCAGCCGAGCACGTAACGCATCCAGTCGCGGGCGCGGTGCGACGTCGAGATGCGCGCCATCGGGACGACGTGCACCGCGACACCGGCGGCCTCGAAGTCGGCCCGCAGCGGCGGATCGGCAGGCACCACGAGGTGGCACTCGAACTCCGCCGATGGCAGGCTGCGCAGCATCCTCAGCAATGCCTGATCCGACCCGCCGCGCTCGGCGACGGGTTGGACCGAAAGCAGCCGGATCATGCGCGTCGCCCTCAATCTCGAGCAGCTCCTGCACCGCCCGCCCGGCGGCATCGGCCGGTACTCGGCGGAGCTGGCGAGGCTACTGCCGGTCGACGCGCCGGGAGCCGACCGCGTCGAGCTGCTGCCGTTCGTGGCCCGGCACGAGCGCGTCACCGTCGAGGCCGCGCTGATCCCGTTCGCGCTCGAGCACCTCGACCCGGCGCGGCTCGCGCTCCCGCGGATCGTGCTCGACGACCTGTGGAACGACCTGGGTCTCGGTGACCTCCGCCGGCTGTCGCGCCGGCTGCGCGACTTCGACGTCGTCCACGCGCCGTCGCTCGCCGTCCCCCCGAAGAGCGGAGCCAAGCTCGTCGTCACGGTGCACGACGCCGCGCCGATCCTCTTCCCGAAGACCTACACGCGGCGCGGCCGCTGGTTCCACGAGCGCGGCTTCGCCGCGGCCGCCAAGCGGGCCGACGCGGTGATCGCGCCGACCGGCGTCGCCGCCGACGAGGTCGCGGGCTGCACGCCGATCCCCCGGTCGCGCATCCGGGTCGTCCCCCACGGCGTCGTGCAGCGCGAGGTCGGCGACGGGCTCGTCGCGTCGACGCGCGCGAACCTCGCGATCGGCGACGCGCCCTACGTGCTGTGGGTGGGCACGCTCGAGCCCCGCAAGAACGTCGGCGTGCTGGTCGAGGGGTTCCGGCGGATGGTCGAGCGCGACGACCTCCCGCACCGGCTCGTCGTCGTCGGCCCGAAGGGCTGGCTGGGGGCGGCCGAGGCGCTGCGCGAGCCCGCCGCCGCGCTCGGCAAGCGCATCCTCTTCACCGGGCCGGTGCGCGCCGACCGCCTGCTCGCGCTGTTCCGGGGCGCCGACCTGCTCGCGCTGCCGAGCGTGCACGAGGGGTTCGGCCTGCCCGTGATCGAGGCGATGTCGCAGGCGACGCCCGTCGTCTGCGCCGACATCCCCGTCCTCCACGAGGTCGGGGGCGACGCCGCCCGCTATGTCGCGCCCCACGAACCCGACGCGTGGGCGACCGAGCTGGCCGCGCTCCTCCACGACGACGCCGCCCGCCGCGACCTGGGGGCCGCCGGCCGCGCCCGCGCGTCGCAGTTCACCTGGGAACGCTGCGCCGAGCAGACCCGCGAGGTCTACCGCGACGTCCTGAAGGGATAGCTGCGTCCTGCTCGGCGAGTGTGCTGTTCTCCGCCGTGGAGGCGGACCTCCCGACAGCCGCGGAGCGCTACCAGCCCCGGTCGACCCACTCCTGGAGGTGGGGGCGCTCCGTGCCGACCGTGGTGTCGAGGCCGTGGCCGGGGAACACGAGCAGATCGGCGGGCAGGGTGAACAGGCGGCGGTCGATCGACTCGATGATGCGCGGGAAGTCGCCCTCGGGCGTCTGGGTGTTGCCGGGCCCGCCGGGGAAGAGCGTGTCGCCCGTGAAGAGCACCGGGTGGTCCTCGAGCAGGAACGACGTCGACCCCGGGGTGTGGCCCGGGTTGTGGATCGTGCGGAGGCGGAGGTCGCCGACCCGGATCACCTCGTCGTCGCCGATCACGAAGTCGTACGACGGCAGCATGCGGGCGTCCGCCTCGGCGATCCCGACGTCGATCCCGGCGTCACGCATCGCCGTCACGGCCTGGATGTGGTCCCAGTGGCCGTGCGTGGTGAGCACGCGGCGGACGCCCGTGGCCCGCGCGACGTCGAGCAGCAGCTCGTGCTCGTTCGCCGCGTCGATGATCACCGCCTCGCCCGTCCCCTTGCTGCGGACGACGAACACGTTGTTCTCGTACGGCCCGACGACCAGCTTGTCGATCCGGACGTCGGCGTCCTCGAAGTGCGCGGGGCGGGCCATGGGCTCAGGGTACCCGCACCCCGGACGGCCCCGGCATGGCCGGGCCACGGGCCATTCCACTAACTTCGCTGCACGACGGGTCCCGGCCCGCGACCGCCTTGCCGCCACTGGGGAGTCACACCATGAACTTCGCGTTCTCCGAGGAGCAGGAACAGCTGCGCGACGCCGTGCGGAGGTTCATGGAGACCAAGTCGCCCTCGACCGAGGTGCGGCGCCTGATGGAGACGACCGACGGCTACGACCCCGCCGTGTGGGCCCAGATGGCCCAGGAGCTCGGCCTCCAGAGCCTCCACATCCCCGAGAAGCACGGCGGGCAGGGCTTCACGTTCATCGAGCTCGGCATCGTGCTCGAGGAGATGGGCCGGGTCCTGCTCTGCGCGCCCTACCTCTCGACGGTCTGCCTGGCCGCCAACGCGATCATGAACGCCGCCACCGACGAGCAGCAGGGTGAGCTCCTCCCCGGGATCGCGTCGGGCGAGACGATCGCCGCGCTCGCGTTCACCGAGCCCAACGGCAAGTGGGACGCCTCCGGCATCACGATGGAGGCGCGCGGCTCGGGCGACTCCTACACGCTCGACGGCACGAAGATGTTCGTGATCGACGGCCACACCGCCAACCAGGTCGTCGTCGTCGCCCGCGAGGCCGGATCGTCCGGCGAGGACGGCATCGGCTTCTTCGTCGTCGACGGTGACGCCTCGGGCCTGACGCGCACGCCGCTCGCGACGATGGACCAGACCCGCAAGCAGGCCCGGCTCGAGTTCTCGGGTGTGAGCGCGCGGCCGCTGGGCGACGTCGGGCGCGGCTGGGCGGCGCTGTCGAAGACCCTCGACCAGGCCGCGGTGTGCCTCGCCAACGAGATGGTCGGCGGCGCCCAGAAGGTGCTCGACATGTCGGTCGAGTACGCGAAGGTCCGGGTGCAGTTCGGCCGCCCGATCGGCTCGTTCCAGGCCATCAAGCACAAGTGCGCCGACATGCTGCTCGAGGTCGAGTCGGGCAAGTCGGCGGCCTACTACGCGGCGTGGGCCGCCGCCGAGGACAACGAGGAGCTCCCCGTCGTCGCGAGCCTGGCCAAGGCCTACTGCTCCGACGCCTACTTCCACGCGGCCGCCGAGAACATCCAGATCCACGGCGGTATCGGGTTCACGTGGGAGCACGACGCCCACCTCTACTTCAAGCGGGCCAAGAGCTCCGAGATCCTGCTCGGCGACGCCACCTACCACCGCGAGCTGCTCGCGCAGCGCATCGGCATCTAGCCCGAACCGCTCAACTCCGCGGCCCGTCCGTCCGAAGAGAGGACGACGCCGAGGAGGACGGGCGATGGAAGGTCTGCGCGACGAGCTGTTCCGGCGGCTCGGGCTCCTGGTGCCCTTCAGCGCCCTCGTCGTCTTCGCGCTCGGCCACCACGTCGTCTGACCGCGCTCGCGCCGACGTAACCTCGCCTCGATGGCTCTCGTCGTCGGGCTGCTCGCCTTCGGGCTCGTCGTCGCGGTCGCGGCCGTCCTGGTCGTGCGCGAGGCGGGGCGGCTGGCGAAGGACCCGCCGCCGACTCTCTTCGACCTCGACGACGCCTACGACTGGGTCGTCGACAACGTGCCCGACGTGGTCGCGGCCACGCTGACCCCCGACGACGTCCGCCGGATCCTCGCCTTCCAGGTCGAGTACTTCAAACGCAAGGGCGTCTCGGCCAATGGCGCGGCGGCGCAGCTCGCGGGCCCGGTCGTGGTCGGCGGGTCCGAGACCGTCGCCTACATCCTCGAGCGGGCGGCCGAGACGGGCGAGGCGTACCTCCCCGAGCAGGTGTACGCCGTCATCGAGACCCAGCTCGGCTACCTCCGGGCGATCGGCGCCGTCGGCCCGGTCGCCGAACCCGGCGACCCGGGCCCGGGCCGCGGCCCCGAAACGCCGTCGGGCTGACCGGCCGACGTGCTACAACGGCGGGTACCAGGGAAAGGAGGTGGTCCATACATGCATGATCAACGCGGGACCCTGGAGGTGCGCGGCCGCTGAGGCGAGCGACTGCGAGGCGGGCACCCCGCTTCGCAGCGAGCCGAGATCCTCGCCGGATGGCGAGGCGTCTAGGCCCACACCAGTCGGACTGCCCGGCGGAATCCAACCGCCGCACCGGCGTCGAACCGGCGGGGACTGGTCCCTCCCGTACCAACGGTTCGGCGCTCCATCAACTGTGAAGGAGCTCGGGCGGGGTACGCGCGTGCCCCGCCCGGCTCGCGTCCGGTGATCCGACCTGAGTAGCGTGCACGCCCATGAGTAAGCCGTCGAAGTTCGAGGGATTCCGCTACCTCGGCGACAAGCGCACGCAGGTGGTCTACGACCTCGACCTCGTCGACACGGATCCCGACGTGGCCGCTCGGGTGGACGAGCTGATGCGGAGCGAGAAGTTCCTCGCGTTCTCGCCCGACACCATCGCCGAGGCCCGCAACCGGGGCTACCGGCCGTACCGCACCCGGCGGGCCATCCGCGACGCCGCCGCCGCCGACGTCTGAGAGGCGCCGCTAGGCGAGGCGTTCGGGTGTCTCGAAGCCGGCGGGGAGGTCGTTGGCGGCGAAGCCCAGCCGGGCCTCGAAGGCGCCGTCGGAGAGCGCCGGCTCGCTCGGCAGCGCCGCCGGATCGTCGGGCACGCCCTCGAGCGTGACCCACGAGGTGCAGCCGCCGTAGGCCTCGCGCCACGGCACCTCGATGGGCTCGGCGAGGCGGTAGGCGCGCATCGCCAGGACCCACAACGGGTCGCGGCGCTTCCACTTCAGGCGTGACTCCGCGTAGTCACGGGTCCAGATGAACTTGCCGTCGATCTTCGCGAGGTCGTCGGGGTCGGTGAGCTCGGCGACCCCGACGATGTCGGCCCAGCCCTCGATCGTGATCGTCGACCGGTCGTCGCCGTCCGTGTCCGCGATCCACCGCCGGTACGCGGGCTTGAGCAGCTCGCGCTGCTGGTGCTCGGTGGTCGGGTAGAGCCACACGCGGGTCGCCTCGAGCGCGAAGTGCCGGCCCGGCTCGCGCAGACCCCCTTTGCGCAGGTCGAGGATCTGCTCGCCCGCGAGCAGCGCGCGCACGATCGCGGCCCACTCCTTGAATGCGGGTGCGGTCACGGCAGCAAGGATACTGGTGCCTTGGAACTGTCGATCGTGTCGGACGGCTTCCGCTTGCACACGCACCTCGCGTCGCCGGCCGGGGGCGGGCCCGCGCCGGCGCTGGTGCTGTGCCACGGCTTCCCGAGCGGGCCGCGCGGGGCGGCGAGCTCGGCGATCACGTTCCCGGAGCTGGCTGACCGCGCCGCGCGCGAGGCGGGCTGGTACGCCCTCGCGTTCAACTTCCGCGGGACGGGCCCGTCGGAGGGCGACTTCTCGGCGACCGGATGGCTGTCCGACATCCGGAGTGCCGTCGACGCGCTCGTCGATCGCGGCGACGTCCGCGGTGTGTGGCTGGCCGGAGTGGCCGAGGGCGGGACGCTCGCGATCTGCGCGGCCGCGGCCGACGCACGCGTTCGTGGCGTCGCTACGCTCGCGGCGCCGGCGTCGCTGCGCGAGTGGGGCCGCGACCCGACCCGGCTGCTCGAGTACGCGCGCCGGATGGGCATCGTGCGGACGCCGGGCTTCCCGCCGTCACCCGCGGCGTGGAGCCGCGACGTGTCACTCGTCGACGCGGTGGAGGTGGCGCCCAAGCTCGCGCCGCGGCCGCTGCTCGTGCTCCACGGCACCGACGACGGCGTTGTCGCGGTCGACGACGCGCGGGCGCTGGCGGAGGCGGCTGGGCCCGGGGCGGAGCTGCGCGTCGTCCATGCCGCCGGCCACGAGCTGCGGCACGATCCGCGCGCCGTCGCCGCGCTCCTCGGCTGGCTCGACCGCCAGGCCTGAAGCCTCGCCTCGGCGCACGTCACGAACCCGGGGCGAGGCCGCGGTACAGCGCGGCCATCTCGTCGCCGGCGCGTGACCACGGGTAGCGCGTCGCCCGCTCGCGACCGCGCGTGACGAGGTCGCGCCGGAGGGCCTCGTCGCCGAGCGCGCGCGCCAGCGCGGCAGCCAGGGCGTCCTCGTCGGACGGGTCGACCAGCAGGGCGGCGTCGCCGAGGACCTCGGGGAGCGCGCCCGCGGCCGCGGCCACGACGGGGATGCCCGCCACCATCGCCTCGAGCGGCGTGTGCCCGAAGCCCTCGTAGATGGACGGGTAGGCGACCACGGTCGCGCCGGCGAGCAGGTCGCGGCGCGCCTCGTCGGGCACGTAGCCGAGCCGGTGCACACGGTCGCCGTGGCGGGCCGCCGCGACCGCCGCGTGCACGCCGTCGCTGCCCCAGCCGTCGGGCCCGGCGAGCGCGAGCACGAGATCACCGTCGGTCGAGGCGACGGCGTCGAAGGCGCGCACGAGCGCCGGCAGGTTCTTGCGCGGTTCGAGCGTGCCGAGCGTGAGCACGTATCGGTCGGCGCCCGCCAACCGCCGCCCCGCGCCGGCGTCGCCCCCGGCCGTGGCGGCGAGCCCGGCGTAGACGCGCCGGACCCGGTCGGTCGGCAGACCGAACGCGTCGCGGACCTCGTCGGCGACGAAGTCGCTCACCACGTGGACCACCGCACCGCGTTCCAGCGCGCGCTGCACGAGCGTTCCGTACCGGAGGGTGGACGCGGTGCACATCTCGGGGAAGCGCAGGAACGTCAGGTCGTGGATCGTCACGAGAACGCGCGCGCGCGCGGGCGGCCCGACGAAGTTCGTGGCGTGCACGACGTTGACCGCGCCCGTCCAGCGCTCGATCCGCGGGCGTGGGCCGCGCTCCCAGAGCGCGAACAGCGCACGCGCGGGCAGGCGCGTGGTGCACGCGCGGACACCGGCGGGAACTGCGCGCGCCAGGCGCCCGCGCGAGACGCGCGTCACGCCGTACGCGACGAGCTCGATGTCGTCGCGTGCCGCGAGGGTCTCGACGAACCCGGCCGTCACGTGACCCACCCCGGTCCGGACGCCGAGCAGGGGAGTGGCGTCGATCGCGACGCGAAGCGGCGACGGTGACTCGCTCGGCACGCCGAGATCATGGCCCACCGCGACACCGAGCGAGCGTGGCGGAGCGGGTATCCCGCGGAACGGCGAGCGAGTTCCTCGCCGATCGGCGCGGCGAATAGGCTGTGAGGCCTTGGAAGGGCGCCTCGACCAGCCATCGGCGCGCGCCCCGGTCGTCGGGTTCGTCGTTCCCCGTTACGGCGCCGACGTCGCGGGCGGGGCCGAGGCCGTCGTCCGCGAGCTCGCCGAAGGGCTCGCGGCGCGAGGTCACGCGATCGAGGTGCTGACGAGCTGCGCGCGCGATCACACGACGTGGCGCAACGAGTACCCGGCCGGCGTCTCCGTCGTCGAGGGCGTGACCGTGCGGCGGTTCCCCGCGGTCGTGTCGCGCACACGGACGACGCGCGTGCTGTTCAACCGGGCCATCGCGGCCGGTTCGCCGCTCCGGCTCGACGAGCAGGACCGCTGGCTCAACGACGACGCCCGGGTCCCCCGGCTCTTCGAGTACCTCGTCGACCACGGGCGGCGCTACCGCGCCCTCGTCCTCGCGCCCTATCTCTACTGGACGACGGTCGCGGCGGCGCAGGCGTGGACCGAGCGGTCGGTGCTCATGCCGTGCCTCCACGACGAGCCCGAGGCCGGCCTCGAGGTGTTCCGGCCGCTCTTCACGACCGTGCGCGGGATCTGGTTCCTCTCCGAGCCCGAGGCGCGGCTCGCCGCCCGGCTGCACCCCGACCTCGCCGATCACCGCGTGATCGGCTCCGGGGTCCGGCCGCCCACGGCGTACGACGCAGCCCGGTTCCGCAAGCGCTACGGCATCGAGGGCCGCTTCGTCCTCTACGCCGGGCGCCGCGAGGCGGGGAAGGGCTGGGACGAGCTGCTCGCCGGCTTCGGGGCCGCGTGCGAGCGGGCCGCGTTGCCGTTCTCGCTCGTCACGATGGGAGCGGTTCCCGTGCACACATCCGGCGCGCTGGCGGAGCGCGTCGTCGACCTCGGGTTCGTGCCGCCCGAGGACCGCGACGACGCCTGTGCCGCGGCCGACGCCGTCCTCCAGCCGTCACGCTACGAGAGCTTCTCGCGCACGATCATGGAGGCGTGGCTCGCGGGCACGTTCGTGATCGCGAACGGCGCCAGCGCGGTCAACCGCTGGCACTGCGAGCGTGCCGGCGCCGGTCTGCTCTACGACGACGACCTCGAGCTGGAGCAGTGCTTACGGTTCGTCGCCGACGCGCCCGACGCCGCCGCCGCGCTCGGTGCCGCCGGCCGCGTGTACGCGTTGGAGACCGCCAACTGGTCGGCGGTGCTCGACCGGACCGAGGCGGCGCTCGACACGTGGTTCCCGCCGGCGCTGCCGTCTTCGACGTCGGACGAGGAGAGTTGATGACGCGCGTCCTCGTCGTCGCTCCGTACCCGCCGTCGACCGATCCGCTCGCCGCGACCGCCCTCGCGTACGTCCGTGCGCTCCGGGCGGCGGGCCACGTCGTCGACGTGTGGTCACCCGAACCGTCGGCCGCGCGGTACCACGGGCGGCTCACCGCGCCCGCCGGCCTGCTCACGCTCGCCCGCGTCACGCGCGGCTGTGACCGGGTGCGCGTCTACTTCCGCGCCGACTGCCATCCGGCGCCCCCCGCGGCGGCCCAAGGCATGCTGCGCGTGGCGTTGCGCGCCGCGCTCGGCCCGGTGCCGCGCGTCGAGGTCGTGCCGTGCGGGCCCGACGCGGCCGCCTCGCCGACGTTCGTGATGTTCGTGGCCGCGGGCGCCGACGTGGTCCAGCCCGACCGGACCGAGGACGCGCCCGTGGCACGCCGGCCGGACGAATGGCCGGCGGTATCCGGCCCCCACGACATCGGCGTGCTCCAGGGCGTGGTGCGGACCCGGGCCGCAGCGGCACGGCGGCAACGCGACGACCGTCTCGCCCGTGTCGACGCCGCGCCGCTCGACCCACTGCGGTTGGCCGTCCCGCCGTCGGCAACGCCGGGCGTGGCCGCGCTCCGCCGCGTGGTGCAGCGGCTGACGGCCTGGGAGACCGAACCGATCCTTACCCGGTTGAACCGCCTGAGTGCGCTGATCGAACGCGACCGGCGCGGGAGCCCGAGCTAACGCAGCTTCGACACGACGAATACCTTTGGGCTGCTGAGGCTCACGCGTCGATCGTGATGCCGATCATTTCGTTCCTCGAGGAGCCCACGTCCATGTGCTCACTGCGGGGATACCTTCGACAGGTCGGTGATGACTCGGGCGTTCGGGAGCTGCTGCCGCTCTTCGAGCGAGAGCTTCTCGAGCTCGGTGCCGTCCAGAACCGGTCGTCGTCCATATCGCTCATGCTCCGCACCGTGTATGACCAGGCGGGCCGCGCCACCGACGTCTACCGCACCTTGCCGGGCGACACGGAACGTCACGAGCTGAGCACCGCGTACGACGACAGCAGCCGCGTCGTCAGCCAGACCGAGTACCTCACGAACCTGACGACGGGGTCGACGACGACGTTCGGCTACGACGCGGCCGGCCGCCCGACGACGACGACCCGGCCGACGACCCCGAACCCGCTCGTCGACACCACCACCTATGACCCGAACACGGGCCGGGTGAGTGACCTCAAGCACACCGTCAACACCACCACGCTCTGGGACGACACGCTCGGCTACACCCTCGGCGGCAAGATCAACCACGACCAAGCGACGAACGTGACCCGCGACTACAGCTTCGACGCCGCGGGCCGGCTCACCCAGACCAAGGAGGGTGGCACCGCGGTCCGCACCTACAGCTACGACGCCGACACCAACCGCTGCGCGCTCACCGTCAGCACCGCGGTCGCCTGCACGGGGGATGGGACGCCGACCGCGACCGACGTCAGCCTGCCCGGCACCAGCGCCAACTACCTGGACACGCCCGATTCCGCGGCGAACTCGGTGACCGGGGATCTCGACGTGCGGGTCAAGGTGTCGATGCCGAGCTGGTCGTCACCGGGCGGGGACCTGATGGCGAAGTGGCGCACCGGACAGGGCTCCTATGACTTCTGGCTCGACGTGACCGGCAAGCTCGGCCTCGACTGGTCTCCCAACGGGACCACCACCAACACCGTGCTCTCCACCGTCACGACCGGCTTCGCGGCCAACACCACCAGTTGGGTGCGCGCCACGCTGCAGGTCAACAACGGCGCCGGCGGCCGAGCGATCAACTTCTACACCTCCGACAACGGCGTCACCTGGACCCAGCTCGGCACCACCATCACCCAGTCGGGCACGACCTCGATCTTCGACTCGACCTCGCCGGTCGAGGTCGGCTCCTACCAAGGTGTCGGCGACCTCAACGGCAAGGTGTTCGTCGCCCAGGAGCTCAACGGGATCAACGGCACCAAGGCCGTCGACTTCGAAGCCGCCGGCGTCAACGTCGCCACCCCGTCGCCGTACGCGGACCCGACCGGCACCGTCTGGACGTTCCACGGGACCGGCTGGACCGTCGACACCGCGCCGAGCGCAACCGGGTACACCTACGACAACGCGGATCGGCTCATCGCCAGCCCGGCCGGCACCAACTACCAGTACGACGCCAACGGGAACATGACCCAGAGCCCCGAACCGGCCCGCCTCACCGTCCGCGAGGTCGGCTTCAACGGCAGCAGTGGCACCTACATCGACACGCCCGACTCGGCGGCGGTCTCGGTGACCGGGGACCTCGACCTGCGCGCCAAGCTGCAGCTGAACAACTGGTCACCGTCCGCGTGCGTCGCCCCGATCGTCAAAGCCTCCGGGTATCCGACCAACTTCAGCTACTCGCTGGAGGTGTGCGGCGACAACAAGCTCTACTTCTCCTGGTCCGCGAACGGCACCAGCGTCAACCTCGTCACCTCCACCACCGCCACCGGCCTGGCCAACGGGGCGACGAAATGGATCCGGGCCACACTCAAAGCCAACAACGGCTCTGGTGGTCGGGACGTCAAGTTCTACCTGTCCGACGACGGCAGCACCTGGACGCAGCTCGGCTCGACGGTCACCCTGAGTCGCCCTGGGTCTCGTGGAGGCTCGGTGGTTTGGTTTCAGGCTGCCTCGCTGCCCGCGCTGACGGCAGCGTAGTGAGCGGTTTCGAACTCGGCTGGGGGCGTGTCGCCGAGGTAG
>Ga0070741_10015060_pt1 | contig 13213 bp, 11 predicted proteins | sample Coa_R1_4_FD_66440 | JGI IMG/M metagenome (GOLD analysis project Ga0070741, IMG submission 66440) | Surface soil microbial communities from Centralia Pennsylvania, which are recovering from an underground coalmine fire - Coalmine... | ecosystem: Environmental > Terrestrial > Soil > Unclassified ... | reverse complement strand
GTGCTGCGCGAGCACCTCATCCGGCGCGGGCTGCTGCCGTTGTTCGACCACTGGTCGTTCTCCGACGAGGTGGGCGCGTACAAGCCCTCGCCCGTGATCTTCGAGCACGCCCTCGAGGGTCTGGGCGGGCCCGAGCCCGAACGCGTCGCCCACGTGGGCGACCTGCGCCGCACCGACGTGGCCGGCGCTCTCGGTATGGGCATGACCGCGGTGCGTTACACGGGCGTGTTCGACGACGACTCGGCCGACCTTCCCGAAGGTCACCACGTCGTCGCGGACCACGCCGATCTGCCCGCAGTGCTCGGCTTTTGACCGTTTAGTAACGGATTTGCCACCCCCGGTCGGTAACGTGGTGCCGGCACAGGGGGGAACGTGGAGAACCTCGACTTCGAGATCGAGATCGACCTGGCATCGGGGCGCGACTACCCCGTCACGGTCGTGCACTCGCCCGCGGGCGAGGGTCGCGGCACCCTGCACTTCCCCTACGACGAGCTCGCCCTCGACAACCACCTGACCAAGCTCCAGCTCGCCCTCCTCAACTCGGGACGGGGCCAGCGCCGGGTGGTGCCCGCCGAGGAGCGCACGGTGCGGGAGTTCGGCACCGCGTTGTTCGACGCCCTGTTCGCCGGCGAGGTGCGCACCCTGCTCGACGTCAGCCGACATGAGGCTCGAAGCAAGGGCACCGGCCTGCGGGTGAAGCTGCGCTGCCGCGCCCCCGAGCTCGCCGCACTGCCGTGGGAGTTCCTGTTCGACACCGAGGTCGACGAGTACCTGTGCCTGTCGCGCCAGACGCCGCTGGTGCGCTATCTCGAGGTCTCGACACCGTGCGAGCCGCTGAAGGTGGCGCTGCCGCTGCGCATCCTCGGCGTCGTCGCCAGTCCCAAGGACCTCGACGCGCTCGACGTCGACCGCGAGAAGCAACGGGTCGAGCAGGCGGTCGCCCACCTGGTGGAGAGCGGCAAGGTCGAGTTGGAGTGGCTGGCGAAGCCCACGTGGCGCGAGCTGCAGTCGGAGCTGAGTCGCCGCAAGTGGCACGTGGTGCACTTCGTCGGCCACGGCGGCTTCGACCAGCGGCGCGACGAGGGCGTGCTCGCGTTCGAGGACGACGACGGCAACGCCCACCTGCTCGGCGCGGGCGACGTCGGCCTGCTCCTCGGCGACCACGACGACCTGCGCCTCGCCGTGCTCAACGCATGCGAGGGTGCCCGGTCGAGCGCGCGTGACGTGTTCTCCAGCACCGCGGCTGTGCTCGTGCGCAAGGGCACGCCCGGCGTGGTCGCCATGCAGTACGAGATCACCGACCTGGCCGCCATCGAGCTGGCCCGGTCGTTCTACGACTGCATCGCCGCCGGCCAGCCCGTCGACACCGCCATGTCGGAAGCGCGCAAGGCGGTACGCCTGAGCCTCCCCGGCACCCTCGAGTGGGGCACGCCCGTCCTCTTCATGCGTGCCCCCGACGGGGTCCTGTTCGACCTCGACGGCGAAGCCCCGTCAGTGCCGTCGCGCCGCGCCGCCCCGCCGACACCCCCCCGCCGGCCACGCGAGCGGCGTGACTTCCGGGTGCCGGGCGGTCGGCCGGTGCAGATCGCCGCCGCGGGCGTCGCGGTCGCCGTCGTCGCAGCAGTGGTCGCAGTCCTTGCGACGACGTCCGGCTCGGCCGTCTCGAAGGCGCTGCTCAAGCCGCAGGGGCTGGCGTTCGCGGGTGGACGGGTCTACGTCGGCGATGCCGGCCATCACCGCATCATCAGCATGACGCCCGACGGCACGAAGGTGCGGCTGGTCGCCGGTTCCGGCTCGGGCGCGATCCGCGACGACAAGGCTGCGAAGGCGGGCGTGGGGTGGACGAAGGCGCTCGCAGTCGGACCCGACGGCGTCGTCTACCTCGCCGACTCCACCCAGGAGACGGGGGGCAACGCCGTCATCAGACGGCTCGTGGGCGGCCGCCTCGAGACGTTCCTCCCGCCGTCCGGCATCACCCTCTACGCGAACGGCCTCGCGGCGTCGCGCACGGGCCGGCTCTACGTCCTCTCGTTCGACACCGTCTACGCCTACGACGGCGGAAACGCTTTCAAGGCAGTGACGGCTCCGGGGACCGTGCAGAACCCCCTCGGCGGCGCGGTCGGGCCCGACGGCTCGCTGTACTTCTGCGACTCCGACAACTGGGTCGTCAAGCGATTGGCTCCCGACGGCACGCTGAGCGTCATCGCGGGCACCGGCCCGAAGCAGGGATTCAACGGTCGTGACGGCGACCTGGCGGTGAAGGTCGGTCTCGGTTACCCGGCCGACGACGCCTTCGACTCGCACGGCAATCTCTACGTGCTCTCGCAGGACGGCTCGATCCGCGAGATCGCGAACGGAGCCATCACGACGGTGCTCGAGGCCCACGGCGATGGCAATGTCGACGGCCCGGTGGCGGTGGCTCAAGTCGGAGAGATCGACGACATCGCGGTGACGCCCGCCGGCGACGTGTTCTTCCTCGACCTGAAGTTCAACCACGTGCGCCGGATTCACAACGGCGTCGTGTCGACGGTGGCCTGAGCGATGGCGTCCCGCCCCGTCGTCGTCAACTTCTCGCAGATCGCCGACGCGTTCGGCGGGGCGGAGGCAGCGTTCGCGGCGCACGACGAGGCCGACGCGCCGCCGTCTGCGGACGACACTGCGTTCCGCGCCGTGATGAGCCGGGCCATCACGGCGCTGCAGGACTCGGAGACAGAGCCCGGTGTGCTGTCGTCGCCCGACGACGCCGCCGGTGCGCTGCTGCAGTCGTTCATCGCCGAGCAGGCCGAGGCCGGTGGCCTCGTGCAGCCCACGACGGGCGACGCGCTGGAGGCGAAGTTCGACAAGCACGACTACTGGGGCTGGGCGCGCGGCGCGGGGTGGAACTTCCTCAGCACCAAGCTCGGCCGCCAGAACCGTCATGCCCTGCTGCCGTGGCCGAAGCCGGGAGACACGCAGCGCCTGTCGACGGGCGCCAAGGTGGCGATCCTCGGCGACTGGGGCACGGGCCTCTACGGCGCACCCCGCATCGCCGACTCCATCGAGCAGCACGGCGGCGACTACACCGCTCTCGTGCACCTGGGCGACGTCTACTACTCGGGCACCGAGACGGAGGTGGCCCACCGGCTCATCCAGGCGTGGCCCAAGGTCGACGCGCCCAGCCGGTTCTGCAACTCCAACCACGAGATGTACAGCGGCGGTGGGCCGTACTTCACCGAGACGCTGCCCACCTACGAGCAGACGTCGTCGGCGTTCGTGCTCGAGACCGACGACTGGCTGCTGGTCGGCCTCGACACGGCCTACGACGAGTACCGGCTGGCCGACGGGCAGCTCGAGTGGCTGAAGGAAGTGCTGCAGACGCAGGGAGACCGGGGGCTGATCCTGCTGTCGCACCACATGCTCTATCCCCGGTACCCGTCGAAGCACGAGTCGCCCGCCGAACTGCAGCGCCAGCTGGCCGACGTGCTCGACGCCCGGCGCATCACCGCCTGGTACTGGGGCCACGAGCACCTGTGTTCGGTGTTCGACCCGCATCCGAAGTGGGGTCTGTACGGGCGCTGCGTCGGCCACAGCGGCTACCCGTACATCCGACCGAAGTTCGGCGACGCGCCGCTCGAGAAGCTGGCCCACGACGCGTCGTGGCGCACCGTCGCCCCGCGCGCCGAGGCGCCGAGCTCGCTCGTGCTCGACGGGCCCAACCACGACATCGGTGAGCACGCCGACAAGTACGGGCCCAACGGCTTCATGACCCTCGAGCTGCATCCCGGTCGCCTGCGTGAAGCGGTGTGCGACGCCGAAGGGCGCGAGCTGTGGTCGAACGAGATCGATGTCGCGCGGCCTTGACGTCGAGGCCTTCCGTGCCCGGGCCGAGCGCACGCTGCGCGACTCCGACATCGCCGAGGCCCACGACCGCTTTCGGAATCTCGTCGGCCCATTACCGGAGGAGATGACCGACCTGGCCCGCCGCGCCTACGATGACCTGCGCGACGGCCAGACCCCCGAACCCGACGCCCTGCACGCCCTCGAGGTCGCCATCCGCATGCACCGTCCGGCACTGCTGGTGAGCGATGCACGCATCGGCGCCCTGCCGAAGGAGGCGGTGGCCGCGTTCCCGGAGTGGAATGGCTTCGCCAAGGCGGTGCGCGACCACATGGGCGCGGTCGGGTGCGTGCAGCGCGTCAACGGGTCCAACCCCGAGCTCATCGGCACCGGCTTCGCCATCGGCCCCACCGCGGTCGTGACCAACCGCCACGTGGTGGCCGCCCTCACGGGCGGCAGCGGGGCGCTGGAGCCGGGTGACGCGCAGCTGTGCTTCGCGGACAGCGGTACGGGCGCGGCCCACACCGCGCCGGTGGTCGAGGTGCAGGCCACCCACCCGACGCTCGACGTCGCCGTCCTCCGCATCGACCCCGACGGTGAGGCGCCCCGACCGTTCGTGATGAGCCCCGCGCCGCCCGACGTCGGCCAGGCTGTCGCCGCCATCGGCTATCCCGACGACGACCCGCGGAGCGCCGGCTTCGACAAGCTGCTGTTCGCCGACGGCCTCGGCGTCAAGCGCGTCGCCCCGGGCGAGATCACCGGCGTCCGCGACGACGCCTTCTTCCACGACTGCTCCACCCTCGGCGGCAGCTCGGGCTCGCCGGTGGTGTCTCTCATCGACGCGTCCCTCGTCGGCGTCCACGCCGACGGCTGGTTCCTCGCCCGCAACGAAGGCGTCGTGGCCTGCAGCGCCCACGAGTTCCTGCTCTCGTTCTCGAGCCCTCCATAGCCCTCCGGCCGCAACTGGCCGCAATCACGCACCGATTCGGTGGGTGGCTGCCGCCAGAAACGCCGAGGGATTCGCTGGTGGTCGGGACCGGCGTCGATCCGGTGACCTCGCGCTTTTCAGGCGCGCGCTCTACCAACTGAGCTACCCGACCGTGGTGCGTGTTGCGATGTTGCAGGTGTTACGCGGTCCTGACGGGATTTGAACCCGCGACCTCCGGCTTGACAGGCCGGCGTGCACTCCAAACTGCACCACAGGACCCTGGGCACCCCCAACGGGATTCGAACCCGTGTTACCGCCTTGAAAGGGCGGCGTCCTGGGCCACTGGACGATGGGGGCTCGGTCCCCGAGGGCGCCGGTCACGATAGCAGGCGCCACGACGAGCCTTCCGGGGTGTCCTGCACCTCGACGCCGAACTCCACCAGCCGGTCGCGCACCCAGTCGGAGTCCTCGAACCGGCGCTCCGTCCGGGCCCGATCCCGCAGCTCCAGGAGCGCGTCGACCAGCGGGCCGATGTCGCTCATCTGCCCCAATCGCACGATCATCGACCGCAGCACGGCCCGGGCCCGGTCGGGCTCGTCGCTCTGCAACGTGTCGCGCGACCACGCCACCAGGGCCTCTTCCAACTCGAGCATGGCGGCCACCGCGGTTCGGACGTCGAGGACGGCGAGGGCCGCTTCGAACCGGCCCTCGAGCTCGGCAGCGGTGGCCAGCAACGGCGAGTGCGCGTCCGCCGCCGGGCCGCCGGGCTCCTCCTCGCCGCCGGTCGGGGAGAAGGGGGTCAGGACCACGTCGCCCGCCTCGGCCAGCTCGGCCAGCGGCACGGTGCTCCCCGACGGGATGACGTGCGACTCGCCCCCCCGGCGGACGGTCACGCCCCCGAGCCCTTCGACCGTCACCGTGGAGGCGACCAGGTCGATCACGCACGCCGTGTGCTCGTCGACACCGAGAACGAACGCGACCTCGGGCAGCGACTGTTCGAGCATCGCCAGGCGCCGTTCGCCCAAGTAACAGAAGCGGGTGTCGTGGGTGCCGCCCTCGGCGTTGTCGTAGTGGGGGATGACCGCGATCGACAGGCCGGTCGCGGCGCCGATGAGGTCGAGGCCCGGCAGCCACCGCGGCTCCTCGCCCACCTTGTAGATCTCGTACACCGGCACGGTGACGGCCCCGAGCGTGAGAGCGGCGGCGCTGGCGAACGTGACGCACCCGCCGTCGCGCAGCTTTGATGCGAGCAGCTCCGGGACGGGGGTAGACGCCCACTGCCGCAACGCGTACGAGGGCGAACCGGGGCCCGCGAACACGTAGCCCGCGGCCCGCAAAGCGCTGAGCATCTCCTCGTAGGTGACGCCGTCGTCGTCGGTCGAGCGCCAGCGCGCCACCGAGATGGCGTGGCCGACGCCGTCGCGGAAGTACTCGACCGCGCGCGCGGAGATGTCGGACGCGTTCTCCTGGAACCCGACCGGCGTGTCGAGCAACACCGCCGGCCCGACGGCGTCGGCCTCGGCCAGCAGGCGCCGATGTGTCTTGATCATCGTGGGGCTCGTTTCGCCCGACCCCATGATCGCCAGGATGCGCGGGACCGCACTCATGCGAAGAACCCGTCGGTGGTCGCCTCGTGCAGCACCTGGGCCAGGGCCGCCGGATGCTGCGCGTGCAGGTCGTGATCGCCGGCGAGGGGTCGGACGCGACCGCGGCGGAGCAACCCCACGGCCTCGTCGGTGGTGGCGAACCCGCCGGCGGCGGGCACGAGCAGAACCGGGACCTCGATCGACGCGTACAGCGACGACGGCCGGTGCTCCCACAGCCCGCGCAGCACGAGCAGGTGGCGTTCGAGGGTGAGCCACGGTGTGACGGTGCCGTCGGGCCGCACCTCCCAGTTGGCGAGCATCCCCGCGATGCCGCTCTCCGGCCAGTCTGGGTGGAGCCGGCGCAGCATCTGCTCGAGGTCGACGAGCGGCGTGCCGGCGGTGGGCGGCGGGCGCATGGCGGCCGCGCACGCCTCCCAGTCGGGGAACGGCCGCGACAACTCGATGGTGCCGCCGTCGACGCCGACCACACCGGCGATCAGCGTCGGGTGCCGGTGGGCGAGCTCGACCACGACGTTGCCGCCCCACGACTGCCCGGCGACAACGGGGCGCAGCCAGCCGAGGGAGCGCACCACCGCCGCCACGTCGTCGGCGACCTGCGCCATGTCGTAGCCACTGTCGGGCTTGTCCGACTGCCCGTGGCCGCGCAGGTCGACGGTCGCCGCCGGATGGCCGTCCGCCTGCAGCTCCTCGACCACGCCGTCCCACATGCGGGCGTTCGACGCCAGCCCGTGCACCAGCACGAACGGACGCCCGTGACCGTCGGGCCAGACGCGGACGTCGAGGCCGACGCCCGGCGCCACCTCGACGCGCTGCGACGTCACCCGTCGGACAGGGCAGCCACCGCCTGCTCCTGCAGCCACCCCAGGTACGTGTACAGAGCGAAAGCGGGAGCACTGGGATCATCCGGGTCCATCTCCCGCTCGTACATGTCCTCGGTGACGTCGAGCCGCGTCCCCAGTACGAGGCGGAGCTGGTTGAGGGCGCCGAGCCACCCGGCGAGTTGCTCCTCGTCGAGGCGGTCGGCGTCGACCGTCTCCTCCATCACCGTCAGCGCCTGCCGGTGGTGCTCCTCGAGGTCGTTCCCCATGAGTCGCCGGTACTCGTCCTCGTGCTCGTGCTCGGAGTCGTCGGTGTACGCAGGCGGGAACAACCGGTGCAGCGACGGGTCGTCGGTACCCAGCAGGTCGCGAAGCTGGCCGGGCAGCGACCGCAGCAGATCGCGCTCCTCGACCGGCAGGCGCAGCTGGTAGTCGCCCCTGCGCGTGCGCTTGATGCGGGCGCCGATCATCTATTCACTCCGTTCTCCATCGCGCGGTCGCATCGCTACTCGCTCTTCTCCATCGTCGCCCAAAGCCCGTGCTCGTGGAGGCGGAACACGTCGAGCTCGGCGCGCTCCCGGGTGCCGCTCGACACGATCGCCCTGCCCTTGTGGTGCACGTCGAGCATGAGCTTGGTGGCCTTCTCGCGGCTGTAGCCGAACAGCTTCTGGAAGACGTACGTCACGTACGACATCAGGTTGATGGGGTCGTTCCACACGATCACCAGCCATGGACGGTCGGGCTCGATGACCTCCTCGGTGCCCGGCTCCTCGAGCTCCACGGGCATCGGCGTCGACATGGCGGTGATTTTCCCACCGATACGGAGGCGTGCTTTGTGGGGGACACCAACCGGCCCGTAGTGTCGGGGCCCGCATGTCTCGGCTGGCCCGCCTCTCCCTGGTGACGACCGTGCTCACCTTCCTGCTGGCCACGGCGGGCGGGCTGGTGCGGGCGACCGATTCCGGGCTCGGGTGCCCGGGGTGGCCCACCTGCTACGGCCGGTGGATCCCGCCGGCCAACCACCACGCCATCATCGAGTGGACCCACCGGCTGCTCGCCTCGCTGGTGTCCTTCGGCGTGATCGCCACCTGCGTGGTCGCCGTGCTGTTCTACCGGCGCGACCGCACGACCGTCCGCCTCGGCCTGGCGATCGTCCCCCTCGTGATCGGCCAGGCCCTGCTCGGGGCCTACGTGGTGGAGCACAAGCTCGAGGCGTGGACTGTCGTCGCCCACCTGGGCCTCGGCATGGGCTTCGCCGCCACCCTCATCTTCCTGACCGTGCATCTCACGGCGAGCTCACGGGGCCGGGCGGAACCCCGCACGCTGACGCTGCTTGCGGCCGCCGCCGCAGGCGTGTTCGTGCAGCTCCTCCTCGGCTCGTGGGTCACCGGCCAGGAGGCGGGGCTGGCGTTCAAGGACTGGCCCCTCTACGGCGGCCGGGTCGTCCCCAACCTGGGCCACGAGGTCGCCGCCCTGCAGTTCCTCCACCGCACCTGGGCCTACGCGCTGGTCGCCCTGGTGTTCACGGTGGCCGTGCACGTGCGCCGGCGCTACCCGGCGGGCGACCCCGTGCGGCGGTTGGTCACGGCCGCCGCCGCCCTGGTCGTGGTGCAGGTCGGGCTCGGCGTCCTCAACATCGCCACCCGGCTCAACGCCGCCGTCGTCACCGCCCACCTGGGCGTGGCCACTCTCATCTGGGGCTCGCTGGTCACCGCCTTCGCCGTCGCCCTCCGCCGCCCGGCTGCCTCCGCCGGCGACCTGGGTGCGGAAAACCCGGTATCCCGGGAAAAGCGTGCTGAGAACGAGCCGTCGCCGGCGCGTGTGCCTGTGCGCGAGAAGGTCTCCGCGTACGTGGCCCTGACCAAGCCCCGCATCATCGAGCTCCTCCTGGTCACGACCGTGCCGACGATGGTCGTGGCCAAACGAGGACTGCCATCGCTGTGGTTGGTGCTGGCCACCCTCGTCGGCGGCACGCTCGCCGCCGGTGGCGCCAACGCCATCAACATGTACGCCGACCGCGACATCGACAAGCTGATGAAGCGCACGGCCAAGCGGCCGTTGGTCACCGGCGTGATCGAGCCCCGCAACGCCCTCGTGTTCGCCATCTCGCTCGAGGTGCTCGCCTTCGTCGAGCTGTGGGCCCTGGTCAACCTGCTCAGCGCCGTGCTGGCGGTGAGCGCAACCCTCTTCTACGTCTTCGTCTACACGCTGTGGCTCAAGCGCCGGTCCACCAGCAACATCGTCATCGGCGGCGCCGCCGGCGCCGTCCCCGTGCTGGTGGGGTGGTCGGCGGTCACCGGCAGCCTGGGCATGGCCCCGCTGGTGCTGTTCGCCATCATCTTCGTGTGGACGCCGCCCCACTTCTGGGCTCTGGCCATCCGCTACCGGGAGGACTACGCAGCCGCCGACGTGCCCATGCTCCCGGCGGTGGCGTCGTTCACCCGCACCGCCCGCCAGATCGTCATCTACACGATCGCCCTGTGGGCTGCTTCCCTCGTCTTCGCCGACGTCGGGCGCATGGGTCTGATCTATCTGGTGGCGGCCGTGGTCCTCGGGGCGGTCTTCCTCGCCGGGTCCCTGCAGCTCGCCCGCCAGCGCACCGTGGCCGCCTCCGATCGGTGGGCGATGCGCCTGTTCAGCTACTCGATCTCGTACGTCACCCTGCTGTTCGGTTCGATGGCCCTCGACCAACTGGTGCACGTGCGATGACGCCTCCGGCGGCGGCGGTCTCGATAACTCGTCTGGGCGGTGGAGCCGTGTGTAGAGTCCCGGCGCCATGACGCTGACCGAGGCGCCGCCGCAGCCCGCTCCCAGCGCCGAACCGGCTTCGGAACCGGTCGCCGGCGGGAGCATCCTCACCACGGCCGACCATCGCCGCCTCGGGCGGCTCTACATCGGCTTCGCGCTCCTGTTCCTGCTCGCCGGCGGGATCGTCGGCGGGCTTCTACAGGTCGAATTGGCCGGTTCCGGGGTCCAGGTCACCGGCAACGCCTTCGCCCGTCTCTTCTCCTTCCACGCCACCGTCACCCCGTTGCTGTTCCTCGCCCCCCTGTGGGTGGGGGTGGCCACCGCCGTCGTGCCGGGGCAGATCGGCGCACGCGACCTCGCCTTCCCCCGGCTGCAGGCGTTCGCGCTGTGGTCCTACGTCGTCGGCGGCGGCGTGGTCGTGGCCGCCTACATCGTCGGCAGCCCCCGGGGCGCCGGGCTGACCCTCTCGGTGCCGGTGCGCGTGGCGGGGGCGTCGAGCACCGCCACCGACCTGTGGATCGCCGGCCTGGCGGTGGTGTCCATCGCCGCCCTGGTCGCGGCCGTGAACCTCCTGGCCACCATCGTCACGTTGCGGGCCGACGGCATGCCGTTCTCGTCGCTGCCACTCTTCTCGTGGGCGACGTTCGCCACCGCCGCCGTCCTGGTCGTCGCCATCCCGACGTTCCTCGGCGGCCTGCTGCTCCTCTACCTCGACCAGCACTTCGGCGGGTCGTTCTTCGCCGTCGGCACCCGGGGCACCCAGCAGGTGTGGCAGCACCTGCTGTGGCTGTTCGGGCGGCCGGAGGTGTACCTCCTCACTCTGCCCGGCCTGGCCGTGGCGTCGGAGATCGTCGAGACGCAGACCGGCCGGCCCCTGGTCAACCGCAACGTCGCCATGGGCGCGCTGGGCGGCTTCGCCATCCTCTCGCTGGGTGCATGGGCCGCCGGGGCCAGCGCCTCGACAGCGGTCGTGCTGCCGACGTACTCCGCGCTCACCGCCCTGGTGGCGGCACCGGCCGGTGTACTCGTGCTGCTGTGGCTCGGCACCCTCCGCGAGGGCAGGCCGAAGCCCAACGTGACGCTGTTCTACGTCGTGGCCTGGCTGCTGCTCGTGCTCTTCGGCGTGGCCAACACGATCATCGCCGCCGCCGCCAAGGTGAACGCGGGCACGGCCTGGTCGACGGGTCACCTGCACGTGGTCGTGCTCGGGGCGCCGGTGCTGCTCGGCTTCGCCGCCGTCCATCACTACGCGCCGCGCATCTGGGGCCGCGCCCTCCACCAGGGCATGGGCGGTCTCGAGGTGCTGCTGCTGCTCGGCGGGTTCCTCGTGATGGGCCTGGCCGACTACCTGCTCGGGTACGACGGCGCCCCGTGGCACGTCGCCGACCTCATCAACCCGAAGAGCTCGTGGCTCGCCCTCGAGAAGCTGGGCACTGCGGGCGCCGCCCTGGTGCTGCTCGGCACGCTGGTATTCGTCGCCAACGTGGCCCGCACGGTCGCCGGCGGCCGCGGCGCAGAGGAGGTGTCGGCATGAGCGACGCCACCCTGGCGCTCCCGGCCGGCCCCGAGACGCGCAAGTCCGACGTCCTCACGGTGGCGACGACGGTGGCCGGCATCGCCGGGTTCATGGTGATCGTCGGGCTGTTCGCCGCCTATCTCGAGGTGCGGGCCCTTGCTCCGGTGTGGCCGGCCAAGAAGGTGTCGCTCGACAACTACCTCGGCACCACGTTGACCCTCACCATGCTCATGTCGTCGGTGACCGCCGAATGGGCGGTACAGGCCATGAAGATCGGTAACCGACGGCACGCCCTCACCGCCCTCGCCCTCACCCCCGGCTTCGGCTTGGCGTTCCTCAACCTGGTCTGGTACCTCGTGACCAAAGTCGGCTTCGGCCCCGGCAGCCACCCCTACGGCGCCCTCTTCTACGCGTTCATCGCCGCCACCGTGGTCAACGTGGCCGTCGGCATGGGCTTCCTGATCGTCGCCCTGCTGCGCACGTTCGGGCACCAGGTCGGCCCGGGCAACACCTCAGTGGCGCGTGCCGCAGCTGCCTACTGGCACGTCGTCACTGCCGGGTGGGTGCTCACCTTCGTGGCCCTCTACGTCTTCCAGCACCGGTAGGTCGGCAGATGCTCTCCCACGCCAACAAATACCTCTTCGCCCTGGCGGGCTTCGCGCTGGTCGGGTTCGCCGGGTACGGCATCGCGGTCGGCGAACGCGCCGGCACGTTCCTGCTGTTCGGCCTGTTCGTAGGCGCATCGGCGGTCGCACTCGTCGTAACTGGCGCCACCGTCGGCGAACCCGTTCCCGAGCCGGTGGCCGAGGGCGAGGAAGCCACCACGGTCGTCGTCGAGTCGGGGTCGACGGCGCGGCCCAGCCCATGGCCGCTCGCCGGCGCGCTGGTGCTGGGACTGGCCGCGGTGGGAACCGCGGTCGACGGGCGGTTGCTGCTGGCCGCCGTGGTCGCGGCCCTGATCCCCGCCGGCGGCTGGCTCGGCCAGGTCTGGCGTGAGCACGCGGCCTGGACCGACCGCCTGAGCGCCCGCCTCGAGGATCGCGTGCTGGTGCCCGTCGCCCTTCCGGTCGGGATGATCGTGCTCGTGCTGAGCATCGCCTTCGCCGTGTCGCGCGTGCTGCTGGCGCTGCCGGAGAAGGGCTCGACGGCAGGCGCCCTCGTGATCGCCGTCCTCGTGCTGTTCGGCCTGTCGCTGATCGCCGCCCGCCTGCCTCGGCTGCGGTCGTCGGCGCTGGTCGCGGTCGCCGCCGTGGCCGCGGTGGCGGTGGTGGCAGCCGGGAGCGTCGGCGCCGCCCAGGGCGAGCGCAAGTTCGAGAACAAGGGCGAGAGCGGGGAGCCGGTGTTCGACGTGACCGCGTTCAACACCGCCTTCAACCTCAAGTCGATCACCGTGCCTGCCAAGGCGAAGAAGTTCGAGGTGGTGTTCGACAACAAGGACGGCATCTACCACAACGTCGCCTTCTACAAGCTCGACGGCACACCCATCTTCAACGGCAAGCCGCTGCCCAAGGGCGTCGAGAAGTTCGAGGTCACAGCCCTGCCGCCGCCCGGGAAGTACGAGTTCCTCTGCGACTTCCACGCCACGCTCATGAAGGGTGATTTCGTCGTCAAGTAGACGGCGACTCGGCATCGGCGTGACTGCACTCATCCTGAGCCTCACCGCGTGTGGCACGCACGGCGCGTCGCCGGCCGGCACGGCGCCCTCGTTCAAGCTGTCCGACGTGCGCGACCCGACCCGCACGGTGAGCTCGACCGCGTTCAAGGGCTCGCCGGCGCTCAT
>Ga0070741_10015059_pt1 | contig 13213 bp, 7 predicted proteins | sample Coa_R1_4_FD_66440 | JGI IMG/M metagenome (GOLD analysis project Ga0070741, IMG submission 66440) | Surface soil microbial communities from Centralia Pennsylvania, which are recovering from an underground coalmine fire - Coalmine... | ecosystem: Environmental > Terrestrial > Soil > Unclassified ... | reverse complement strand
TCACGCGGCCACCGCGGATCAGGACGACCGAGTGCTCCTGGAGGTTGTGGCCGATTCCCGGGATGTACGCGGTAACCTCGATCCCGGTGGTCAGGCGGACGCGGGCCACCTTGCGGAGGGCCGAGTTCGGCTTCTTCGGGGTCTGGGTGTAGACGCGCACGCAGACGCCCCGCCTCTGCGGTGAGCCCTTGAGGGCCGGCGCCTTAGACTTCGCTCTGGCCGCCTTGCGCCCAAGGCGGACGAGCTGCTGGATTGTCGGCATCTATCTCCGGGGGGTGATCTGAATCCCAGGCGGCAGTAGCCGGCTGGGCGACAAACGATGAGTATACCCAAAAGCCGGATGCCCAATTCCGCCCGCCAGAAGACCGGTCGGACGACCCAGTACTTCGAGCCGGAACCCCAGGTCGCGTCGCGCCCGCGTGTGGTCAAGATGGCGGTCGGGGAAGCGGTCCTCGAGCTGCAGGCGGACCGGGGCGTCTTCGGCTCCCGGGGAGTCGACCTCGGCACGCAGACGCTGCTTCGCGAGGCTCCTCCTCCCCCGGCTCAGGGCGAGCTCCTGGACCTCGGCTGCGGCTACGGGCCGATCGCGATACACCTGGCGCTCGCGGCGCCTTCGGCCCACGTGTGGGCGATCGACGTGAACGAGCGGGCGATCGAGCTGGCCCGCTCCAACGCTGCTGCGGCGCATGCCTCCAACCTCACCGCGTGCACCCCGGAGGAGGTTCCCGAAGCGGTGTCGTTCGATGCGATCTATTCGAACCCGCCCGTCCGGGTCGGCAAGGCGGCGCTGCACGAGATCCTTTTGCGCTGGTTGCCCCGGCTCCGCCCCGGAGCCCCCGCCTACCTCGTCGTCCAGCGCAACCTTGGCGCGGACTCGCTGGCCACGTGGCTGGAGAGCCAGGGCTTCCAGGTCGGACGCCTCAAATCGAAGAAGGGCTTCCGCATCCTGGAGGTGCGCTCAGCCGCGTCTTAACAGGCTGGGTTGACCCCGCCGCAAAGCTGAATCAAGATCGCCCCGGCGTGCCGGAGGGGGAGGGCCGGCAAGGCGGAGGAGGGAGGGCCCTTGGTGCGGAGCCTGCGGTGGCGGCGGCGGCGTCAGGCCTGGCCGGCGAAGTGGCAGGCGGCCATCTGGTCCATGGCGCCGTGCGGCTCGAGGAGCGGCTCCTGCTCCGAGCACACGCCCGGCACGCGGGCGATCGGGCACCGGGGGTGGAACCGGCATCCCGACGGCGGGTTCACCGGCGACGGGATCTCGCCCTTCAGGGAGATCGGCGCCCGCTGCCGCTCCACGTCGGGGTCGGGCACCGGGATCGAGGAGAGCAGCGCCTTCGTGTACGGGTGCTGCGGCCGGTCGTAGATGTCGTTGCGGCCCGCGGTCTCGACGACCTTGCCCAGGTACATGACGGCGATCCGATCCGACAGGTGCCTCACCACCGCCAGGTCGTGGGCGATGAACAGGTATGTCAGCTGGAATTCGCGCTGCAGGTCCTGCAGCAGGTTGATGATCTGCGCGGCGATCGAGACGTCCAGCGCCGAGACCGGCTCGTCGCAGACGATGAACTTGGGGTTGACCGCGAGGGCGCGGGCGATCCCGATGCGCTGGCGCTGGCCGCCCGAGAACTCGTGCGGGTACCGGTTGTTGAAGTTGGGGTTCAGCCCCACCAGGCGCAGCAGCTCCTGCACTCGCTTGATCCGGTCGTGGTGCGACCCGATCCGGAAGTTGTCCAGCGGCTCCATGATGATGTCGCCCACCGTCATACGCGGGTCGAGGGAGGCGAAAGGGTCCTGGAAGATCATCTGCATCTTCCGGCGCACCCTGCGCAGCTTCGAGCCTTTCAGCTTGGTGACCTCTTCGCCGTCGAACATGATCTTGCCTTTGGTCGCCGGCATCAGGGCGGTGACCACGCGCGCCAGCGTGGATTTGCCACACCCCGACTCGCCGACCAGGCCGAGCGTCTCGCCACGACGGATCTCGAGGTTGACGCCGTCGACCGCCCGCACGGCGAGATCGCGAGCCGCGAAGCCGCCCTGGATCGGGAAGTGCTTGTAAACGTCCTGGATGCGCAAGATCACGGGGTCCGACTGGACCGCTGTCGCCGGCCGCTTCTCAGCTGCTTGCATGCACGTCCCCCGCGGCCTTCAGCTTCGCGGCTGCATCCAGTGACAGCGCGCTGGCCTTCGCGGCTTCGATGTCTTCGCCCCTCACGTTGCGCATCAGGACCCAGCACCTCGCGAGCTGGTTGACGGCGACCTCGTCGAGCGACGGCTCGTCGACCTTGCACTTGTCCACGACAAAAGGACAGCGCGGGTGGAACTTGCACCCTGGGGGTGGTTTGGTCAGGTCGGGCGGCAGGCCCTTGATCGAGACCAGCCGGTCCTTTCGGGACTCGTCGACCCTCGGCACCGAACGCAGCAGCGACCAGGTGTACGGGTGCTGCGGGCTCTTGAAGATCTGCTCGACGGGGCCCTCCTCCACGATCCGGCCGGCGTACATGACGACGACCCGCTCGCAGAGGCTCGCGATCAGGGCCATGTTGTGGGTGATCAGCATCATGGCGGTGCCCAGCTCGCGGTTGAGCTGCTTCATGAGCTGGATGATCTGGGCCTGAACGGTGACGTCCAGCGCTGTCGTCGGCTCGTCGGCGATGAGCAGCGCGGGCTCGTTGGACAGGCCCATGGCGATCATGGCGCGCTGCCGCATACCGCCCGAGAACTGGTGAGGAAAGTCGTTGACCCTGGACTCGGCGGCCGGGACCCTCACTCGCTTCAGCAGCTCGACGACCCGGGACTTGGCGAGCTGGGGCGTGAACCGGCTGTGAGCCGTCATCGCCTCCTGGATCTGGAACCCGACCTTGGTGACCGGGTTGAGCGATGTCATCGGGTCCTGGAAGATCATCGCCACGTCGTTGCCGCGGAAATCGCGGATCTCCTCGTCGTCCATCTTGGTGACGTCGCGGCCCCGGAACAGGATCCTGCCGGAGACGATCTTGCCGGGCTCAGGGACGAGCCGAAGGATCGATAGGGCCGTGATCGTCTTGCCGCAGCCGGACTCTCCGACGACGCCCAACGTCTCCCCCGCGTCGATCTTCATCGTCACGCCGTCCACGGCCTTTACCACACCGCGAGACGTGAAGAAGTTCGTATGCAGGTCTTCGACCTGGAGGAGCGTCTGTGCCACTTAAGCCGAGAACTCTAAGGGACTTGGCGGAGGTTAGCGCCGCATCCGCGGATCGAGCGCGTCGCGGAGGCCGTCCCCGATGAAGGTGAAGGACAGCATGGTCAGGGCCACGGCAATGGCTGGGAAAAGCACCTGCAGAGGGTCCGCGAAGATGCCCGAGTAGCCGTCTTCGATCATCACGCCCCAGCTGGGCTCGGGGGGACGGATCCCGATTCCGAGGAAGCTGAGCGCCGCCTCGGTGAAGATGGCGGACGGGATGCCGAAAGTCAGCGTCACGATCACGGGGCCGAGCGAGTTCGGCACCAGGTGCTTGAGGATCAGCTTGATCGGCGACGACCCCGTCATGATCGCCGCCTCCACGTACTCCTTTTCCTTGATCGACAGCACCTGGCCGCGCACAAGCCGGGCGAGGCCGACCCAGCTCGTGATGCCGATCGCTATGAAGATGCTCCAGAAGCTGGGTCCGAACGCGGCGACGAAGACCAGCACGAGGAGCAGGTCAGGGAACGCGTACATGATGTCGGTGAACCGCATCAGCAGGTTGTCGACCCTTCCGCCGTAGTAGCCGGCGGCCATTCCGATCGAGCCGCCGATGACCAGGACCAGGAACTGGACGATGATGCCGATCGCGAGCGAGATCGACGCGCCGTAGAAGATCCTGGACATCTGGTCGCGGCCCAGGATGTCGGTGCCCAGCGGGTGCTGGAGGCTGGGATGCGCATACGTGTCGACGACGTTTTGCGAGAACGGGTCGCCCGTGATGTGGAGGATCTTCCATAGTCCTCCCGGCGTGGCCGGCAGCCGCGCCCCGAACGCGATGACGATCAGGATGATGACGACCGCGAGGCCGGCCACGGCCAGTCGGTTGCGCCGGAAGCGAATCCAGGCGTCCTGCCAAAGGCCGGTCTGCTCGGGGACGTCCCAGTCGACCTGGTTGGCGACGCCGATCGCTGTCGCCATCAGCTGTTGAGCCTCACCCGCGGGTCGATGAACACATAGAGGACGTCGACGATCAGGTTCATCAGGGCGATCATCCCGGCATACAGGAGCGTGGTCCCCAGGATCATCGTGTAGTCGCGCGAGGAGATCGAGGTGACGAAGCTCCGGCCGATGCCCGGGATCGCGAACACGGTCTCCACGATGAAGGAGCCGGTGACGAGGAACGCAAAGGTCGGGCCGAGGGCCGTGACGACCGGGATCAACGAGTTCTTCAGCACGTGCCGAATGACGACCAGGCGCGGCCTCAGGCCCTTGGCCCACGCCGTCCGGACGAAGTCCTGGCGAAGCGTCTCGAGGGTGCTGGAGCGGGTCAGCCGGGCAATGTACGCGGTGGGCAGCGCGCCAAGCGTGATCACCGGCATGATGAGCTGAATCTGGAACGGGTTGTACGGTTGGGGCAGCCCGCCGGTCGGCAGGTAGAAGTTGCCACCGGTGATCTTGTTCAGCTCGAGCGAGAAGACGATGATCAGGATGATGCCGACCACGAAGTTCGGCGTGGACGCCGCCACCGTGGCGAGGCCGAGCGCACCGTAGTCCGCCCAGCTGTTCTGGCGCAGCGCCGCGATCACGCCGAGGCCGATCCCGATCGGCACCAGCAGGACGAAAGTGACCGCGCCGAGCGTCAGTGTGTACGGCCAGCTCTCGAGCAGGAGGGTCGAGACATGCTGGCCGGGTGACTGAAGGGAGTCCCCGAAATCGAAATGGACGGCACCCCACAGGTACAGCCAGAACTGCTGCCACAGTGGCTTGTCCAGGCCGTACTTGATGTTGAGGTTGTTGATGACGGCGGGTGAGAGCTGGCGGCCTTCACGATCCCACGGACCACCCGGCGCCATGTGCATGAGGATGAACGTGACGAGGATGACGAAAAAGAGGACGGGGATCATCCAGAGCAGGCGCCGTATTACATAGACCACCAGGGTGGCCGCCCGTCCCTGGGGGATCCACGAGAGGAAGGGCAGGGCGCCCCTCCGAAGAGGGGCGCCCGTTGCTACTGACAAAGTCTTACTGCGAAATGTACATCGTTGTCGAGGAAGCGAGGTCTCCAGCCCAGTCGTCATCCAGAGGGGTGTTGACGAGACCCTGGACCTTCGGGGACAGGAGGAAGAACTTCTCGGACTGGAAGATGAACGTGACTGGCGCCTGCGAGACCAGCTCCTTCTGCGCCTGCGCGTAAGCCGCGTAGCGGGCGCTGTTGCTGGAGGCGTTGTCGCCGGTCTGCACTGCGGAGTCGTAGGTCTTGTCCGACCAGCCGGAGAACTGGTTGCCGGAACCGGTGATGAAGATGTCGAACCAGTCCTGGCCGTCGGGGTAGTCAGCCTGCCAGCCGGAGAGGCCGGACATCTGGTAGTTCAGCGTGCCGAGGTCGTGAGAAACGCTCTTGCTCTCCTTGGCGTCAAGGATCACGTTGAGCCCAAGGCACGTCTGCCACTGCTGCTGGAAGAACTCGGACGTGGTCTTGCGCGTCGGGCTGTTCCTGTACTCGTAGTGCAGGTTGGCCAGCTGCGCGTCGGTCACGCCTTCGGTCTTGGCCTTCGCAAGAAGCTGCTTGGCCGCGTTGCAGTCGAACGACTGGTCGTTGAGGTCGGCCTGGTAGCCGGGCATGCCCTTCGGGATCATGCTGTTGAAGGGGGTGCCGATGCCCTTGAGGATGTTGGTCACGTAAGACTGGCGGTCGATCGACTTCGAAAGAGCCATCCGCAGGTCGACGTTGTTGAGCGGCGGCTTGGTCGTGTTGTAGTCGATCCAGTACGTCAGAAGGGTCGGAAGCTTCACGACCTGCTTACCGAGCTTGGGGTCGTTCAGCACGCTCTGGGTGTCGGCGGGCGGGATGAGCGACATGCTCAGCTCGCCGTTCTGGTACTTCGCGAACTCGCTGTTCACGTCGGCGATCTCGTAGAAGACGACCTTCTGCAGCTTCGGCTGCGTCCGGTAGTACGGGTTCGGGACCAGCGTGATGTGGTCCTTGGGCACAACCTCGGAGATCTTGAACGCGCCGTTGCCGATGACCTGGCTCGGGGCGTTGGCCGAAACGGCACCGAAGGAGCCGTTCGCGGCGTCGACTTCCGACTTCTTGAGAGGAGCCGCCAGCCAGAGGCTGGAGATCCACTTGAAGTACGGGGCCGGGTGCTGGAGCTTGACCACGAAGGTGTGGTCGTCAGGTGCCGACAGCCCGAGGCCGTTGAGGAACGTGGACACCGCGTTGGCGTCCTTGGCGTCGATGCTGCCGTAGTTCTGGGCGCCGGCGATGGTGCCGTCGAAGAACGGGTCGGTGTACGGAGCGGCGACCGTCGGGTCGAGAATCCGCTTGTACGAGTAGACGAAGTCACCAGCGGTGACCGGGCTGCCGTCGCTGTACTTCTCATCCGTGCGGATGTGGAAGGTCCAGGTCAGGCCGTCCGACGAGATGTCCCAGCTGGACGCGGCCGCGCCCTCCACGTCGGAGAGGTCGGACTTCGCCCTTGTGAGCGCCTCGAACGTGTTACGGCCGAGGTCTGCCTCGTAGACCCACTGCTGCTGGGTCGGGTCGAGAGTCGATGGCTCTGTATTGATGTTCACGCTGAACACCTGCTTGTCAGGTGGCGCAGGACTGGCCCCCCCGGTGGTGTTGCTGCCGCCGCCACAGGCGACCGCAACGAACAATCCTGCACTCGCGAGCGAAATCGCCCGGATGCGGAACCCTAGGTGCATACGCGTCTTACCTCTCTACCTGATCCTGCAGCCTTCTTCCCGGGGCCGACCGGGGCGAGAGTGCGCCGACAGCAGGTCTTACTCACACAGCCTCCACGGCCAAAGCGAATTCTGTTGTGGCGGCGTGACGGGTGTCAAGTTCATAGCCGTACGCCAATCCGAACGCCCGTTCGCTTTCTCGTCAGTGCGACGCTATCGAGATGGTACCCGGCGACAGTGCGCCGGGCCATTCGTCGACTGGCGAGGTGACCACGCCGGACACGTAGGAGCGCACGAGGTACCAGCTCTCCGACTGCGCGAGGAAACCCGCCGGCACATCGTTCACGAGCATGGACTGCGCCTGGTGGTACTCCTGGTCGCGGCGCGAAGGATCGGTGTCCGTCTTGGCCACCCGGACGAAGTTGTCGTACTGCTGGTTCTGATACAGCGACACGTTGTCGCCGCTTGTGGTCGTGAAGACGTCGAACCAGTCCGCGGGGTCGGGATAGTCGGCCATCCATCCTCGCGGACCGGCGATCTGGAACTGGCCCGTGTCCAGCCGCGAGGCCAGCGTGTTGCCGTCCAGCGCCTGCAGGTTGAGATTCACGCCGAGGTTGGTCTTGAGCTGGTCCTGCACGAACTTAGCGGTGGCCTTGCCGAAGTCCGACGACTGGTCGTACGAGAAGGTGAGCGACAGCTGATTCGGCGACAGCCCGGACGCCGCCAGCGAGGCGCGCGCCTGCGCCACGTCGAAACGTTGGGTCGAGAGCCCGCCTTCATAGCCGTGCATGCCCTTGGGGATGAACGTGCTCGCCCCAATGCCTTCGCCCTGGAAGATCTGCGCCACGAATGCGTTGCGGTCGATCGCCTCCATGAGCGCCTGGCGCACGCGGACGTTGTTGAGCGGCGGCGAGTTGACCCGGAAGGCCAGCCAGAAGACGGTGAGGTCCGGGGTCTTGACGAGCTCATGCTTGAGCCTCGCGTCGGCACTCACCTCGGCCGCCTGCGCAGGCTGCACCTCGATCTCGTCGACGCTCCCTGCCCTGTACTTCGCCAGCGCAGCGCTTCCGTCGTTCACGACCTCGAACCGGATCGCGCTCAATGCCGGCCTCGGCCCCCAGTAGTAAGGATTGCGGGTCACCGTGATGTGGTCGCCGCTCACCATCTCCGCCGGCTTGAACGGGCCGTTGGTGACCAGGGTGGCCGGGTCGGCCGCCCATTTGTCGCCGCTCTTCTGGGCCACGTCCTGCCGGATGGGCGCACCCGCCGGCAGCGCGGCCAGCCAGATGAACGCGGGGTCGGGGTTGGCGAGCGTGACCTGGAAGGTGAGATCGTCAACGGCCTTCAACCCGAGCGTGCTCAGAGCACCGTCGATGGCGGCCGCGTCGCGCTGCGGATCCAAGAGGGCCACCGCGTCACCATTCTGGACCGCGTCCGCGAACAGCGTCTCGTCCGGCGCGGCAAGGCGCGGATCGATGAGCCTGCGCCACGCGAAAACGAAATCCTGCGCCCGGACCGGACCGCCGTCCCAGTACCGGGCCTTCGGACGGAGATGGAACGTGTACACGCGACCGTCGCTCGACACGTCGTATCCCTGGGCGGCTGCGGGCACGACACCTGTGAGATCCGGGACAGGCTTGAGGAGCGGCTCCGCGATGGCGCGGAGAACCGCTGTCTCGTACGGGTACTGGGTCTGGCCCGGATCCAGGGATGAAGGCTGGTCCTGCAGCATGACGCGAAGCGTCTGGTCCTTGGCGAGCTTCGGCCCCTGGGTCAGACCGCCGACGGTGCACGCCGCGGCGGCGACGACCGCCAGCGCAAGGATCGCGATGGCGCGCCAAAGCCTCGAGCCTGGAGTCATCGATTCCATCCTAATCCCGCGTCGCCGATGACCCGATTTCCCTCACCTGAGTGAGGCTGTGCAGAGAGGAACGCATCGAGGCTTCCTCCCAGAACGAATAAAGGAGGCAACCCTGGCGGGCGCCCCCCTTGTGCACGTACGGTTGACTGTACCCCAAACCGGCCCCGCCGGCCAAGACGGTGACCGAAGAAGATCGAGGTGGCCGGCCACCGGACCGGCCACCTCTCGCTTTGCTCTCAGACGCTCAGCGTCTCCAGGTCGATCGGCTCCTCTTCGAGGATCCTTGCCGCCTGCTCACGCTGCTTCTTGTAGTAGTCGAGCCCGGTCCCCGCGGGGATGAGCTTGCCGATGATCACGTTCTCCTTCAGTCCGCGCAGGCGGTCGACCTTGCCCGAGATCGCGGCTTCGGTGAGGACTCTCGTCGTCTCCTGGAACGAGGCGGCGGACAGCCACGACGTGGTGTTCAGGGCCGCCTTGATGAGACCCAGCAGCACGGTCTGCGCGGTGGCGGGCTCGCCGCCCTCCGCCAGCGCACGCGCGTTGGCCTCCTCGTACTCCCACTGCGAAACGATCTCGCCGGGCAGGAGCCCGGTGTCGCCGGCCGAGTCGATCCGGACCTTCCGCATCATCTGCCGGACGATCACCTCGATGTGCTTGTCGTTGATGTCGACACCCTGGCTGCGGTAGACCTTCTGGACCTCGTCCACGAGGAACGTCTGGACCGCCTCCTTGCCGAGGATGTGCAGCAGCTCCTGGGGTGAGATGGACCCCTCGGTGATCTGCTGGCCCGCCTTGATCACGACCTTCTGCCCGTCCCGCCTGTCGAGCTCGGGCCGGATCCGCACCTGGTGCGGGATGGCGTACTCGCGGACCTCTTCGTCGACCGTGCGGACCGTGATCTCCTTGCCGGAGACCGCGACCTTGCCGGCGTGCCGCGTGCGCACGCCGCCGCCCTTGGAGTCGTGGGCCAGCTCCTGGCCCTCCATCACGTCCTCGCCGCTCTTGACGAGCACGTCCATCTTCGAGTCGAACGGGTAGGAGACCTCGAACTCCTCCTTGGAGGTCACGCGCACCTTGCGCGAGCCTTCCTGGCGGATGATCTCCAGCTCGCCGTCGATCTCCGAGATGATGGCCTTGCCCTTGGGGATGCGAGCCTCGAACAGCTCCTCCACGCGGGGCAGACCCTGGGTGATGTCCACGCCGGCGACGCCGCCGGTGTGGAAGGTTCGCATCGTCAGCTGGGTGCCGGGCTCGCCGATCGACTGGGCGGCGATGACTCCAACCGCCTCGCCGATCTCGACGATCTTGCCCGTCGCCAAGTTTCGGCCGTAGCACGTGCGGCATACGCCCTCACGCGCCTCGCAGACGAGCACCGAGCGCATCTTGACCGGCATGCCGGCCTGGATGATCTGCCGGGCCACGTCGTCGTTGATGGACTGGCCCGCCTCGACCACGACCTTGCCGCCGACCTTCACGTCCTCGGCGGCGACCCGGCCGGCGATCTTCTCGAAGATCGGCTCGTTCTTGGCCCGCTCCGGGGTGATGTCGCGGATCCAGATCCCGTTGGTGGTGCCGCAGTCCTCTTCGCGCACGATGACGTCCTGGGCGACGTCGACGAGACGCCGCGTCAGGTAGCCCGAGTCGGCCGTGCGAAGGGCGGTGTCGGCCAGGCCTTTGCGGGTGCCGTGGGTCGAGATGAAGTACTCGAGCACGGTGAGGCCCTCAGTGAAGTTGGCCTGGATCGGAAGGTCGATGATCCGGCCCGTCGGGTCGGCCATGAGGCCACGCATGCCGGCGAGCTGGCGGATCTGCTGGATGTTTCCGCGGGCGCCGGAGCCCATCATCATCCAGATCGGGCTGAACTTGTCGAATGCGTGCTCGGTCGCGTTGCCCACCTCTTCGTAGGCGCGCTGCCAGAGCTCGATGACCTTGCGATATCGCTCGTCCTCGGTCATCACGCCACGCCGGTACATCTTCTCGACGTCCGCGACCTCTTTCTCGGTGCTGCGAATCGTCTGCCACTTCGAGTCGGGGTGCGGGATGTCCATCGCGGACACCGTGATCCCGGCCTGGGTGGCGTAGCGGAATCCGAGCCGCTTGATGTCGTTGACGACACCGGCCGTCACCTCGCTGCCGTACAGGCGGTACAGCTCGGCGACCAGCACGCGGAGCAGCTTGCGATCGTAGTGCGCGTTCTGGAACGGCAGCGGCTGCACGGCGACGGCATCGTCCGGGGATGTCGCGCCGGCTCCCTGCATCGGCGGTCGGCCGACCGGGAGGGGCTGGTTGAAGACGACCCGGCCCGGAGTCGTGACGATGACCTCGTCGCCGACGCGGACGCGGATCCATTCCTGCAGCTTGATGGCCTTCGCTTCGAGGGCCAGCAGGACCTCGTTCTGGGAGCTGAACGCGTGCAGCTTGGTGGCGTCGGACGGCTGCTCCCCGCGCGAGGCGGTGAGCCAGTAGCAGCCCAACACGACGTCCTGCGTCGGGGCGACCACGGGGTGGCCGTCCGCCGCGGACAGGATGTTTTGCGACGACATCATGAGGTTCTTCGCCTCCGCGATGGCGCCGCTGAACAGCGGGACGTGCACGGCCATCTGGTCGCCGTCGAAGTCGGCGTTGAACGCCGCGCACACGAGCGGGTGGATCTGGATGGCCGAACCCTCGACGAGGACCGGCATGAACGCCTGGATGCCCAGGCGGTGCAGGGTCGGTGCGCGGTTGAGCAGCACCGGGTGGTCCCGGATGACCTCGTCCAGGACGTCCCAGACCTCGGTGCGGCTGCGCTCGACCATGCGCTTGGCCGACTTGATGTTGGTGGTGTAGCCCTTGTTCACGAGCTCGCGCATGACGAACGGCTTGAACAGCTCGAGGGCCATCTTCTTGGGCAGGCCGCACTCGTGGAGCTTGAGCTCGGGGCCGACCACGATGACGGAGCGACCCGAGTAGTCCACGCGCTTGCCGAGCAGGTTCTGGCGGAACCGGCCCTGCTTGCCCTTGAGCATGTCGGACAGTGACTTCAGCTTGCGGTTGCCCGTGCCGGTGATCGCGCGGCCACGGCGGCCGTTGTCGATCAGCGCGTCGACGGCCTCCTGGAGCATCCGCTTCTCGTTGCGCACGATGATCTCGGGCGCGCCGAGCTCGAGCAGCCTCTTCAGGCGGTTGTTGCGGTTGATCACCCGGCGGTACAGGTCGTTCAGGTCCGACGTCGCGAAGCGGCCGCCGTCCAGCTGGACCATGGGGCGCAGCTCGGGCGGGATGACCGGCAGCACCTCGAGCACCATCCACGTGGGGCTCGAGTTCGACTTGCGGAAGTCCTCCACGACCTTTAGCCGCTTGATGGCCTTCTGCTTGCGCTGACCGGTCGAGGACCGCGATTCTTCGCGGAGCCTGTACATCTCGGCCTGCAGGTCGATGCGCGACAGCAGGTCGCGAACCGCCTCCGCGCCGATGCCGGCCCGGAACGTGCGGCCGAAGCGCTCCTGGTAGTCGCGGTACTGCGTGTCGGTGAGGATCTGCTTCGGGTGCAGCGCCTCGAGGTCGGTGCGGGTCTGCTCGATCTCCTGCTGCAGCGCCTCGAGCTCACCCTGGATGCCTTCGCGCTGCGTCTTGGTCGCGGCCTCGATCTGGGCCTCGAGCGACTTCTTGTCCGCGTCGAGCCTTTCCTTGGCGTGCTTCTGGGCGGCCTTGGTGTTGGCCTCGAGCTTCTCGATCTTCTCCTGGACTTTGGCAAGCACGGCGCGCGACATCTCGCGCGACATGAGCTCGCCCTTCTCGATGACGATCTCCTCGTCGCCGTTGAGGCCGACCGTCATCTGGCGGCGCGACTTGGTCCCGATCCCGGCCTTGATGTGCTCGGTCGCCTTCTTGCCCTGGGTCGTCAGCTCGTCGACGGCTTCCTGCAGCTCCTCTTCGAGCTTCGCGACCTCGGACTCGACCTCGCTCTTCAGCTTCTTCGACCGGGCCTCGTTCTCCTGACGGAGCTCACGCGCCTTCGCGTCGATGTCGCCGCGCAGGCGGACAGCACGCTCGTCCTTGTCCATGTTCAAAGCGGCGAGCATGTCCTGGCGAGCTTCTTCGTGGACGTCGGTGACGATGTAGTTGGCGAAGTAGAGGATCTTCTCGAGGTTGCGCGGAGACATGTCGAGCAGGAGTCCCATGCGGCTCGGGATGCCCTTGAAGTACCAGACGTGGCTCACCGGCGACGCGAGCTTGATGTGGCCCATGCGCTCGCGGCGCACCTTGGACCGCGTCACCTCGACGCCGCACTTGTCGCAGATGATGCCCTTGTAGCGGTAGCGCTTGTACTTTCCGCAGTGGCACTCCCAGTCCCGCGTGGGACCGAAGATGCGCTCGCAGAAAAGTCCGTCGCGCTCCGGGCGGAGCGTGCGGTAGTTGATCGTCTCCGGCTTCGTGACCTCGCCGTGCGACCACGACATGATGGTCTCGGGCGACGCCAGCGACAGCTTCAGCGCATCAAAGTTCTCTAGCTTCAGCAAGTT
>Ga0070741_10015058_pt1 | contig 13214 bp, 10 predicted proteins | sample Coa_R1_4_FD_66440 | JGI IMG/M metagenome (GOLD analysis project Ga0070741, IMG submission 66440) | Surface soil microbial communities from Centralia Pennsylvania, which are recovering from an underground coalmine fire - Coalmine... | ecosystem: Environmental > Terrestrial > Soil > Unclassified ... | reverse complement strand
CCAGCGCGCTCGCAGGAAGCTGGCAACGCACGCTGAGCAAGCCTGTCCCTCCCGACTCGGGAGCCTCCGGTTTCCAGCCGAACCCGGCCGGCACCTACACGATCACCTTCACCAAGCAGTCGCGATGGCGTACCAGTCCCGCGAGACTAGGCACTCGGTCGGTTTGCCGAAAGTACTTGATCGCATACGCGAGCGTCTCGGCTGGCGGCTTGAACAAGCCTCCCGCCCGATAGACCATCGGCCCGATTCGGTAATGCCAGGCTGAAGGCGCCGTGACGAGCCAGGTCGTGTCGCTCCCCGCCGCCGACGCTTCGCTCGCGACAAGAGCGCAGACGCAAACAGCGGCAACGGCAAGACGTCTGACCCTCGTCTCGGCGCGATTCTTGCACCGAAGCTGTGAGGCGAACGCAAAAGGCCGTTGGCGGGCCGCAGCGGCTAGGGCGTCCGGCCTGTGCGACCCGCGGCGTCTTTGTCGAGTGGGTTCGCGAGGCGACCCGGGCTCTCGAAGGTATCCTGAGCTTCACTCCGCAAGTATTGGGAGAGCACAATCCGTTAGGAATCTCTGAAATGCCCTGCAAATGGGCATGTTTTGGGCGGTTAGCTCAGTTGGGAGAGCACCAGCTCGACAAGCTGGGGGTCACTGGTTCGAGCCCAGTACCGCCCATTAGCAATAGAAAGCCCGCTGGCGACAGCGGGTTTTCTATTGCTAGCGCGAGCGCTCGCGGTGGCCACGGACTGCAACTGCTCGGCGTTCAGAGCTTCGTCCAGCAGCTCTTCTACGGCGGTGCGCTTATCCTTGCGGTCGCGCTCTCGCGCCTCACGCGCCGTCGTCGGCGCTCGAGCGCGACGTCCTGATGGCGACAGATGTGAACTCAACTATCGGCGCGCGGCTGCGCGATCTGCGCCTCATGGCGGCTATACCCTGGGCCGGGTCGCCGAGGGCGCGAACATCTCCAAGTCCTTCCTCACCCTGGTCGAACAGGGAAAGAGTGACATCACGATTACGCGCCTGATGAGGCTCACGCGGTTCTACGGCGTTCACATCTCCGATGTCTTGCCGGATGCCGTGCCCGACGACGAGATCGTGGTCTACAACGGCGAAGGACAGCGCGTGTACTTCCCAAGGGAACGGATCGACGTGTCGCTCCTCACGAAGCGGGGCGAACGCACATGTCACCAATCCTGGCGGTGTTCGCCCCCGCCGGCGAGTCGGAACCCTCGACACATGAGGGGGAGGAGTTCCTGTACGTCCTCTCCGGAAGATTCGAGCTCGAGCTCGGCGGCTGCGATCCTGTCGTGATCTCCGCAGGTGACGCTGCACACTTTGCAGGTTCCCGCACACATACCTACAAGGACAGCTGGCGACCATGACGGTCAGGTTCTTTCCGTCGTAACGCCGGCTGTCTTCTAGTCGCCGCGCCTGGTTGCCTTCCTACGGCGGCCGAACCACACAACACCCCAGCGGAGCGGCGCCGGGCGTACTGGATGCGGGCACCTCGCTGTTCCCTGCAGTGGACGACCGGGCGTCAGAGAAAGGCGACTCCGGTAGTGTCTCCGGAGGCGTTGCGTGCTTACACGAGATGCAGCTGCGTCTGGCGGCCGTCGACGAAGACGGTTCCGTCGCGGGTGAACGCCGCGTCCTGTTCCAGCGCGAAGGTCACCTCCGCATCGTCCCATTCCGAAACGGGGCACGTGACGCTCAGCTCGACCGTGTAGCACGTGTCGTAGTGCATGACCACCTCGCCGCGTGCGCCCGTATTCTCCTGCTCCCACGGGAGCCCCATCAGCGGCCCGGGCTCGTGCAGGTAGTGACTGAGCGAGTGCGAGTAGATCTTCGGCTTCGCGATGCCGGCTTCGCGTGCACGGCCGAGCGCGTCCGCGAGGATCTCGTTGCCCGTTGCGCCCTCGCGCCAGCACGACACGAAGACGTCCTGCAAGCGGTTCGCCTCTGCGATGCCTGCTCGTAGACCCTCCGGCGCTTCTGTCTCGCCCGAACCGAGCACGTACGCCATCTCCTGATGGTCCGTGATCAGCCGCAGGTACTCGAGTCCCACGTCGCAATGGAGCAGATCGCCGGGCTGAATCGGCCCGCCCTCGCCGTAAATGTCCCGAGCAGCCGGCGAGCGATGCACCCGATAGAACGCGGGGAACGACAGCGGCAATCCGAGATCCGTCACCGCCTGCCAATACGACCAGCGCAGGTCTTCGGTCGTCGTCACGCCTGGCGTGATTGTCTTGCGCGAGAAGCGCTCCGCGATTACCTCGTGCGCGATCACGCACGCCTGTTCGTAGAGCGCGAGCTCGTGGGGGAGACGCGTCTCGAGCCACCGGATGCAGAGCGGCTCCGCCGACGTTAGCCTGCTCGCAACGTCATCTCCGAGCGCCTCGACGAGCCGGTCGCGCAGCGATGCCGTCAGGCCGTCCGCAGCCCATATGTTCGGTGACACGTTGATCCCGATCCGCCTTGGGTTCCGCTCGTGGACGACGCGGCGCAGCGTCGCCCACTGATCCTCGTCGGCATCCAGCCTCCAGGCAGACGTCATCAGATCGCCGACGTCGGTGATCGAGACGTTCAGCCGTTCGACGCTGTCGCCGCGATCGAAGAAGACGACGATCTGCAGGATCGGCGCCCAGACGTCCCAAGGCATGATCGTGCGGAATACTGGGTCGTGGTTGTCTTCGTTGCAGATGACGAGCCACATGTCGAAGCCTGTCTCACGCATGACCGCCGGAAGCAGCGTGTCGAGACGCCGTGCGAGAATGTCGCCGACGACGCGGCACTGCTCCCGCACTGGCAGCACGTTCACGCCGACAGCTCCTGCAGCTCATGGACGATCTGGGAGGTTGCCGCGTAGAGCGTCGGGTAGCGCCGATAGACGTCGTCGTAGGCGCGACGTACTCCGTCGTCCGGCTCGACGACGCGCGCGATTCGCGTCCAATCCGTCTCGGCGGCGACGAGCCCGGTGCCGATCGCCGCGAGAAGCGCGTCGCCGTAGGCCGCTCCGATCGTCTGTTCCGGGAGCTCTTGGGCGATACCCGTCACGTCCGAGACCACCTGTAACCACAGGTGGGCCTGCGTCCCGCCGCCGACGGCGACGAGGCGTGCCGGCGGGCGGTCGAGGAGCTCGACGATCTGCCGGATTCCGCACCCGATGCCCTCGTACGCAGCCCGCAACAGGTCGCCGCGACGGTGCCGAAGCGTCAAGCCCGCTACGACGCCGCGTGCAAGCGGGTCGTAGATCGGCGTGCGCTCGCCGGCGAAATAGGGGAGCACGAGCAGGCCACGAGCCCCCGGGGGCGCCTCACCGGCCTCGGCCATGAGCGTTGGCCAGTCAGGCTGCCCCACCAGATCGCGGATCCACTCGGTGAGGCTGCCCCCTGTCGCCGTCCCCGCGGCGTACGTGCGCGTCCCCTGCTGGACGCCCTGCGTCGTCCAGAGCAGCGGATGTGGCGGGGCGTCAGCGACGACCTGCACGAAGAACATCGTCGAGCCGTACATGAGCATGGCGTCGCCCGGAGAGCGCACTCCGACGCTTAAGGCCTCGGCCCATGCGTCGATCGTTCCGCAAATGACAGGCGTCCCGGCCGGCAGGCCCGTCGCCGACGATGCTTCCGCCGTCACCGTGCCCACGACGTCGGACGGCCAGAGGAGCCTTGGAAACGCGATCCCCGGCGCCACCTCGTCGATCCAGTCCGTGGCCCAGCCCTCCGAGTCGAGGTCGTACAGCGGATCGCACTGGCTGGCCGAGTGGTGGTCGAGGGCGTACTCGCCCGTGAGCCTCGCGGCGACGAAAGAGCTCGCCATGTACCAACCCGTCGCGGCGCGCCACGCGTCCTCTTCGTGCCGGCGCAGCCACAACAGCTTCGGTCCGAGCGCCTGCGACGACAGCGTCGAACCGCCGCGCTCGAGGATCGCGCCGCCACCGAAACGTTTTGTCAACTCGTCTACCTCGGCGCTCGCACGCGTGTCGATGCCGTAGAGGATCGCCGGACGCAGCGGTCGCAGGTTTGAGTCGCAAGGGACGACGCACGGCCCGATCCCGCTGACGCACACCCCGGCCAGGGAATCGCCCGCGAGCGGTGCGAGCTCTGCGCAGACCGCCCTGACGTCGTTCCACCACACCGAATCCGCGTCGAGCTCTGCCCACCCCGGCCGCGGCCAGAAGATCGAGTGAGCGCGTCGCGCCTCGGCGACGATCGTTCCGTCGCCGCGCGCGAGCACGGCTTTCGTCGCCGACGTCCCGATGTCGATCCCGAGAACGGTTTCGACACTCACAGCGCCCCGAAGCCGTCGAAGTCGACGTCGAGCAGGCGGCACACCGTGCGCAGGGTGTCGACGTGATCGCCCGGAATTGCGTGGATGTGGTTCGAGCCGTAGCGGCCGAGGATCTCGCTCGGGTCAGCGTCGATGCGTGCGAAGGCGTGCGGCCACACATATGTAGACGCGCGCATCAGGCGCTCGTTCGTCTCATCGTCGAACTGCTCGAAGCGCCCGCGCAGGACGTGCATGCGGTAGCGCTCCCCGAGACGCGTCAAGCGCGCGAACGTGAATTCCCCGGGCGCAGCGAGGTGGTGAACTGTGGCGCCACCTGCCGGGAAGTAGAACTCTTCTGGATAGAAGTGAACGCGCGAGAGGTTCTCGAGCGGGTCATCGCTGCGTGCGGCGAACCACGTGGCGTGTTGTCCCGAGTTGCACAGGTCCCACACGTCGAGGTCGTCGTGGTAGTGCCGTACATCCGCGAAGAGGACCGGTGTCTGCGAGATCGACGTAAGAATCTGCATCGTCAGCGCGGCATCCATGTCGGCCTCGGTCGAGCAGACGAAAGGGGCTTTCTCGCCTTCCCAGTCGTAGGGGTCGTTGAGGAACGCCTCGGTTACGTCCATCGTCGCGAAGTGATCCGTTAGTTCTGGCTGGCCCTTGATGCCGCAAAAGTCGAGGTTCCACTCGTCAATCAGCTCGCGCATGACGTAGTACGACCGGATCTGCCGCTCGAGGAGCTCGGGTGTCAGACGGGTGTCGTCGTAGTGCACGCCAGCGGCGTGTCGTTCCAGCCACTCGCGGCCCGCTGCGACGCGTGCGCCGTCGACCTCGGGTGCGCGACGAACGATCTCCCACTGGTCAATCTCCTCCACGTCCACGCCGAATTGCGCGAGCCAGCGGTCGCTCGCCGAAACCGCCGTGTACATGCCCATCGGCCTCCCGCCGATGCGGCCGAACGTTGAGCCGCGCAGTTTTTGCACCGCCGCCCCGGCGCGAACGTGCGAATCGAGCCGAGCAAGCGTCGCTGGATCGCCGACGTCACCCCATGCTCGCGCGTACGTCCGCGCGAGCTGGTCCAGGCCTCCTGCGGCCGCGAGCATCCCGACCATTCCGGGGTACTGCGGGTCGACGTTCGAGAAGAGGAGCAGCGGGCCCGCCAGCTCGCGGGCAGCCCGCATCGTGAAGTGCGGGAACGCCCACACCGGGATGTTCAGGATCGTCAGGTCGGGCTGCGTTGCAGCTAGACGCCGCGCCTCGGTGACGGCGAGCTCGTTCGTCCAGACGATGCTCTCCGCCTGCACGACCTCGTGCCCGGCCGCGCGCAGGGCGCCTGCGATCCGATCGTCGGACTCGGCCGCGAACCGTTCGATGTCGCGATGAACCGCGGCTCGGCCATCCGAGACCGTCAGCAGACCGACCTTCGGCATCAGTCGGTCTCCGGCTTCATGCCGCACGATGCGCGAACGCGCAGCTCGAGCGGAAGGACGGAACGGATGGATTCGCCACGGCCTCCGTGGAGCCGCTCGAGCAGGAGGCCCATCGCTGTCTCCGCCATCTGCTCCACCGGCTGCGCCACGACCGTCAACGGCGGGTCGACGAGAGCCGCCCACGAGGGATCATCGATCGCGACGACGGCGAGCTCGTGCGGAATTTTGACGCCCGCCGCGCGGATGGCACGAAGTGCGCCGAGCGTCATCAGGTTGTTTCCGACGACGAGCGCCGTCGGGCGATTCGGTACGGCGAGCAGGGCTTCCGTCTCGCGCTGCGCGAGGTCGGAGCGGAAACCGCCGTCGACTGCGAACGGCGTTTGGCCGGCCGCGCGCATCGTGGCGGTATAGCCCTCGAGGCGCTCCGCTCCCGTCTCCAGATCGAGCCGGCCGCCGACGTAAGCGATGCGTTCGTGGCCGAGCCACAGCAGATGCTCGGTGGCTTTCCGCGTCGCGTCCGTGTTGTCGCACAGGACGATGTCCGCGCGCTCGTCGTGCACCCAGCGGTCGAACACCACGACCGGAATGTCGAGTTGGAAGAGGGGCGTGAGACCGCTGCCGCGGCTGTCTGCCGGGGCGACGATGACACCGAGTGCGCGTTCGTCGGCAAGCGCCTGTAGGTACGCGCGCTGCTTCTCGACGGTCTCGTCGGTGCTGCAGAGGAACAGTCGGTAGCCCTCGGAAAACGCGAGCTGCTCGAAGACGCTTACCGCCTCGTTGAAGTGCGGGTTTGCGATGTCGGGGACGACCACGCCGATCGTCTCCGCGCGTTGCCGGCGAAGGTTCTGGGCGATGCGATTCGGGCGGTAGCCGGTCTGTCGGACGGCGTCGAGCACGCGCCGCCGATGGTCTTCGCGGACGGCGGCCGCGCCGCTCAGGACGCGCGAGACGGTCGCCGCGGAGACGCCGGCGAGTGCCGCCACTTCAAGCATGGTCGGTGTTGAATTCGTTTTCACCGCGGCGTCAGCATCCTAAAGTGCGGGTCGGAAGAAAAACAAGCGCGGCGCTTGACTCTTTTGTCGACGCGCTGTAGAACCGCGACGAAGTAATCGTTTTCTTTTCCCGCGGGATCCGTCCCGCCCGGACAAGGAGAGCCCGCATGAAGCGCACCAATCCCGACCGTCGCCACTGGACGGCTGCGGCCGCGGTCTTGCTCCTCGTCGTCGCCGTGCTGACCGCGGCCGCCGTCAGCGCGCGTGCCGCGTCGAACCACCGCTCTGCCGGCACGTCGGTCACGGTCGACACGAGCTCGCCGCCCAACTCGATTGATCCGCAGTCCGGCTATACGGTCAGCGCCGGCGAGACTGATTGGCTGGTCTACACACCGCTCCTTACGTACGCGCACGAGAGCGGCGTCGCCGGGACGAAGCTAATTCCGGGTCTCGCGACTGCGCTGCCGACGGTGACGAATCGCGGCAAGACGTACACGCTCAAGCTTCGAGCCGGGCTGAAGTACTCCGACGGAACGCCCGTCCTCGCCTCTGACGTGAAGTTCGCGATCCAGCGGGCGATCAAGGTCAACTGGGGGGCCAGCTCGTTCCTGATGCCGATCGCGGGCGCTCAGGCGTACCTGAACGGGACTGCGAGCACGATCAGCGGGATCACGACGAACGACGCGACCCGCACCGTGACGTTCAACCTCACGACAGCGGTCGGGGATTTCGCGAACGTGCTCGCGTTCCCGGCGACGTCACCGGTGCCGCAGTCGACGCCGATGACGGTGCAGACGACCCAGATGCCACCCGGGGTCGGCCCGTACATGTTCCAGAACGTCGTTCCCAACCAGTCGTACGAGATCACCAAGAACCCGATCTTCGCAAGCTTCCACATCCCGGGAATTCCGCTCGGGAACATCGACACGATCAAGACGGTCATCGTCTCGAACAACACCACTGAGGCGGAGGACGTGCTCGCGAACCGCGTCGACGCATTCGACGTTGGCGACGCCGTGCCCCCGGCGCTACTCGGGCAGATCCAGTCGCAGGCGAAGGGCCGCTTCGCGAAGGAGACTGTCGCGTCGACGAACTACTTCTTCCTCAACGAGCGGCTCCCGCCGTTCAACAACATCCTTGCGCGTCAGGCCGCGGCGTACGCGATCGACCGCGGCGCGCTCGCACGACTTGCCGGTGGTTTCGTCGCCCCGTCGTGCTACTTCATCCCGGTCGGGATCGTCGGGCACCCGAACGCGAAGTGCCCGTACGCGTCGCCGAACATCGCGAAGGCGCGGGCGCTGCTGAAGAAGGCGCATTTGGTGGGCGCGAAGGTTTCCGTCTACGCGATGGCGAAGAGCCCGCGTCAGGAGGAGGGCCAGTATTACGCGAGCGCGCTCAAGCAGGCGGGCTTCAACCCGCAGCTGAAGCTGATCGATCCGGCGATCTATTGGACAACGATCGGCAACGCGAAGACGCGGGCACAGACCGGCATGGGCGGTCAATTCCTCGACTTCCCAGCGCCCGACGACTTCCTGCTCCTGATCGACGCACGCAACATCCATCCGGTCAAGAGCAACAACTTCGGCAACGTCGACGACCCATGGATCCAGAAGCGCCTGATTCAGCTCGAGGCCGTGCCGGCGACGAAGCTCCAGTCGATCGCGTCGCAGTGGGCGGCGGTCGACGAGTATCAGGCTCGGAAGGCGTACACGATCGTGTGGGGCTCGTCCCAGCTCGTCAAGTTCTTCTCGAACCGCATTGACTTCTCGAGCGCCGTCTTCCATCCGCTCTTCTTCGACGACTACTCGACCTGGAAGCTCACGAAGTAGAGCCCGCAGTCGTCAACCCGGAGGAGCTCCTCGTCGCGGCCGACGTGCCCGGCGAGGAGCTCCGTGTCGGGACGGGCGTAGGCCCATACCGGCTCGCGCTGCGGCGCCTACGACGGAACGTCGCCGCGCTCGTGGCGGCCGTGGTGTTTGTCGGAATCGTCGCTTGCTGTCTGTGCGCGCCGCTTTATGCGCATTACGTCGCTCACACCGGTCCACTCGACAACCACGAGACGGAGCGGGTGAAGGTCGGGGGGCACATCCGCGACGTCGTCTCGTTGATCGGGATCCCGATCGGCCCCACCTGGCACTCCCACTTTCTCCTCGGCGCCGACTTCAACGGCCGTGACGTCGCGGTGCGCCTGCTCTACGGCGGACGGAACTCACTGATCGTGGGCTTCTCCGCGACGGCGATCACCATGTTCGCGGCCGTGCTCATCGCGCTCTTCGCGGGGTACTACCGCGGCTGGATTGACAGTGTGCTCGCACGGATGCTCGACGTGATCTGGGCCTACCCCGCGATTCTGCTCGGCGTCGCGATTGGAACCTCGCTCTCGCTCGGCGGCATCTCGCTCGGGCCGCTCAAGATCAGCGGCGACTCGCTGTACATCCCCGCGCTGATCATCGGCTTCGTCAACATCCCGTATGTCGCGAAACCGATCCGAGGACAGGTGATCGCACTGCGCGAGAAGGAGTTCGTGGACGCCGCGCGCACACTCGACGCCGGGGGTCTGCGGATCATGATGACCGAGATCCTGCCGAACCTCAGCTCGACCATCGTGGTCCTTGTGCCGCTGATGGTCGCGAACTCGATACTGCTCGAAGCCGGCCTCTCGTACCTCGGCGCCGGTGTGCAACCGCCGAACCCGTCGTGGGGGACGATGATCAGCGATGGGGTGCGCTTGATCACGACATCGCCCTTCCTGGTGCTCGTCCCAGGCGTCGCGCTCGTCCTGACAGTTCTCAGCATCAATATCCTCGGCGAGGCGGTACGTGACGCGCTCGATCCACGCGCAGTGACGAGAACGCGCCGATGACGCGGTTCATCGTCCGGCGAATGGCACAGACGGTGATCGTGCTCGTGCTCATCTCGATCTTCACCTTCCTGATCTTCCAGGTGATCCCGAACGGCGATCCCGCGGCTCGTCTCGCGGGACGCACCGCCTCGCCCGACCAGATCCGTGCGATTGCTCGCTCCTGGGGCTTCGACCAGCCGATCTACGTGCAGTACCTGCGCACGATGCAAAAGATCTTCAGCGGCTCGGTCGTGTCCTACAGCCAGCAGATCAACGTGGTCGACCAGATCCGGCGCGGCTTGCCCGCGACGGTCTCGCTCGCGGTAGGCGCCGGCGTGATCTGGCTCCTCTTCGGCATCGTCGTCGGTCTGTTGAGCGCACTCCGCCCGGGACGCGTGCTCGACCGAGTCCTCGGCTTCCTGGCGCTGACCGCGATCTCGACGCCCGCCTTCGTCCTTGGTGCCGTGCTGCTGTACGTGTTCGCGTACAGGACGAGCATTCTTCCGACGGGCGAGTACGTACCTCTGACGGACGACCCGTGGCAGTGGTTCCGCCACCTCGTGCTTCCGTGGATCAGCCTCTCGCTCGCGTTCATCGGCTTCTACTCGCGCGTCCTGCGGGGCAACGTGCTCGACGCGAAGCACGAGGAGTATGTCCGCATGGCGCGTGCGAAGGGACTAAGCGGACGCCGCGTGATGGTGCGGCACGTCCTCCGCAACTCACTGATCCCGATCGTGTCGCTGTGGGGGCTCGACTTCGCCGGCGTGATCGGTGGCGGGGCGATCCTGATCGAGAGCATCTTCGATCTGCGTGGCGTCGGGCAGTATGCGGCGGAGTCCATCTCGACCCTCGATGTGCCGCCCATCATGGTGATCGTGATGTACACCGGCGTCCTCGTCGTCGTCGTCGCGGCACTGGTTGACATCCTGTACGCGTACCTCGACCCGCGCATCTCCCTCAACACATGAGCACGCAGCCGCCCCTGCTAGAGGTCGACGAGTTGAGCGTCACGTTCGGCACAGACGACGGGACGGTGCGTGCAGTCGATGGCGTAAGCCTGGCGGTCGAGCAGGGGGAGATCCTGTGTGTCGTCGGCGAGTCGGGATCGGGGAAGTCGGTGATGACGTCGAGCCTGATCGGCTTGACCCGCGCCGCAAACGCGCGCTTCTCCGGCCGCGCCGTGTTCGACGGCGTCGAGCTCATCGGTGCCTCGGAACGGCAGCTTGAAAGGATCCGCGGCGCGGAGATCGCAGTCATCCCTCAAGATCCGATGACGGCGCTCGATCCGGTGCAACGAATCGGAGATCAGATCGCAGAGCAGATCCGTGCACACAACCGCGTGTCGAAACGCGAGGCGTTCGAGACGACGGTCGCGCTGATGGAGCGCGTTGGCATACCGCAGGCGCGTACGCGCGCGCGCGCGTTCGTTCATCAGTTCTCTGGTGGGATGCGCCAACGGATCATGATCGCGATGGCCTTGTCGTGCGATCCGCGGCTGATCATCGCGGACGAGCCGACGACGGCGCTGGACGTCACCATCCAGGCTCAGATCCTCCACGAGCTCGCCGCGCTCTGTCGGCAGACGGGCGCCGCGCTCATTCTGGTGACGCATGACTTCGGGGTTGTGGCCGAACTCGCCGACCGGGTGGCGGTGATGTACGGCGGCCGCATCATCGAGCAGGCGTCAGTCACCGAGCTATTCGGCGACCCGCAGCATCCGTACACCTGGGGGCTCCTCGGCTCCGTGCCGCGGGTCGACCGCCCGCGCTCGGCGCGTCTCCCCACGATCGGCGGCGCACCGCCGTCGCTGGTGCGTCCGCCGACGGGCTGTCACTTCAAGCCGCGGTGCCCTCACCGGTTCGAGCCATGCGACGACGTCCCGCCGCTCGTTTCGCGCCTGCCCGGTCAGCCGAACCACCGCGATCGCTGTTGGCTCGACGTGGAGGAGAAGCGGCGGCTGCGCCTCGTCGACGGCGACATCCGTCTCGTCGGGGCCGCGACATGAGCGTTGCGACCGTCGCGTCGATGCCGCCGACGCCGCTGCTCGAGGTCGAGCATCTGAAGCTGTACTTCCCTGTCAAATCGGGCGTCGTCCTCGACCGTGTTGCTGGCTGGGTCCGCGCGGTCGACGACGTTTCGTTCGAGATCCACGAGCAGGAGACGCTCGGGCTGGTCGGAGAGTCGGGCTGCGGCAAGACGACACTGGCGCGCTGCCTCGTGCAGCTGCTCGATCCGACCGAAGGTGCGATCAGGTTCCGCGGCGAGGCCGTCGGCGCGCGCGGGCGGGCCGGGCGCCGCGCACTCCGCCGAGAGCTGCAGATCGTCTTTCAGGACCCGCAGGCGTCGCTCAACCCACGCAAGCGCATCGGCCAGATCGTCTCGGCCGGCCTGCGGCTCCGCGGACTGAAAGGCCGGGCTGCCGCGGACGAGCTCCGCCGGCTGCTGGGCGACGTGGGGCTCGGCGTCGAGTACGTGAATCGGTTCCCGCACGAGTTCTCGGGCGGACAGCGCCAGCGCGTCGGCGTCGCGCGCGCACTCGCTGTACGACCGAGCCTGATCGTGTTGGACGAGCCCGTCTCGGCCCTCGACGTGTCGGTGCAGAGCCAGGTGATCAACCTGTTGAGCGACCTGCAGGACGAGTTCAGGCTCGGCTACATCTTCGTCGCGCACGACCTCTCGGTCGTGCGGCACGTCTCTGACCGGATCGCGGTTATGTACCTCGGGAAAATCGTTGAGCTGTCGCCCGGCGACGAGCTCTACCGACGGCCGATCCACCCGTACACGGCCGCGCTCCTCGACGCGATCCCAGTCCCCGATCTGGCGCGGCGGGGGACCCGCGCGGCGCCCGTTCGCGGCGAGCCGCCGAATCCCCTCGATCCGCCCGCGGGCTGCCGCTTCCACCCCCGGTGTCCGCGCGCGACCGACGTCTGTCGCGCGGTTGAGCCGCAGCTGACCGCCTATCCGAGTGGGCACCTAGCCGCGTGCCACCATCCCTTGAACGTCAATGGCGGCGAGCTGGCGGCGGCCACCCGTTCGCAGCTCAGTCCACTCACGTCCGGCTCCGAGGCGCCAACTCTCGTCGCATGACGCGCATCGACGAAAGGTTCTCCGATCCGTGGACGCTCGCTGGGAGATTCACCCGCGAGCGCGTCGACAGCGCCGCCCTGCGAGGCAACGCCCTCGGCGATCCGCACGAGCGAACTGCATTCGTCTACACGCCGCCGGGTTACGACGACGACGAGAGCCGGCGCTATCCCACGATCTACTTTCTGCACGGGTACCTCGGACGCGTCGACGGCCTGTGGAACTGGGTCGGCTTCCAGCCGAGCGTGCCGCAGTACGTCGACGAATGCTTCGCCGATCCTTCCGAGCCACAGGCGATCGTCGTTCTCGTCGACGCGTGGACGAAGATCGGAGGCAGTCAGTACCTGAACTCACCGGCGACCGGCCGCTACCTCGACTACCTCGCGGAAGACGTGGTGGCGGCGATCGACCAGCGCTATCGAACGATTCCCGACCGCGACCATCGCGCGTTGTCGGGAAAGTCGAGCGGCGGTTACGGCGCAATGGTCGCGACGATGCTCAGGCCCGATGTGTTCGGCGCGTTCGCAAGCCACTCCGGCGACTGTGGCTTCGAACAGTGCTACCTCTTCGACGTTGCAGCGTGCGCCCGCGCCTTACGGGATCTCTAC
>Ga0070741_10015057_pt1 | contig 13214 bp, 15 predicted proteins | sample Coa_R1_4_FD_66440 | JGI IMG/M metagenome (GOLD analysis project Ga0070741, IMG submission 66440) | Surface soil microbial communities from Centralia Pennsylvania, which are recovering from an underground coalmine fire - Coalmine... | ecosystem: Environmental > Terrestrial > Soil > Unclassified ... | reverse complement strand
GGGGTTGTGCGGTCACTGAGCGTTAAGCACACAAAGAACGGCTCTGGGATTTTCGGTAACCTTGTTCTTGAAGATATGAAAGGCTCTGTGGAGATTGTGGTTTTTAACGACTTGCTCAGGAAATCGCTCCCTATACTGGAAGAAAAGGCAGAGCCCGTGATTGTAAAGGGCACCGTAGAGCCATCGGAAGAAAGGGTCAGACTGAGGGCTACCGATATATTGTCATTGAGGGAGAGGAGAAACGGCTCCACTATTCATATCAGTCTCAGTAGGGAAAGCGCGACCAAAGACAGCCTCTTAAAGCTGAAAAGGATAGTTGAGGCTTATCCCGGAAAATCCCTCATACGCCTTCATTTAGAGACGGATTGTGGAGAAGCGGTAATTGAACTCGGAGATTGCGGGGTTGATATTCAGGATGGATTCATTGATGCTGTAGGAAGGCTTTTTGGAAATAGAGTTTTAAGACTCGATTGATGCGGAAACCCGGTGCAGGAGCGATCCTTGTGATCGCCCATTGATTGCAATTTCATTTATAAAACAAAAAGGGAGGTAGTAAATCATGGAACTCATGGAAGCGATAGGGTCAAGGAGAAGTATCAGGTTTTTTAAACCCTGGAAGCCTGTGGAAGAGTGGAAGATTCAAATGATGCTTCAGGCCGCGAGGTACGCATCATGCCAGGGCAACTGCGGTTCAACAGAAGCGATAGTTATTGATAAGAAAACGTATCCAAAGGACAAATTTGAGAAGATTATAGAATGTGCCTCGCCGTTTAATGAGATACACCTGCGTCAGGCCCCTGTTGTCATTGCTTGGCTTCTAAATCTCAATGCCTGGTATAAGGAATTGGTTCAGTCATTTGCGGTATTATTTCCTGCAAGAGCGGTAACCGCAGCTCATGGGTGGACGTATAAATTACTTACGGAGGTAACATATCCACGCCTTATGAGCTTTCCTCGCGAGAGGACTGAATCGTTGCTTAGAATCGAAGCGGGACAAAGTATAGCTCATGCCATGCTTGTAGCAACTGAGCTTGGGCTTGGATGCTGTCTCCTCGCAACGGGAAGAAAACCTACCGAGTTTCCAAAGGTCTTAGGGGTTCCTGAAAATATTGTTCCAATATGGCTTATGGCTGTTGGGTATCCTGCTGAGTCTCCGGGACAAAGACCGAGAAAGCGTTTTGACAGATTGTTTCACCTGAATGAATACGGAAATCCCCTTAAAGAAGACCCGGAGGTTAAAGAGGAATTAAAGAGGAGAAAGCTGATTCAACCTATGGACCCGCTTCCTGGGAGAGAGGAAGAAATAAAACACGTATGCAGGATGTTTGGGCTTATTGAGGATATGCCCGATATGCCAAAAGAGCACATAAGGGCGCTCTATGAGGATGAGAATTCTCCTTATTATGGCGAGCTTCCACCGGGGCTTGAGGAAAAGGGGGTTTAGCCAAGAATGGGTCTCAGTAGAACGGACATTCTTGTCTGCCTCTAAGTCTGTTCCTACTATCGGATAGCTTATGTGGCCTAAAATCTGCTCAGGCAGGTTTTTGGATTCAGATTATATATCCGAAGAGACGGAATATGTATCGAGTGTATATGATTAGGGCTGTAATCACTATCCATAAAAATACGCAGATAAAGAGCCACTTATCTTTGAGAAGCGTCTCTGTGGGGTCGCCGATTGTGTCCGTCTGCACAAGATACATGTAACGAAGAACGCCATAACACACAAATGGGATGGTGATTATAAGCTCTTTGGGGCCTCTGTCTACAGTGTAGAGCGAGTAAGTAACAATAGCAGTAGTCGCAAAGATGCTGAGCGCCGCGTCCAGAAAATTTATCCTGTATTTGGAGAGCACCCTTCTAAAGGATGTTGAATTATCAGAGGATACAAGCTCAAATCGTCTTTTCCCAAATGCCAGAAGCAGAGAGAGGAGAAATGTTGTGATAAATAGCCAGCTTGAGACCTCTATGCCTGAAGCCTTGCCTCCCGCTTCAAGTCTAAGAACGAATCCCAGGGCGATACTGAAAGCGTCTATGATTACTAGGTGCTGAAGAAAAAATGTATACGCCAGGCTAAGTATGGCGTAGAGAACAATGATTAAAGTAAAACCCTTGCCCAGCCTAAGGGAGAGTCCTATTGATAAAGCAAAGATCAGTAAGATTAGCGCGACTGCCTGAGATGCGCTTACATTTCCCGATGCCATGGGACGAAATTTCTTTTCCGGATGAAGCCGGTCGGTTCCCACATCTAAGAAATCGTTGATTATATACCCTGTTGAGGAGGCGAAAGAAAAGGCAAAAAAGGCCTGGGCCATTTTCAGGAACAGTTCTCCGTCTATGGAGAAAGCACCTCCAAAAAACGGCGGGGCGAAGATCAAAAGGTTCTTTATCCACTGATGAGGTCTTAGGAGGCGAATAAAATCCCTGAGAGGAATTCCCATTTGGATATGATTCTACTGTTTTTAACGGATATGGCAACGAGCTTGTCCGTATTGGGTATATTAAGTAGTATGAGTGAATCTGAAAATAGCAAACGACGCTTCATCAAGATAGCCCACCGCGGTGCAAGCGCATATGAGCCTGAAAATACCATACGCTCTTTTAAAAGGGCAATAGAAATGAAAGCCGATATGATAGAGTTTGATGTGAGATTATCCCGGGATGGGCATCTTGTAATCATGCACGATGAAAGGGTGGATAGAACAACAAACGGTGATGGTTTAGTAAGAGAAAAAAAACTCAGCGAACTTAGAGAACTCGATGCAGGAGAAGGAGAAAAAATTCCGACACTCGAAGAGGTAATTGATTTGGCAAAGGGGAAAACGGGGTTTGTAATTGAACTGAAGGAGTCGGGCACAGAGGAGGGGGTTATAAAGCTGGTGAAAGGCAGTGGTTTAACTGAAGCATTTATCGTGTCCTTCCATCAGAATTTAATAAAGAGAGTAAAAGACTTAGAGCCGGGAATAAAAACGGGGCTTATTCTCTATTCGTCTTCTGATCCTATAAGACTTGCGAAGGAGTGCCTTGCGGATGCAGTTGCCCCTTTTCACGATTTTGTGACAAAGGGCTTGGTCGAGAAGGCTCATAATAGCGGCTTGATAATAATTACATGGACTGTTGACAGTCGAGAGGAGGCGGAAAAATTAAGGGATAGGGGAGTGGACGGAATAGTCACGAATAGACCGGATTTGGTTTAGTGACATATTGGCACGCTGCAATGTGCCATTATACGATTTCGACGAAGAGGAGAACGGAAGCTTCTATGGGTCGCTTCAGTCCTGTTCGCCGGATTTGTTATTTTGCTTTTTATTTTTATGGATTAGAATATAGCGTATGGAGATTTTTGAGGAGATTAAGTCCGATTTCAATGCCGTTTTTGAGAGAGACCCTGCAGCAAGAAGCGCCCTTGAGGTAGTATTTGCCTATCCCGGATTTCATGCGATATTCTTCCACCGTATAGCCCACTGGTTCTGGAATAATAATATGAAGCTCTTTGGCAGGGTTTTATCCCATATCTCCCGTTTTCTTACGGGGGTTGAAATCCATCCGGGGGCAAAAATAGGAAGGGGGTTTTTCATTGATCACGGAATGGGCGTTGTAATCGGAGAGACATCCGATATAGGGGACAACGTTACGATTTATCACGGGGTCACGCTCGGCGGAACCAGCTTTACGAGGGGCAAGCGTCATCCGACAATCGAAAGCAATGTCACAATTGGGGCGGGGGCAAAGATTTTGGGCCCCCTTACAGTGGGTTCGAGCAGTAAAATCGGCGCAAACTCCGTTGTGATTGTGGATGTGCCGCCGAATTCAACCGTTGTGGGAATCCCCGGAAAGATAGTTCTCAAAGAGGAATTCCCCGTATATCCCGGCCTTGAGCACAATAAACTCCCTGACCCTGAGGAGCGGGCTATTCAATCCCTTACGGAGCAGATAAAGGAGCTTGAGAAGCGGATTAGTTCTCTGGAAAATAAAGCTGAAGAAACCAAATTGGAAAGTGAAATCCTTAAGGTAGTAAAAACAAAATGATAATGACCTGTATAGAATCCCCTTTAAATTAGTAGTTATCATCCTCTTGGGCAAACTTTCATTTATAATTAAAAGGCGAAACGACTATGCAAAACCGTAAGGACGAGGTTTGGAAGTCCCGATTGACTATGGAAAAATACCTCACGGGTATTCGGAAGGCTATGCCTCTAGCTGCCGAACAGATTGAGGTTATGATGAGATTAATTTCAGCCACTCAAAGACCTGTTACTAATTTTTTGGATCTTGGCTGCGGAGACGGGATTTTGGCATCGGCAATCCTTGAGAAATATCCGGGGGCAAGAGGGGTATTGTTGGATTTTTCCAGTCCGATGATTGAGGCCGCCCGCGAAAAGCTAAAAGATTACGCCTCTAACCTGGATTTTATGATACTTGATTATGCCGAGAGCCGTTGGTTAGATCCTGTGGGTAAGATGGCGCCTTTTGATGTCATTGTATCGGGATTTTCAATCCATCATCAACCGGATAAAAAGAAGCAAGAACTATACAGTGAAATTTACGGCCTGCTGAAACCCGGCGGTGTATTTCTCAATATCGAGCACGTCTCTTCCCCGACAAGGTGGATTGAATACGTATTTGAGGAGTATTTTATTGACTCTCTGTATAATATGCACTTATCGGAGAATTCTCAAAAGACCCGAGGTCAGGTTGCGGATGAATTTCATAACCGTCCCGATAAAGAGGCAAACATACTTGCTCCCGTAGAAACGCAATGCGACTGGTTGCGCCGAATCGGTTTTAGCGATGTGGATTGTTATTTCAAGGTATTTGAGCTGGCCGTTTTTGGTGGGCGACGGCCATTAGAATGATGTTAAGGTTCACTAATGAAACTTTTAATTTTATGAAAAGAGCGTATTTAGATTACAACGCAACGACGCCTGTTGACCGTCGTGTTCTTGATGCGATGATTCCATTTATGAAGGAGGAGTTTGGAAACCCTTCGAGTATTCACTCTTACGGAAGAGCCGGAAGAGCCGCGCTTGACGATTCGAGGGAACAGGTTGCCGAGCTTCTTGGGGCGCGTCCTAAGGAGATTGTTTTTACAAGCGGCGGGAGCGAGAGCAATAACCTTGCGATAAAAGGGGTTGCTTTTGATTTGAGGAATAAAGGGAACCATTTAATTACCACTCAGGTTGAGCACTCATCCGTTATCGAAACATTTAAATTTCTCGAATCGGAGGGGTTTCGCGTTACTTATCTCGGTGTGGATAAATATGGTCTCATTGATTTAGAAGAACTCAAAGGGGCGATAACCGACGACACGATTCTCGTTTCTGTTATGTTTGCAAATAACGAAACTGGTACGGTTATGCCTGTAAGAGAGATTGCAGAGATTGTGAGAGAAAAAGGGGTTATTTTTCACACAGACGCCATTCAGGCTGCGGGGAAGATTAATATAAACTTGAGGGATCTTCCCATTGATCTCCTTTCTCTCTCAGGTCATAAGCTCTATGGCCCAAAAGGGGTGGGCGCGCTTTTTATAAGGAATGGAGTAAAACTCTGCACACTCATCCATGGAGGGGGACAGGAAGGGGGAAGACGCTCAGGAACCGAGAATGTCGCCGGAATTGTGGGGCTTGGAAGGGCCTGTGAGATTATTAAAGGGGATACAGGGTACTGGATACAGGATGCAGGGATAAAAGAATTGAGAGATAAGCTCTACGAGGGGATAATCAAAAGGATAAGTGGAGTAAGATTAAACGGCCATCCTGAGAGGAGACTTTCAAATACACTGAACCTGAGTTTTGAAGGGGCAGAAGGCGAATCGCTTGTAATGAACCTCGACATTGAAGGAATCGCGGTATCAACCGGCTCGGCATGCTCCGAAGGAAACGTTGAACCCTCTCATGTCCTCATTGCGATGGGGTTGTCTAAGGAACTCGCTGTTTCATCCCTGAGATTCAGTCTTGGAAGGTTCACAGAAAAAGGGGATATAGATCGGGTGGTAGAGGTCCTTCCTGGAATTGTGGGAAGAATAAGGGAGATCGGCTCTATGGAAACACGGGCGGCATATCAAGCCCCAGGTGTTCGGGAAATTCCATCATGACATTCATATTCTGAATGGCCTGACCCGATGCGCCCTTTACGAGGTTATCGAGTACAGAGATTATAATCGCGGTCTTGTTCTTGGGGTTTGACATTATCCCTATGTCGCAGAAGTTTGAGCCGCGAACGTCTCCTGTTGATGGATAGATTTTTTCAGGCGTAATTCTTATGAATCTTTTCTTCCCGTAGAAATCCTCATATAGGTCAAGAAGCTCTCTGGTTGTTATCTCCTCTTTCAATCTCACATAAATGGTTGAGAGAATCCCCCTGTCCATAGGGATTAAATGGGGTGTGAACGAAACCCTTACACTGAGTCCTGAGTAGTTTGAAAGGACCTCCTCAATCTCAGGTGTGTGACGGTGCTCTCCAATCTTGTAGGCTCTTACGCCCTCATTTACCTCGCAAAAATGGTAGGTGAGTTCGGGAGACCTCCCTGCGCCTGAGACACCGGATTTTGAATCAATTATTATTGAGTCCTCTTCCACGATTTTCCTTTTAAGAATGGGGGCAAGCCCAAGTATTGAGGATTCAGGGTAGCATCCTGGGTTTGCTACAAGCCTTGTTTTTGCGATTTCGGATCCAAAAAGCTCTGTAATTCCATAGACCGCCTGGGAGATAATATCAGGGCACGGGTGTTCCCCATACCATTTCTTGTAGACCGGATAGCTCAGCCTGAAATCAGCGCCTAGATCTATGACTCTTTTTCCCCTCTCAAGGAGTTCTTTGATTATTTGAGCGGATGTTCCATGGGGGAGCGCAGTAAAGACAATCTCAATATCATCGGGGACTGATTTTACATCAAGCGGCTGAAGTTCCAGATTTAGAAAGCTTCTAAGGTGCGGAAGAACATCTGAAATCCTCTTCCCGGCGTGCTTCTCAGCCGTTGCATATGTCACTTCTACTTTAGGATGGATGAGAATGAACCTGAGAAGGTCACTCCCCGTATATCCGCTTGCGCCTAGGACCGCGACCCTTTTCTTTTCCATTTTATGTGAAAAATATCTGGTAATCGAGGTGAATGCAAGTTTTGACGGTGCTTCTGCCTAGAAATTGTACGATTTGTGTAGATTTACACATCCGTTCTAGTGTATTACTGCACAGACGGGTTTCTGGGGACGAAATGTTATACATGTAACCAGCAATAAAAATTGAGAATTAGGAATTTAAAAACCTTCTGGTATGAACATTGCTATGTAAAACCTATGAGGTCGGGTGTAAACTAACATTTCTATTTTGTCTTTCCAAACTCGAGAAAGGAGATTTACGTGAATGAGACCAGCAGTAATTATTGGTGTTATTCTTATTGTGATTGGAATAATTGCCTTAACCTATCAGGGCATTACATATACAACCCACAAAAAGATTATAGATATCGGTCCTATCCAAGCTACCGCTGAGACCAAAAAGACCCTGCCGTTACCCCCGATAGTAGGCGTGCTGGCATTTGCAGGGGGGATTGTGCTGGTCATAGCTGGAACGAGGAGATCATAGTTCAACCGCCGGAGATGAGGAGGTCGCTTAGATGTCGCGTAACGCCAAACCGTCCAATCGAAAAGAGAAGGCTATTTTAGCGCTCTTGGGAGGGGCTACAATCCTGGAGGCATCAGCTCAAGTCGGTGTTTCTAAAAGGACGATTTTTAAATGGCTTCAGGAGATTGAGTTTCAACGGAGGTTGGGATTGGAGAGAGGCAATATTAAGGAAAGAAACATCAATCTGCTCAAGGCCACTTTAGGGGATGCCGTACGGACTGCGCGTATGCTTTTAAAGTCTCAATCAGAGGGCATAAGGCTCACAGCATGCCGGGTTCTGCTTGAGTACGGGTTTAGGGCAATTGAACTATCTGAGATTGCAGATCGGATTCAGAAGTTGGAACATATACTCGGAGAAGATTACAAGTCTTTATAATTCTCAAGTACGAGTGTTGTCGAGCCGGCGCTTAACCTATATGCAAGATGCCCTTAATACCAATAATACAAACCGAATGTGCATTAAACAGGTATAGTCATTGCGAGCATCCGAAGGATGGATGGTATAATATGCGCCCTTGAATGAACTCGATTTTCTATACAATTGTTATGTTGAGTTTTCAGGGGGGATCTAAAGATTAGGGCGCTGCCAAGGAGAAGGGCCGTCCTGGCAACGCCCAAGGAAAAGAAAGGAATGGTTATCTAACAAAACGCGCCTACTGACTTCCTTTCACACTGAGCTTATTCTCAACCCTCCTAACGCCATCAACGCTCCGCGCAATCTCAACCGCCCTCGTAGCTTGCCTCTGGTCATTGACAAATCCACTTAACTGGACCACTCCTTTGAAGGTTTCGACTTTGACATCAAGCCCGCTCACTTCCGGGTCGGCTAAAAGTGCGGTCTTCACCTTTGTTGTAATAGTGCTATCGTCTATATACTGTCCTGTGCTTTCATGTGTGCGGTTGCCAGCGCAGCCAATAAGTACGACGGCAAATATCAAAGCCATAATTAAACCTGAGCTTCCAATTGTGCCTTTCATTGTATAGCTAATCCTCCTTTACAAACCGTTCTGGAAAGAAGGTGGGCATAAATTGGTATACCCACCTCCCTTCTTCCCGATTTATAACCTAATAGTTGCTTCCCTTATTCTGGGTATCCTGATTTTGATGCTCTTTATTCGGGCTGGTTCCTTCTACAGCCTCATTCTTATTGATGGAAACTGCTCTGCCATTCCTCATGTCTACAGTGACATGATCACCGACATTGAGCTTTGCAAGCTCTGATGGCTCAGCAGGTATAACCTTATGGGTCTTGCCCATATCGTCCTTAAGCATGAAGCTATCTCCCTTTATATCGGTTATCTTGCCAGTAAGCTGGGTCATATCCTTGGCATTCTCCTTCGTTTCTGTCTGTCCTGCCTTTGTATTTTCAGCAGCGAATGAGCTTAATCCACCACCCAGGATGAGCCCTGCTACTATGGCTGCAGATATAAATAACCTCTTCATTTTTGACTACCTCCTTCTTAATGTCTTAATGGAACAAAACGCAATATCCGTGCCATCGGGTCTGATGTTCTCAATTCTTAATTGTGATAGGGGCTTAAGAGCAGAAAAGGAGCAGGGAAATGATAAAAAGTACGCTTCGTTGTGTAATGACACACACCCATTATAGTGTATTACTACACAGCTCTTTGTAGATCTTTATCTATCTTGAATGCGTCTCATCCATAAGGCATCACAAAAATTGAATTTTAGCCAGAACTAGTCCATATTAGACCTAAATGGTATAAATTTTGCACAAAATATAGGCGATACTAGAATGGAATGAGTTTAAGGAATCGCTTATTTTTAGAAACAGAGCCGACGCAAAAAACCTTGATTCTAATAGCTGTGGGGGTATATTAGATTAATATGTTGTTAGACCCCTAAGAGAGCCAGTCTTTGGAGGAAGCGATGTCAATTGAATTAGGAACCAACGGATTGGGGAGAATCGGGAGAAATGTATTCCAAATCGGTCTTGTCAGAAAAGCGATACATTTGACTGTGACCACTATTTGCAGGAAAGATGCTGATACCAATTCCTCAATAATATCTCACAAAATTAAATGTGTGTCAGATGTCTTAAATTCTGACGAATATGCTTTTCTAACGGAGAGCCCCTCCATATACAATTTCTAGGGATTTCAGCGGTTATTAAGGTTAAACTTAATGGCATGTGATTTGCTAATCAATTTTAGAGTTAGATATTGCACTTTACGAGGTGAGAACGATGTCAATCAGAGTAGGGATTAATGGGTTTGGGAGGATAGGAAGGAATGTCCTCAGAATTGGCCTTGGCAGAAAGGGGATAGATTTTGTGGGGGTTAATGATATTACCGATGCTAAAACACTCGCCCACCTGTTCAAATATGATTCTGTTTTTGGTCAGTATAGAGGAGAGGTTAAGTCAGAGGATGGTCACATCATAGTGGATGGGAAGTCAATAAGGGTTTTTTCTGAAAAAGACCCGGCTAAGATCCCATGGGGTGATGTAAAAGCGGACTTGGTTGTTGAGGCGAGTGGGCTATTTACCTCGAAGGATTTAGCTTCAAAGCATATACATGATACTGTGAAAAGGGTTATAATTACCGCCCCTGCTAAGGGCGAGGTTGATCTCACTACCGTTCTTGGCGTAAATCATAGCCAATACAACCCTTCAAAGCACCACGTGATATCCAATGCTTCATGCACCACAAACTGCTTTGCGATGCTTGTGAAGGTTCTGCATGAGAATTTTAGGATTAAAAGGGGAGAGATGTCCACAATTCATTCCTATACGAATGACCAGAGAATCCTTGATGCTCCGCATAAGGATTTAAGGAGGGCGCGTGCCGCGGCGATGTCCATAATTCCCACAAGCACGGGGGCGGCAAAGGCAATTGAGTTGATATTCCCTGAGTTAAAGGGGAAATTGAGTTCCGTGGCTATGAGGGTTCCTACTGCGGATGTATCGCTCGTTGACTTTACATGTGAGGTTGAAAAGTCTACAACTGTCGAAGAGGTCAACAGAAAATTTAAAGAAGCTTCGGAGGGAGAGCTTAAAGGGTATTTAAAGTATCTCGACGAGGAACTCGTCTCTTCGGATTTTGTGGGCGATACTCATTCCGGTGTTTTTGATTCATCTCTCACTTCAGTTGTAGACAGCACACTCGTTAAGGTTCTGGGCTGGTATGATAACGAATATGGCTATTCATCAAGGGTGGTGGATCTAATCGAATTTATAGGAGATAAACCCTGATGGCGAAGATGGTTGTATCCGATCTACCCGACTCTGAGATTGAGGGAAAGCGGGCGTTTGTAAGGGTTGACTTTAACGTGCCTATAAAGGACGGAGTTATCAGCGAAGACTACAGAATCAGAAGAACAATACCCACAATCGAATATCTTACACAAAGAGGAGCGAGGGTAATCCTCGCCTCCCATCTCGGAAGACCCAGAGGACGGGTCATACCTGACCTTTCCCTGAGACCGGTCTCTTTGCGCCTCTCCGAGCTTCTCGGAAAGCCCGTGGGTTTCACGGAGGACGGGACGAGGGAGGGGGTGAAAGCAACCATAGATGGGCTTAGAGAAGCGGAGGTAGTGCTCCTTGAGAACCTGCGATTTCATAAAGAAGAGACGGACAATGAGCCTGAGTTTTCAAAAGGCCTCGCATCGCTTGCTGATATTTACGTAAACGACGCATTCGGAACATCCCATAGAAAACACGCTTCTACTTATGGAATGGCGCTTTATTTTGATTTGAGAGTGGCGGGATTTCTTGTCCATCGAGAGTTGAAATTCCTTACGAAGCTTCGCGACAACCCTGAGCACCCCTTTGTTGTGATTGTGGGTGGGGCAAAGATTAAGGATAAAATCAGCGCCTTGAAGAACCTGATTGAAAAAGCGGACAAGGTTCTTATTGGAGGGGGAGTAGCGTATACGTTTCTTAAAGCGAAGGGGATAAACATAGGAGGCTCAATAACAGAAGATGAGATGATGGACTGGGCGAAAGACGCGCTCCTGAAATACGAGGGAAAGATTTTTCTCCCTGTTGACCATGTGGCTGCGGAGAGCCTTGAGAAGAGGAGAACCCGTGTGGTGGTAGACCAGGAAATACCTGAAGAATTTAAGGGTTTTGATATCGGACCTAAAACCATAACTAAATATATATCTGAGATTAAAGACACAGGGGCGATTTTTTGGAACGGCCCTATGGGAGTTTTCGAGATAGATGATTTCGCATCGGGTACAGCACACATAGCGCGTGCTATTGCGCTTGCCACATGGCGTGGAACTACCACTGTGGTAGGGGGTGGAGAAACCATTGCCGCGATAAGAAAGGCTGAGGTATTGGATTCTGAAATAATCCATATATCTACCGGCGGCGGTGCCTCACTTGAGTTTTTAGGAGGTGAGGAACTCCCTGGAATCTCTGTATTGAATGATAAGAAATGATGGATGATTCAGGATACAAGATGCACAATGCAGGAAATATGGTATGCATCTTGTACCTGATTTATTTTCATTCATGGCTGAATAAAAGTAATAAGGGGGTAGAAGAAAATGGCAAAGGTTAAAATCTTAGAGACCAAGACGGATTGGATAGATGAGTTATTAGGAAAGGATGAGGCGGATAACCTCCTGAGCCATACGTGTAAAACGATCCCAAAAGAACAGTTGCATCTGCCCGGACCCAGGTTTGTAGACGAGGTGCTGATTCCATCGGATCGTCCTCCTGCTGTTTTGAGAAACATGCAACTCCTTTTTAATACCGGCCGCTTAGCGGGCACCGGATACCTGTCAATCCTGCCTGTGGATCAAGGGGTGGAACATTCTGCGGGCGCCTCTTTCGCTCCGAATCCGATCTATTTTGATCCGGAGAACCTGGTGAAGCTGGCAATTGAAGGCGGATGCAATGCCGTTGCCTCCACACTCGGAGCTTTAGGGTCTGTTGCGAGAAAATATGCACATAAAATCCCGTTTATTGTCAAAATCAACCATAATGAATTTCTCACATACCCGAACAAATACGATCAGATTCTCTTTGGGAGCGTTGACCAGGCCTTTGAAATGGGAGCCATTGCAGTTGGGGCGACGATATATTTCGGTTCGCCTGAAAGTAGCCGTCAGATTCAGGAGGTATCAAAGGTCTTTCATCATGCCCACCGCCTCGGATTGGTTACTATACTCTGGGCGTATCTAAGGAATTCCGCATTTAAGGTCGGCGATACGGATTACCACCTGTCGGCGGATTTAACCGGACAGGCCAATCACCTGAGCGCGACGATTGAGGCGGACATTGTTAAACAAAAGCAGGCGGAGAATAACGGAGGTTTTAAAGCACTAAAATTTGGAAAAACCCATGACAAGGTCTATACGGAGTTGACATCGGATCATCCAATTGACCTGACCCGGTATCAGGTTATCAATTGTTATATGGGACGAGCCGGTCTGATTAATTCCGGCGGCGAGTCTGGAAAGAACGATCTTGCCTCCGCGGTGCGCACGGCAATAATAAACAAAAGGGCAGGCGGCATGGGACTTATTTCCGGTCGAAAATCCTTCCAGAAGGATATGAAGGACGGCGTAGAGCTGCTAAATGCCATACAGGATGTGTATCTGAATAAAGAGATAAC
>Ga0070741_10015056_pt1 | contig 13215 bp, 22 predicted proteins | sample Coa_R1_4_FD_66440 | JGI IMG/M metagenome (GOLD analysis project Ga0070741, IMG submission 66440) | Surface soil microbial communities from Centralia Pennsylvania, which are recovering from an underground coalmine fire - Coalmine... | ecosystem: Environmental > Terrestrial > Soil > Unclassified ... | reverse complement strand
CTTCAGGAAGCCCTCGTAGTTGCGCATCATCAGCTGGGCTTCCAGCTGCTTGACCGTGTCGAGGGCGACCCCGACCACGATCAGGATCGAAGTTCCTCCAAAGAAGAAGTTCGCCGACGTCTGGCTGATCAGGATCGTCGGCAGCGCCGCGACGGCGCCGAGGTAGAGGGCACCCGGGAAGGTGAGCCGGGAGAGGATGCGGTCCAGGTACTCGGCGGTCGGCCGGCCGGGCCGGACGCCCGGGATGAACCCGCCGTACTTCTTCAGGTTGTCGGCCTGGTCGATCGGGTTGAAGGTGACCGCCGTGTAGAAGTAGGTGAAGATGATGATGAAGAAGACCTCGCCCACCACGTAGTGCCAGCTGTTGGGGCTGAAGAAGGCGGCGAAGTCGAGCCAGAAGTTGTTTCCGGACCCGCCGAGCAGCTGGCCGATCGTCGGCGGGAAGGCCATGATCGAGGCAGCGAAGATGACCGGGATGACGCCGGCCATGTTCACCCTCAACGGCAGGTAGGTCGAGCCGCCGGCTGTCATTCGCCGGCCGACGACGCGTTTGGCGTACTGCACCGGGATCCGGCGCTGACCCTCCTGGACGAAGACGATCGCGACGATCACGCCGATCGCGATGAAGGGCATCATCACGACGAAGACCTGGTCGGGGTTGGTCCACCACTTCTCGATCCCGCTCGGAATGCGCGAGACGATCGAGGCGAAGATCAGCAGCGAGATCCCGTTGCCGATCCCGCGCTGGGTGATCAGCTCGCCCATCCACATCAGCAGCGTGCAGCCCGCGGTCAGGGTGATCACGATCAGGAAGACCTTCGGGAAGGTGCGCTCCCCGATCACGCTGGCGCCGCCGAAGCTCTGCGAGCTGAACAGGAAGACGTAGCCGAGCGACTGCGCGAACGCGAGGGCGACGGTCAGGTAGCGGGTGTACTGGGTGATCTTCTGCTGCCCGACCTCCCCTTCCTTCTGGAGGCGCTCGAGCGAGGGCACGACCACGGTCAACAGCTGCAGGATGATCGAGGCCGTGATGTAGGGCATGATCCCGAGCGCGAACAGGGAGAGGCGCGAGAGGCTTCCGCCCGAGAAGAGGTTGAGGAAGCCCAGGATGTTCGAGCCGCCGATTCCGTTGAGGCCGTCCTTGATGGCGCTCGCGTTCACGCCCGGCGAGGGGATGTAGGCACCGAGCCGGTAGAGCGCCAGGATCCCGGCGGTGAAGAGCAGCTTCTTGCGGATCTCCTGGACCGAGAAGGCGTTGAGGACCGTCTGCAGCATCCCTAGGAGGCCGCCTCCTCGATCACCTCGCACGTCCCCCCGGCGGCCTCGATCTTCTCCTTTGCCTGCGCGCTGAAGGCGTGCGCCCGGACGGTCAGCTTCTTGGAGATCTCACCGCGGCCCAGAACCTTGACCGGAGCGCGGCGCTTGGCGAGCCCCGCGGCGCGGAGGCTCTCGGGGGTCACCTCGTCGTTGGCCTTGAAGCGCGCGTCGAGGTCCGCGAGGTTGACCGGCTGGGTCCGGGTGCGGAATGGCTCGAAGGGCATCGACATCTTCTTGTGTGGCCCGCGGAGCTTGCGCATCCGCATGTGGACCGGGTTCTGCCCACCCTCGTAGGCGGTCTTGCGCTTGTTGCCCGAGCGGGCGCCGGCGCCCTTGTGGCCGCGGCCCGAGGTCTTGCCGTGCCCGGAGCCCGCGCCGCGCCCGACGCGCTTGCGGTTTCGGCGCGAACCGGGAGCCGGCTTCAGCGAGTGCAGGCCCTTGCGCTCCGCGTCAGCCATTCTCGACCTCCACCAGGTGGCTGACCGCGCGGATCATGCCGCGCAGCTGGGGACTGTCGGCGTGCTTCGCCGCGCTGCCGATGCGGCCGAGCTTCAGCGAGCGCAGGGTCGCCCGCTGCGCGGCCGAGGCGCCGTTGGCGGAGCGAACCTGCTTGAGGCTCACGTCGGACATCAGGAGCTCCCCCCTGAAGTCTCACCCGCGTCCACGGAGGTTGCCGCCCCCGCAGCTGCCGACGCCGCCGACGCCTCCTCTGATTCAGGCGGAGGCGGCGAGGAGGCGGCATCTGATGCTGGGATTCCCAACACCTCGCGGATCGAGATGCCGCGCAGCTTCGCCACGTCCTCCGGCTTGCGGAGGCTGTAGAGCCCCTCCATCGTCGCCTTGACCAGGTTGATCGGGTTCTGGGTCCCGATGCTCTTGGTGAGTACGTCGCGGACACCGCCGAGCTCGAGGACCGCGCGAACACCGCCGCCGGCGATCACGCCGGTTCCGGGGCTGGCCGGGCGGAGGACGACATGGCCGGCGCCGAAGCGGCCGATCACCCGGTGGGTGATCGTCTGGCCGTACTTCGGCACCCGGATCAGGTTCTTGCGGGCGTCCTCGACCGCCTTCTGGATCGCCAGCGGGACCTCGCGCGCCTTGCCGTAGCCGATCCCGACCACGGAGTCCTCGTCGCCGACGGCGACGAGGGCCGTGAACGAGAAGCGCCGGCCGCCCTTGACCACCTTGGCGACGCGGTTGATCTCGATCACGCGCTCCTGGAGATCGAGGCCCTTGGGGGAGACGGTCTCTACAGCCATCGAGCGGACGAAGGTAGCGGGTTTGCCTGGCGGGCCATCAGAACTTCAATCCCCCCTCACGGGCGCCCTCGGCGATCGCGGCGACTCGGCCGTGGAACTGGTAGCCGCCGCGGTCGAAAACGCAGGTCTCGACCCCGGCGCCCTTGGCGCGCTCGGCGAGCAGCTGGCCCGCGCGCTTTGCCTGCTCCATAGGGCTCAGCTTGCGCAGCTCGGGCTCGGTCCAGGACACGGAGGCGAGCGTGCGGCCCGCGTCGTCGTCGATCAGCTGCGCGAAGACACCGCGGTTCGAGCGATAGACGGAGAGGCGCGGACGCTCGGCGGTCCCGCGAATGCGGGCGCGGACCCTGCGGCGGCGGCGCAGACGCTTCTGGGGCTTCGTCAGGACGGTCATCAGGCCCTCTTCCCGACCTTCCGCGCGACGTGCTCGCCCGCATAGCGAACGCCCTTGCCCTTGTAGGGCTCCGGCGGCCGCGACTTGCGGATCCGCGCGGCGGTCTCGCCGACGAGCTGCTTGTCGATGCCGCGGACCACGACCTCGGTGGGCTGTGGGACCTCGAACTCGATGCCCTCCGGCGCCTCGATCGCGACCGGGTGGGAGTAGCCGAGCGACATCTCGAGGGTCTTGCCTCGCAGGTTGGCCCGGTAGCCGACGCCCTGGATCTCGAGGCGCTTCTCGAACCCGTCGGTGACGCCCTCGACCATGTTCGCGATCAGGCTCCTGGTCAGCCCGTGGAGCGCGCGGTGCTCGCCGCGGTCCGTGGGCCGCTCGACGGTCAGGGTCCCGTCGTCGATCGCCACCTTCATGTCGGTGTCGACGCGCTGGCTGAGCTCACCCTTCGGGCCCTTGACGTTGACGGTGCCGGGCTTGACGTCGATCTCGACGCCCTCCGGGATCTGGATCGGCTTTCTTCCGATTCGGCTCATCGATCGATCACCAGACGTGTGCGACGACTTCTCCGCCGACGCCGCGCTGCCGCGCCTCGTGGCCGGTCATCACGCCGCGGGAGGTGGACATGATCGTGGTGCCCATGCCGCCGAAGACCCGGGGGACGTCCGCCTTCGCCACGTAGCGGCGGCGGCCGGGACGGGAGACGCGCTCCATCCCGCTGATCACCGGGGTCCGCTCCTCGGTGTAGCGCAGCTTGACCTTGATCACCTCGCCGACACTCGCCGGCTCGATGCTGAAGTCCGTGATGTAGCCCTGCTCCTTGAGGATGCGCGTCATCTCGCGCTTCAGCCGGGAGGCGGGGATCTCGACCTCCTCGTGCTCGGCCAGGAGCGCGTTGCGAATCCGGTTCAGGTAGTCGGTGATCGGGTCGGTCAGCATGATTCGTTACCAGCTCGACTTGGTCATCCCGGGCACGTAGCCGCGATGGGCGGCATCGCGCAGGCAGATCCGGCAGAGGCCGAACTTGCGGTAATAGGCGCGCGGCCGGCCGCACTTGCGGCAGCGGTGATACCCGCGGGTCTTGAACTTGGGGTCGCGGCGCTGCCGCACCCTCTGTGACGTCTTCGCCATCTACTCCTCCTCCTTGTCGCTCGAAGTCTTTTCCTCGCCGCCACCGCCGTCGCCGTCGGCCCTGGACTCGGCCGCCTCGCCCTCGGCTCCTTCCTCGCCCTCCTCGGCCCTCTCGCGCCTGGCGTAGGCCTCCGGGTTCTCCTCCTTGAGCTGCTCCAGTGCGGCGGCCTCGGCCTCGGCGCGCTGCCGGGCCTCCTCCTTGCGGCGCTCCTCCTCTTCCTCCGCCTCGACGTCGGCCTCGCCCGGCCGTCCCTCCGCCGAGAAGGGCATGCCCAGGCCGTCGAGCAGGGCGAACGCCTCCTCGTCGGTCTCGGCGGTCGTCGTGATCGTCACGTCGAGGCCGCGGACCTCGTCGATCGAGTCGTAGTCGATCTCCGGGAAGATGATCTGCTCGCGCACGCCCATCGAGTAATTGCCGCGCCCGTCGAAGGAGCGAGGGTTGAGCCCGCGGAAGTCTCGAATCCGCGGTACGGCGATCGACGTCAGGCGGTCCAGGAACTCCCACATCCGGGCGCGGCGCAGCGTGACGGCCACGCCGACGGGCATGCCCTCACGCACCTTGAACGAGGCGACCGACTTCTTCGCCCGGCGGACGCTCGGCAGCTGGCCCGCGATCGTCGCGAGCTGCTCGGTGGCGGCCTCGAGCATCTGGGTGTTCTGCTTGGCCTCGCCGACGCCCATGTTCAGCGTGATCTTCTCCAGGGTCGGCACCGCCATCGGCGACGAGTACCCGAACCGCTGAATCAGCGCGGGCTTGACCTCGCTCTCGTAGAGCTCCCGGAGGCGCGGCGGCGGGGCGGCCTGCTTCTGCTGCTCGGTGGCGGCTTCCATCAGTCGAGGTCCCTTCCGGTCCGAGCGGCGATCCGCTTGCGCTTGCCGCCGGCGCGCTCCACCCGCACCCGGGTTGGCTTGTTGTCCTCGGGGTCGAGCAGCATCACGTTGGAGATGTGGATCGGCCCCTCCTTCTCGATGATGCCGCCGACCTCGCCTCCGCGCTGCGTGTCCTTGACCGAGCGCGGCCGCTGGTGGCGCTTCACCAGGTTGAGGCCCTCGATGAACACGTAGCCCTTCTTGGGGTCGGTGCGGATCACGCGACCGCGCTTGCCGCGCTCCTTGCCGCTGATCACGATCACGTCGTCGTCCTGCCGGACGCGCATGGAGCGGCCCATCTCAGAGGACCTCCGGAGCGAGCGAGACGATTCGCATGAAGTTCTTCTCGCGCAGCTCGCGCGCGACCGGGCCGAAGATGCGCGTGCCGCGGGGAGCGCCCGTGCCGTCGATCAGGACGGCGGCGTTCTCGTCGAAGGCGATGTAGGTGCCGTCGCCGCGGCCGAGCTGCTTCCGGGTGCGGACGACAACGGCCTCGACTACCTCGCCCTTGCGGACCCCGCCATGAGGCGTGGCCTGCTTGACGGTGGCCGTGATCACGTCGCCGATCCGCGCGTAGCGGCGATCGGACCCGCCCTTGACGCGGATGCAGAGGATCTCGCGCGCGCCGGAGTTGTCGGCGACCCTCAGTCTGGACTCCTGCTGGATCACTCGCCAGACCTCACTTCGCCTTCTCGAGAACCTCGACCAGCCGCCAGCGCTTGGTGCGGGAGAGCGGACGCGTCTCCACGACGCGGACGAGATCGCCCTCGCCGGCCTCGTTGCGCGCATCGTGGGCGTGGAGGGTGCGCGACCTGCGCACGATCTTCTCGTACTGCGGGTGGCGCCTTGCGACCTCGATCTGGACGGTGATCGTCTTGTCCGGCTTGCTCGATATGACCCGTCCCTGCCGGACCTTGCGGCCGGCCGAGCGGCGCTCCGCCGGCGGCGTGCCGGTGCCCGCGCCCTCGCGCTTGCTGCGCCGCTTGGCGCGGTACGCGGCCCGCCGCGCCGCGGCGCGCCTGCGTGCCTCGCCGCGAGCGGCCGCCCGCTCCTCGGGGGTCTGCCGGGGACGCTCCTCGCCGGGCTGGCGGGAGCGCTCGAGGCGCCGGCGCGCCTTCCAGTCGAGGCCTTCCAGGACATCGTCCCCGCCTTCATCGGACGCTTCCACGGCTTCGCCATCGGAGGAAGCCTCCTCGGCTTCGGCGGACTCCTCATCAGAAGCTTCGGAGGCCGCCTCGCCTGCGGGGGCTTCAACCTCCTTTGACGGTTCCTCCGCAGCCTCCTCAACCGGGGTCTCCTCGACCTGCGGCTCCTCCGCCGCAGCCTCTTCGGGGCTCTCCTCCGGAGTCTCTTCGGGGGCCTCTTCCGGAGTCGCCTCGGGGGTCTCCTCCTGCTGTTCGTTCTTTTCCTCTTCTGCCATCAGGTCCTCAGCTCGCGTTCGAGGTCGATCCCGCGCTCCTTGGCCACCGTCAGCAGCCGGGCAACGTCACGCCGGACCGCGGTGATCCGCGCCGTGTTCTCGAGCTCGCCGGTGGCGTGCTGGAGGCGCAGGTTGAACTGCTCCTCCCGCGTCTGGCGGATGCGGTCGACGAGCTCGTCGTCCTTGAGGTTGTGGACCTCGCTCGCCTTCACGACTGCTCCACCCCCTCGCGGGTCACGAACTTGGTGCGGATCGGAAGCTTGTGGCCGGCGAGGCGCATGGCGTCCTTCGCCAGGTCCTCGGGCACGCCGGCGAGCTCGAACATCACCTTGCCGGGCTTGACGACGGCGACCCAGCCCTCGGGGTTGCCCTTACCGGAGCCCATTCGGGTCTCGGCCGGCTTCTTGGTGACGGGCTTGTCCGGGAACACGTTGATCCAGACCTTGCCGCCGCGCTTGATCTTCCGGGTCATCGCGACACGGGCGGCCTCGATCTGGCGGTTGGTGATCCAGCCGCGGTCGAGCGCCTTGAGGCCGTACTCGCCGAAGGCAACGGTGGTTCCGCCCTTTGAGTAGCCGCGACGGCGGCCGCGCTGCTGCTTGCGGTAGCGGACTCGCTTGGGCATCAGCATCAGCGCTCACCTCCCCCGTCCTGGTCGGTCAGCTCCGAGCGGTAGCCCTCCGGCATGACCTCGCCCTTGTTGATCCAGCACTTCACTCCGATCCGGCCCGTGGTGGTGCGGGCCTCCGTGAAGCCGTAGTCGATGTCAGCGCGGAGGGTGTGCAGCGGAACCCGCCCGTCGGAATAGCCCTCGGTCCGAGCCATCTCGGCTCCGCCCAGGCGACCGGAGACCTGGACCTTCACGCCCTTCGCGCCGGAGCGCATCGCCGAGGTCAGCGCCCGCTTCATCGCGCGGCGGAAGGCGACGCGGTTCTGGAGCTGCTCCGCGATCGACTGGGCGACCAGCTTGGCGTCGAGCTCGGGGCGCTTGATCTCCTTGATGTTCACCTTGACCGGCTTTCCGGTGAGCTTGTGAAGCTCGCGCCGAAGAGCATCGACCTCCGTGCCGGACTTGCCGATCACGATGCCCGGCCGTGCCGTCGAGATGTCTACCTCGACCTCCCCGGACCCCTTGACGATCGTGATCTCCGAGAGACCGGCGTGAGACAGCTTGTTCTCGATGTGGGAGCGGATCGCCAGGTCCTCGTTGAGGTAGTCGGCGAATTCGCGCTCGTTGAACCAGTTCGACTTCCAGTCGTGGATGTAGCCGACGCGGAAGCCCTCCGGATGGATCTTCTGTCCCATCTTCTGTTTATGCCTCCGGAGTCAGCGCCACGGCGATGTGGCTGGTTCGCTTGTTGATCCGCGTCGCCCGGCCCAGGGCGCGCGGCCGGTAGCGCCGGAGCGTGGGCCCCTCGTCGACGTGGATGTCCTTGATCAGCAGGTCGTCGGCGACCAGGTCGTGATTCGCCTCGGCGTTCGCCGCGGCCGACTCGAGCAGCTTGCGGATGTCGCGAGCGGCGCCGCGGGTGGAGAACCGCAGCAGCGGCAGCGCGTCCTCGAGGGGAAGGCCGCGGACCTGGTCCGCGACGAGCCGCGCCTTGCGCGGCGCGACGCGGACGAAGCGGGCACGAGCGTTGACCACCGGCCGCTCGCCCGGCTCCTTCGGCTTCCGCTTGGGAGCGGCCTTCGGCTTCGCCGCGGCCTTGCCGGCGCCCTCGTCCTTGTTCGCCGGGGGCTTCCTCGCGGCGGGCTTCTTCGCGGCCGGCTTCTCGGCGGTCGACTCCTTCGACGCCTTCGCGTCCGCGGTCTTCGAGGTGGCCTCCGCGGCGCCCTTGCCCCGAGTCGCCGTCTCCTTCGGCTTCCCGGCGCTCTTCCGGGTGCCGCCGCCGGACTTCGCGGCCTGCTTCCGGGCACGTGAAGAGGCGGGCTTCTTCGCCGTCGGCTTGCGGGACTGGCCCTTCTGCCCCGTGTCCTTCTTCTCGTCAGCCATCACTCACGCTCCGAGGCGCTGCCCGCGCCCGAGTGGGCCCGGAAGGTCCGGGTGGGGGCGAACTCACCAAGCTTGTGGCCCACCATCGACTCCGAGATGTAGACAGGCACGTGCTTGCGGCCGTCGTGAACCGCGATCGTGTGCCCGACCATCTCCGGGAAGATCGTCGACTGTCGCGACCAGGTCTTCAGCATCTGCTTCTGGCCCGACTCGTTCATGGCGTTGACGCGCTTCAGCAGGCGCTCCTCGGCCCACGGGCCCTTCTTGGTCGAACGTCCCATCAGATGACCGCCTTCCCGGCTACGTGCGCCCGGAGGCGCGCATGGCCGAGCAGCTCAAGGATCGAGGGCGAAGCCTTTGGTGGCGCCAAAGGCGAGTCCGAGGACGCTGAGATGCGACGCGCCATGCGCGCAATCCGGGTGTGCGTGATCGCGGAGGTGGTCATCTCACTTCCTCTTTCCTCGCCGGCGCGCGCGCACGATCAGCGCATCCGAGCGCTTGCCCTTCTTGCGGGTCCGGTAGCCGAGCGTCGGCTTGCCCCATGGGGTGACCGGGTGGCCGCCGGGCGTGTGGTGAGCCTCACCGCCCCCGTGCGGATGGTCGACCGGGTTCATCGCGACGCCGCGCGTCTGCGGCCGGCGCCCCTTGTGGCGGTTCCGCCCGGCCTTGCCGATCTTCACGTTCTGATGCTCCGCGTTCGAGAGGGAGCCCACGGTCGCCCGGCACTCTCCGCGAACCATCCGGACCTCGGACGAGGGGAGCCTCAGGCTGACCATAGCCCCCTCCTTCGCGACCACCTGGATGGCGGTCCCGGCGGACCGGCCAAGCTTGCCTCCCTGCCCGGGAACCAGCTCGACGTTGTGGACGACGGTGCCCGTCGGGATCCGCGCCAGCGGCAGCGAGTTCCCGGGCGCGATGTCCGCCCCCTCTCCCGAGACCACCTCGGCGCCGACCCGCAGGCCCTGCGGGGCGAGGATGTAGCGCTTCTCGCCGTCCGCGTAGTTGAGGAGCGCGATGCTGGCCGACCGGTTCGGGTCGTATTCGATCGACGCCACCCTCGCTGGGATGCCGTCCTTGGTGCGCTTGAAGTCGATCCGGCGGTAGCGGCGCTTGGCCCCGCCACCGCGGTGCCGGGCGGTGACCCGGCCGTTCGAGTTGCGGCCGCCCGAGGACGTCTTGCCCTTCGTGAGGCGCTTGTTCGGCTCAACCGCGGTGAGCTCCTCGCGCATCGGGTAGGTCCCGAAGCGGCGCCCGGGGCTCGTCGGTCTGGTCTTGCGGTTCGCCATCAGCCGCTCACCTAGCCCTCGACCGCCGCGCCCTCGAACAGCTCGATCCGCTCGCCGGGGGCGAGCTGCACGACCGCCTTCTTCCAGGAGCGCGAGCGCCCCGAGTGGAGGCCACGGCGTTTCGGCTTCGACTTCACCGTGGAGGTCCGGACGGCGTTCACCTTGACGCCGAAGATCTCCTCGACGGCACTCGCGATCTGGAGCTTGTGCGCGTTCTCGTGGACGCGGAACGTGTACTTGCCCTCGGCCATCAGCGCGTAGCTCTTCTCGGAGACGACGGGCCGGACGATCACCTGGCGCGGGTCCATCAGGCGGCCCTCCCCTTGAGCTCCTCGAGCGCGGCCTCGGTGACGACCAGCGAGCTCGCACCGATTACGTCCGCGACACCGGCCGCGGATGCCAGCGCGACGGAGACGCCGTCGATGTTCCTGAAGCTCTTCGCCACGGCGTCCTCCTCGGAACCGATCACCACGAGGGTGGGCCGGTCGGCACCCCACTTCGTCAGCGCTGCGGCGGCCTGCTTGGTCGCCGGCTCGGAGAAGGTCGCGCCGTCCAGCACCGCGACGGAGTCACGCTCGGCGTGCACGCTGAGGGCGGCGCGCAGGGCCTTGCGGCGAGCCTTCCGATTGACCTTGACCGTGTAGCTCCGGGGCTTCGGGCCGAAGGCGGCGCCGCCGCCGTAGCGGTGGGGGACGCTGAGCGCCCCGGCGCGGGCCCGGCCGGTGCCCTTCTGCCGCCAGGCCTTGGCCGTGGTCATCGCGACCTCTCCGCGGGTCAGGCTCGAGTGAGTGCCCCGCCGGCGAGCCGCGAGATCGGCCCGCGCCGCCTCGTGGACGAGCGCCTCGTGGAAGGGCTCGGCGAAGATCTCCTTCGGGAGATCGGACTTGCCCTGCTTGCCCAGCTGGGCCGCCTTGGGCGCGGCGGCCGACTTCGCGGTCGGCTTGGCGGCGGTGGCGGCCTCAGCCATCGCTCCGCACCTCCACCGTCGCGTTCCTTCCGCCGGGGACGGAGCCGCGGATCAGCAGCAGGTTGCGCTCGGCGTCCACCTCGACCACTTCGGCGCCTCGCTGGGTGACGCGGCGAGCGCCCATCTGGCCCGGCATTCGCACGCCCTTGAAGACACGGGCGGGGTCCGCGCTGGCCCCGACCGACCCCGGCGCACGCACGTTGTGCGAGCCATGCGTCTCGGGACCGCGGCCGAAGTTGTGGCGCTTGATCGTGCCCTGGAAGCCCTTGCCGATCGAGACCGCGGAGACCTTCACGCGCTCTCCGGGCTCGAAGGAGGCGACGGTCACCTCGTCCCCGACCTTGACGTCGGACGACGCGGCCTCATCCGAAGGACCGTCCTCGGCTGCATCGGAAGGCGCCTCCTCGGGGGCGTCAGCCCGGTCGGACGTCAGGTCCACGTCGCGGAACTCCACCAGCGTCTTCATGCCTCGGGCGCCGGCCTTCTTCAGGTGCCCGGCCTCCGCCTTGGTCATCCGCTCCGCGTCCATCGGGAGGGCGGCGAGCTGGACGGCGTCGTAGCCGTCACGGTCGGCGCGGCGGATCGCGGTCACCTTGTTCGGGGTCGCCTCGATCACGGTGACCGGGACGGCGACGCCCTCCTCGGTGAAGACGCGGGTCATGCCCAGCTTCTTGCCGACGATGGCGCTCACAGGCGGATCTCCACGTCGACGCCAGCCGGCAGCGTCTCCATCCGCTGCAGCTCGTCGACCGTCTTCGGGGTGGGCTGGTGGATGTCGATCAGCCGCTTGTGGGTGCGGATCTCGAAGTGCTCGCGTGAGTCCTTGTCCTTGAAGGGAGAGCGGATCACGCAGTAGACGTGCTTGTCGGTGGGCAGCGGGATCGGCCCGGCGACGGTCGCACCCGTGCGCTCGGCAGTGCCCACGATCTCCTGGGCAGCCCGGTCGATGGCGTCGTGGTCGTACGCCTTGAGCCGGATCCTGATCTTTCCTGATGTGAGTGAGGCCATCGTGGTGATGAATCAGTTGCCTGTTGTGATGCTGGTCTTTCGCGCAGTTGGGGCGCGCCCCCTGATGTAGCTAGGGCCGCGCCCCGGTCGTATGTCTTTGCAGTTGTCCTGGCCCTTAGCCCTGTGCGGGAGGGCCCACTAACAACGGGCCCCGGAGGGGGCCCGCGATGCAGCTATTCGATTACCTCGGTGACCACCCCGGAGCCGACCGTGCGGCCGCCCTCCCGGATGGCGAACCGAAGCCCCTGGTCCATGGCGATCGGCTGGATCAGCTCGACCTCCATCTCCGCGTTCTCACCCGGGGCGACGAACTCGCGGCCCTCGGGGAGCTTGACGACGCCGGTGACGTCGGTCGTGCGGAAGTAGAACTGCGGCCGATAACCGGAGACGAACGGCGTGTGACGGCCGCCCTCCTCCTTCTTCAGGCAGTAGACCTCCGCCTTGTACTTCGTATGCGGCGTGATCGAGCCGGGCTTGCAGAGCACCTGGCCGCGCTCGATCTCCTCCCGCTTCGTGCCACGAAGCAGGCAGCCGACGTTGTCGCCGGCACGCCCCTCGTCGAGGATCTTGCGGAACATCTCGACGCCGGTCACGACCGTCTTGGTCGTGTCCTTGATCCCGACGATCTCGACCTCATCGCCGGTGTTGACGACGCCCTGCTCGATACGGCCGGTGGCGACGGTGCCGCGCCCGGTGATCGAGAAGACGTCCTCGACCGGCATCAGGAACGGCTTGTCGAGATCACGCTCGGGCTCGGGGATGTAATTGTCGAGAGCCTCCGCCAGCTCGAGGATGGACTGCTTCGCCTCCTCGTCACCCTCGAGCGCCTTCAGCGCCGACCCCTTGATGATCGGGACGTCGGCTCCCGGGAACTCGTACTCGGTGAGCAGATCGCGAACCTCCTCCTCGACCAGCTCGAGCAGCTCCTCGTCATCGACCATGTCGACCTTGTTCAGGTAGACGACGACGTAGGGGACGTTCACCTGGCGCGCCAGCAGGATGTGCTCGCGCGTCTGCGGCATCGGGCCGTCCGGCGCGGAGACCACCAGGATCGCGCCGTCCATCTGGGCGGCGCCGGTGATCATGTTCTTGACGTAGTCCGCGTGGCCGGGACAGTCGACGTGGGCGTAGTGCCGGTTGTCGGTCTCGTACTCGACGTGCGAGGTGGCGATCGTGATCCCGCGCTCCTTCTCCTCGGGCGCGTTGTCGATCTCCTCGAACGACTTCACCTCCGTGCCGCCCTTGTCGGCGAGTGTCTTCGTGATCGCGGCGGTCAGAGTCGTCTTGCCGTGATCGACGTGGCCGATGGTGCCGACGTTGACGTGCGGCTTGTCGCGATCGAACTTCTCCTTGGACATCTCGCTCCTTTAAGTGGTCTGGTTGGGCGTTAAGTAGTTAGTGGCCGAACTTGGGGAATATAGCTACGCACCGGCTCCCACGGGCTCTCCCGAGCGGTGCTCGACGATCTCGTCCTCGATGTTCTTCGGGACCTCCTCGTAGCGCTCGAACTGCATCGTGTAGCTGGCCCGCCCCTGGGTTGACGAGCGCAGGTCGGTGGCGTACCCGAACATCTCGC
>Ga0070741_10015055_pt1 | contig 13215 bp, 27 predicted proteins | sample Coa_R1_4_FD_66440 | JGI IMG/M metagenome (GOLD analysis project Ga0070741, IMG submission 66440) | Surface soil microbial communities from Centralia Pennsylvania, which are recovering from an underground coalmine fire - Coalmine... | ecosystem: Environmental > Terrestrial > Soil > Unclassified ... | reverse complement strand
GTTCGCCAATGTGCGCGTGGGGCCGGGCTACGATCCCGGGGAGAGCTGGCCGGAGCACGCCCGGCAGATGGCCATCCTGAACACCCAGCGGCGCATAGACGCGCTGGCGGAGCGGGGGGCGGATGCGCTGATTATCGAGTGCAAGTGGAGGGCTGGCGCGTCCGCCGTGGGGCAGGTGCTGTTCTATGTGGAATTGTGGCAGGCGGAGAATCCGGACCGGCCGCGCCCCGGTGCACTGCTGGTATGCGCCCATATCCCAGCCGAGGTTCAGCAGTTCGCCGGCAGCGTTGGCGTCGGGGTTGAAGTGCTCCAAGTACTCCCGCCAGCCTAACCGGTCCCACCTACCGGGGCTGAGTATTTCAAAGCACAAAACGATAAGTATCCAATTGCCAACGACTTACAAGATTCCGGGCAGCGAAGCCACGGCGGGGTATGCGCCGGTAAGTCGTTCAGAATGTGGAGGTTGGCGGCCATGGCGGCAGACGCAAACGAGTTGAAAACTGCCCGGAAAAAGTGCGCCGCCGGATCCCGTCGCGGCGGCTTTGAGCTGTGGCCGGCGCGGCTAGATAGCGGCCGACTGCTGCTGGTCATCTACTGCCCAAGGTGCTGCCGCTGGGCGTGGGCGTCACAGTCGCCGGGGGTGGAGAGCTGGCGGGCGGCGCACATCCGCCACTGCCCCGCCCGGCTAGCCGACGGGGCTAAGCTGGCGGGGTAATTGCCTCCGACGGGCGGGGTGATACCATCCCCCTGCCGGAGGCGCGCGGACGCGTGCAGGGTGGCGTGCAGCGCTGATTCCGTGGGGTTGTCGCGGGGGTGAGAGATGCGATCTAAGCGGTGGGCCTGGTGGATGCTGATTGTGGCTGGTGGGCTGTTGCTGGCCGGCTGGCTGCTAGCGGGCTGGGGCGCAGCGTCAAACGCCGGACCGGGCACGGCTGTATTGGCAGGGCTGTGCCTGCTGGGGAGCGCGTTTTGGGCGGGGCTGTGGGTGGTGCGCGCCTTCGTGGTGGGCATCCTGCGGGCGGCGCGGAGCGAGTGAGGGCCATTGGTGGGATTATCGCGGCGGCGCCGGCGGCAGCGTCATTGCGGGCGGCGGAATCGGCCCACAGGTGCACACCAGCTCGCCGGTTTTCGCGTCCCAGGACTGCGCGATAATCTCGCACCGCGCCTTGGTCCGGTCCGTGGGGTCCAGCCATACATGTTCAAAGCGCACCCGCACCCGCTTGCCGGACCCGAGCGCGGTGCCGACCGGCAGGCGGGGCGCGGGCGGCGGAGCGGGGTATTTCGCCGGGGATCTGCCGGCGCAGGAGTCCACGGACAGGAACAGCAGCACGAGCAGACCGCACAGCAGCAAGAATTCTCCCAGACATCTCCACCAGGGGCGCGCGAAGTGGCGGCTAGGGGCCAAGCAGGGGGTCCTTTTCCGGCGTGCGCTTTTTTAGTTCGTCCTGGAGCTTTTTCGCGCGGGTGCTTTCCTTGTCGCGGGTGAGCTTCTCCGCTTCCAGCAGCAGCAGATACTCGAGCACCTGGATATCCCGGTCTCCGTAACCCTCGCGCACAAGGTATTCCTCGTAGTCGAACAGGCCGATCAGACCTTGCTTAAAGGCGTCCTCCATCTGGGCGAGCGTCAGCTTTTTCCGGGGGCGCTCGATTCTGGCCGCGAGGGCGGCGCGCAGCCAAAACTTTTCTTTCTCAGTCAGCGGCAAGCGCTCCAGCCGGTTGGCGTATTCGTCCGGATCCATCAGCCCGTTGGCGACGGCGGCCTCCAGCGCGTTGATGAGCGCAGTTACGGCGCTTTCCGCGCGTCCCAGCTCGGCCGCCTGGAGGCGCAGCGCGGCGTCCTCGCGGCTGATGCCCAAGCGGGTGAGCCGCTCAATCGCCTGCTCGGTAGAGATGGCGCCCCACCGGTGTAGCCGCTCCACGTCACTGGAGCCCAGATCGGCAGCCACGTCCGCTATCAGCCGCTCGATGTCGGCATCGGCGATGCCCTCTTGCGCCAGCCGCGAGTGCAGCTCGGAGCGGGAGAGCGAGCCGCGCAGATAGGCGCGGATGTATTGCGTGGTGGTCAGCCGGCGCGGGCGGTACTTCTCGTTGAGGTACCAGTCGTACGGGATCCCGATGGTGGTTTCTACCAGGTTGCCTAGGGCGCGTCGCTGCAAGCGCTCAAAGCCCATGTTGCGCGAGAGCAGGTCCCCCAGCTCGGCCCAGCTCTCGAGCTGGCCCACGCTTGCCATCTCCACGAGCGTGGCCTGGATGGCATTCTCGACTGCAATGTCAATTGCGTAGCCGGCGAAGGTGTGGGCGGCGTCCCGGCCCTGCTCCGCGGAGATGTGCTGGCCGGGGGCGAAGTCGCGCTCCAACTGCTCGAAGATTTTCTTTCCCAGCACGCGCAGCGCGTTGGCATCGCCCTTGTTAGCGCGGGCGAGAGTAATCTCGCTGGGGTCAAAATTCGTGTTGAGGTACGCGTTCACCGCAGTGACGCTCAGCCGGTCCATGCTGGCGGCGTCCTCCGGGCGCAGGCCCTCGACAATATCAATCACGCTGGACATGGCGTTAACCGCCAGCGTGAGAAACCACTGGAACAGCCACTTCAGCCAATTGAGCAAAGACAGCGTGCGCACGGCGGATGCGCCCGCCACCACGTGGGCGATCCAGCCGGGGGCGCCGCGCGAGTGCAGGTAGTCGCGTCCGGCGGAGAGCTGGAAGTCGGCGTCCTGCTCCAGCTCGGCGAATTGTTCCGGTCTAAGCATGTCGGCTCATTTCCGCGAGCTGCTCAAGCGCGTGCCGGTAGAGCCGGGCGGCGGTGTTGGCGGAGGCGCTGAAGGAATACGCGGCATCGTCGAAGAAGGGCAGCAGGGCGAGCGCGTCCACGTCCAGGCCCGGCCACTGCTCCACGTCCGCAACCGGCGTGGAGAGCTGGGAATCCACCAGCGCATTGAACAAGGCCGAGGCGGGCGGGTTCCACTCCGGGTGCGCCAGCACACAGGCGCGTTCGTGCTCGGGCGGCTGCGGCCCGCCGGGGGCAAAGGGCGTAGGGAAGAAATAGCCCAGCGGCTTGCCGGTAGCGATGCGCACGAACAGCGCAGCGGCGCGCCGCCCCATCACGACAGCCACAATCAGCCGGCCGGCGCGGCGCGGGTCCAGCAGCACGTTGAGCGCGCTAAGCGCGGAGTTGATAAACCCCTGTGCGGTAGTGAAGGTGCGCACTAGGCCGGTTTCGATGCGCAACAGCCGCTGGTCGAGGCGCTGGGCCTGCTTGATGCCCAGCAGGCGCAGCAGGAGCAGGTAGCGACGGATGCGCTGCAACAGGTCCAGCAGCGGCTTAATGGTGGTGTTGTAGTAGCGGTCGTAAAAGTCGCGGAGCCGTTTCAGAAATCGAATCAGCCGCTCCACGTAGGGGCGCAGCCACGCGAATAAACGGTTGACTACGCCCATCAGGGCGTCAAACACGCGGCGGATGCCGTGCGCCCACAGGTCGCGCACGAAGAAGCCCAGCTTGCGCAGCGCGCCGAAGATGAAGTTCGCCACGAAAGCAATTACCTGGTACAGGAAGGTGGCCACCTGCACCAACAGGGACCACAGGGTGAGCACAGCCTGCCACAGGCCGGCCAGTATGGCGCCGGCGGCGGAGCCGAGGAACCCGAGAATGTCGCCCAGGAAGCCCACTCACTTACCCCAAGCCAGCAAAATTTCGTCCCGCACCCACAGCACGAAAGGCACGCCACAGGCCGGGCAATAGAGGTTGAACATCCCGCCGCAAACCTTGCGTGGCACGGCCTCCGCCTTGCACAGCGGGCAGTGGAGCGGCGGAGGATTTGCCGGCGCCGTCATTCGCCGGCGCTTACGCCCGCCAGCAACGTGCGCAGCTCCAGCACCTGCCGGTCCATGTCCGCCTTGATGGCCTCCGGCGTGCCGGCTGCGGGCGGCGAGTAGCGGAGCTCGAAGGGCCCATGGTGGTCCACGAAGTACGAAACCACCTTGACGGGCGTGGCCTGAAAGTTGCGGTCAAAGGTGGTGGTTTGAGTGACGCGCACGTTGTTCACGCGCAGTTTGTTTGCGTCCATTCGTTGCCTCCCTAACTCCGTTCACATAGTGCGGGAATCCGGCGTGCCGGTCCACCAGGGCTCACCGGTTTCCGGATTGCATTCCTCCGGCGGGTAAAAGGATCCCTTGTACCAGCAGCCGTCCTTGGTGACATCGCGCGGGGGCGGTGGTGGCGGGACCTGTGGTCCGGGCGCAGCCGGGGGCTGGGGCGGCGGAGTATCTCCCGTGCCGGGCTCGAGCGCCAGATCTGCCATTGCACCGGGCATGGCCGCGTCGAGCGCGGGCGCCACCTCCGCCCACGCCTGGAGCGCAGACGCCGGATCCGCGGCGTCGGCGGCAGCAGTCGCATCCACCAGCGGCCGCAGCTCGGAATCCAGCGCGGCCACAGTAGCCGGAGCGTCCGCAGCCGACTGCGCCAGCGCGGCGAACACCTGCTCGTAGCCGTCACTAGGGGAGATTTCGTCGCCCAGAATATCCGCAGCCTGGCGCTCAAACTCCAAGGGGGCGACGGGAAACTCTCTAGTCACGTCGGGCATCAATGGCAGCTTGAGCATGGGCTCCCCTCCGCCCGGCATCCGCCTCTCGTATCGCTTCGCGCAAGTAATCGCACAGCACGCGCTCCAGGTGTGCCACGTGACACTCCAGCTCGCAGATGCGGGCTTGCATCTCTGCCAGCGTCATTAGGGGCGGCTCTCCACAATGGCAGTGAGGCGGTCCACCTGCCGTTGCAACTGCTCCACGCGTTCCACCAGGCGCCCGTAAAAATAAAGGGCGGAGCCGAGCTGCACGATCAGCGCCAGCAACACGCCCGCCCAAGCCGGCAAGGCGCGGCCCGGGCGGTAGCCGTTGAGTGGGGCAGGCGCGGGAGCAGACATGGGGCCCGGCCGCCGACTACTCGCCCGAGGCTTGCGGTTTGGCGTGTGTGAACTCGCCGATGGCGTGGAAAAACGCGGCAGTGGAATCCACCATGCCGCCCACGGCCGCGGATAGTGCGTCCACCTTAGGCTTGTGCTCGGGCGCGACCACGCCGGCCACGTTGGCGCTGAGTGTGAGGGCCTGGACGGCGAGATCGCGCTTGGTGGCCGATTCGGCGGACTTGTGCAGCGCCTCCACGCCTGACACGACAATCGGAACCAACGGCAGCAGCCGCGCCAACAGGGTGAGATAGCTCATGCGTAATTGCCTCCCGTAGAAAACTCGCTCCACCAAACGCTCTAACTCAGCAACGGTAACCACCGTGGGCCTGGCGCTTGCGCAGCATCAGCCCTCCACCAGCCATTCCCGCACGTAAAGAGTGGGAGCCCCGTAGTCGTCTCCCGCCTGAAAAGCGAATGTGCTAGTGCGGACCCGGTAGCTGCTCTGGAGCACCAGCCCGATGGGAATGGGAATGTAGTGCTGAAACCCGCCGGGCGTGGGAGCGCTCATGCCGGGGCCGGCGGTGTATTGGTCGGTCCTGGTTGCGGTTTGCGCCGTCGAGTCGCGGGCCTGCACGATGGTGTTTACGCCATCGTCGATGATGAGCACCGGCGCGCGAGAGGCGACCGTGGCGTCGGTCACGAGCTGAAACCATACCGCTAACAGCTCCCACCTTACGCCCGCCGGCACGGTTTCCAAGATTTCGACGCCGGCTGCGGGATCGGTCCCCACGATGGAACGCAAACGGCCGGGCGCCTCCAGCGGCGTCTTTAGCATGTTGCCCGGCCATGTGAGTGGCGTGCGCGAGGTCACGAAACCGGCGGCGAGCAGGGCAAGCACGAAGGCGCTGTTGGGCACGGCCGCTCCGCGCACCAGGCTGAGACGAAAGTACGTCTCACCCGTGCCGGACAGCATGGACACAGTCGCAGAGATCAGCCATCCCTCATAGAGGGGGATGTTAAGTGAGGGGTCAACCCCGGGCGGGGGAAGCACCACTGCCTGCTCGATCGTGCTGATGCGTCCGCCCGGCTCCATGATGCGCGCGCGCACGGTAGCAGTGCCCTGACCGAAGGGGTGCACGCAATTTACCAGCAGGACGTCATCCGGCGTGACGTAGAGGTGACTCGGCGGCGCGGTCAGCTCGCTGGCCACGCGCACCTGTGGCGCGCGAGTGAGGCTCACAAATGCGTCGGGATTAGGGGGCTGCTCCGCCATGTCTCCACCTGTGGGCTTGGGGGCGCGGGCCGCGCTGCGCTGGTTAGCTCACGCGGCCCGCTTTCGCGGCACGGGGCATGGTTAGCGCGCTGTCGGGTTCGGACCCAGCTCCACAAAGATCGAGGTTACCGCCGGGTCGGCGCCGTTCTCGTCAATGTGCACGTCCAGCAGGATGGCCGCTTTGTTCGCGCTGTTGAACACAGGGATAAGCGGCAGGGCGTACGCTTTGGAGAGACGCGCGAACCAGTCTTGCGTCATTTGCCGGTCGGTGTCATTGCCGGGTCCGCCCACGCCCAGATTCCCGACATCTACGCCCATCCAGCGGACCGTAGCGCATTCCGTGTCTGTGAGGTAGCCCACCAGGGCGTAGTCGGTGTTTGCCTTGAGCAGGTCAAACTCGCTATTGATGGCCTCAGAGCCGGAGAAGCCGCCGGCGGTGCCGGTCGAGATGGTGTTCTCCACAGTGACTACGTTGGTGCCCTTCTTCACCAGATCATCGTAGGAGATAAAGCGGCCGCTCTGGCCGGGCAGGTCCTCGTAGTAGATGAGCAGCGCGCCGGCTTCAATGTCGCCGGCGGTGCCGCTGCCGCTGTGCTCCACGATGAGCGTGTCCTGCGGGTAGAGCTGCTGTTTGAAGCCCATAGGGATGAGCGGATCCACTTCGCTGGCATTAATGCGGAAGCGTATGCCCTGCACGTTGTCGTGCAGCTTGGGGGAGCGGACGCGCAGCCCGCCGGCGGTCTGGTTATCCGCCCAGGCCTGCAGGAGAAACACTTTTTTATCGCTCGGGCAATTGCGGATAGTGAGCGAGTTGCCCGCGTTCATCGTCCAGGCGGTGAAGGTGGAGCCGGGGGCGGTCACTTGTCCGCCGATGACTTCCATGCCGGGACCGAAGGTGTGGACGTGGCTGCCGACCAGGCTGGCGGCCTCAGCGGTGTGCACGTAGAGATATCCCGCCAGCAGGCCCGCGACGGCAAAGGCGAGCACGGGCGCGACGGCGGCCACGAGATGATAGGCGAGCGCGGCAAGGATGTGCGCGCCCCGGAATTCGATACAAAACTTGGCTTGGCTGCGGTGCATAGTTTCTGTCTCCGCTCCTCACGGCGGGTTGCGGGCCTGGTGCTACAGGCCGGTTCTTTCCGTGTTCTGCAAGGCAAGGTCGCGGGCGTTGATGGCCGGCTCGTGCTGGAGCGCGTGTTGATGCGCGCCGGCACGGACTCGCTTTTCTTCCTCGCCCTCCACCTCGGTGTAGCAAACCGGGCAGGTAAAGACGTACATGGCAGCTCCGATGCGCCCGCGGCTTGCGCCACGGGCGCGGGTAAACAGTTTGTGTCGCAGCGCGATACTCTGCGCCAGCCGCGACTAGCGGCCTACCTTCATTGCGCGCAACCGCTCCGCGATAATCCGGGCGCGCTCGAAATTCTGCGGCGAGCCCTTCACTCCACGCGCCGGAAGATCGGTAGAGGCGATGGCATCCAAGTAGGGCTGCACGCCCCGCTGGTAATCGCTCTGGGCAGCCTGGACGCCCTGAGGGAAGCGCTGCGAGCCCACATCGCTAGCCTTGCGCTTCCACTTGGCATCGCCGGCTTCCTGGACGCCCTTCTCAAAGGCGTTGCGCCCGATGGCTTCCTGCACGCCCGCCGCGTAAGCATCCTTGCTGGCGGCGGCGGAGCTGGCCCACTCACGGCGGGGAGATTCGACGCCGGACTTGTAGTCTCCGGCGGCGGCGGCACCACGGGTGGCAAACTTTTTGGCGATGGTGTCGCCAGACTTCAGCTTGATGGCCATAAGCTATTTCCTCGTGTTAAGCGGTTTCCACAAGCTAAGCCCGTTCTGCACGTTCACTGCACAGTTTTATCCACAGCCCGCCTGTGGACAGGCTGTGGAAGCAGTGCAAATGTGGGCGTCAATCGCCCCTTGGGTAGCTCACGCGGGAGAGGATGGCAGGACCAGGAGGGGAATTCAAAAGCGAAATTCACAGATACGTCCACAGGCTGGAGCCACGCTGCACGCGGGCTGCACATTCTGAGGATTTCCTGTGGATATCGTGTAAATGGCTGCACGTGTAGAGTGATAGGTTTGTTTGGTAAGTGCTTACAGGTTGTACCGTTTCCACAGACCTGCTACTGCTGGATTCTCTCTTTTAAGAATTCTATTGATAAGTACAGTACAACTCGCGTAGGGTGTAGGCCACAGCCCGAGCGCGCGTCCGATAACAGATAGACGGAAATTTGGGCGCGGCGAGCGCGCGGGGGCCCGCCCCCTACAGGGGTGACGATTGTATCCGCCATATGCCAGACGTGAGCCGCATCCGCAAGAACGGCGCCGCAAGTTACGCGGTCATCCCCAAGCACATCATGCGCCGGTTGGACTGGGCGAATGGCGATTTTGTAGTCATCCGCGAGGCTGGCGACAAATTGATTCTCGAACGTGTGCCACTGGAGAAACTGGCGCGCATCCGCACAGGGGAGCAGGAGGTTAGATCGTAATGCGACCCATCGGCGCGCGGCGGAAGGTGGAGTCTGCCCTACTGTACCTGGAGCGGCGCATTGTGATTGCCGAGCGGCGCTACTTTTGCGAGCTGGCGACGGCCTACCGGGAGGCGTGGGAATTGATCTTCGAAGCTCACTACGGGCCGGAGAAGCGGCTCACTGCACCCGTGGTCACGATCAAGGCGAGCGCTGGCAGTGAGCCGCGGCCCTCCCCCCGGCTGCGGCAGTACACGGAGTGGCGTCCGCTGCGACGGGTAGTGGCGCGGGTGGATTCACTGCTGCCGGCGGAGGGGCGCTGGCCGGCGGTGCGGCTGGCGAGCTGGCGGCTAGAGTGCGGGCACGTGACGCCCGCCATGCCGGCAAGCCTGGAGCCGGACCGGGCCTTCCGGCGGCGGTGCGCGGAGTGCGCGGCAGCGGCGCCGGAGCGCGCGCTGGCGGAGGCGGCTTAAATGGCGCGCATCGGCTTTGCGGCCTGGAAGGGCGGGGCGGTGTTCGTGGATCCGACAGAGGTAGTGGCGGTGAGTGCCGGCAAGGTCGGGACTACACGAATTGAGTGCCGCGATGGCACGCTCTACCTGGTGCGGGAGAGCGTAGAGCAGGTGGTAGCGAGTTTACAGGCGGGTCCGGCGCTGCCCGAGGACGGCGCGGGCCGGGGAGGGCGCCGCTCGGGCACGGGTCGGCGCCCTTCGTGTTCGTGAAGGATGGTAGGTGCGGCCACACTGACGTTAGCAGCCATCCGCGCGATGGGGCCGCTGCGCTGTGAGCGGCACGAGTGGCGAGGAAGTTGTTACGTCCAGCGGGATGGCTCGCACGTGGGACTGGAGATGTGCATCTGCCGCAAGTATTACTCGCGGCTGTGCCCGATTGACCAGCACCAGGAGCTGGCCAAGCTGACACTCACGAGGTACTGAGCGCATGTCGCAACCCGACAGAACCTACGAGTGCGTGGAGTGCGGCGAGCGGCTGCTGCGCTGTGAGGTCTGCGGGCGGTTGCTGCATCCCAGCGAACCCCGGCACAGAGATTATCGCGGGCAGGTGTGCGCGGGGCTGGCGCGGACGGAGGGGGTGGACCCAATTGGCTGAATTCCGCAAGCTGCCGCTGTCGCAGATTGACGAGCCGCCGCTGGCGATGCGGGCAGAGATTAGCGATGACGCTATTGCCCAGCTCAAGGAATCCTTCGCCCTGGTGGGCCAACTCCAGCCCATTGGGGTGCGCCAGCTCGGGGAGCGCTATCAGATCTGCTTTGGTCACACCCGCTACCTGGCGGCGCTGGGGCTGGGCTGGCGGGAGATGGACTGCAAGGTGTACGGCGCGGACGAAACTCCCGAGGAAGCCGCCAAGGTCGCGGAGAACCTGGTGCGCACCGAAGTTACGCCCGTGGATGAGGCGCTTTACTTCGCGGAGCTCTACGAGCAGTACGAACAGGACATTGCGCGCGTGTGCCGCGCGGTCGGGCGCAAAGAGGATTACGTGGCAGACCGGCTGCGGCTGCTGGAAGGGGACGAGCAGGTGCGCGAAGCCCTGCACAAGCGTCAGATCAGCTTCAGCGTGGCGCGCATCCTGAACCAGATAGGCGATGAAAAGTTTCGTCGCTACCACCTGGACATTGCGGTGCGCCACGGCATGACGGCGCGCAGCGCGACGGAGGCGCTGACGTTTTACAAGACGCATCACGAGGGCAAGCCCCTGCCAGAGGCGCGAGAGGTGGAGGTGGAGGACGCGCCGGCGGCGCCGGCGCCAGTGGTGGCGTGTTTTCTGTGTGGCGGGCATCTAGACCCGTACAACATGGAAAACGTTTGGATTCACAAGCACGAGCGAGCACAGATCGAGAAGATGCTGCGCGAGGCGGCGGGGGTCTGAGGATGGCGATAGTGGACGTACTGGTGACGGCGCCGAGCGCGACCACGCCGGCGAGGGTGCTGTTGGCGGTGCGCGACGACGGAGGGGAGATGGGCACGAGTCTGTTGCTCGCGCCGGCGACGGCGGAGGCGCTGGGGCGGCTGCTGCGCCAGCAGGCTACAGAGGCGCGCCTTAAGGTGTACGTACCGGGAGGGCCGCTGCCGGCCGGCGGACAGAGCACATCGTGAAAGCCTATGACTCTGCGCGCCAGCAGCCGCATCTGCGGCGGGTGTGGGGGCGCGATTTGTGCGGTCCCTGCAACGACGGCGCGCACTTGGATTGCATGTGGGGAGGTTGCACCTGCTGGTGCCACGAGCGGGCGCCGGCCAAGCCCAAGGGCGCGAAGCAGCCTAAGAGCATGGGGCTGCCGCTAGAGGGCGTGAGCTGGGAGCGGACGGAGCTGCCGGAGTGAGCCGCAACCTGGAGGACCTGGACGCGCGCTTCCGCCCGCTGGCGGAGCAACTGCTCGAGGAGTGCCGGCGGGCGGGCATTTCGCTGGTGGTAATTGACACCCGGCGCACGCTAGCCGAGCACCAGAGGAATTTAGCGCGCGGGGTGAGCTGGATTCGCCACTCCCTACACCTGGACGGCCTGGCGATTGATGTTTGCCCTGAAACTCTACTGCGCGAGAAATTCTGGGCGCCGGCGGCGCCGGAGTGGCAGGTGGCGGGGGAGATCGGTGAGCGGCTGGGGATGCGCTGGGGTGGTAGGTGGAAGCAGCGCGACATGGCGCACTTTGAGTACGTGGCGCCGGGCGCCGGACGCGAAAAGAGGCGGGCATGAGTTGGAGCAAGCGGGAGCGCACCAGCGTAAAGGTGATGGAGATGCGGGCCGAGGTGGCGGGGGCCATCCTCGCGCTAGAGGATGCAGCACAACTGCTGGCTGCGGCCACGCGGCGCCAGCGCTGGGGGCACGACGAGATGGTGGAGTCGCACTTAGAGCAGGCGCAGGAGCAGCTCGCGGCGGCGGCGGCGGCGATACAACGGGTGCTGGAGGGGTGACGGCTATGGCGTGTCCAGTTTGCGGAGCGAATTGCAAGTGTCGCAAGCGGGGACCTGGGGGCGAGTGTTGCGGGCGTCACAAGCACAAAGCCACTCGATATATGACTACAGAGCAACTGCTGGAGTGGCGGGCCCGGCATGAGCAGCCAGCCCGGGAGCGCGAAGCTCAGCCCAGAGGGGAGCCGGCGGCATGATTTCCCCCGAGGGCGTGATGCCGGCGGAGCTGCTGCACAAGGGTCGGCGGCGGGCGGTGATTGAGTGGCTGCGGCAACAGCCGCTGCGCAGCTATGACAAGGCGGCGCTGCTGCGGGGGTGGGCAGCTTTTGTGGGAGAGAGGATCACGGCGGCGGAGTACCGCGAGGTGGAGGCTACCGGGATTGAGCGCTAGACGGGATTGGGGAGTGCGGATGCTGGAGGCAAAACTGGAGCAAGAGAAGCTGCTGGGCGAGCTGCGCGACTCGGTGAAGATGGCCGGGCACGTGGAGGACCTGGAGGGGTTCCGGCGCTGCATTCAGCGGCTGGTGGGATACGAGGTGCCGCTGGCGGAGTGGGAGCGGCTGTGCCGGCGGGCGTACGTGCTGGAGGCTATCAAGCAGGCGGGCGGGAACCAGTCGCGCGCCGCGGCGCGGCTGGGGATGCATCGTAATACGATCGTTCGGGTTGTTGCCGGGTGAGGAATGAAGCACATAGTCGGGTTCTCTGGTGGGATAGATTCACAAGCCGTGCTGCGCTGGGTGCGCAATCGCTTCGGCGATCAGGACGTCATCGCGTTGAATAGTAATGCCGGCCGGAACGAGTCGCCCCTTACTGAGGCTTTTGTAAGCTGGTATTCCGCGCACGTGTTTCCCGTTATCGTGGTGAACGCGGTGTATGGCGATCTATGGCAGACGGAGGGCTACGCGGAGCAGCGCGGCTACAACAGTCAGGCTGAACTAACCTTCGCCGAGATGGTACGCGTGAAGGGCCGCGCGCCCAGCCGGAAGGCGCAGTTCTGCACTGAGATTTTAAAGCTGCGCCCGCAGCGGCGCTGGGTGCGCCAGCACGTCACAGACGACTACGAACGCTATACCGGCCTGCGCCGCGATGGGTCCCAGGCCCGGCGAAACATTCCCTTCAGAGTATGGGATGACTACTTCGATTGCTGGGTCAATCATCCGCTGGCCGATTGGTCAAAGCAGATGTGCTTCGACTACGTACGGGCGCACGGCGAGCCGGTAAATGAGTTATACCGGCTGGGGTTCTCGCGGGTGGGCTGCGCGCCATGCATCAATAGCGGCAAGGATGACATCTTGTGCTGGGCCGAGCGCTTCCCTGAGCGCATCGAGTACATTCGCCAAATGGAGCGGGACACTGGCCACACCTACTTTGCGCCGTGCGTACCGGGGCGCGCGGTTAACACGATTGACGAGGTTGTGGAGTGGTGCAAGACCGCGCGGGGCGGGCGCCAGTTCCGCATCCTACAGGAGCGGCCCAATTGTGAAAGTAAATACGGCCTGTGCGAATAGTGTGACGTGGTGGAGGGGATGGCGAGATGAGCGGGGAGCCGCTGCTGGTAACGTCGCAATCGCGCGTAATGCCCGGCCTGATGCCGGATGAGGCGCTGCTGCTCAGGCGCTGGCTGGAGCTGCACGAGGGCGAGTGGGAGCGCGTG
>Ga0070741_10015054_pt1 | contig 13216 bp, 13 predicted proteins | sample Coa_R1_4_FD_66440 | JGI IMG/M metagenome (GOLD analysis project Ga0070741, IMG submission 66440) | Surface soil microbial communities from Centralia Pennsylvania, which are recovering from an underground coalmine fire - Coalmine... | ecosystem: Environmental > Terrestrial > Soil > Unclassified ... | reverse complement strand
CCATCTTCATGTCGGTGCACTTCTGGCGCATCCGCCGCGACGGCGGCCTCGCCCGCCCGCTCTAGACCGGAAGGGAGGACGCCATGGCCATCGCGATCGAGCGCGCGCCCGGCGGCCAGCGCGAGACCGTCCGTCAGAAGCGGGAGCGAGACCAGGAGCTCCTGGTCTGGCCGGATCTCGTCTTCGTCGAGTTCATCTGCGCTGTCCTCTTCACGATCACCTTCGTTGTGCTCTCGGTGTTCGTCGACGCGCCGCTGCTGAACCGGGCGAACGCGAACATCACGCCGAACCCGTCGAAGGCGCCGTGGTATTTCATGAACCTGCAGGAGCTGCTCCTGCACATGGACAAGGGCCTGGCGGGCGTCACGGTGCCGACGGTCGCGCTCATTGTCCTCGCCGCCATCCCATACACCGACCGCAGCAACGACGGCCAGGGCACGTGGTTCGGGACAGCGAATGCCGTCCGCATCACCGTCTTCAGTTTCATCTTCACGTCGTTCTTCGTCGTCTGGTGCGTGCTGTGGGACGACGGCGCGCACGTGCGCGTGTACACGCAGATCGTCCAGTGGATCAAAGGCGACGAAGGGCATCAGGTGCAGTGGCTCGGCGAGTACGAGCCGTTCGGCTGGCTGCCCGGCCAGCTCGGCAACTTCGTCAACCGTATCTACCAGTTGGTCTTCCTCCCGAACCGCGTCGGCCTGCGCGATGTGTGGCACTGGAGCCTGCCCGTGCCGTTCCAGCCTGGCTCGGGACAGCACGACGGACACCTCGACTGGCCGCAAGACTTCCGGGAGATCCCGGTGCCATTCGGGGGCCAGTGGCCGGTGGAGTTCGGCGAGCCGAAATGGATGCCCGCCTGGCTCCGCCACGTCTACTGGTACAACTCCGACTTCAACGTCCCCGCCATCATGGCCGAATACGTCATGCCGACGGTCACGGTCTTCCTCGGCGCCGCCCTTCTCTTGCTCATCCTGCGCAAGATGGGCTGCATGAACACCGTCCGTGACGCCTGGCTGGCGCTCTTCACCGGCTTCATCGTCACGTACATCGCGCTCACCGCGATCGGCGTGGCGTTCCGCGGCAAGGGCCAGAACCTCGTGCTGCCCGGCAGCGTCCCGAACCTCGAAGAGAATCCGACGATCCAGCGGCAGTACATCCCGCCGCCGGGCGACGACCGCTACGTCACCGCCACGACCTGGGACCTGGGGATACCGCGACATGCCTGACGAACCGCCGAACGAGGCCGCACCGGAGGAGGCGCCGAAGCCGGCGCCCGCCGCGAAGCAGCCCGCGCGTGAGCGCGCCGCCGAGACCGCTGTCGCCAAGGCCGCGCCTGGGGGCCGTCAGCTCGCCGCCGCAGGCGCGCCCGCCGTCGTCGTCGTGCAGCCGCCTGCGCAGGGCTTCCGGCCGCCGGCGGTGTCGCGTCGGCGCGTGTTGCAGGTCGGCTTTTGGACGGCGCTCGGAGGGATGCTGACGGGCATCTTCGTCACGATCCTGAACATGGTGTACCCGCGTGGCATCACTGGTTTCGGTAGCACGATTTTTGTCGGCACCGTGGACCAGCTGCAGCCCGGCAAGAAGATCCACAACCTCGATGCGAAGGCCTGGCTGGTCCGCTTCGATGCGGCGCAGGCCGCGCGCAACCCCGGCGCCCAAGAGGGCGCGATCCTCGCGCTGTACCACAAGTGTCCGCACCTCGGCTGCACCGTCCCGTACAACGAGTCATTCAGTTTCACCGACCCGCTGAGCAACGAGACCTATCCAGGTTGGTTCCGGTGCCCGTGCCACGGTTCCACCTACAGCGACGCCGGGCGCCGCGTCTTCGGTCCGGCGCCGCGTTCGATGGATACGTTTGCGCTCACCATCAATAACGGCCAGATGATCGTGAACACCGGCAAGATTACGCTCGGCGACGTCGACAACGGCTCGCGCGCGATCCTGCCGGGCTAGGGCGGCGATGAACACCAGCAAGCAGATCAACGTCATGGTCGCGCTCGTCTTCCTCGCCGTCCTCGCGACCGGCGCGTACACGATGTGGGATCCGAGCCGCGCGAGCGACGCACGGGAGAATCAGACCCAGGCGGTCGTCGAGCGCGGCGCCTGGCTCTTCGCGCAGAACTGCCGCACCTGCCACGGTGACAGGGGTGAAGGCGGCCAGGCAGCGAACCGCCTGCCAGCGGCGCCCCCGCTGAACCGGAAAGACCTTCAGGGCGTCGACCCGAATACCGATCAGGTGAGCGAGACGGCGAAGGCGCAGCAGTTCAAGCTCATCGTCAACACGATCACCTGCGGCCGCGTCGGCCGGGCCATGCCGACGTGGGGCCAGGACCAGGGTGGGCCGTTGAACAGCGAGCAGATCCGCCAACTGGCGACGCTGATCACCGAGGGCACCGGCTGGGACCTCGCAAAGGAGTTCGCGATCGAGGGCGTGCCCAAGTTTGACCAGCACGGGGACGACCAGTATGGCCTCAAGCTCGTGCGGCCGGTGAGCGAAAGCGATACGACGATCTACCTCGACCGCATCGACGTCCTCAGCGCGGGCGTCCGTCTCGCCATCCTCGATGCGAACCAGGATCCCCTGAAGGACACGGGCGAAATCGTCAGCATCACGGCCGTCAACAAAGACGACAACAGCGTGACCGTCGAGCGTGGCGTCGGCACGACGTCCCCGAAGGCACACGCCACCGACTCGCGGATCCTGACGCCGCCCGTCCCGCCCGGCCCGCCGCCGACCCCCGCGCCGACGACGGGCCCCGCCTGCGGCCAGAACGTCCTGGCGACCGGCCCCACGCCGACGCCCGAACCGCCCGCGACGAACCTCACGATCGCCGCCCAGGGCATCGCCTTCGACAAGTCGGTGCTGACCGCGCAGGCCAACGCGCCGTTGACGCTGACGTTCGACAACAAGGACAGCGGCATCCCCCACAACATCGTCTTCTTCAAGGGCAGCGATGCCACCGGCGACCGCGTCGCGGAGACGCCGATCGAGCCGGGGCCGGTGGTCCAGACGCTGAACTTCGGCCCGCTCGCGCCGGGCGACTACTACTACCACTGCGACGTGCACCCGAACATGAACGGCATCCTCACGGCGGTCGCCGCCAGCGGCGGTGCGCCCGCCGGCGCGGCCACGCCTGCCAGCGGCGAGCAGACGCCGGTCGCGCCCACGGCGTCGGCCCAGTAGCCGGGCGTCTTGACCGAAGCGCGCGGCCGTTCTTAGACTTTTCCCGCAGGACGCGCGGCGCGCGTCTTGCGCTGTTTCACGAGGAGGCGACGCGGACATGCCAACACAGGTCGGAAAGCGCTACATCGCCGCCAGCGGCGCCGAACTCATCGTCACCAAGGGCGGCGCGGGCACGCTGCAGGACGGCGACACGCCGCTGAACATCAAAGAAGACGGCCCGCCGGCGGGCGGCTCCGGCGATGGCGAAGTCCAGCTCGGCAAGCGCTATGCGTCCCCGGACGGCGCGGTCGAGGTCCTGTGCATCAAGCCGGGGAAGGTCGACCTCCGCTACGACGGCGCCAAGATGGAGCTCATGCAGCCGAAGGTGCTGCCGTCCGCGGACTAGGACGGCCGTCGCCCACGAGACATTACAATCGCGGGGTTGGGCCCCGCTTCGCTGGTTTACGCCAGGCGTACCGGCCCTGGCCGCGCGGCCCCCGCGCCCTCCTTGCCGTATCGCGCCCCTACCTCCCGGGCGCGCCGCTCAGACGCCGTCGATGACCTGCCTGGGCGCTGACTACGCCGTCAGCTCCTCGCCGCCGTCGACGCCGATGACGTTGCCGGTCATCCAGTACAGCCGCTCGTCCGAGAGCACGGCGATCGCCCGGGCGACGTCCTCCGGCGTCGTCGCGCGGCCGCTGGGGTTGCGTTCCATCGCGCGCTGGTGCAGCTCGGGGCCGCCGGGGATGCGGCGCAGGGCCGGCGTGTCGGTGACGCCGGCGCGGATGGCGTTGGCCGTCACGCCGAGCGGGGCCAGCTCGAACGCGAGCTGGCGGATGTGCGACTCGAGGGCCGCCTTCGCCGCCGAGACGGCGCCATACGCCTTGATGACGCGCGTCGAGCCGCTGCTCGTCATCGCGAAGATGCGGCTGTTGCGGCCGAGCAGCCGGCGGTCCGCCATGTCCTGCGCCCAGTAGATGAGACTGTGCGCCATGACGTCGAGCGTCATGTCCATCTGCTTCTGGCTGATGCGCCCCTTCGGGTCGTCCTCGATGAAGGGCAGCAGCGTGCCGAATGCCAGCGAATGGAGCAGGACGTGCACGTAGCCGTCTGCGCCCAGCTTCTCGCGGACCGCGTCGAGCGCCTGGCCACGCTTCTCCGCGTCGGCGGCGTTGATGTTGAAGAACACCGCCTCCTCGCCCGCCGCCTTGACCGCCTCTTGCACGCGGACGGCGTTCGGCAGCGTCGACCGCAGGTCGAAGTGCACGCCGAAGATGCCGTAACCGTTGCGCGCCAGCTCGACGGACGTCGCGGCGCCAAACCCGCTCGAGGCGCCGAGCACCAGCGCCCATCGTGATGACATAACCGATTCTCCTCCTGCGCCGACGCGCCTGCTCTGGTGCGGCGCGGCAGCAGTCTACGTGAGCCGCAGGGCAACGGCATCATCCCGCGTCAGAGGGCCAGTAGCCCGTCGGTCGTGAGCAGCGCCCGCCGGTAGGCAGCGACGGCGTCCGGATTACCGGCGAGCTGCGCGCGCATCGCCTCGAACAGCGTGGACGTCGGCGCGATGCAGTACCGCATCGTCTCCGCCGCGACCCGCAGATCGTGGGTCACGTGCGCGCGCGCCGGCGGCTCGGCGAGGCGCTCGCCGTTGACGAAGAGGATGCCGCGCGGCGCGTCGCGCCGCCGTTCGATGGCGCGCTCGATGCGCTGCCGCAGCCGGTAGTGCGGCGCCATGCCGATCGGCTGCTCGCCCGCCTCCACCTCGACGAGGGCGGCGATGTCGCCTTCGCGCACCTCCAGTTCGTCGCGGTCGGAGTCGTAGACCGTGAAGTTGATGCGCCGGAGCGCTTCGATGACGACGTCCTCGAGGCCGACGCGGCCTTCCTGCCAGAGGAGACGCTGGAAGCGGGCCAGCTCGTCGTATGCAGCGCGCGCGTGCTCGGCCGCGCGGCGGGCCGCTTCCACCGCTCGCTCTGCCTCCTCGAGGGCGACGGCGCGCTCGTCAAGCCCCGGCAACGAATACGATGCCGTCCAGGGCGGCGGCCGGCCCTCCGCCACGAGGCCGAGCGCCCGCCGGATGCACGCCTGCAGCGCCTCGGACATCGCGTAGCGCGCATCGCCCGACGGCACCGCGCGCAGCGCGGGCAGCAGCACGAGCCGCCCGCGCGGCAGCGGCAGCTCGACGCCGACGGCGGCGCCACCGCGGCTTCGCACGAAGACGCGCGCGCCCCGCAGCTCGCGCGGGTCGACGTACGCGCGGTAGGCGATGTTCGCCGCCTGCGACAGCACGAACGGCGCGAACGGGTGCTGGAAGTCGACGACATCGACGACGCTGCCCTCGCCTGGGACGACGGCGGGCGGGCGGAGCGCGACGCCGTCCGGCAGCGGCAGCCACCAGTCGTCCGCGAGCGCCACACCCTCGGCGAGGGTGTGCGTCTCGACGGGGTGCAGGAAGGCGACGACGACCCCGTCGTTGTCGAGGAGGCGCTGCGTCTCCTGGCGCCGTCGCGCGAGCACGTCGGCGAGCGCGCGCTCGCCGGCGCGCGGGTGCCCAGTCACGACCGGTTCGCCGGCGAACGTCCGGGCCTCGGCCTCGCCGGCGAGCAGCGACTCGATCAAGCGCGACGTGGCGCGCATGTCGAAGAGCAGCGCGTCGTAGTCGAAGAACGCTGGCGCGGAGGCGGCGGTGTAGTTGTCGACGAGCGGCCCCGGCATAGGGAAGCCGATCGACAGCACGCGGCCGATGATGCGACGAGGTGTCTCTTCCACGCCGTCAGCGTACAGCGCGGTGCGCGAGATCAGGTGCCCGTGCCGAGCGCGACGTGTGCGCGGACTTCAGCCCGCGCGTCCGCGCGGTCTGATCGCTTCCGCCCGCAGGGCTTGGACGCGAGGAAGTGCGTGCGGACGGGGTCAGTCGTCGAGCGGCAGCGTGCGGAGGAACTCGCGCAGCCCCGGGCCGATGTCCGCGCGCCGCATGGCGATCTCGATCGCGGCCGTCAGCAGGCCGAGCGGACGGCCGGTGTCGTAGCGGCGGCCTTCGAACTGGTAGGCGAAGACGGGCTGCTCTCGCGCCAGCGTCGCCAGCGCGTCGGTGATCTGGATCTCGCGCCCTTTGCCGGGCGGCGTGCGCTCGAGGACCTCGAAGATCTCGGGCGTCAGCACGTAGCGGCCGACGATGCCAAGGCGCGACGGCGCCTCCTCCAGCCTCGGCTTCTCGACGAGCTGCGTCACGCGGAGCAGGCCGGGTGCCAGCTCGTCGCCGCCCACGATGCCGTACTGCTCGACCTCGGAGTCCCCCACCGGCTGCACGGCGATGACCGACCCGCCGCGCTCCTCGAACACGTCCACCATCTGTTTCGCGACCGGTGTCTCCGCGACGAGCACGTCGTCAGGGAACATCAGCAGGAACGGCTCATCGCCGACGGCGTGCCTGGCCTGCAGCACGGCGTGGCCGACGCCCCTCTGCTCGGTCTGCCGGATGTACATGAAGTGCGCCAGCTCGCTCAGCCGCTGGATCTCCTGGAGGCGGGCGAGGTCGCCCTTCTCGCGGAGTGCCATCTCCAGCTCGAGCGAGCGGTCGAAGTGGTCCTCAACGGCGCGTTTGCTCGCCGCCGTGACGATGACCAGCTGCGTGATGCCGGCGGCCGCAGCCTCCTCGACCGTGTACTGGATGATCGGCTTGTCGACGAGGACCAGCGATTCTTTCGGCTGGGCCTTCGTCGCCGGCAGCATCCGCGTGCCGTAGCCAGCGGCGAGCACAACAGCCTTGCGGACACGCACGCGAACCCCCTTCGACAACGGCTCGGCTGAGATTGTATCGGCTGGCAGCGATGGCCCTGGGAGTGTGCGCGTGCCCTCGGCGGGTACATCCGCGGCGCCGGGGCTGTCGTATGGACGGTTGGAGTCAGGAGGCCGCCATGCACGTACGGCTATGCGTCGTCGCGATGTGTCTTGCCGCGGTCGCGGCCGCCCTCGCGGCTGCGGCATGGCCGCAGGCACCGGCGCGTGCCGCCACGCGCAACGTGAGCGTCGAAGACAACGTTTACGTCGATGCGGTCTCCGGCACGAGCACGACGACGATCGCGGTCGGCGACACGGTCGTCTGGACGTGGGCCGGCTCAAACCCGCATTCGGTGACGTCCGATGACGGGTTGTTCGATATCCCGCAGGACAGCTTTCAGACGACCGGCTCAGGCAGCTACACCTTCAATCAGGCAGGTACCTTCACCTACGTGTGCCGCGTGCATGGCCCGCCGATGTCCGGGACGGTCGTCGTGCAGGCCGTCGCCACGGATACGCCGGTGGCGGCGACGAACACCGCCGCCGCGACCTCGACCACCGTGCCATCGGCGACGAGCACCGCGCTCGCGAGCGCGACGGCGACGGCCGCCGGCGCGGCGACGGCAACCCCGGCGGCTGCCATGACGGCGACCGCGGGCGCGCCCAGCGCCACGCCGCGGGCGGCCACCGGCGCTGCGCGCGCCCTGCCGGGCGCGGGCGACGGGGCGGCGTCGGGTGGCGGCCGCGCCGTCGCCCCGCTGTGGGCCGCTGCGGCGGTGGCAGCGGGCCTCGCGGCGCTCGCCTTCGTCGCAGCCGTCCGCTCGCGGCGCTCGCCGGGCTAGAGAACGCTGCGCCCACACCGCGTCGTGTCCACGCCTTCCCTGGTTGCGATGAGACTTCGTCTCATGTACGATTGAGACTCGGTATCAACACGGAGGTGAGGGGTGTCCGACCTCGAGCTCGTCATCGAACGCATGGAGCTGCGCGGCCACCGCGTGACCGGCTCGCGCCGTCGCGTGCTCGAGGCCGTGCTCGCGCAGCCGCAGCACTTCAGCGTCGACGACGTGCTCCACGCGGCGCCGCGCGTGGGACGGGCGACGGTCTTCCGGACCATGAAACTCCTGCTCGACCTCAACATCGTCTGCCGGGTCCTGCTCGACGACGGTGCGTTCCACTATCGCGTCAGCACGCGCGGCCACCACCACCACCTCGTGTGCGTGCGCTGCGGGCGCGTCGAGGACTTCAGCCGCTGCGACGTGCAGGCGCTGACGCGCGAGCTCGCCGCGGCGACCGGCTACGAGATCGAGCGGCACTGGCTCGAGGTGTACGGCCGCTGCGCGACGTGCCGGCTGCCGGCAGAGAAAGGGGGCGAAGGTGCGCGCGCAACCCGCTCCGGCGCCTGACCGCCTGGCTCGGGCCGCGCACGAGTCGTGTCTGGTGCTGCGGTCGCTGACCGTCGGATACGGCCGCCGGATCATCCTGCGCGGCGTCAGCGCCGACATCCCGCGCGGCGAGCTCGTGAGCATCGTCGGCGCCAACGGCACCGGCAAGAGCACACTCCTCAAGGCGATCGCCGGGCTGCTGCCGCTCGTTGACGGCACGATCGAGCTCTTCGGGAGGCCGATCGACGAGATGCGTTCGCACGTCGCCTACGTGCCGCAGCGCGAGGAGGTCGACTGGTCGTTTCCGGTATCCGTGCGCGACGTCGTGATGATGGGGCGGTATCCGCGCCTGGGGTGGTTTCGCCCGGCGCGCGCAGAGGACGAGTCGGCGGTGGACGCTGCGCTCGAAGAGCTGGGCATCGCGGACCTGGCGCGCCGGCATGTACGGGAGCTATCTGGCGGGCAGCAGCGGCGCGCCTTCATCGCGAGGGCGGTCGCGCAGGAGCCGGACGTCGTGCTGCTCGACGAGCCGATGAGCGGCATCGATGCGGCCACGCACGACCGCATTCTCGAGCTCTTCGACGCGTGGCGGCAGCGCGGCAAGGTGATCGTGCAGGCGACGCACGGCGATGTCCACGGTGAGTCGATGATCGTGCTGCGCCGCCGCGGGGAGCCGGCGGAGGCGGCGCGGCTCGCGCATCACGCGGCGGACACCGAGGAGCACCACGATGCACGCGCTCGTTGACCCGCTTGGCGACGGGGCGTTCGTCCGGGCGCTCGTGGACGTGGCGGCGGTGGCGACCGTCGCCGGCGTCGTGGGGACGCTGATCGTCGTGCGGGGCCTGGGCTTTCTCGGCGACGCGCTGGCGCACGCGATCTTTCCGGGCGTCGTGATCGCGTTCATCGCGGGTGGCAGCCTGCTCGTCGGCGCGCTCTTGGCGGCGCTCGTGACGGCGACGCTGATGGGCGTGCTGACGGCGAACACACGGGTGCGCGACAACACGGCGATCGGCGTCATCTTCACGGCCGCGTTCGCGCTCGGCGTGGTCGTGCTGAGCGGACACGCGATCGACGCGGAGGAGCTGGAGGGCATCCTCTTCGGAGACCCGCTCGGCGCCACGGCGGGCGACGTCGTACTGACGGTCGTCGTCGCGGCGGCCGTGCTCGTCGCCGTCGTCGTCCTCCTGCGACCGCTGGTCGCGGCGGCGTTCGACCCGACGGGCGCGCGCGCGATGGGGCTGCCCGTGCTCGCCGTTGATGTCGCGCTCCTGGCGATCACGGCGCTGACGGTCGTGGTGTCCTTCAAGGCCGTCGGGAACATCCTGGTGATCGCGCTGCTGATCACGCCCGCGGCGACCGCGCGGCTGTACACGGATCGATTGAAGCCGATGATGGGGCTCTCGGTGGCGATCGCGCTCGCGGCAAGTGTGGCGGGCCTGTACGTGGGATATCACCGCGAGACGTCGACCGGGGGCGTCATCGTGCTCGTCATAACGGGTATTTTCCTGGCGTCGTGGCTGTTCGCGCCCGGGGCGGGCATCGTGGCTTCCGCGTGGGAGCGCCGCGCCTCGGCGCTCGAGGGTGGACCGCCTGAAGCCGAGGCGGAAGTGCTGCTCGCCTCGCCGGAGCTGACCGCGCGCGGTCCACACTAGTGGCTGGAGACCGCGGCTTCCGGCGATCATGGGGCATGCCCATCCGCCCCGTCCTGGCGCTCGCCGCGTCGCTGATGCTCCTCATGCTGCTCGCGTCGGCTGCGATGTGCGGCGACGGCGACCGGCCGTCGGTCGGCGTGACCGTCGAACCGATCACAGCGACGGCGAGCGCGCCATCGGTGCGGATCGGCGGCAAGCCGGCGGCGCCCGTCCGCGCGCAGGCGATTGGCGCAACGCCGCGCCCATCGTCCGCGTCTGACATTACCGTCACGCCGGATGGCGGCGGAGCGGACGAGGCCGATGTCGCCGGCGACGGCGGGGAGCGCGCGGGCCGCACGGCCGAGGGGACGCCGACTCCGTATGCGGCCGACGGCAGCAGCGCGCCTTCCGAGGGCCGCTGGATCGATGTCGATGTGCGGGCGTTCCGCGTCCGGCTGATGGACGGCGCCTCCGTGGTGCGCGAGATCGCGCCGGTCGCGGTGGGGGTGGAGGTCGATACGGGGGCGTTCGCCTCGACGCAGACGGGGCTCTTTCACGTCTACAACAAGGTCGAGGACCTGGCGTACGACCCGCCGTACGACACCTGGATCAGCCACTGGGTGGGATTCGACGCGGAGCGTCAGAACGGCTTCCATTCGTTCCTGAAGGATCAAGAGGGCAAGGTCGTCGACGCGGCGACGGGGCGCGTCAGTAACGGCTGCATCCGCACCGGCGATGCCGAGGCCGTGTACGCGTTCGCCGAGATCGGCATGCCGGTGTGGGTGCACTGGTAGCCCGCGGAGGCGTCATGTCGGCGGCGGCCTGCCGCCTCCCGCGCGGCCGCCCACCCAGGGGCACCACCCGCGCCGATTCTGATACAATCGTCGCGAAACTGATCGGGAGACCGATCATTTGTGTCAAGTAATCTCGCGGCCGCCCTGCATAGAGGCGGGATGGAGATGCCGACAACGAAGACAGGGGCGGCCGCGACCGGGGCTAGCGTCGCCTCGCGGGCCCTGGGGGGCCGGGGGGCTGATGAACTGGATTGACGCCGCCATCGTGATCGTCTTCCTGTACTTCATCGTGACCGGCTTCTCGGCCGGCCTCGTACGGGAGGTGATCGGCATCACCTCCACGATCCTCGGCGTCGTGCTGGCGGGGTTGTTTTACAACGACCTCGCGGACACGCTGCTCACAAGCATCGATAACGAGCGGACCGCGAATGTCGTCGGGTTCCTCATCATCGCCGGGGGCATCACGCTGACGGGGCAGCTGCTGGCGGTCGTGGTACACCCCGTGATCACGATCGTGCAGCTCGGCATCCTCGACCAGCTGCTCGGCGCGGCGTTTGGCGCGGCCAAGGCGTTCGTCATCGTGGAAGCGCTGCTCGTGCTGTTCGTGACGTATCCGCGGTACGACCTCGACAAGAAGATCGATGATTCCGCCTTCGCCGGCGTCATGCTTGACCTCTCGCCGCCGATCGTGAAGATCCTGCCGGAGATCTTCGAGAAGCAGGTCGACGCGTTCAAGTAGCGGCGGCGCCCGCGCCCCCGTTCGTGCGCCGGCGTGTTTCGAACGCGGTTGCCCGCGCAACACCTGTTGCGTACTCGCGGTCCTGCGGGCCGTGTTATGTCCGTGATAGGCGGCGTGTGACGCGTGCAATGCGCGAAACACGAAAACACTGCAGAATGAGGCGACCCGGAAGGTGGTCTCTGTGGCGATCGTTGAGTCGGCGCTCGGTACACGCGCCGCCGCCCCCGCGCGCGTCGTCCGCGTCGCTGCGGCCATCTGGCTGCCGGCGGCGGTCCTGGCGCTCTTCGCCGTCGAGGCGGCGCTCTTCGTGCCGTTTGCGTACCTGAACCGCGACGAGGGCTGGTACACGCTCTCCGGCCGGCTCGCGTTCGACGGGCAGGTGCCGTACCGCGACTTCCCGTATTTCCAGATGCCGCTCGTGCCGTACGTGTTCGGCGGCGTGCAGGTGCTCGCTGGTGCGCACTCGATCGAGTTCGGGCGCGCGGCCGCGTCCGCGCTCGGGGTGTGCACCGTCGTGCTGGTGCTGTACATCGGCAGCCGGCTCGGGGGTGCGCTCGCGGGCGCGCTGGCCGGCGCCCTGGTGCTGTCGAGCGTCGAGTTCATGCTGGCGTCGACGACGGCGCGCGCGGAGGCCGTCGTCCTGCCGCTGACGTTGCTGGCGGCGGCGATCGCGCTGCGCTGGCCGCGCGGCGTCGCCGGGTTCGCCGGCCCGCCCGCCGTACTGCTGCTCGCGACGGCGGCGCGGCTGACGTTCGCACCTGCGTTCGTGGCGGCGCTTGCGTACTGCTGGTGGCGCGCCCGCCCGTCGCGCAGGGACGTCGCCGCCGGGCTGGTGCTGCTGGCGGCGCTCGCGGCCGCGATCGCGCTGCCGATGGCGCTCTCGCCCGGGCACGCGTGGTTCGACGTCTGGACGGCGCAGGCGTTGCGCAACGACCAGTTCCTCGAGCGGCGGCCCGACCTGGTGGAAACGCTGACACAGCGCACGCTCTTCCTGCGGCTGCCAGCCGTCGTCTTCTTTGTCGTGCTCGTGCCGCTGCTGTTCTACGCATCGTCGCTGCTGCACCGATGGCGCGAGGGCTGGCGGCCGGGGCGTCCGGGGTTCGAGGGCGAGGCCGCGACGAACCACTTGCTGCTCGTCGCCTACGCGGTGCTGCTCTGGCTGCCGTTCGCCGGGTTCGACCACCAGGAGGCGCGCTATTTCGTGCCGCCCTTCGCGCTGCTGTCGATCGTCGTGGCCGACGTCGTCGTGCGGGCGCGGGCGGGGCTGCTCGACGCGACGATGCGCCATCTGCCGGCGGCGTTTGCGCTGATCTTCGCCGTGCACCTCGTGTTCCAGGCGCCGGCGCTCGCCGACTCGCTGGACCGCGATGACCTCAGCCAGACGCGCGCTGCCGGGGCGACCGTCGCGTCGCTCGCCGGTGATGGCCAGCTCGTGGCGCTGAACCCGACGCTGGCCGTGGCATCCGGCCGGCCATTGCCGGCGTCGCTCGTCATGGGGCAGTTCTCGCTCTGGGGGCGTTTCTCCGATGAGCGTGCAAGTGAGAGCGGCGTCGTCAACGTGCACATGCTGGAACGCGAGATGCTCGACCCGCGGACGCGCGTGGTGGCGCTCGACGACTACGACCTGAGCGTGATCGCGGCGTTCCGCAACGAGGACCGGCACGTGCCCGAGGGTGCGGCGTGGCCGTTCAAGTTGTTCCCGTCGCTCATCGGCCGCTACGAGCTCG
>Ga0070741_10015053_pt1 | contig 13216 bp, 9 predicted proteins | sample Coa_R1_4_FD_66440 | JGI IMG/M metagenome (GOLD analysis project Ga0070741, IMG submission 66440) | Surface soil microbial communities from Centralia Pennsylvania, which are recovering from an underground coalmine fire - Coalmine... | ecosystem: Environmental > Terrestrial > Soil > Unclassified ... | reverse complement strand
AACACGTTCTGCGCGAACACCGGCAGGAACGTCAGCAGCGCGAAGCCGAGGAACGTCGTCGCGGCGGCGAGGATGATCAGCGCGACCATGCTGCCGTGGCCGCGCACGTAGGAGAGGCCGCTCTGCAGCTCGTCGCGCATCCGCTTGGTCTCGGCCGGCGGGATGTGCTTCACGCGCAGCATCATCAGCGTGTTGATGACGACGAGAAACGACAGCGAGTTGAGCGCGAAGCAGGCGTTCATCGCCTGCGGCTCGCTGTAGCCGTAGTGCTGGAACGCCGCCAGCGTGGCGCCGAAGAGCAGCGGCCCGAGCACGCGCGCCACGTTGAACTGGATCGAGTTGAGCGCGACGGCGTTCGGCAGATCCTTCTTGTCGACGAGCGACGGAATCAGCGACTGGTACGCGGGGCCGCCGAACGCCTGCGCGCACCCGGTGACGAACGAGAGCGCCAGGATGTGCCAGATCTGCACGACGTCCAGGAACATCAGCACGGCGAGCGCCCCCGACGTGCTCATCTGCACGACCTGCGACACGATGAGCGTGCGGCGGCGGTCGTACCGGTCGGCGAAGACGCCGCCGACGAGCGTGAAGAGGATGATCGGCAGCTGCTGCAGGAAGGCGTCGAGCCCGAGGAAGAACGTCGAATGCGTCAGCGACAGCACCAGCCAGTTCTGCGCGACGATCTGCATCCACGTGCCGATGCTCGACGTACACGCGCCGGTCCACTGGACGCGGAAGTCGCGATAGGTGAATGCGGCCAGCATGCGCCGCAGCGCGCGGGACCCGATGGAGGGCGCGGCGGCCTCGGCGGCTGAGGTGGCGGTGGCTTGCGCAGGGACGGATTCGGCCAAGACGTTGTAGTGCAGACCTTTAGGCCTGCCATGTTGAGCGGTTGATCTTACCTTATTGATCCCGCCGGGCGCATTCGTTATAGTGGCGAAGAAAAGGCGAATATGCCCGCCACCCGCGCCGCCCTCGAATCGCTGCTCCGCATCCGCCAGCTCGATCGCACGCTGACGACCGCGCCGGCCCGGACCGGTCTCGAGACGGCGAGCTGCGGCATCACGCCGTTAGACGCGCGGCTCGGCGGCGGGTTTCCGCGCGGCCAGGTGTCGGAGCTCGTCGGGCCGCGATCGTCGGGGCGGACGAGCCTGCTGCTGCAGGCGATCGCCGCGGCCACGGCGCGCGGCGAGCTGGTCGCGCTGGTCGACGCGCTCGACATGTTCGACGTCGAGTCGGCGGCGGCCGCCGGCGTCGATCTCCATCGCCTCCTCTGGATCCGCGGCTTCGTCGTCTGCGGCGGACGGCCCGCGGCGTTGCCGCCGGAGGTCCGGCCCCCGGCGCACCGCGACATGAACCAGCGCGCGCTCGAGCAGGCGCTCCGCGCGTTCTCGCTCGTGCTGCAGGCGGGAAATTTCGGCCTCGTCGTCTTCGACGTCGCCGAAGCGCCGCCGGTCGCGATCCGGCGGCTGCCTTTCACGACGTGGCTGCGGCTGCAGCGGATGGTCGAGGGGAGCCAGACCGTGTGCCTGCTGGTGGGATCGGAGCCGATGGCGCGGAGCTCCGCCGGGTTGACCGCGCAATGCGGCGCGCGGCCGGCGGACGGCGGATGCCGATTCACCGACCGGCTGTTCGAGGGGATCGACCTCGACGTGTCGCTGCATCAATCCCGCATCCCGATTGCCGAATCCCGACGGGCGAGCGATGTACGCGTGCCTCTTTCGACCGTCTGCGCCTGAGCCCGCGTTCGAGCTCGGACGCGTGGCGCGCGACTACTCGCCGCGCTACGAGTGTCACGGCGCCGACGCCGTCGTCCTCGACGTGAGCGGGATGACGCGGCTGTTCGGATCGCCGCGCGCGATGGCCGACGAGATGCGGCGCGACGCGGCGTCGCGCGGCGCGCGCGTGCACGTCGCGATGGCCGCGACGTGGACCGCCGCGATGCTGCTCGCGCACGCGCACGTCGGCGTCAGCGTCACGCTGGCCGGTGACGAGGCCGACGCGGTCGGCGCGCTGCCGCTCGCGTCGCTGCGCGTCCTCCAGACGCCGGACTTCGACCTCGAGCCGGTCAGCGGGGCGTGGCGCCGCTGGGGCCTGCGCACGCTCGGCGAGCTCGCGAAGCTGCCGCCGGCCGATCTCGTCGCGCGGATCGGGCGCGCAGGGCTGATGTGGCAGGCGATGGCGCGCGGCGAGGACCTGCGGCCGCTCGTGCCGTCGCTCGACGACGAGCGGTTCGAAGCGACGTTCGAGCTCGACTGGCCGGTCGAGGAGCTCGAGCCGCTGTCGTTCGTCCTGACGCGGCTGCTCGAACCGCTGTCGACGCGGCTCGAGCGGCGCGACCGCGGCGCGGCGGTGCTGCACGTCGTCCTGCGGCTGGTCACGAAGGAGATCTACGCGCGCCGGCTCGAGCTGCCGTCGCCGATGCGCGACGTGCGGACGCTGCGCACGCTCGCGCTGCTCGATCTCGAATCGCATCCGGCGGCCGCGGCGGTCGATCGCGTCACCGTGCTCATCGATCCGACGCCCGGCCGCGTGCTGCAGCATTCGCTGTTCTCGCGCGCGCTGCCGACGCCCGAGCAGCTGTCGACGCTGCTCGCGCGGCTCGGCGCGGTGATGGGGCAGGATCGCGTCGGCGCGCCGGCGACCGTCGACACGCATCGCCCCGGCGCGTTCGCGGTCGCGGCGTTCGACACCGACCACGAGGAGGCCGGCGCGTCGGGGGGCCGGGCCGGCGCCGGTAGTCCGGCGCCCGGCACCCGCCGCGGCGACCATCCACCCCGTCCGCAGCCTCCGGCCGCGGCCGTCGCAAGCGCGCTGCGCCGCTGCCGCCAGCCGGTGCCGGCGCGCGTCGCCGTCGCAGACGGCCGCCCCGTGCGCGTGACGACCGATCGCCGCGGGTTTGCCGGCGGCGCGGTGGTCCGCTGCGCCGGCCCGTGGCGGTCGTCGGGCAACTGGTGGATCGACGACCGTCACCCCGCCTGGACGCGCGACGAGTGGGACGTCGCGCTCAGCGACGGCGCCGTCTATCGAATTTTTCAGAACCGGGAAACCGACGCGTGGTTCATCGACGCGATCGTCGACTAGCGCGCGCGGAGGAGGTCGTATGACGATTGCCGAACTGCTGCTGCCCGAATTCGATCAGGAAATGGCGTCCACGCGCACGGTGCTGGAGCGCGTGCCGGACGACCGGTTCGGCTGGAAGCCGCACGACAAGTCGTTCTCGATGGGGCAGCTCGCCAGCCACATCGCGAACCTGCTCGCGTGGACCGTCGACACGATGACGAAGACCGAATTCGACATGTCGACGGTGGCGCCCGAAGAGATGAACCGCACCGCGACGAACCGCGAGCAGCTGTTCTCGTGGTTCGACGCCGGCGCCGCGTCGGCGCGCGCCGCGCTGCAGACGCCCGATGCCGACTACTTCGTGCCGTGGACGCTCAGGCACGGCGCGCAGGTGTTCTTCACGCTGCCGCGCTACCGCTGCGTCCGCAGCTTCGTCCTGAACCACGTCGTGCACCACCGCGCGCAGCTCGGCGTGTACCTGCGGCTGAACGACGTCGCGGTTCCCGGCGTGTACGGGCCGTCGGCCGACGATCAGCGGTGACGTGAACGAGCGTTCCCGGTGCCGCCGTCTCCGCCGTACGTCGAGCTGCACGCCGCGTCCGCGTTCAGTTTCCTGCAGGGCGCGTCGCTGCCCGAAGCGCTCGTCGACCGCGCCGCCGATCTCGGTTACGGCGCGATCGCGCTGCTCGATCGCGACGGCGTGTACGGCGCGCCGCGGTTTCACAAAGCGGCGACGGCCGCCGGCCTCCGCGCGATCATCGGCGCCGAACTGACGGTGGCCGACGCGCGGCAGGCGGCCGGCTGTGCCCTCGCCGTCCTCTGCGAAAGCGCCGACGGCTACAAGAACCTCTGCCAGCTCGTCACGCGCATGAAGCTGCGCGCGCCGAAAGGCGAGGGCGCGCTCACGATCGACGAGCTGGACGGCCGCACGCGCGGGCTCGTCGCGCTCGTCGGCCGCGCGGCGCTCGACGGGCGCCGCCACGGCGTCGGCGGCCTGCTCGACCGCATCGTCGGCGTGTTCGGCCGCGGGAACGTGTTCGTCGAGCTGCAGCGGCATCTGCGCCGCGACGACGAGCGCGACACCGCGGCGCTCGTCACGCTCGCCGACGCGTTTCGCGTGCCGACCGTCGTCACCAACGGCGTCCGGTTCGCGACGCCGGCCGAGCGGCCGCTGTTCGACGTGCTCACCTGCCTCCACCATCACACGACGGTCGCCGCGGCGGGGCGGCGGCTGACGGCGAACGCCGAGCGGTACCTGAAACCGCCGGGCGACATGGCGGCGCTCTTCGCCGATCATGCCGACGCCGTCGGACGGACGCGCGATCTCGCCGACCGCCTGCAGTACACGATGGCGGATCTCGGCTACCGCTTTCCCGACTATCCGGTGCCGGCGGGCGAGACGCAGATGTCGTTTCTGCGGAAGATCGCCGACGTCGGCGCGCGCGAGCGGTACCGTCCCTATCACGACAAGGCGCGCGGGCAGATCGCGCGCGAGCTCGATCTCATCGAGAAGCTCGAGCTCGCCGGCTACTTCCTGATCGTCTGGGACATCGTCAATTTCTGCCGGCAGCACGACATCCTCGTGCAGGGGCGCGGCAGCGCGGCGAACAGCGCCGTCTGCTACAGCCTCGGGATCACGGCGGTCGACCCGGTCGGCATGGATCTGCTGTTCGAGCGCTTCCTGTCGGAGGAGCGCGGCGAGTGGCCCGACATCGATCTCGATCTGCCGAGCGGCGACCGGCGCGAGCAGGTGATCCAGCACGTCTACGAGAAATACGGCCGCCACGGCGCCGCGATGACCGCCAACGTGATCACCTACCGCGGACGCAGCGCCGCGCGCGAAGTGGGGAAGGTCCTCGGCTTCGACGCGCCGCAGATCGACCGGCTCGCGAAGATCATGAATCAGTTCGAGTTCTCCGATCCGATCGACACGCTGCCGCGCCAGCTCGCGGCGGTCGGCCTCGACCTGCACACCGATCGCGTGCGGCTGTTCGCGCGGCTGTGGAACCAGATGCTCGACCTGCCGCGCCATCTCGGCCAGCACTCGGGCGGCATGGTGATCTGCCGGGGGCAGCTCGACGCCGTCGTGCCGCTCGAAAACGCCAGCATGCCGGGACGCGTCGTCGTGCAGTGGGACAAGGACGACTGCGCCGACATGGGCATCGTCAAGGTGGATCTGCTCGGCCTCGGCATGATGGCCGTCATCCAGGATTCGCTGAAGCTGGTGCCGAGCCTCGATCTCGCGCACATCCCGCAGCAGGACGAGCAGGTCTATCAGATGCTGTGCGACGCCGACACGATCGGGGTGTTCCAGGTGGAATCGCGCGCGCAGATGGCGACGCTGCCGCGCCTCAAGCCGCGGCACTTCTACGACATCGTCGTGCAGGTGGCGATCATCCGGCCCGGCCCGATCGTCGGGCAGATGGTGCATCCGTACCTGAACCGGCGCGCGGCACGCGAGCCGGTCACCTACCCGCACCCGTCGCTCGAACCGATCCTCGCGCGGACGCTCGGCGTCCCGCTGTTCCAGGAACAGCTGCTGCGCATCGCGATGGTGGCGGCCGGCTTCACCGGCGGCCAGGCCGAGGAGCTGCGCCGCGCGTTCGGCTTCAAGCGATCCGAGCGCCGGATGAAACAGGTCGAGATCCAGCTGCGCGAGGGGATGGCGCGGCAGGGCATCGTCGGCGACGCGGCGGAGGAGATCATCCGGTCGATCACGTCGTTCGCGCTGTACGGATTCCCCGAGTCGCACGCCGCCAGCTTCGCGCTGCTCGCGTACGCGAGCGCGTACCTCAAGGTGCATTTCCCGTCGGCGTTCTATTCGTCGCTGCTGAACAACCAGCCGATGGGGTTCTACCATCCGGCGACGCTCGTCAAGGACGCGCAGCGCCGCGGCGTGCGCTTCCATCCGATCGACGTGCAGGTGTCCGAGTGGGATTGCACGGTGGAACCCGACGGTGCGATCCGCCTCGGCCTGCGCTACGTGCACGGCCTGCGGGAGCATGTCGGCAGGGCGATCGGCTCCCGGCCGCCCGCGGGCGGCGCGTCCGCGTCCGGCCCGGCGTCGACCCCTCGGATCTGCCCCAAATGCGGCTGCGACGACGAGTCGATGCTCGAGCACGACGGGCAGAAGTGGTTCTGCAACACGTGCTCGCACGACTGGATCGCCCGAAACGCGCATGCGCCGGCGCCGCGCCGGTTTGCCTCGCTCGACGATCTCGTCGCGAAGACCGGCCTGCGGCGCGACGAGCTGGTCACGCTGGCCGACGTCGGCGCGCTGAATGCGTTCGGCTACGACCGGCGGTCGGCGTTGTGGCAGGCGGAGCGCGCCGTCCGGCCCGGCGGCGAGCTGTTCGGCGACGCCGCCGCAGATGCGGCGGAACCTGCCGACGACGACGCGTCCCCGGCGAGCTCGGCGTGGGACGACCAGGCCGCCGGCGCGAGCCGCGAGTCGCCGTGCCCGTTGCGCCCCATGACCGAATCCGAGCGCCTCGTCGCCGACTTCTCCGGCATGGGGCTGTCGGTGGGCCGCCACCCGATGGCGCTCAAGCGCGACGAGCTCGCCATGCGCGGCATCCTGCGCGCGATCGATCTCAAGCGCGAGCGGCAGGGACGCCGCGTGCGGGTGGCCGGGATGGTGATCACGCGGCAGCGGCCCGGCACCGCGAAAGGGTTCGTGTTCCTGACGCTCGAGGACGAGACCGGCGTCGCCAACATCATCGTTCGGCCCGATCTCTTCGCGCGCGATCGCCTGACGATTGTCGAAGAGCCGTTCCTGATCGTCGACGGTGTGCTGCAGAACCAGGATGGCGTCACGTCGATCCGGGCGGAGCAGGTGCAGGGGATGCGCGGCGTCGACGTCGATTTCGACGCGCACGACTTCCATTGACGGCCGCGTTCGCGGACGCGCGTCGCGTCCGCGGCGAGACGTCGGCCGTCAGGCGTCTCGCTTCAGGCCTCGGACTTCGCAGCTCCGGCCTGCGCCTTCTTCTTGCCCGCCTGAACCTTGCCCTTGACGACGGCGCCGTCGGCCATCGTCAGCCGAGGCGTGATGATGTCGCCGAGCACGGACGCCGAGGAGCGGAGGTCGATCCCTTCGGTGGCCGTCAGATTGCCGGTGACCGCGCCGCTGATCGTGATCGTCTTCGCCGACAGGTCCGCCTTCACGGTCGCGTCGGCGCCGATCGTCAGCGTGTGCTCGCCCACTTCGATCGTGCCCTCGATCTGGCCGTCGATCGTGAGGTTTTCCTGGCTGACGATCCGCCCCTCGATGCGCAGCGCGCGTCCAATCCAGGCAGCGACTCGGCGTTCGTCGATCGGCGCGTTCGGGTCAGTCGGCATCCGGCTCCTCCTCGTGTCTCAGCATTCTATCGGCCGAACGCGGCAAAACGTTTCCCGAACCGTAAATGGCGCAAACCCGGCGGCTCGACGCCGTGGGTATCATGGGGGACCTGTTCGCATGGCGCCACTCCGCTGGACGGCGCGTCGAGACGACGCCGGCATCCGGCTCGACAAATATCTCGCCGCCCCCGAGCGCCTGGCCTCGCGCGCGAAGGCGTCCGACGCGCTCGCGCGCGGCAAAGTGTTCCTCAACGATCGCGAGGCGTCGCATGGCGACGCCGGCGCACGGCTCGCCGAGGGCGACGAGATTCGGATCTGGATGGACCGGCCCGGCAGCGGCCGATCGCGCGTGGCGCTCGGCGACGCCCGCGACCTCCCGATCGTGTTCGAAGACGAGGCGATCGTCGTGCTGAACAAGCCGCCGGGCGTGCTCGCGGTGCCGCTCGAGCGGCGCGGCGACGCGCGGTCGGTGTTCGACGACCTGAAGGCGCACCTGCGCATCCGCCGGGCGGGGCGGCCGCTCGTCGTCCACCGGATCGATCGCGACACGTCGGGGCTCGTCCTCTTCGCCAAGAACCTGCGCGCGCAGGAGACGTTGAAGGAGCAGTTCAAGCGGCACCAGCCCGAGCGCGTCTACCTGGCGGTCGTGTACGGCCGTCCCTCGCCGCCGCAGGGCGCGTGGCGCGACCGCCTCGTGTGGGACACCCGCGCGTTGATTCAGAAGGAGACGCACCCGCGCGACCCGGCCGGCAAGGACGCGATCTGCCGGTACCGCGTCGTCGAGCCGCTGAAGGGGGCGTCGCTGGTCGAAGTGAGCCTCGTGACGGGCCGGCGCAATCAGATCCGGATCCAGGCGCGGCTTCGCGGGCACACGCTCGTCGGAGAGCGCCGCTACGTGTACGGGCCGGACGCGCTCCGGACGATTGCGTTCCCCCGCCAGGCGCTGCACGCGCATCGCCTCGCGTTCGCGCATCCGACGACGGGGCGGCAGGTGACGTTCGAGGCGCCGCTGCCCGACGACATGGAGCAGCTGGTCGCGCGGCTGCGGCCTCGTTAATCGGTCGCACCGTGCGCCTCAGGCGTCGCTGCGAGCAGTGCCACGAGCGCCGCCTGATTCTTGGCGCCAGTCTTCGCCAGGATGTTCTTGATGTGCCAGCGCACCGTCGGCAGCGCGATCGCCAACCGGTTCGCAATCGCCGGCACACCGTGCCCCGCGACGAGCAGCGTCGCGATCGTTGCCTCGGTGGGCGTGAGCCGCCAGACCGTACGCATCAGATCGGGATCCCCGGCGAGTCGTCGGTCTGGATCGTTCACGAATACCGCGACGAGTTCGCCGCTGGTCCACATGTCTCGCGCAGCGTCGCGCCGCACCGGGACGACGAGCACCGAGAGCGGACGGCGCATGGAGGGACGCGAGACTCGGAGCGCGCCTCCGCGATCGCTGGCCTCAACGTGGCGTTCTGCAGCGGTCCAAATCAAACGCAACAGCGTCGCGTCGTCGTGTCGATCGGCGGCGGTCAATCGCCCCCGGACCACTGCGAGGCCGTCGTTACGGCGCAGGGTCGTTTCGGCGGCCCGGTTGGCAAAGGCAAGCGTGCCGTTGCGATCGACGAGGACGACGCCGCTAGGAACGCGATCGAGCGCCGCGCCGAGCGACTGTTTCATCAACTCGAGCCCGGCAAGGCGCCGGTGGACGCGCAGTGCGCGCTGCACGTGCGGAAGCAATCCTCGAACCACGCGGCGGTTGCGCTCCGAAAATGGCTCCCTGGAATCGGGTCGCAGCGCCGACAGGCTGGCAGCGACGTCCGCATCCCGGCGCAGCACGGTCGACATGCTGCGAGTCGTTCCGATTGGCTTCGCAAAATCGGCGTAAAACTCGGTGCGCACCAGCTCGCTGTGCGGCACGAGCTCCTCGCCGATGTGCACGATTTCTGGCTGCAGTTGACCGCGCGCCTCCGCGGCGCCCAGCCACGGGTCGACCGTCGCGAAACGCTCCGCGTATCGTCGCAGTCCGTCGGGATCGATTCCAAACGACTGATCGACGGCGCCGCGTGCGTCGCGGAGATCGTGGTGCATCAGAGCCGCGCCATCGGCGCCGACGGCGGCGGCGAACGCGCGCAAGAAGGCCGACCAGCGCGCTGGTTCCAGCGCAGCGTCATACACCAGGTCGACGAGCATCGAGAACCGCATCAACGACCGCCGCGATGGTAGATCCCGTCCCACCCGCCGTCAAACAAAACCAGGACGTTTCAGTCACATCCCGACCACCCCGTATGGGAGGCGACAGCTCGGCGCCTGCGCTGTACCGTAGCTCACACGGAGCCGGCCGCCGGACGGCGCGGCGATCCGATCGTGCCGGCGGTGACCGGGAGGAGACTGCCATGAGGACTTCATGCTCGACTGTCGTCGTCGCGGTTGGCGCTTTCGGGCTGATCGCGCGTGCCGGATCGCCCGATATCCGCTCCACGGAATGGCCGCCGGCGGTGATCCGCGCGATTCCTGGCGGAGACCGTTTCCGCAACGCCGACTACCTCAGGCTCGTGGCTGGCGATGGGCTCTTGCGGGTCGCGCCCGACGCCCTGTTCCGCCGGATGACTGCCGCGGCGCAACGAGGCGAGTGGTACAAAGCGCTGTTTCTCGCGCGAGTATTCACCCAGGCGCGTCCCGACCTGCCGGCCGGATGGTCGAACCGAGCGAAGCTCGCCACTCAGCTCGGCCTCGACGAAGAAGCCGCCGCGTGCGCCAAGAACGCCGTTTCGTCGGAGGCCGGCGGCGTGGGATCGCCTTTCGTCACGGGTACCAGATTCACGCTCGAGCCAGCCACGTTGGCGGACTGGGCGGCTGCGCTGCTGATCGCCGCCGATTCGCCGCCAGTCGAACGCGGCACGTCGAACCTGCTCGTGGTCCGGGACGACGTCAGCGGCGTTCACGTCGAGACTCGGGAGGAGCGCGCAGAGATTGACGCGCACACCAACGCCGAGGATCTACGTCAATACGGCCGCATCGGCGTCTTTGCCGAACCGGAGCCGATCCGCCTCGTCAACGTGCTTACCGGATCGTTCATGATGACCGGAGGCGAGCCGATGAAGCTCGGCGGCAACAGTACCGGTGGCTCGTGGGCCATGACCGCACTAAGCGCGTTTGCGATCGCGAGTGGCGCCGGCCCGGCGGCGATTGGCGCGTCCGAATCGGCACGCAAGCGGGTTCAGGCGGCCGAGGCCGAGAAGGACGCCAAGGCTCCGAGCTTGATGGCCGGCGGCAAGGTCGCCGGCGTCACTTGGAACGGCCACCAGGCGCGGATTGAATACGCGCCGCAGCCATCCGGCCACGATCGAGCAGTCGGGAATCCGGTCCCGGTTCTCTGGGGCACAGGCGGCGCACTCGTCCCGAGCTACTGCGGGCGCTTGCAGAACCGGGCCTCGGTCGAGGTGTACAACAGCGGCTCCACGAACGGCGAAGCCAAGTTCGGAATGTCGATCGATCGCGTGTGCGTTCCGAAGATTGCGCGGTTGCAAATCGTCCCCGCAGGCGTCAATCCACACGCGTGGGCCGGATGCGATGGTCGCTGCCCGACGTCGCCGCCCCTCACCGCACTCGAGCTGGCACTGACTGCGGAGGACTTCGCCGCACTGATGCCCGCGGCCGCGAGCGCCATCGAGCCCGTATTGGACCGTTTTCGAGCCGAGTACGCGAACGGCACGCTGACGTTGCTGCCGACGGCCGGCGCACCGCCGGACCTGTCGGTGCGGTATTCGTTTCAGAAGCAGTTCCATCCGTCGCGTGGCGGGACGATCGGGTTCGACCAGCGCGGTTCGATCTACGTATTTCTGCCGGGTAAGGAAACGTACCTGTTGCCGCGCAGGTAAGTGCGGCCTGAAGTAGCCCATCGGAGGCATCATGAGACGACGTGCCATGGCGGTGCGATGGTCCGTCCGGATCGCGTACGCCCTTTCGGTGAGCGTCTCGCTCGTCGCGACCGGCGAAGGCGCGCAGACGACGCCAGCATGTGCCGGGCTCGAGGACGCCATCGCATCTGCCCGTGAAGACATCGCACGATGCGCAGCGCCCGTCGATCGCGAGGTCAAGTGCGCGTCGAACCAGCCGAACTGCCGTGCGGAGTTTCAAGCCCGCTGCGACCGCGACGCACGGCAGCGACTCGAGACCGCCAGCGCGGCGTGGAACGCGTGTCGTGCCGCAACCGCGGAGAACCAGTCGAATGGCCCCTCGACGCTGCGGGCGGTGAATCCGCCGAGTTCATTACCATCGACGATGTCGTCCGATTATCGCGATTGTCCGGCGGCCGCGGCGAAGTTCGCACAGGTCTCGACCGAAACGGGGAGGCTCAGCGTCGGACTCGTCGGGTCGGCCGACCGACTAATTGCAGAAACCGGCAGCGGGGACGCGGCCGAACGCGCGCTGGTCGACGCAATCTCGAACGCCCGCGCCGCGGTACGCGCCGGTGGCGGCCCCGAAACCCGCGACCGTCTGCTTGTCTCGGAAGGCGCCCTCGAACTGCTGCGCTGTCGCCCCGGCGCCCCTCCGGGGTCTGGACGTTCGACGCACGACGCGGTCGGCCGATTTACTGACGAAACACGGGCCGCGATCGATCAGCGAGATGCGCTGCGCGTCGACCTCGCGCCGGAACGGGACCGCGCCGAGCAACAACTGGCCGACCGCGTCGCACGGCAATGGAATCCTGCGCCGAGTTACGCGATCGATCGAGACGCCGCGGCGACCGTCGGGCTGGACGACCCGTTTGCGGCGCACGCCGGCGATCGGGGCGACCCAGATCTCGCCGGCGTGAGCGGTCCGGTCGGCGAGTATCTGCAGGCGGCTGTAGATGTCTGGAAGGCGATCGATATCGACGGACGCGGCGCTGAGCCGTTCGCCACAGCCGTCGAGGCGCTGCGGATGCTCGACACGGCCTCTCGAGGCACGCTGCCCACGACCGTCGACTGGGTGGAACGGCTCGGCGAGTTCGTTGCGCGCCAGGGCGCCGCGCTCGACGCGCTTGCGCTCCGCAGCTCCACGGCGTGGCTTGAGGCTAGCGGGCTCAACGCGTTCGATCCTTCTACCGCGCTGGCCGCGTCGGCCTATCTGGACGGATGGGCGCAGCGGATGGCGCGGCAGCGGGAGCTGATTCAATCGGTGTCACCCGTCCTGGCGTCCGCGAAGGTCCTCCTCGAGAAGACGGCTGGGCTGCGGATGGCTCGGGCGTTGAACACGATGCCGGGGATCGACTCGCTGGCCGTTGAAGACATACTCGGCGGCCTCCGCCAATGCACCACCGACATCGACGTCATCACCGCGCGCCTACTCGCCGCCAGACGCGCTGTCCGCTGAAGGCCGCCGTGCGACTACGAGCTCGGCTCGTCAATTATTAGCGTGCGGTCGTCGGCGATCGTGACGCGATACAGCTCGTCGAAGCCTTCGTCCTTCGTCGGCGGTTCCAGCCGCTTCGCGACGGTGAAGATGGCGACGTTCGGCACCTTGTCCTTGCCGGTCCGCACCGCGTTGCGCGCCACGGCGGCGCGGGTGCTCACGTCGAAGTAGTAGCCGACGACGCGCGCGCCGCGCGCGCGGGCCGCCGCCACGAGCGGCGCGCGGTCGGCGCGGCGCGGGTTGGTGTTGTCCACCACCGCCGATGCGCCGGATGCCAGTGCGGCGTCGAGCCGCCGCTTATCTTCGATCCGCACGTGCGTCGCCGCGAACCGCTGCCGGTACAGGCTCGTCTTGCCGGCGCCGGGCAGGCCGACGAGGATCACGCAGTCGATCACACCAACCTCGGATTGGTCTGCATCGTACGCACCGC
>Ga0070741_10015052_pt1 | contig 13216 bp, 10 predicted proteins | sample Coa_R1_4_FD_66440 | JGI IMG/M metagenome (GOLD analysis project Ga0070741, IMG submission 66440) | Surface soil microbial communities from Centralia Pennsylvania, which are recovering from an underground coalmine fire - Coalmine... | ecosystem: Environmental > Terrestrial > Soil > Unclassified ... | reverse complement strand
TATGAACTCGGTCGCGCCTCGGTCAACTGCCTGCCGCGCGGGGTTCCCGGGATGTTTCTGATCAATCCCTATCCCTTCCAGATCGTGCAGACTCCGGGTCTTTTCGTGCAGCTTGATGAACTGAACAACAACTTCCGCGTGGTTCACACCGATGGCCGTCCGCACAATCCCGATCCTGATCCTTCATTCGATGGCGACGAAGTTGGCCATTGGGAGGGCGACACGCTGGTGGTCGACGTGGTCTCGATTGATGAGCGCACCTGGAATAATTTCACCGGGTGGTTCCACAGTGATCAGGAGCACGTCATTGAGCGTATCAAACGTCCGTCCAAGAATTACCTCATGGTGCAGGTGACGATCGAAGACCCCAAAGTACTCACTCATGCTTGGACCTCGGCGCCGCGCATTTGGACGTTAGGCCACGAAGACTTGCTCGAATACTATTGCACCAACAATCAGGACGTGGAGCAGTACAAAGCGCTCAAGGCAAACGAATCTGGCGGCCAAAACGAAAACAAATAAACGAAAGCAAATAGAAGACGCTATGGTGGGCGCCTCCTCCAAAGTCGCGCCTTGCACTGCTGCCTTTGCGACCATAGAACAGCTCCACCATCACCGGCGCTCTGCTAGGAGTTGAGCATGACTACATCTGACGCGCGCTCGCGTAAAGCTACTTTGAAACGCCGGGAATTTGTGATGGCCGGAGCTGCAGCTGCGGCTCTAATCGCCGCGCCTCGAGCGGGCGCTACGCCTTCCGCTGTTGCCGAGCCGCCGCAGAAGAAAGGGCTGCAGCCCTGGTGGTCGGCGCGGCCGAGCAGTCCCAAAGCGAACCGGCCCGTCTCCATCGATATGCACACTCATTGGCTGCCACCCGCCTACACAAAAGCCTTGGCCGATGCCGGCAAGCCGGTCAAGAATATCAATCCGCTTGAAGCCGACCTCGACCAGCGGCGCAAATGGATGGACGAGCATGGGGTACAAATGCACTTGCTTGCCCTCTCCGGCGATGCCGTTTGGCAATTAGTCACGCCCGAGCAGGCAGCCCACCTTGCGCAAGTCGTTAATGACGCGGCGATTGCAGCCTATTCGACCTATCCTGACCGGTTTGTCGCAGCGATTGAACTCCCCATAACAGACGCGGCGCTTTCAATGAAAGAACTGGACCGCATGGCCGGAAAGCCCGGCATGCGTGCGGTGAACGTAGGCGACACGATTGCCGGTCGTGATTACATATTCGAACCGGGTTTTGCTCCGGTTCTCGCACGCTGTGAAGAACTCGGCTATCCCCTTATCTTTCACAGCATGAATACAGACCCGTTTGGTAAGCGACCCGCAGGACCTGGTCTTGACGCCGCGTTCACTCATGCGGTCCTCGCCGCAAAATTCATAACCACCGGGACACTGGATAAGTATCCAAAGCTTGAGATTGTCCTTCCTCATGCCGGCGGCGCGTTTCCCTACTGCGCGGGCCGCATCGAGCACTTCATGTATCACATGGGGCCGAACGCCGAAAAAACCAATTCCACGCACACATTCAGGGAATATCTGCGGCGCTTTCATTACGACTATCTCACTTATCATCCTGAAGGCTTGCGCTTCCTCGTTGACCTCGTGGGGGCCGACCGTATCGTCGTGGGCACCGACAGCTTCAACGCCAAAGATATCGAATACCCAAGCGCTGTAGTCGATCAGTTCAATTTCCGGGCCGCGGATCGCGACCGCATCTTGAAAAGCAACGCTATGCGTCTGCTCCATCTGTAAACGGACGCCAGCGCCTGTACCCCTTATGCCGACCACTATTTGGAAGGTATGACGGGCAAAAGCAGGAACGGCTGCTGCTCTCGACTTCCATGCATCATGGTTTGACCGCCGAATATTTTCGGCGGGCGGTCGCGCGGGTCGTCATGCAGGAAGGGCCCGCAGCCCCGAAGTTCGTTTTTGAAGTTGGAAAGCTTACCGCCGCTCGCCGCATACTCATAATCTTTGCCCCGGACGCTTAGCCCAATCCGGTAACCCGCCGGAACGACGATGCAGGTTGGCCAAATTTCCACCTGTAATTCCACGATCTCGCCGGGACGCAGCGATTGCCGTTGGGTATGCGCGTGGCGGGGCTGCCAGGGCGTGGAAAGTTTCGCGTCGATTGCGCGATGGGACGCGCGCAACCAACCCTGACCGATGGGGGTATGCGGGTCGATCGCTCCTTGAAATACGATCTCACTCAAATCAGGCGCAAACACCCGAAGCGCGACAAAAATGTCGGCGTCTTCGGTCGACGAAGAGACGAATAACGTCACTGCTGACGGGCCGGTGATTTCCGTTTCATGTTCCAGCGGGGCGCTTAGAAAAACCAGCCCTGCTCCCAGCGCATCAAAGCCGCGCGAACCTGCTTGCGTCGGCGGCGCGGAAACAAGCGACAGCGCCCCGAGATCAAGATACATTTTGCTCCACTGTGTTCGTGCGAGCGGCCACTCGCGTTCCGCGCGCTCTTTGAAATGATCAACGTGCCGCACCTGCAGCAAAACGGGGGCTTGTCGTTCCCATCCGTTCTGCTCGCCTTTAAGAAAATAGTCGAAGAAGCGCTTTTGCAGTTTCCGGCCGTAATCGGTGTAAAAGTGTGTCCAATGTTCCAGACCGTGCACCTCAAGCCACTTCTGCCTGGATGCCGCGCGCATAAATCCCTCGAAATTGCCGCGCGAATGCAATCCCTGGCCGCCCCAGTTTGCTGCCGAGAGGAACGGCATAGTCACCTTGGACCAATTTGCCGAGCGGCTCTGATGGAATTCATCGTCCAGCGGATGAGCAAGAATCAGTTTTCCGAAATCGGTTCGGTTGCCGGCCAATATTTCATCCGGCAACGTTTCGGGGCCGCAAACCAGGTCGCCAGTGGCACGGCTCCGGGGACCACGTTCTCCGAGACCGTGCTGTACTGTTTTGACCTGCATGTCATACCAGTTGGCCCAAAAGGTCGAAAGAATGCCGCCGTGATGCGTCATATCGCGATAAAAATCCGCGGCGCCTTCCCAGATGCACATCGCGCTCAAGTGCGGCGGCTGCAATGATGCGACTTGCCACTGGTTGATGCCGTAATAGGAAATGCCGCTGAGCCCGACCTTGCTGTTGCACCACGGCTGCACTGCGCACCACTCAATGCATTCGAAAAAATCACGGGTTTCACGCGCAGAGAAATGCTCGATGAATCCGGGCGAGCGGCCGCAGCCGCGACTATCCACGCGCACGCAGGCATAGCCGTGCGGCACCCATTTTTCCGGATCTACTACCTCCCAGTTCTGATAAACGTTGCTCGAGCCCGCGGCAACGTCCGGGTGCTCGCCAATGATGCGCTCCCAGGCGCTGGGGTAGCCTTCCTGGAAGGCCAAGCCTTTCGCGTATGGGCCATAGCTCAAGAGAACGGGATATGCTCCTGGGCCGGCGGGGCGAAAGACATCGGCACGCAAGATCAGCCCGTCAGTCATTGGGATCGGCTGATCCCAATGCACATGCATACCGTCGCGAATTTCGGAGCGGCCGCTTTCGAAGGTGGTTTGTGTCATGCAGACTTCGTTTTATCCATCAGCTCTCTAAAATCACCTGAGCGAGGGCGAATTTGCCGGTATGGGTGATGCTCAAGCTGATGTGCCGTGCTCCCATGCGCTCAGCGTGCTGGCGTGCCGCGCCATGCAGGATAATCGTCGGGCGGGAGCCCGGCTGCCGCGCCACTTCGATGTCGCGCCAGCGCACGCCTTTGCTCCAACCGGTGCCTAGCGCTTTCATGGTTGCCTCTTTGGCGGCAAATCGCGCCGCGTACCTCTCCACAGCATCGCGGTGACGTTCGCAATATGCGATCTCTCCGGAAGTGAAGATGCGATCGAGGAAGGCCCTTCCATGGCGGGTGATTGCCTCGCCGATCCTCGTAATCTCTTCCATATCGACGCCTAACCCGATAATCACTTCACGCAGCTCCCTGAATCAGCGGCAATTCTCACTGACGGTGAACGTAAACGGCAGCGGATTATATCGTTCCCTTCACATTTTCGATTGCGAGTTTTGCCGGCCCCTCGACTTGAGCTTGACGGACACGATAGCGTTAGTATGAGGCGGCAGATACAGGTATCGGAGAGTCGCATGTCGAAAGTTCATCCACCTCCGCGGCGGACCAAAAAATCTCCCGTAGCCAGGATTGAAGATGGTTGGGATCTTCGCCGCGTATCGGGTTTGACGATTCTCCGAGCCGGCATTTTCGATGCAGTTCCCTGGGTTGTGCACGGCTTCAGCACGCGCCCCGGCGGAAGAAGCATCTGGGACGGGACCGGCGTACTTAACCTGGGTTTTACCGACTGGGATGCACGTGAAACGGTGACACAAAATCGTGAACAGTTCGTGGACGCGATTTCCCGTTTACATTCCGGCGGCAAATCGCCCGCCAGCCGTATTCCGACGAAGTCTCTCGTGGTCCTGCAGCAAGTCCATTCTGACATTGTGCACGTTTTTCGACAGGCTCCGGCGCGACCACCGCGGGGTGACGCTGTCATCTGTGGCCGCGCGGGTTTGCTTCTCGGAATTCAGACTGCCGATTGCGTACCCATTTTGTTTGCTGACACCCGCCGGCAAGTTGTTGCTGCCGTTCATGCGGGCTGGCGTGGAACGCTGGCGCGTATTGCCGCGAAAAGTCTGGGCCAAATGCGCCTCGAGTTCGGCACGAAACCTGAAGATGTAGTCGCCGCTCTGGGGCCGGCGATCGGCCCCTGCTGCTATGAAGTTGGCCCGGAAGTGGCGCAAGCGTTTGCAGCCCAATTCTCCGCTGCCGGCGAATGGTTCGACGGTCCGTTCGAGCGCCTTTCCACGGGCGAGGAGCCGAATCCTTTACCTTGGCTCACCATGATGCCTCCGGGCCGCGAGCCGCCGCCCGAACGCGTACGGCTCGACCTCCGCGCCGCCAATCGCTGGCAGCTCGTCGATGCCGGTGTTGCACCAGCGAATATCGCTGTGAGTGGGCTTTGCACTTCCTGCAGAAGCGATCTCTTCTTCAGTTATAGAAAACAGGGAGCAGCGACAGGCCGGATGCTAAGCGTGATCGGGATCTGTGCGAATGCCGTTAGGCCACGGGCGAAGCCGAGGCGCTCGCCGACGCCATCGATCCCGCTTCGCTGAGCGCTAGCTGTCCGCACGCCGCGTTGACGTCCTGTCCGCGAGAATAGCGGACAAAGGCAGGGACGCCCTTTGCGTCGAGGAGTTCGCGAAATTCCCTGATTCGCTCCTCGGCCGGCGGACGGTAAGGCAGCGCACCGGGATTCCACGGTATGAGATTCACTTTGGCGCGCAGGCCAGCAAGCAGCCGCGCCACGCGTCGGGCATCTTCAGGCGAATCGTTGAAGCCGCCCAGGAGCACGTATTCGAAGGTAAGTCGTTCCCACGAACGTAGCGGGTAGTTCCGGCAGGCGGCCAGCAGCGTCTCGAGAGGATATTTGTGATTGACGGGCATGATCACATCGCGCTGTTCGTTGTTAGAGGCATTCAGCGAAATGGCAAGCTTGGGCCGAACATTCTCGTGCCGGAGCCGCTCGATCCCCGGCACGATTCCGCTGGTCGAAACTGTAACGTGGCGCGGAGCAAGCGCCAAGCCGTTCGAATCAAGCAGGATTCGCACAGCCGCCATGACCGCTTCATAGTTGAGCAGAGGTTCGCCTTGGCCCATCAGCACCACGTTGGTGCGCGGCGCGAGGCATTCGCGATTGTCTTCAAGCGCGATGAGCACCTGCGCGATAATTTCGCCCGCAGTCAGATTGCGGATGAGCCCAAGCTGTGCCGTTAGGCAAAAGCGGCAATCGACTGCACATCCCGCCTGAGTCGAAATGCAAATCGTCTGTCTGCCCTCTGACGGCATAAATACAGCTTCCACGCGCGCCTGCATTTTGTTGGCGTGCGCTCCGCCTGTGTCCGCAAGGTTGAGAAGATAACGTACAGAGCCGTCGCCCGAATGGAAGCGCTGCACAATTTCGGGCATGCCGATCCGATACTGGTTTGAGAGGCGCCGGCGAAGCGCTGCGGGAAGATTGCTCATGAGCGCGAAATCGAGTCGCCGTTCAGCGTAGATTGCGTGATACAGCTGTACGCCTCGGTACAGGGGTTCGCCAATCTCCTGCATCAGAGCGCGCAAATCGTCGGCGGACCATCCAAGCAAATCACGTTGCCCCTTCACCGGGGCTTCCACCGGGTGCTTATCGAGGTCCTTTAACTTTTTCGTGGAACTACGCATGGGAGATCGTCCGTAATGTCATCATAGCATGCGGGCATGCGGCGTTTGCCTGATCACGAATTCTCCGGTTTTCCACGCGCGCCGTAGTGTGGAATAGTTTTTCCTTCGTTCCTGTGCGATGATTTTAAGAACGATGACGCCAGCGGGAATTTCCATCGAACGAGAATCTTTGCCGAACGGTCTGGTGCTCGTAACCGAGCACATGCCGCACATGCGCTCGGTGGCGATCGGCATCTGGGTGCGCGCCGGTTCGCGCGGAGAGCCTTCGGGCCTGAATGGCATCGCGCATTTTATCGAGCACATGGTCTTCAAAGGCACTTCCCGCCGCAGCGCCGAGCAGATTGCGCGTGAGATGGATTCCGTCGGCGGGTTGCTCGATGCCTTCACTTCCAAGGAAATGGTCAGCTTCAACGCCAAAGTCCTCGACGAAAATCTGCCGATTGCCTTTGATGTGCTTTCCGATCTGGTGCTCGATCCGTTGTTTGGCGACGAAGATATTGCCAAGGAAAAGCAGGTCATCCTGGAAGAGATTCGCATGGAGGATGACAATCCCGAATCACTTGCACATGAAATGCTGACGCAAAGCTTCTGGCGGGGCCATCCGCTGGGCGCACCGATTCTCGGCACCCGCGGCACCGTGAGGCGCTTCACGCGGAAGGCGATCGTGAATTGCTTCCAACGCTGGTACACGCCGGCCAACACGGTGATTACGGCGGCCGGCAATGTTCACATCGACGGCCTCATGAAACTCGTCGGTCACCACTATGCCAAGCTCAAGAGCAGGCCGCAGCCTTCTCCCGACAGCCGAACGGCGCCACACACACATGCGCGCCTCATCACTCGCAATAAGCCCGCCCTCGAGCAAGCCCATATTACGCTGGCGGTTCCGTCCTATCCGCTGGCACATCCCCGCCGCTATGCCGCGTCGGTGCTCAACAACATTCTGGGCGGCAGCATGTCTTCTCGGCTGTTTCAGAATATTCGCGAACGCCAGGGCCTGGCCTACGCCGTCTTTAGCGAACTGAATCCTTACTCCGATGCCGGCATGCTTTCGGTCTACGCCGGCACCAGCCGAAGCACCACAGAGCGCGTGCTGCGCTGCATCGCGGGCGAGTTTGCCCGGCTCAAAAAAGAGCCCGTCAGCCCGGACGAACTCCGGCGCGCTAAGGATCAACTGAAGGGATCACTCGTGCTTTCGCTCGAATCGCCGGGCGCGCGCATGTCCAACCTCGCACGCCAGGAAATCTACTTCGGCCGCTTTTTCAGCGTCGAAGAGCTGCATACCTCCATCGAAGCCGTTACTGCCGACGACGTGCAGCAGACCGCGCTGGAATTTTTCGAGCCGAAGACGATTGCCGCCACGGTCGTTGGTCCTCTCCACGGCTTTGCACTCAAGCGCGATCTGCTCGCCTGCTGACCGTGTCGCGATCATCTCGGCGTAAGAAAACGTCTGTGCCCCGCGTTATTCCGCCGCGTTCTCTGTTCCGCCTGGTCGGAGTGATCGAAATACTCCCAAGTGGAAAAACCAAGTTGGCCGAATTTTCCGCATCGGGTACTACAGCGGGCAGGATGCCTTGATGTCATTTGGCTCGTCAACGAAAAAGGCAAGCATGAAGAAACTACGATCGCAACTTCTTTTTGAAGTACTTTGAGCCGATCGAGATAAGCGGCGAATCCGACCTTTATGGCGTCGGTAAGCAGGAATTCGTACCCCTATAAGTTGTGTACCTCGGCAAAATAATCACAAATCTTCGTATTGACCTGCCCGCCGACCTTTGCCATTATGCGGGCGGTCAATTTTTCTAGTTCGTGTCCCGGCTCCGGGAAGTCAGCGTGGTCCTGACGCGCTTCTAGTGTGAGAACTTGCGCGTTGAGACGAAGTCACGCGTGCACGGGTGCAGTTCTGGGGGAGTCCATCAGCCTTCGCGTGAGCATTCTCGCGTCGGGAAGTTCGGGCAATTGCACCTTGCTCGAAACTTCGCGGACGCGCCTTCTGGTGGATGCGGGACTGGGTAAACGCGAAACCCTGCGGCGTCTTGCCGCTCTCGCGCATTCGATTGACCGCCTCGACGGCATCGTCATCTCTCACGAACATACCGACCACGTTGGCGGCCTCGCGGCCCTGCTGGGCGCCTGGCGCACAACCGTATATCTCAGTGCCGAAACTCATGCAGAAATGCTGCGCTTCCTTCCCGAAAAGCACGCCAGTAGACTCGACCGCGTCGAGTTCATCGAAGCCGGACACGGCTTCTCGGTTGGCGATATTGAGGTCTCGGCATTTCGTATTCCCCACGACGCGATTGATCCCTTGGGCTTCACGTTTCATGCCGATGGAGTGAAACTCGCCCTGGTCACGGATCTGGGTTACATGCCGGAACTGGTGAAACAGCGCCTGCGCGACTGTGATGGGGTGATCCTCGAATCGAATCACGATGTGGAGATGCTGAAGGTCGGGCCTTATCCCTGGCACGTCAAGCAGCGAGTGATGAGCCGCACAGGGCATCTTTCGAATGAGACGGTCAGCGCCTTTCTTGCCGACCCGGAAGCCTTCGACGGCTGTCCGCGCTACCTGGTGCTTGCCCATCTTTCCGAAAACAACAACAATCCGGACGTGGCGCGCATCTGCGCCGAGGAAGCCCTGACCCGTCGGCCCGCGCTCTTCGCATTTCGCGGCGAACTCCTCATCGCTTCCCAGCATCAGCCCCTCGCACCCATCCAGCTTTAGCGCGAGAATCGTTCGAAAAGACGCTCCTGAGCGCGCTGGCTTGCGTGTTAGGCTTACCACATGGATGCAACGAATCTGACCCGTCGCGAGGTATTAGCCGCCATGGCCGCTTTACCGCTTCTGCAGACATCTTTGAAAACTGATTCCGGCGCCTCCGATATCTGCTTTATGAGCGCGCTCGAAATGGCGGTGCTGATTCAGGCGAAAAAACTCTCGGCGCGCGAAGCGCTGGCGGCCCACCTGAAGCAGATTGAGCGCGTGAACCCGAGAGTGAACGCCATCGTAACGCTCGTTGCGGAAAAGGCTGCGGACGCGGCGGCAAAAGCGGATGAGATGCAGGCGCACAACCGGAAGCTGGGCGCGCTGCATGGGCTTCCGGTGGCGCACAAGGATCTATTCGAAACGCGTGGCATTCGCACCACTTTTGGTTCGCTGCTGTACAAAGACTACATTCCCGCGGAAGATGACATTGTGGTTGAGCGAATTGCGCGCGCCGGCGCAATCACCATCGGCAAAACGAATACGCCAGAATTTGGCGCGGGGTCGCAGACGTTCAACAAAGTTTTCGGCGGGACACGCAATCCATTCGATCTGAGCAAAACCTGCGGTGGTTCCTCGGGAGGCGCGGCCGTCGCGCTGGTCTGCGGGCTTACGCCGGTCGCGAGCGGCTCGGATACCGGTGGTTCGCTGCGGAATCCCGCGGCATTTTGCAATGTCGTCGGTTTCCGGCCATCGATCGGCCGGGTACCGAATCCCAAAGCGGCTTTCGCATGGTCCACGCTGAGCACCTCGGGATGTCTCGGCCGGTCGGTCGCCGATCTGGCATTCGTGCTGAGCACTCTTGCCGGCCCGGATCCTCGCGCGCCGCTTTCGATTGATGAGCCCGGAGAGCATTTCGCGCGCCCGCTTGGCCGCAGTTTCAAGGGAGCGCGTGTGGCCTGGTTCAAGGATTTAGGCGGCGTGCCGTTTGATCCGCGCGTGCGCGCCGTGGTGGATGCGCAGCGCAAGACATTCGAATCGCTTGGCTGCACCGTTGAGCAGGCCGAGCCGGACTTCGCTCCTGCGGAGATTTCGTTCCGCATTCTTCGCGCGTGGAATTCGGCGACGACTTACGGCGAACGGCTGCGCCAGCATCCCGACGCCTTCAAAGACACGCTCAAGGGGGAGATCGAAGAAGGTTTGCGCCTGACGGGCGTCGATTTGGCTCGCGCCGAAACCACTCACGGACAACTCTGGCGCAGCTTTCAGGCCTTTCTCGAAAAATATGAATATTTTGTTCTGCCGACGGCGCAGTTGCCGCCATTTGACGTTACTACCGAATACCCGACCGAAATTGCCGGTGTGAGATTCACGAACTACATCGATTGGATGAAATCCTGCTGGTATATCTCCGCAACCGGCAACCCGGCGGCGTCTGTACCGGCCGGGTTCACGCCGGAAGGGCTGCCAGTTGGGATCGAGATCGTCGGGCGCAATAAGCAGGACTTCGCTGTTTTACAAATGGCGCATGCGTTTGAACAGGCGACCGGCTTTGGCAAGAAGCGCCCGGCCATCGCTTAGTGCCAAATTCACTTGTTTTCCACGCGGTGCTGAAGGTTATCGCTGCGGCAAAAGATCACGCCAGGTAACGAAAGGCAAAAACGGCGAGGAATCGTCCAGGTGCGCATTGTCATTCCGAACGAAGCGGAGCGGAGTGAGGCATAAAATGTTATCGTTAGAGCTCCCCATATAAAAAGTACTTGCTCCGCGTAGCACCTGGCGCCCGTGCGGCTACCACCAATTTGCAATTTCTTTTGCGACACGCGAAAATTCTCGCCTCATGATCACCCGTTACACGCGCCCGCAGATGGGCGCCATCTGGACTGATCAGGGCCGCCTCGAGCGCTGGCTGGAAGTCGAACTTGCTGCCACCGACGTCCTGGCCGAACGCGGTGTCGTGCCGCGCGAAGCCGCCGCACGCATTCGCGAACGCGCGCGGGTGGATGCGGCCCGCGTGCTGGAGATCGAAGCTCGCGTGCGCCACGACGTAATCGCTTTTACGCTCGCCGTCAGCGAAACCATCGGCGATCCCGAGGCGGCGCGCTGGCTGCACTACGGCCTGACGTCAAACGATGTAGTGGATACGGCCCAGGCGCTGCAAATCCGCGAAGCTTCGCGCCTGATCGATGCCGGGCTTAAGCGCCTCGGCGAAGTTCTCGATAAGCGTGCGCACGAATTTCAGCACACGCCGCAAATCGGCCGCACTCATGGCATTCACGCCGAACCGATTACCTTTGGCCTGAAAATCGCCAATTGGTTCGCCGAAAATCGCCGCAACCAGGATCGTTTCTGCCATGCGGCGCGGCAGATGGCCGTCGGCAAGATTTCAGGAGCAGTCGGCAATGCCGCGCACCTGGGCGTGGAAGTCGAAAACGCCATCTGCCGCCGGCTCGGGCTCGAGCCGGCACCCGTCGCCTCGCAGGTGATTCAGCGCGACCGGCACGCCGAATTTGTCTCCATGCTTGCCATCGTCGCCGCCACGCTCGAAAAGATTGCGCTCGAAATTCGCCACCAGCAGCGCACCGAAGTGCGCGAAGCGGAAGAGCCTTTTGCTTCCGGCCAGCGCGGCAGTTCGGCCATGCCGCACAAGCGCAATCCGGTAAGCTGCGAGCAAATTTGCGGTTTGGCGCGGGTGGTGCGCGCCAACGCGCAGGCCGCTTTTGAAAACATCGCGCTCTGGCACGAGCGCGACATTTCGCACAGTTCCGTCGAACGCGTCATCCTGCCGGATTCCACGATTTTGGTTGATTACATGCTGGCGCGCATGACCGATATTCTTACCGGCCTGCGCGTCTTTCCCGAACGCATGCGGAAAAATCTCGATGCTACTCAGGGGCTGGTGTTTTCCGGGCAGCTTCTGCTGGATTTAGTCGAGGCAGGCGCGCCCCGCGACGGCGCGTATCAGTGGGTGCAGGAAAACGCCATGGCCGCATGGGAAACCGACACCAGCTTCCGCGACCGTGTGGCCCGCGACGAGCGCATCACGAAATTCCTCGGCGCACCGGCTCTTGCGCGCGCCTTCGATCTCGATCGCCAGCTTCACCAGGTGGACGCCATCTTCCGCCGCGTCTTCTCTTCCGCAGCGACCACCGCTTAGCCCGGACTTCTTACCGACCCTGTCCCCCCCAACCCAAACTGGTCATTCCGAGCGCCGTCGCGCGCAGGTTTTCCCTCCGTCCTGCTTTTGGACGGCGCGCGACAGAGCGAGGAATCTGCTTTTAGGTCTTCAAGTAGCTCCGCGGCCTTTAGCGCGGCATCTTCGCTACTGCGCGCGCTTGATGTAAGTCGCTTCCGAGGTGTTGACGGTGACTTTGTCGCCGTTGTTAATGAACGGCGGCACCTGAATCGTCAGGCCGGTCTCGAGCTTCGCAGGCTTCATCACCGCACTGGCAGTCGCCTTTTGCACCGTAGGTTCAGTATCGACCACGCTCAAATCAACTGTATCGGGCAGAAGCGCACCCATAGGCTTGCCTTCGTAAAACTCAATCTTCAACACGAGATTCGGAATCAGGTAATTGACCGCATCCCCCAGGACCTCACCATTGACGCTCATTTGCTCGAAGGTCTCGGTATTCATGAAATGATAGCCGTCGCCATCCGAGTAGAGATATTCGAACTCCACTTCATCGAGCACGGCGCGCTCCACAAAATCCTCCGCGCGGAACCGATAGTCGATGATCGAGCCGCTGCGCAGATTGCGCATGCGCGTCGCCATGGCTCCACGCTTGTTGCCCGGCGTGCGGTGATCCACGGTATGAACGGAGTAAAGGTCTCCGTCGTGAACAATGATCATTCCTGGACGCAATTGCGTCGCTTTCAGCATCTTTGGCTCCTGAGGCCGGCGCCCTTAGCTTCTAACTTGAATGATGTCTTCAAGCTTGAGATGGGTTAGCGGCAGGCGGAATCGGCGCCGGGTTCATTTAATTCGTATGTTGAAGGACATCGACGGTGACGTCCACCGACTGCATCGCTTCGGCGCCGCTCGAATTATATCCGGGGCTGCAAAGCATGGTCAAACCTGCACCGTTTCTTCAGCAAATTTGTTCGGCATTCCGCTTGGGAAATAAACGAAGTGAGGACGTAGGGAAGCCTAGGCACATCGTATCCCCCTGAGTCGTTCAGGTAATAGTCCAGGAAGACGGGCGGGAGCAAGCAGAGTTCGAGCGGCGAGCGCGGAGCGAGCCGCTCGATGATCTGCC
>Ga0070741_10015051_pt1 | contig 13217 bp, 11 predicted proteins | sample Coa_R1_4_FD_66440 | JGI IMG/M metagenome (GOLD analysis project Ga0070741, IMG submission 66440) | Surface soil microbial communities from Centralia Pennsylvania, which are recovering from an underground coalmine fire - Coalmine... | ecosystem: Environmental > Terrestrial > Soil > Unclassified ... | reverse complement strand
AGCCGTCGTTGAAGAGGATCTGGGGGTCGAAGACCATGATCAGGTAGACCCCGATGAACATCTTGAACATGGCTTCCGAGAGGTAGAAGTTCACCGGGCCCATCGCCTGCGGGTCCGTGCCCGACCAGTCGAAGTAGGCGTGCTCGCCCTCGCGCCAGATCGTCAGCCTCATCCTGTACGGGCCGTGGCCGAGCCCGTCGTCGTCGATCCAGTCCTCGAACGACTGCGGCTCCTCCGGGATCGCCGCGACGATCAGCTTGGCCATCGCGTTGTAGGTGCGGTCGAGGAGCGCCTGGCACGCCGCGAGGTAGGTGTCGCGTCCGAAGCGCTCGCAGAGCTCGTGCACGCGCTTCTCGGCCGTCCGGCAGCCCGCGACGATCCCCATCAGGTCGGCGCGGTTCATCTCCGGCATGCGGACGTTGTTGAGGACGACGTTCAGCACGTCCTTGTTCAGCTCGCCCTCGCGGAAGATCTTCACCGGCGGGATCCGGATGCCCTCGCCGAAGACCGTCTTCGCGCCCGTCGGGAGCGAGCCGGGCAGCGGCCCGCCCGCGTCCATCTGGTGGCCGAACATGCTCGCCCAGCCGATCAGCTCGCCCTCCCAGAAGATCGGCAGGCAGACGAGCCAGTCGTTGATGTGCGAGATCGTGCCGCCGCACTTGTAGGGGTCGGAGTTGAAGATGACGTCGCCCTCGAGGATCGGCTCGTCGAAGCTCTCGAGCATCTCGGAGATGTACGAGCCGAACTGGCCGACCACCATGCGCCCGTGGGGGTCGGTGATCATCGGGAACTCGTCGTGCTGCTCCCGGATCACGGGGCTCATCGCGGTCCGGAACAGCGTCGCGTCCATCTCGAAGCGCGTCGACTTGAGCGCGCCCTCGATGATGTCGAGCGTGACCGGATCGACGTCGATCTTCGGGATCTCGGCGACGTTGACGGTGGCCATGGCTATGACTCCTTCCCGGCCGGGTTGATGATCAGGTTGAGGTACCGGTCGACCTCGGCCGCGTGGCCCGCGAGCACGACGGTGGTCGAGTCGAACTCCGTGACGATCGCGGGGCCGGCGACGACGTTGCCCGGGACGAGCTTCGAGCGGTCGTAGATCTTCGTGGGCAGCCACTCGCCGCCGAAGTACACGGTGTGCTCCTCGACCACGGCGTGCGACGCGTCGGGGTCGCCCCGCTCGTCGGACTCCGGGAGGTGCGGCTTCGGCATGTCGCCGTAGCCGATCGCGCGGAGGTTCACGATCTCGCACGTCGTGCCCTCCATCTTGAAGCGGTAGAACTGCTCGTGGAGGGAGTTGAAGCGGTCCGCGAGCATCGCGGTGCCGTTGCCCGCGAGGAGCGCCGGGTCGATCTCGACCGGGATCTCGTAGCCCTGCCGGTAGTAGCGCATGTCGACGTTGAACGAGACGCGCTGGGCGTCGCCGGTGATGCCCTCCCGCTCGAGCCACGCCCTCGCCTCGGCGCCGAGCTCCTCGAGGATGCCGCGCAGCTCGTCGCCGGAGACGCTGTCGACGGTGCGGATGAAGGTGCGGGCGAACTCGCCGCGGAAGTCGGCGACGAGGTCGCCCGTCGCGCAGAGGAGCCCGGGCGCGGGGGGCACGAGCACCGGGAACGACCCCATCACCTTCGCGACCGCGTTCGCGTGCATCGGCCCCGCGCCGCCGAAGGCGACGAGCGCGAAGTCGCGCGGGTCGTAGCCGCGCTGCACCGAGACGAGGCGGAGCGCCCCCGCCATGTTCTCGTTGACGATGTCGAGGATGCCCTCGGCCGCCTGGTAGACGTCGAGCCCGAGCGCGTCGCCGATCTTCTGCACCGCCGCCTTCGCCGCCTCGACGTCGAGCTGCATCTCGCCGCCGAGCAGGGAGGGCGGCAGGTGGCCGACGATCACGTTCGCGTCGGTGACGGTCGGCTCGGTGCCGCCCTTGCCGTAGCAGGCCGGGCCGGGGTCGGCGCCGGCCGACTGGGGGCCGACCCGGAGGGCGCCCGTCACCTCCGGCACGTGCGCGATCGAGCCGCCGCCGGCGCCGACGGAGCGGACGTTCACGCTCGGGACCTTGATCGGGATCACCTCGCCCGGCAGCCCCCAGCCGTACGGCACCTCGGTCTGGCGCTCGATCGTCGGCTGCCCGCGCTCGGAGAGGGCGACGTCGGTCGACGTCCCGCCCATGTCGAAGGTGAGGATGTTCTCGTAGCCCGCCCGCCGCGCCACGTGCAGCGCGCCGGCGACCCCGCCGGAGGGGCCCGAGAGGATGCCGTAGATCGGTCTCTCGGAGGCGACCTTCGCGGTCATGAGGCCGGCGTCGGAGCGGAGCAGGTTGAGGTCGCCCCTCACGCCGAGCTCGCCCAAGGAGCGCTCGAGCGTCGACACGTATGCCTCCACCTTCGGCCGCACGTAGGAGTTCATGCACGCGGTCAGCGTCCGCTCGTACTCGCGGAACTCCGGCAGCACGTCCGACGAGATCGTGACCGGGAACCCCGGGTAGAGCGCGTGGATGACGTCCCGGATCTCGCGCTCGTGCGCCGGGTTGGTGTACGAGTTGATCAGCGAGACGGTGAGCGACTCGACGCCGGACTCGACGAGCTCGCGCACGATCCCCTCGACCTGCGCGCGGTCGACCGGCTCGACGACCTCGCCGCGCGCGCTCATCCGCTCGTTCGCCTCGCGCGTGTCCTCGAGCGCCGCGGGCGGGTCCGGCTTGATCATGATGATCCAGCCCGCGAGCGGCCCCGGCGTCTGCGAGCGCGCGAGGTGCAGGATCTGCTTGAAGCCGCGCGTCGTGATCAGGCCGACGCGCGCGCCCTTGGCCTCGAGGAGCGCGTTCGTCGCGACCGTCGTGCCGTGCATGACGTAGCGGAGCTCCCCGGGCGGGACGCCGCTCTCCTCGCAGATCCGCCGCACGCCGTTCAGCACGCCCTGCGACGGGTCGGCGGGCGTCGACGGGGTCTTCACCCGGTGCAGCCTCCCGCTCTCGTCGTGCACGAGCAGCAGGTCGGTGAAGGTGCCGCCGACGTCGACTCCGAGCCTGTGCGCCATCTGCGTCCTCTCTCCCTCTCGTTGTCAGCGTGTTACCATGGTGGAACAGCTCAGCCCGCGACCGGCGCGAACGCCCCGGCGCGGTAGACCTGGCCGGGAAGCTGGCGGCCGAGCAGCCCCTCGAGCCACTCCGCGACCCGGATCAGCGCGTCGAGGTCGACGCCCGTCTCGACCCCCTCGCCCTCGAGCAGGTACACGAGGTCCTCGGTGCCGATGTTGCCGGTCGCCCTCGGCGCGAACGGGCAGCCGCCGATCCCGCCGACGGAGGCGTCGAGGACGGTCGCGCCGGCCTCGAGCGCGGCGAGCGCGTTCGCGAAGCCGGTGTTGCGCGTGTTGTGGAGGTGCACGCCAACCGGGACGCCGAGCTTCACGCCCTCCCCGACGAGCTGCCGCGCCTGCCGCGGCACGCCGACGCCGACCGTGTCGGCGAAGACGACCTCGTCCGCCCCCGCGCCGGCGAGCCGCTCCGCCAGCCCGAGGACGTGGCCCGGGTCGACGGCGCCCTCGAACGGGCAGCCGAACGAGACCCCGATCGTCACGGTCGCGCGCAGGCCGCCGGCGTGCGCGCGCTCGACGATCCGCTCCGCGGCCAGCACGGAGTCCTCGACCGCCGCGTTCTGGTTGCGCCGGTTGAACGTCTCCGTCGCCGCGAACGCGTAGTGCACCTCGTCGAGGCCGGTGGCGGCGAGGCGGTCGTACCCGCGCTCGTTCAGGGCGAGCCCCGCGTACACGACCCCCGGCTCGCGCTCGATGCCGGCGACGACCTCCTCGGCGCCCGCCATCTGCGGCACCCGCTCGGGGTTGACGAAGCTGACCGTCTCGATCCGCGGCAGGCCCGCGGCGGCGAGGCGGTTCACGAGCTCGGCCCGCACCGCGGGCTCGAGGCGCGTCGCCTCGTTCTGGAGCCCGTCGCGCGGGCCGACGTCGCAGATCGTCACCCTCGTCACAGGACTCCCTCCTCCCGGAGCTCCTCGAGCTCCGCGTCGGAGAGGCCGAGGAGCCCGCAGTACACGTCGCGGTTGTGGCTCCCCTCCTCCCACGTGGCGGACCAGCGCACCTCGCACGGCGTCCCGGTGAACTTCGGCACGATCCCCGGCCCGACGTACTCGCCGAAGTCCGGGTCGACGTGCGTGACGAGCATGTCGCGCGCCCGGTACTGCGGGTCCTCGAAGATGTCGGCGATCGTGTAGATCGGGCCGCAGATGACGCCCGCTTCGTTCAGCACGCGGTCGATCTCGGCGGCGTCGCGCGCGCGCGCCCACTCGGCGACGAGCCCCTCGATCTCCTCCTGGTGCTCGCCGCGCGCGAGGTGCGTCGAGAAGCGGGGATCTTCGGCGAGCTCGGGCATCCCCATCGCCTCGCAGAGGCGCCGGAAGACGTTGTCCGCGTTGGCGGCGATCACGATCAGCTTGCCGTCGGCGGACTCGAAGATGTTCGACGGGGCGACGCCCTGCAGCCCGGTCCCGCCCGGGCCGCGCACGATCCCGAGCCGGTCGTACTCCGGCACCGTGCTCTCGAGCAGCGAGAAGCACGACTCGAGCAGCGAGACGTCGACCACCTGCCCGGTGCCGCCGAGCGCGTCGCGGCGGTAGAGCGCGGCGAGGATCCCCTGCACCGCGTACATCCCGGCGAGCGAGTCGCCGAGCGAGATGTGCAGCCGCGGCGGCCGCTCGCCCGGGAAGCCGTTGATGTAGCGGATCCCCCCCATCGCCTCGGCGGCCGACGCGAAGCCGGCGCGCCCCGCGTACGGGCCCGTCTGCCCGTAGCCCGACACGCGCGCGACCACCAGCCCGGGGTTCACCTCGTGGAGCCGCTCGGGGCCGACGTTCCAGCGCTCGAGCGTCCCGGGCCGGAAGTTCTCGATCAGCACGTCGGCGCGCCGGACGAGCTCGAGCAGGAGCCGCTGCCCGCGCTCGAGCCGGAGGTTGAGCGTGACGCACTTCTTGTTGCGCGACTGCACCGGCCACCACAGCGACCGCCCCTCGTAGCGGGCCTTGCCCCACTCGCGCAGCGGGTCCGGCTGTCCGGGCGGCTCGATCTTGACGACCTCGGCGCCCATGTCTCCGAGGAGCCGCCCCGCGAACGGCCCGGCGAGCAGCATCCCGAGCTCGATCACGCGCACGCCGGCGAGGGGGCCCGGCCCGTCGGTCGGGCGCGAGGCGGGCGCGGAGGCGACGGCCGCGTCGGTCACCCGGCCGGCTCCGCCGACGCCTGGATCGCCCGCAGCCGCGCGATCAGGAGGTCGCGCGCCTCGAGCACGTGCTCCTTCATGATCAGCTCCGCCCGGTCGGCGTCGCGGTCGGCGAGCGCCTTCACGATCTGGCGGTGGTAGTGCTCGGAGATGCGCTTCTGCTCGGGCGAGTACCAGCGGTAGGAGTTGTAGACGAGCGGGAGCTCGATCACCTTGCGCACGAGCGCGGCGAGCCGTTCGCTCGCGGCGACGGCGAGGATCGTGTTGTGGAAGTGGAGGTTCTCGCGCACGAGGCCGCGCAGGTCCTCGGCGGGGCTGAGCGCCTCGAAGCGCTCGCAGCTCCCCCGCAGCTCCTCGAGCTCGCCCGGCGAGATCCGCTCCGCGGCGCGGCGGGTCGCGTAGCCCTCGAGCAGCGCGCGCAGCTCGTAGAGGTCCTGGATGTCCTTCGCGTCGTGGACGCGGACGGTGGCGCCGCGGTTCGGCGTCGCGACGACGAGGTCCTCGGCCTGGAGGATCAGGAGCGCCTCGCGCACCGGCGTGCGGCTGATGCCGAGCTCGCGCGCGAGCTCCTCCTCCTTGAGCCGCTGGCCTGGCGCGAGCCGGCCCTCGATGATCGCCTCGCGGATGAGCTCGGTCGCGGCGGCGCTGGCATTTCGAACGAGCACCTCGTCCGAGAGCAGCACCCGCGTCACGGCGCCAACCATACAGGACCGGACCTTCTTTGTATGCAATCCGTCCGTCACGCCCCCGGGAGCGTGCGCGGCAGCGACGCCGCGACCAGGGCTCCGGCCGCGGCGAGGGCGGCGGTCGCGGCCCAGAACGCGTCCCAGCCCGCGTGCGCGGCGAGCGCCCCGAGCGGCGGCGTGCAGACGCCCGAGACCACGAACACCACGGTCGCGGCGACGGCGAAGGAGCGGCCGGCGAGCTCCGCGGGGGCGCGCTCGCCCGCGCTCACGTAGAGGATCGCGTTCCAGCCGAGCGCGCCGAAGCCGAAGACGAGCGCGGCGGCGAGCACCGCGGCCGCGCCCGCGTGGAGCGCCGCGGTGAAGAGGAGCGCCCCGGCGGCGGCGACGACCCCCGTCTCGACGAGCGTGCGCACGCGGCGCCCGCCGGCCGCGCGGTCCGCGACGCGGCCCCACGCGATCCGCGCGACCATCGCCGTCACGTTCACCGCGACGTAGGTGGCCGAGGCCCAGAAGGACGAGAGCCCGGCGGCGCGCACCGACGGGACGGTGAAGGTGACGAGCGCCTGCAGCACGACCACGTAGCAGCAGGCGACGACGAGCAGGCGCCGCATGCCCGTCGCGCGCAGGATGCTCCGGAACGCGCGCTCCGGCCTCGCCTGCGGCCGCGCGTCCGCGTCGAGGACGAGCGCGAACGCGACCCCCGCGGCGCACACGACGCCGGCCCCGGCGAGGAGCGCGAGCTCGACGCCGCCCGCTGCCTCGAGCGCCGGGAGCAGCGCGGCGCTCACGGTGCCGCCGAGCGGCACCGCCATCTGGCGGACGCCGAGCGCCCAGCCTCGACGCGCGGCCGGGTAGGCGCGGAAGAGCGCGCCCGCCCCCGCCACCGGAACGGCGGCCGAGCCCACCCCGGAGACGAGCAGCCCCGCGAAGAGCACCGCGCCGGAGCCGCCCTCCGCCGCCGCGACGAGGCCCGCGCCCGCGAGCGCCGTCCCGCCGAGCATCGCCGCGCGCGAGCCCACGAGGTCGACCGCGACGCCGGCCGCGATCAGCGCGAGCCCGGCGCCGAGCAGATTCGCGGTCAGCACCGCCCCGAGCTCCGCGAGGCCGAGGCCGTAGGCGTGGCGGAGCTGCGGCCCGATCGCCGGCAGCCCGAAGCTCACGAACGAGACGGCGGCCTGCGCGGCGCTCGCGCCGGCGAGGACGGCTCTCGCCGAGCGTGGGCGCGGCGGCATCGCTCGATTATCGTGGCCGCGTGGACCGCGGGGCGATCGCGCGCGCGGAGCGGCGGCGGCAGGCGCTCGAGGCGCTCGAGCTCGAGCGCGCTCGCGCCGAGGCGCTGCGCGAGCGGCTCGAGGCGATCGTCGCCGAGCTCGACGGGCCCGCCCTCGACGAGGCGGTCTTCGCGCAGCTTCCGCCCGAGGACGTCGAGGTCGTCCGCCCGGCCCTTCAGGCCGACGAGCCGCTCCCGCCGGAGGAGGAGGGCGAGGAGGCCGCCGCCGAGCGGGCGGAGCGGGTCGCGTGGCTCGAGGAGGAGCTCGAGCGGCTGCGCGGCGAGCTCGCGGGCAGCGCGAGCCGTCAGCGCGCGTTCGAGCGCTACCTCGACGCGCTCGGACGCGCGTAGCGCCCCGCGGGGGAGGAGGGCCGGGTGCGGCCCCCCTTCCGCGCGCGGGCGTCCGTCACCGGCCCGCCGCCCGGAGAACGGCGCGCACGCGCGCCGGCGCGGGTCGCCCGCCCCGGCGGGGTGGGCTACTCGTCGAGGTTGTAGGTGCGGACCCGCTCGGGCGTGATGCGCAGGATGATCCTGCGGTCGCCCGGGGCCCGCCCGGGGTACGGCGCCTCGCCGAGGTACTTCTGCGAGAGCCTGTCGATGTGCTCCTCGGCCCCCTCCTCCGTCAGCTCGGCCCGGCCCCGGATCCGGACGTGCTGGTAGGGGTTCTCGCTGCTGACGACGGCGATCTCGACGCGCGGGTCCCGCTCGACCCGGCGCGGCTTCCAGCGCCTCTGAAGCGTGTTGACGAGCACGTGCTCGCCGTCCCAGTCCACCCAGACCGGCGTCACCTCGGGCGCGCCCTCCTCGTCGACCACGGCGAGGCTGCCGAAGTTCTTGCCGAGGAGGAGCGCCGCCTGCTTGTCGGTCAGCTTCGCCATCGGCCAATCCGAGCTTACAACATGCGGCGTAGGCTTCCGTGCAATGCGTGCGACGCTCGCCGCGACCGGCGCGTGCGCCGTCCTCGCCGTCGCGGCGCTCACCTCCTCGGGCGCCGCCGCGACGGCGCCGCCCGCGTGGTGGCTCCGCGCGCTCGACGCCGACGGGCTCGTGGCGCCGGGCCCGGGGAAGCCGGTCACGATCGTCGACACCGGCCTCGACTTCGCCCACCCGGAGTTCTCGGGACGGCCGGGCACGATCCCCCTCGACCGCCAGCAGATCACCTCGCCGGACGACTTCCACGGGACGGCGATCAGCTCGCTCGTCGGCGCCCGCGGCGTGCGCGTGCGCGGCCTCTACCCGCGGGCCCTGCTGAACGAGTGGGACGCGAGCGAGCGCGACGGGCTCACGCTGGCGTCGATCGTCGACGGGATCGACGCGGCGAGCCGCGCCGGCCCGGGCGTGATCAACCTGAGCTTCGGCAGCGCCGCCGACGTGCCCGCGCTCCAGGAGGCGATCCTGCGGGCGCTCCGCGCAGGCTCGGTCGTGGTGGCCGCCGCGGGCGACTCGCGCGGCTTCGACTTCTCCCCCTACCCCGGCGAGTACCCGCACGTCGTCACGGTGGGGGCGACCGACCGGCGCGGCCGCGCGGCGCCGTTCTCGAGCCCCTCGAGCGCGATCGACGTGGCCGCGCCCGGCGTCGGCGTCGAGGTCGCCGTCCCGGCGTCCCGCGACCCGAGCGGCTACAGCTCCGCGAGCGGCACGAGCTACTCGGCCGCGCTCGTCTCGGCGGCGCTCGCGTGGATCTGGACGCGCCGCCCCGAGCTCGACGCCACGCAGCTCGTCGCCCTGGTGCGCCGCACCGCACGGCGTCCCGGCGGCGCGTTCAGCAACGCGACCGGCTGGGGCGTGCTCGACCTCCGCGCCGCGCTGCGGGCCCCGGCCCCGCCCCCCGACCCGTCCGAGCCGAACGACGACGTCGCGCTCGTCGAGCCGGGCCGGACGTTCGAGCGCGGCGCGCCCCTCCTCACGGCGCCCGGGCGCCGCCGGGCGACCGTCCGCGCCCGCGTCGACCAGAACGAGGACCCGGCCGACGTCTACCGCGCGCTCGTCCCGCCGCACGGCGTGCTCCGCGTGACGGCCGACGCGCAGGCGGGCGACGTCGCGCTCCGGGTCTGGGGCCCGGACACGCCGACCATCCTCGAGCGCGGCGGCCGCGAGCGCCGCGACCTGCTCGCCGGCGGCACGCGCGGACGCCACCAGACGGCGGAGGCGCGGAACGGCGGCGCGGCCGCGGAGGTCGTCTACGTCGACGTCTCGGCCGGCGTCTCGCGCACCGCGAGCTACACGCTCCGGCTCGAGACGAGCTAGCGGGTCTGGGGGAAGCCGAGGTCGACCTTCGAGGTCGCCGGGTCCGGCCACCGCGACGTGACGACCTTCGTGCGCGTGTAGAAGTCGATTCCCTCGGGCCCGTAGATGTGGCGGTCGCCGAAGAGCGAGCTCTTCCACCCGCCGAAGCTGTAGTAGGCGACCGGCACGGGGATCGGCACGTTGATCCCGACCATCCCCGCCTGCACGTCGAACTGGAACTGCCGCGCGACGCCGCCGTCGCGGGTGAAGATCGCAGTGCCGTTCCCGTACGGGTTCTCGTTCACGAGCCGCACCGCCTCGTCGTAGGTGGAGACGCGCGTGATGCCGAGCACCGGCCCGAAGATCTCGTCGCGGTAGTTCGCCATCTCCGGCTTCACGTTGTCGACGAGCGACGGGCCGAGGAAGAAGCCGTCGCCTTCGGGGCGGTTGTCGCGCCCGTCGACGACCACGGTCGCGCCCTCGTCGGGCGCGCGCTCGAGGTAGGACGCGACGCGGTCGCGGTGCTCGCGCGTCACGAGCGGCCCCATCTCCGCGTCGGGCTCGAAGCCGTCGGCGACCTTCACCTTCGGGATCCGCTCCTTGATCTTCTCGACGAGCTCGTCCGCGATGCCGCCGACGGCGACGAGCATCGACACCGCCATGCAGCGCTCGCCCGCGGAGCCGTAGCCGGCCGAGACCGCCGCGTCGGCCGCCATGTCGAGGTCGGCGTCGGGGAGCACGATCATGTGGTTCTTCGCGCCGCCGAGCGCCTGGCAGCGCTTGCCCGCCGCGGTCGCGTGCTCGTAGACGTACCGCGCGATCGGCGTCGAGCCCACGAACGAGACCGCGGCGACGTCCGGATGCTGCAGGATCGCGTCGACGGCGACCTTGTCGCCGTGGACGACGTTGAAGACCCCGTCGGGGACGCCGGCCTCCTTCAGGAGCTCCGCCGTCAGGACGGACGCAGACGGATCCTTCTCCGACGGCTTGAGCACGAACGCGTTCCCGCACGCGAGCGCGGGCGCCCACATCCACATCGGGACCATCGCCGGGAAGTTGAACGGCGTGATCCCGGCGACGACGCCGAGCGGCTGCCGGATCGAGTAGACGTCGATCCCGGTCGACGCCTGCTCGCTGAACCCGCCCTTGAGCAGCGTCGGGATCCCGCAGCAGTACTCGATCACCTCGAGCCCGCGCGCGACCTCGCCCATGGCGTCGGAGAGCACCTTGCCGTGCTCGGCGGTGAGCAGGCTCGCGAGGTCCCTGCGATGCGCGTCGAAGAGCTCGCGGATCCGGAAGAAGAGCTCCGCGCGCCGCCCGAGCGAGAGCGCCCGCCACTCGGCGGAGGCCCGCCTCGCAGCCTGGACCGCCGCGTCCACCTCCTCCGGGGAGGCGAAGTCGACCGCGCCCGTCTGCCGGCCCGTGGCCGGGTTGAAGACCGGCCCCGTGCGGCCGGACCGGCCCTCGAAGGGGGCGCCGCCGATCCAGTGGTGGATCGGGCGGACGGCGGCGGGTGCCTCGGCGAGCTCCGTCATCCCGAGCTCCAAGGGTAGCGTGAAACGGGTGGACGGGACGCTGCTCGAGCTCGCCGAGGAGCCCGGGCTCTGGCTTCCGCCCGAGCCCTCGCACGCCGTCGTCCGCGCCGACGGCTTCTGCCTCGTCACCTACGGCCGGTCGGCCTGGGTGCACCGGGTCCGCCTCGACGGCGAGGCGGTCGAGCCGGCCGTCGAGGAGGTCAGGGCGCTCCTGCGGGCCCGCGGGCTCGACGAGGTCACGTGGTGGGCGGGCGAGCGCTCGACGCCGCCCGACCTCGCCGACCGGCTCGAGCGGCTCGGGCTCGTGCCCGACGACCCCGCGGCGATGACGACGCTCGCCGTCGCCGCGCCGCCCGCGGGCGAGCCGCGCGTGGAGACGCGCCGCGTGGAGACGTTCGAGGAGCACCTGACCGCGCTCGAGATCGACTGGGCCGCGTTCGACCTCGCGCCGGAGGAGCGCTCGCGGCGCCGGGCCGCCGCCCGCGCCGCCTGGCCGCTGATCGCCGCGGACGGCCGCTCGGCCGTCTTCCTCGCCTACCTCGGCGGCGAGCCGGTCGGCTTCGGGCGCGCGGTGTACGCGCCGTGGGCCGGGCTCCTCCTCGGCGGCGCCACCGTGCCCGAGGCGCGCGGCCGGGGCGTCTACACCTCGCTCGTGCACGCCCGCTGGCGGGAGAGCGTCGCCCGCGGCGTGCCGCGGCTCGTCGTCTCCGCCGGCCCGATGTCGGCGCCGATCCTCGAGCGGCTCGGCTTCCGCCGGCTCGGCGGCGTCCGGCTGCTGCGGGACCGTCTGTAGGATCGAGCCATCGCCACCGTCGAGAAGAACGCGGAGCTCGGCCGCCGGATCGTCGAGGACGCCAAGCGGTACGTCCTGTACTCCTGGTCGGTCCAGGACGCGATCGCCCCGATCGCGGTCGCCGGAGCCGAGGGGCGCCACTTCTGGGACTACGACGGCAAGCGCTACCTCGACTTCGCCTCGCAGCTCGTGAACGTCTCGATCGGCCACGGTCACCCGAAGCTGGTCGCGGCGATCAAGGAGCAGGCCGAGACGCTCGCGACGATCGGCCCGCCGATGGCGACGGAGAACCGCTCGCGGCTCGGCAAGCTGCTCGCCGAGGTCACGCCGGGCGACCTCTCGCTCTCGTTCTTCACGAACGGCGGCGCGGAGGCGAACGAGAACGCGATCAAGCTCGCGCGCTGGTACACCGGCCGGCACAAGGTCGTCGTCCGCTACCGCTCCTACCACGGCGCCACGGCGGGCGCGATCAGCCTCACCGGCGACCCGCGGCGCTGGCCGGCCGAGCCGGGGATCCCCGGGGTCGTGCGGATGCTCGACCCCTACACCTACCGCTGCCCGGCCGGGCACCCCGATCCGTGCCCGGTCTGCACCGGGGCGCCCCACCTCGAGGAGATCCTCCAGTACGAGGGGCCCGAGACGGTGGCGGCGGTGCTGATCGAGACGGTGACCGGGACGAACGGGATCATCGTCCCGCCCGACGGCTACCTGCAGTCGATCCGCGAGGTCTGCGACCGCCACGGGATCCTCCTCGTCTGCGACGAGGTGATGGCGGGCTTCGGCCGCACCGGCAAGTGGTTCGGCGTCGACAACTGGGACGTCGTCCCGGACATCATGACGCTCGCCAAGGGGATCAACTCCGGCTACGTGCCGCTCGGCGCCATGGTCGTGCGGGAGCCGATCGCCGAGTGGGTGCGGTCGCGCTTCTTCGCCGGCGGGCTCACGTACTCGGGCCACCCGCTCGCGTGCGCGTCGGCGGTGGCCTCGATCGAGGCGTTCCAGGAGGAGGGGATCGTCGAGAACTCGGCCGCGATGGGCGAGCTCTTCCGCACCGAGCTCGCGCGGCTCGCGGAGAAGCACCCCTCGATCGGCGACGTGCGCGGGCTCGGCTGCTTCTGGGGGCTCGAGCTCGTGCGCGACCGCGCGAGCCGGGAGCCGCTCGTCCCGTTCAACGGCTCGGGCGAGGCGGCGAAGCCCGTCGCGGCGCTGACGAAGCGCGCGCTCGAGCGGGGCCTCTACCTGATGACGCACTGGAACATGGTCATGGTCTGCCCGCCGCTCACGATCACGCGCGACGAGCTCGAGGAGGGGATCGCGATCCTCGACGACGCGCTCTCGGTCGCGGACGAGTTCGTCGCCTAGCTGTTGGTCCCGACAAGGTTGTTGATCTCGGCGAGCCGGGTGAGTGGTGGTGTGCGGCCGAGTGAGCGGTGTGGTCTGAGCCGGTTGTACCAGTCGAGCCAGCCGGCGAGCGCGG
>Ga0070741_10015050_pt1 | contig 13217 bp, 11 predicted proteins | sample Coa_R1_4_FD_66440 | JGI IMG/M metagenome (GOLD analysis project Ga0070741, IMG submission 66440) | Surface soil microbial communities from Centralia Pennsylvania, which are recovering from an underground coalmine fire - Coalmine... | ecosystem: Environmental > Terrestrial > Soil > Unclassified ... | reverse complement strand
AGGACGCGGAGCAGCTTGGCCTGGGCGGGCAGCGGCAGCTCGCCGATCTCGTCGAGAAAGAGCGTGCCGCGTCCGGCTTCCTCGAACGCGCCCTTCCGCGCGGTATTCGCGCCGGTAAACGCGCCGCGCTCGTGGCCAAACAGCTCGCTCTCCACGAGCTGTTCGGGCAACGCGGCGCTATTGACGGCAATGAACGGCTCCCGCGCGCCCGCGCTCAGCCGATGAACATCGCGCGCGACCAGCTCCTTCCCCGAGCCGCTCTCACCAATGATCAGCACCGGACTCGGAATCGGCGCTAGGCGGGCGATCGCGTCTTTGAGCTTTGTCGTCGCGGGGCTCGAGCCGAGGAGCGCGCTCTCGTCCGCCGCGTAGCGACGCAATGACATGACCTCGGCGATCATCTGGCGTCGCTCCACGGCGTTGTCGATCTCGCGAGCCAGGCGCTCGATCGGGTCATCTTTGCTGACGAAGCCGTACGCGCCGAGCTTCACGGCTTGCACGCAGCGGTCGAAGCTGCCGGTGCCCGTGTAGACGATGACCGGGACGTCGATGCCGCGCTCCTTCATCGCGCGCAGCACCGCGAAACCATCGGTCTTGGGCATTTCCAGATCGAGGATCACGCAATCGATCGTCTCGCGGGAGAGGATATCGAGTGCGTCATCGCCAGACCCCGCGATCATCACCTCGAACTGGCCGAGGCGTTGGAGATCGTACGCGTACTGGTCGGCCAGCGCGCGGTTGTCGTCGGTGACGAGGACTGTGGTCATGAGACGATCGTCGTCATGTGAACGCGATCTCGATGCTGGTGCCTTTGCCGGGCGCGGTCTCGACTCTCAGACTCGCGGCCAGGTCAGTCACGAGGCGCCGGACGATCGACAGGCCGAGTCCGGGCCCCTCGAACGCGTGCGCGAGCTGCTCCTCGGTCATGCCACGTCCCGTATCGGCAATGGTGAGACACCCGTTGTTGGTCGTGCTGATCGTCAACGTTCCCCTGGTGCCCATCGCGGCGATGGCGTTCGATACCAGATTCTCGATGATACGGCGTACGACGATGGGATCCGCGGTGATCGCTGGCATGGCGGGGTCCAGCACGAGGTTCAGCGTCATGCCATCGGGCACGACGACCGAGCGCGCAATGGCATTGACGTCGACGCGTTGGGGCTCCGTGCGTGGCGTCAAGCGCGCATAGTTTCGGGCGAGCGCGTCGAGATAAGTCACGCTGGCATCCAGCGTCGCGCGTCGCTCGGCGTAGATCGGCGCGAGGGCGCCGGGGTCATCGCGCGCGACCTGGTCGAAGTGTCGCAACACGTGTCGCAGCGGCGCCAAGCCATTTTTTATGTCATGCGTCACCTGCCGCGACAGGTCACCGATGGTCGCGCGTCGCTCGGCTTCTTTGAGGCGCACGGTACTCGACCGGAGCCGCTTGACTAATGCACCCAATCCGCGACTCAGGGTGCCGATTTCATCATCGCGTGTGGTCGCGAAGTTCACATCGAGTCGATCGAGATCCAGCCGCTCCGTCTCGGCCGCCAATGTCGCGAGTGGCTGGCCGACTCGTGCCGCCAAGATGACGGCGCCGAGGGTCGCGGCAATAGCCACCAAGGCGACGGCCGCTACAAACCAACGATCTACACTTTGGCGCAACGCCTCCAAGTCTGTGCTCGGATGCGAGATGACAAACTGCTTCGTGGACAGCGAGTCACCCGAGATAAATGGAAAGGGGATTTCCGCAACAGCGTCTTGGTGGGCCGTGAGCGACACGGTCAGCGTGCTGTCGGTGCGCAACCGGTCCAAGAACGCCGAATCAACCGCGATCCCTCCGACGAGGCGAATTTGGCGGTCGCCAATTCGTGCGCTGTCGACGCGAGCCAAGACGAGACGCGGCCCGTCAGGCGTGCGCGCATTGACCAGGGCAGCGCCACGGTCGAGCATGTGAGGAAGTGACGGGTCGAGCCGATCGTACTCATTACGAAACTGCCCAGAGCTCAAGATGCGGCCGGCGCTGTCCTGAAGTTGCAACATGTCCAGCCCGGTCATCCGCATGGCCTGCCCGGCGTAGTCGAGCAGGTACGCGCGCTGACCGGGTTCACGCAATGCGGCGCGAAGTCGCTCGTCGTCCGGCAATTGATCGCGCAGTGACGCGAGCCGATCGCCGACCGCGGCGCTCGTCTGCGCTAGATCCGTGCGGGTGACGGCGGCCAAGGCCGCGACACGCGACTGATATTGTGTGGTGAGCCGCGCCTCCAACTCGCGCCGGACGCCGATCGCCAGACCGATGAGCGGCACGATCGCGATCAGGCCGAACGCGATAAAGAGTCGGGTCCGGAAGCTCACGGTGCGATCTCCAGTCGGATGCGACCGGTGGTATCGGCGACCACTCCGACCGCGCCGCGGCGGACAATGAGGTGCGAACGCGTGTCAACTAGCGGTACCGCATGGAGGGCGCCAATGTCGCAGCTCGCGCTATCGATCGGCCGTGCGACGATATACGCCGATACCGTCGTATCACTGAGTGCGTCGCGTCCGATCGGCGCCGCTCTCTGCGCGAGATTGAGTCCCACCAGTCGCTCGGCGAGCGATCGTGCGATGCTGTCGGACGCGGGATACAGCACGCGTGCCGGCGTTAGCGTTCGCTCGATGACGGTCACCGGACACCGCTCGGCCGCTGGACGAGCGTCCGCATGCACGGCATCGACGACGTTCTCGATCGGCAGTTGGCTGACGGAGACGAATGCGTATTGACGATCCCATGGCAGCGCGATCGTCGCGTAGTCCGCGCGCGAGGAGGCATAGCGGATGACGGACGCGCGATCGGTCACGAGCACATCGCCGCCGCCATCGATGAAATCGAGCGCGCGCCGATCCGTCACGACGCTGACCTCGGCGCCGGCAGCCAGATGTGACGCGAGATCAACGCCGAACGAGTCCGTCGCGGCCACGCGCAGCGAGTCCGCGGCGACCGCGGGTCCAGCGAGAACCACCGAGACAGCGGCCGGCGGAGATGCGGGCAGCGAAGGGCTGACGGTATGTCCGCAGCCGAGTACGCACACCAAGAGGATGGCGTGACGTGTATGCACTACTGAAAGCTAAGTCCCCGGAAGCCCGGGTACCTTGCCCGCCACGCGGGCGGGATTCCCCACCATGATGACATTCGCCGGCACGGCGCCCGAGCAGATGGCGCCGAAGGCGATGACGCTGTTGTCGCCGACGGATGTCCCCGGCATGAGCGCCGTCTCCGGCGCGATCCAGACATTCTCGCCGACCGTGATCGGCGCGGTGCGAACGGGCGCGGACGGATCGCGGCGGTTGATCGCGATCGAGTGGAAGTCGGTGTCCATGATCCGACACTCGGACACCTGGCACAGATTCCCGATCGAAATACGCTCCCGGCACCCGAAGCGCACGGCGACGAGATCGACCCGATCGCCGACGGTGATCACGGCGTCGGGGCTGTGCGTGAACGGCGTGGTCCTAAGGATCACGCGGACGTCGTCGCCAAAGACCACGCGCCCCGGGCCGCGCACGACCAGGCGGCCGAACACCCGGAAGTTGCGGCCAGCCTGAAATCGCCGGCCGCGGAGCGGCAGGTAGATCTTGTAGAAGTGGCCTTTCATGATCGCGAGCCCGACGCGGATCGTATGTCCGGGCTGCGCCAGAGCGCCTCTAAGCCGGGATGGGGTCACGAGTCTCGTCGGCCGCCGCGAGCCGGAGCAGCTCGGCGCGGTCGACCTTGCCGTTCGCGTTCAAAGGAAACTGGTCGAGTGCCAGGATCTTGCTGGGTACCATATACGCCGGTAGCAGGCTCGCCGCCAGACGACGCAAGGCATCGGGCGACTCGATCGTCCCCGTGACGAACGCGACGACGCCGAGGGCCTGGGCTTGTGCGATCGGATAGCCGATGGCGACGGCCCCGGTCACGCCGGGCTGCTGGCGCAGCACGCCTTCGATCTCCGCCGGCTCGACCCGGAAGCCGAGAATCTTGAGCTGGTGGTCGACGCGACCCAGGTAGCTGTAGACGCCGGACGGATACTCGATCACCCGGTCGCCGGTCCGATAGTACCCATCGACAAACTTCTCGTGCGTTTGCTTGGCGTCGTGCCAATAGCCTGGAGCGGTCTGTGGGCCGCCGACCCAGAGCTCTTCGTCGACGATTTTGGGCGTCGATCCGTGCAGGGGCTGGCCAATAGGAACGACGCCGTTCACCGACTCCGGCGCCACGCCATGCCAGCGATAGGCGAAGCACGCGATCGTCAGCTCGGTCGGGCCATACAGATTCTCGACCACGGAATTCGGGGCCGCGGCCTGCCATCGCTCGGCCGTGTCGTTGGTCAGGGGCTCACCGCAGAACAAACTCCATCGCAGTGTCGGCATGGAGCCGGCCGGGATCCGGTCGCGAGCTAAGACCGCCGCCGACGGAACCGAGAACCATGTCGTGAGCCCATGCGCGTTCACGAATCGTGCCGGCGCCATCATCTCGATCGGAGCCATGGCATGGAGTGACGCGCCGGCATTCCAGGTCAGAAAGAGATCGTGCACCGAGAGGTCGAACGTCTGGTCGAACGTTTGCGAGCACCGATCATCCGGCGTGAGGCCGTACCGTGCGCCCATGACGTCCAAGTAATGCAGCACGTTCGCGTGCGTGATGCCCACGCCTTTCGGCTCGCCCGTTGTTCCCGACGTGAAAAGCAAATACGCCAAATCATCTGGGCCGACTGAGGGTAAGTCGGACAGCGGCTCGTGCTCGCCCGGGTGATCGCCGTGAATGAGAACCTTCACGTCCCCAGCCACGGCATCCAATAGCGGCGTCGTGTCGCGATCGACGATGATGGCGTCCAGTTCCGCCCGCCGCGCCATGGAGCGCGTGCGCTCGATGGGCAGCCTCGGATTGAGGGGCACGAACGCCGCTCCGCTGCACAGCGCACCGAGCGTACCCACGTACGCTACTTCGGATCGCGCCGCAAAGACGCCAACGCGCGTGGCGGGCCGTCCGAGCGCGCGCACGATCGCCGACGCGAGGACGCGGGCGCGAAGCTCTAATGTTGCGTAGGGAATAGTCTGTCCGCGCACGACCACGGCCGGCGCGTTCGGGTACCGCTCGGCGCTCGCCAGCACACCTGTGCGCAGCGAACGCCCGGAGTCCATCAGGACACGAGCGCGCGAACTGGAGCCGTATGCGCTTCGATGAACTCGCGGATGGCGCCATACCGGGTCAGCGTGACGATCTGGTCATCGGAGATCGTGAGACCGTACGTCTCCTCGAGCGACAGAATCAACGCCACGTGATTGACGGAGTCCCACTCCGGGATGGAGTTGAACTCCAACGTATCGTTCAACACCGCGGGATCGACCCGCAGGGCATTCGCGACGACGCTAGAGAGACGCGTGGGCATGGGTAGTGTGGGCGATGGTTTGAGCGCGCCGGATAGCGAGGCCGGTGTGGGCGAGATCTTCTTTTGAGGGCGGAATGTCGAGAATGAAGACACTCGCGCCGAGTCCAACATAACGCGCCAGCTCGTCGGCGACGCGGTCGTACGTACCAACCAAGTACGGGCAGAAGGTCGCCGAGGTCTGAAACGGTCCCAGCCAGTACGGGTGCTCGCTCGACGCCGGCTTCTCGTCGAGGGTCGAAAGCCGCTTGTGCCATTGGGAATCGGAGACTTTCATCGCCAGACCGTGCGTGATGCGGCCGGCACGCGTGTCCGGAAAGCGCTCGTACGCAACGTCCCATGCCTCGTCCGCCGTCTCGCGAGCGATGATCCCGACTCGGACGCCTCGCCGTCGCCCATCATTGGGTGCAGGCCGGGTGTCGTCGTTGATCGGCTCCGGGTAGGTCACGCTGATCGCGCCCATAGTCAGAGCGGCGGCCTCGCCGGCCGGCGACGACCCTGAGACCAGCACGTCGGGCGTGAGCTCCGGCGGCAGAGCTGGCGACATGCGGAGGTTGCGCACCCGGTAGTGCTTGCCCTCGAGCGTCACCGGCTTGGTGTCGGCCAGGAGTGAGCGGACAATCGCGACGTACTCAATGAGCCGCTCGTAGCGCTCGTCGTGCGGCGTCGGGTCGCCCAGCGCCAGCAGGTCGTTTCGGAACCCTCCGGCGACCATGTTGAGCGCCACGGCGCGGCCGTGCATCCAGCCCAGCGACGCGACCATCTTGGCCGCCGACAGGGGCGTCATGTACGCCGGCTGGACCGCGACGAGGGGCACCAGCTTAGTCGTGTGCTGGATGACGAGTTGCGAAACAAGCCACGGATCCGCGATGCCGTTGTCCGTGTAGACCAGCATCCCGTGGCAGCCTGCCTCTTCACTCCAGCGTGCAACGTCGATGACTCGCTGGGCATAGAGCTCCCGAGCGATATCACGCGACTGCGGGCACGTCGCGTAGATCTGCACGGTGACGACTGCCTGCACCTCCCGAGCCGCTAGCTCGTCTTTATAAACGCATGACTAACATCAAGTCCTACGTAGCCTTCGACAAAAACATCCGTTATGCCAAACCCATCTTCGTTGCGCTCGCGCATCAGTATGTAGCTTGTTGCGGGCGACGCTTAAACTCTTGGCATGAACATCATTGGGATTAGCGGGCTCGAAGGCGCGGTCCCATTCAAGCGCCGCCATTGGCCGTCCCTCGATGCCAGGGCTTACCGCATCTCACAGGGGCACGACGCCGCGGCTGCGCTCGTCTCCGATGGCCGCATCGTCGCAGCGGCCGCCGAGGAGCGGTTCGATCGGAAAAAGCACTCGGCGCATTTCCCGGTGCAGGCGATCCACTGGTGCCTCGAGCAAGCTGGGCTGTCGCTCAACGATGTCGACTTCCTCGCGCACGGGTTCGACTACGCGCCCTATCGCACCATCTACTCGGCGGACCCGACCACTCGGAAACTGTACGACGAAGTGCTGTCGCGTGACGCGCTGATCCAGCTCGTCGAGCGCGATCTGCCAGGGTTTCCAATCGAGCGCGTCTGTCAGGTGCCGCATCACGTCGCGCACGCCGCGAGCGCGTACTACACGTCCGGATGGGATGAGTGTCTCGTCATCGTCGTCGATGCCATGGGCGAGGCGCACGGGAGCACGATCTACCAGGCGCGTGGCGGTGAGCTGACGCGCCTTCGGTCGATCGGCGCGAACGACTCGATCGGCGTCTTCTACTCGCTCGTCACGTACCACCTCGGGTTCGACTTCAATTCCGACGAGTACAAGATCATGGGGTTGGCCCCGTACGGTGATCCGTCGCGGTATCGGGGCTTCTTCGCGAAAGAGGTCCAGCTGCGCGACGACGGGACGATCAAGATTCCCATGCTGCAGCTGAATACCACGCGCGATGATCGGGAGAACTACGGCGCTACATTGTCCTATCTCGCCCAAAATCTGTTACCAGCTCGGGATCCGGCCGGCGAGATCAGCGAGGCGCACCAAGACGTCGCGGCCGCGCTCCAAGAGTGCCTCGACAATGTCATGCAGCACATCTGCGGGAGTTTTCAAAAATCGGCCAATCAGTCCCGTCTCGCACTCGCCGGTGGTGTCGCGTTGAATTGCACCGCGAACGGCCGCCTCATAAAAGCCGGACTCTTTGACGAGATTTATGTCCAGCCGGCCGCCGGCGACGACGGTACAGCCCTCGGCGCCGCGCTCTACGCCAGCGCGAAACGCGGCGCGATCGCCAACAAGCGCATGCCGGCGCCTCTGTTGGGCCCTTCACACGACGCGGCCGCTGTAGAGAAAGCCATTGCGGCTGTAGCGCCAAAGATCAACGTGCAGCGATTCGCGTCGGTGAATGAAACTTGTACAGCCGCGGCCAAGCTTATCGCGGAAGGTAAGGTGCTCGCCTGGCACCGCGGCCGTATGGAGTTCGGCCCGCGCGCCCTCGGCAATCGCAGCATCCTGGCCGATCCGGGCCACCCGGAGATGCGCGACCGCATCAACAGCATGGTGAAGAAGCGCGAAGCGTTCCGCCCGTTCGCGCCCGCCGTTTCATTAGGCGAAGTTCATAAATGGTTCGACGTCGTGGCCGGCTCGGTTTTTCCGTATATGATCGCCGTCGTCGACGTGCGCCAAGAGCATCGCGCCTCACTGCCCGCGATCACGCACGTGAACGGCTCGGCTCGCGTACAGACCGTCTCCGACGAAGACAATGCGGCGTTTCATGCGCTGCTCCGCGCCGTCGGCCGCACGACAGGTCGCGAGATGGTACTCAATACCAGCTTTAACGTGAAAGGCCAGCCGATCGTGAACACGCCAGAAGAGGCAATAGCGACATTTCTCGACACCGGCATCGATCATCTCTTCGTCGAGAATTATCTCATCAGTCGGGCGTGATCTGCATCACGTGATGTATATCACGCACTGTAAATTGTGCCGTCTGCTATCGTCAGGCACGATGCTTGACTATGGAGACGGGCATGCGGGCATTGCTGAAAAACACTCATCATGGTCACTGGCGTGCACCACACGCCTACCGCAGCGCGGGTGAGCGCGCGAGCAATATCCTTTGGTGGGCCGTTATTGGATTGACTCTGGCCGCCGCAATCGCCTATTCGGTCTATCTCTTCCAGTAGCCATAGCTGACCCCGGGTCGCGTTAAATTTCCCGGGTGAGACCGACGAAGGCGAAAGAAGGACCCACGACTTGGAGTGAGAAAGTCAGGGTCCTGCGCTATCTGCCAAAATTGCTGGTCCTCGTTTGGGACACGCATTGGCCGTATACGACCGCGATGGTTGCGCTACGGCTCGTGCGTGCGTTTGTGCCCGTTGCCACGCTGTGGGTCGCGAAGCTCATCATCGACGCGGTCATCCGCGCGGCGGCCGGGCACGGCGTCGGTCGGCTCTGGCAGTATGTGGCGTTGGAGTTCGGCCTCGTCGTTTTTGGCGAGTTCCTCGCGCGGGCCTCGTCGTTGGTCGAGTCGCTGCTCGGCGATCTCTTTTCGAATTACGTCAGCGTGCGGCTCATGGAGCACGCGGCGACGCTCGATCTGGCGCAGTTCGAGAATCCTTCCTTTTACGACCATCTCGAGCGCGCCCGCCAGCAGACGACCGGGCGCATCGCGCTCATCGCGCAGCTGCTCGGCCTCGGCCAGGACGCGCTGACGTTGATCACGCTCGCCGGCGCTTTGGTTGCCTACGACGCCTGGCTCCTCTTGCTGCTGGCCGTCGGCATTCTGCCGAGTTTCCTCGGCGAGACGCATTTTGCGTCGCTGGCGTACTCGCTCCTCTATCGCTGGACGCCCCAGCGGCGCGAGCTCGACTATCTGCGCTATGTGGGCGCCTCCGACGAGGCGGCGAAAGAAGTACAGATGTTCGGGCTCGCGGGGTGGCTTTCGGCGCGCTACCATCGGCTGTTTCAGCGTTACTACGCTGAGAATGCCCGACTGTCCGTGCGTCGCGCGGTCGTCAGTGCCTTGCTTTCCGTTGTCGGCTCGCTCGGATACTACGCGGCCTACGTCGCCATTTTGCTTCGCGCGGTGGCCGGCACGATTACCATCGGCACGTTGACGTTCTTGGCCGGCGCGTTCGGGCGCAGCCGGGATCTGATTCAGCGCTTGCTCCTGTCGGCAAGTGACATCTACGCGCAGGCGTTGAATCTGCAGGATCTCTTTACGTTCTTCGCGGTCGAACCGACGATTAAATCGCGACCTGGCGCTCGACCCGTTCCGAATCCGGTTCGGGAAGGGTTCGTGTTCGAAGACGTTGGGTTTCAGTATCCCGGTAGCGAGCGATGGGCGGTGCGGCACGTCAACTTCACGTTGAAGCCCGGCGAGCGCATCGCGTTAGTTGGTGAGAACGGAGCGGGTAAGACAACCATCACCAAGCTTATCGCCCGTCTTTACGATCCGACCGAGGGCCGGGTGCTGCTCGACGGCGTCGACCTTCGGGACTACGACTTAGCGTCGTTGCGCCAAGCCATCGGCGTCATTTTCCAGGATTTCGTGCGCTATGACATGCGCTTCGACGAGAACATCGGCGTCGGTGAGATCGAAGCCGCCAAAGCGCATATCGATGCCGAGCGCAACGGCAATGGCGATCACAAACCGCTCCCCGCGATCGCCGATGCCTCGCACCGATCCCTCGCCGCCTCGCTTCTCCCGCGCCTACCGCAGGGCTACCAACAAATGCTCGGCCGCCGATTCGACGAGGGCGTCGATCTCTCGGGCGGCGAATGGCAAAAAGTCGCCCTCGCGCGCGCCTACATGCGCACGGCCCAACTCCTCATCCTCGACGAGCCCACCGCCGCCCTCGATGCGCGGGCCGAGTATGAGGTATTCGTCCGGTTCGCCGAGTTGATGGCGGGCCGAATGGCGGTCGTCATCTCGCACCGCTTCTCCACGGTCCGCATGGCCGACCGCATCATCGTCCTCGCCAACGGCAGCGTCGTCGAGGAGGGCACACACGAGGAACTCGTTGCTCGCGGCGCCCAGTACGCCGAGTTGTTCGAGATGCAGGCCGCCGGCTACCGTTGAAGTGGGTCGTTGATCTGGCCCAGGAACAAGATCAGGCCGGTGTGGTCGTCTCGGATCGCAACGATGAACGGACGGTCGACGATCATCTCGGGGGTGAGGTGAACAGAAGTGAGCACGGACATAATCACGCCCGTGGCGGCGGCGGCTTCTGTTCCTTGCTCATCGACGTCCACGTAGGTCTGTTGAATGATCTTGGAGATGTACAGGTTGGTGTCCCGCAAGAACGAGCGCGGCAACATGCGATTGAAGTCAGCGCGTTTCGGGTCGAACGCGACCGCCATGCCCAGGGAGTCCAGAGGCTCGTTGAGGGTGGTTTGACACTCGACGCGGAATCTCGGCAGTCCAAGGCGTAAGTCTGCAGCCGTGAATCCCCCCATCGCGGCTCGCCAGCTCGTGGTATCGATCGTCGCGACCACATCGGCCGGCGGTATGCCGGAATCAGGGAGGAACACGTACATGGCAATGCGATCGCCTCGGTAAGGGAGGCGGACGGCTTGATAGTGATTCCCACGGTGATATTGTATCCGCTCGTGCCGAAACATGAGCTTTCTTGTGACGACCTGGCCGTTACCCAAGGTGAACGCGTGTGATCGCGTGGCCAGCGTGTCGAACTTGTGCTTCCAGATGCCTTTGAAGTAGACGGCGCTGAGTACCACCATCGCGGTCTCGTCCGGCAACGTGTCGGGAAGCAGCGACTGGATCTTATCCTCCGTGGCTTTAGCCACCCACCCATTGATGGCCCGCTGCGCCGCGCTGCCATGCAGCACCATCGATCGGACTTCCGCGCTATAGTTGTTCCTGGTCCAATCCAGGAACGACGGCAGGAAGGGGCGATTGGCGCTCGCCCATATGGAGTTGGCGATTGAGAGTCGCACGCTGCTCTGGTCGGCCAGCGATCTCACCAGTTGAGCATCGTCCCGCCCGATTTTCTCCGGTGGGCCATCCACTCTTAGTGCCCGGCGCATGGCGACTTCAGTCGCGCCATGCGACCCGCCATATGTCATTGCCAGCGCGAATGCCGCGCTCGCGGGCGAGATGAAGACGTTCGAGTCGCTCGCGTGGCGCGTCGTTTCTCGAAAGAGATTGAGGCTGAATCCCTCGTAGCTCGCCCGCGACGTAATGGGTTCCTGCGTGGCATCGTCTGGGACGGCTGCCGATTGGAGGTGAACGGCCCGCAGCGTAAAGTCCAACTTGAGGCGCGGCTTGGCGGTGGTCACGGCGGTGTCGACCAACGCCATTGTGTATCCGATCCGGCGCGCGGTGACTCGAATCGGGCCCAAAGGGATCGAGTCGATACGATATCGTCCAAGGGAGTCGACTCGCCCAGTGTGCGTGCGCCCGGATTCTGTGGCGGCCACCAAAGCGTATGTCGCCGGCGCTCGCCCGGCGCCATCGCGGACGAGTCCAGAGATCGATCCCATCACTTGCGTCTGTAGGGCGAGGAGCGCCAGGGTCGTCACCATACACTGAAGACGAGTGACGACCGGCGACTTGCACATACGGCATTCGAAGATGCCAGTGGGCGAGCTATCGCTGGATCAACACGCCTTCATGAGCATCGTGCAAGGTAAAGTCGACCTGAAGGGGCGGTCCCACCGTCATGGTGGTGCTCATGCGTACGACATGGTACCCCAGGCGCCGCACCTGCAGCTGCACAGTCCCCGTTGGCACCGAGTCGATATGATATCGTCCTAGCGAGTCCGTGGCCTCATCGCCTGGTATGCCGCTTACCGATACCAGCGCCCAGGCGACCGGATGTCCGGTATCGGCGTCGCGCACGATGCCATATACGGATCTCGCCGGCATTACCTCAGTAGGCATAGGCAGCAGCACAAAATCCGTCGTGTCTGTGCGTCCGGCTTTGATCATCACGTCCTGGTGGAGCGTCTGGTATCGATAGGCCCAGACGGTAACCTGAACGACTCCCGCCGGAATCGAATCCATCGTATAGTGCCCGAGCGAATCGGCTCTGGCTTGGTAGAATGTGGTCCAGATCGAGACGACGGCGCCGCCGAGCGCGTGCCCGGAATTGCTTCGGACGCGCCCGGCGAGCGCACCCGTCGCCTGTGAGCCCGTCACTTGCGTCTGGAGCAACAATAGGAGCAGGATGTTGGCCATACGCGGGAGACGTGTGACGACAGCGAACTTGCACAGCCAGGGTCCCAAGATCGAGCATCTCGTCGTTCTGATGCTCGAGAATCGATCGTTTGATCACATGTTGGGCTATCTCAAGAGCCCGGACTATCCGATCGATGGCGTCACGGGCGCCGAGTCGAATCCGTCGTCGGACGGCGGCCCGGCGGTCACGGTCAGTCACAATGCGTTGGCGGCCGGTGACTTGAACCCCGATCCGGGGCACGACTTCGACGATGTGAATGTCCAGGTGTTCGGCACCAAAAACCCGGTGTCGGGCGCGCCGGCGACCATGAATGGGTTCGTCCGCAGCTATGCAACTATAGATGCGACGCACCGGCACGGGTCGACGATCATGAAATGTTTCGCGCCGTCGAGCTTGCCAATTCTGGCGACCCTGGCGAAGGAGTACGCGGTCTGCGAGCGCTGGTTCTCGTCGGTGCCAGGACCGACGATCCCCAACCGCATGTTCGCGCACGCCGGCACGTCGCTGTCGCGTGTCGTGCCCGATCCCGACCTCGGCGGGCTTCGCACGATCTTCGAGGCGTTCGATAAGGATCCCGCGTTTCGGTCATCCGACTATCGGATCTATCACCAGGACGGGTTTACGGTGCTGTTGACCGTCGGGCATCTG